>OGPN01000008.1_pt1 | contig 177663 bp, 230 predicted proteins | sample 1552941 | NCBI WGS metagenome assembly OGPN01 (sample SAMEA2580220, study PRJEB22360) | human gut metagenome | biome: human gut; feature: human-associated habitat; material: faeces | place: Denmark | collected 2008/2010
AAATATTAGTATTTATTTCATATCTTCCTTTATAAAGATTAGTATTTATTTCATATCCTCATTTATAAAGAAGATATTGGAATTCTTGGTAACTTACGTGATTGTTATTGATTATGATAGTATCTCCTGGATGGATAATAGAACTAACATATTCAGAACATGAGAATACAATCTCTCCTGTAGAAATATTTTTCAATTTGAGATTGTTAATAGGTCTTGCAAAATGGAAGAGAGTTGACCTTCCTGTAGGAAATGGAATGTTAATTCCAATTACTTGAAACAGCCCATCTGCTTTCTCACTTAGTCCACTATAAGATTCAAGCTTTGATGTTAAGCAATAACTAAAATTATTAATAAAGACCAATGAGCCTAATCTAATATGTGATTTGCTCATTTCTATAATTGCTTTTGTCATAGTTCTGCAACAAGGGTTTTGATTTCATCAATGCATTCTGCAATATTGAGAACTCGTTCTCTTGACTCCTCTGTAGGATTAGCAAGAAATGCATTTAAATAGATAGAATACTGTGCTTCCAATCTCTTTCTTTGAGCATGAAGTCTTGTGAGACGTTCTTGAATATGCTGACCCTCCATCATGAGAGCCAGCGTTATTGATGTTACATAGACTTTCATTCTACTTCCTCCTTCCTTAACCAATCTTCAAGAGAGAATGTGTAAGAAGCGTCACTATCGGCTAGTTTTGCAACTACCAATTGTGAGATAGAATAATACTTATCAAAGATATAGGTGTCAATTCCTACCACTTTTTCTTTCGGAAGAGATTCAGTAATATTAGGCATTGTGCCATTAATTACCATTATGGTATTGAGAATTGCCTGGTCTACAGGGACTAGCATATCCAAGCCAGATTGATTTACAAATTCCTTTACTGCTTGTAAAGAAAGGCTTCCTTCTTTCTGACACATTTGTTGAATAAGAATAGGAAGAATTGCTTCAGGAATGTTAATTGTTTTCATCTTTGATCTTGTTTTATAGTTTAATAATACCAGAAATCATGTTATCTCCAGAGTCTCTATAAATGTAGAGAGCTGGATTTAATTCCTTTATATATTGTCTACGTTTCATTTCAGGTATATATTTATTAATATTCCTGTTTTCAACTGACAATTCAGGGAAATTAGCTTTAAGCCAATTGAGAGTAGTATTGAGTCCAACAGCTCTAAGGCTAAATGTAAATGCAATATACTTATTTTGTACGAGAGATTTTTTCATCTTATTATAGATGTAGATAAGATCGTCTCCACAAGATACAACAGATTTACAAAAGTCACAATCTACAAATGTAATTGGACTATGGTGAGCTGGTTGAGATGTAATCAAGTCAAATTCTCCAAGAATTGAATTTCTTCTAATCATGGAATTGACAGGATTAAAGTCAACCAAGATTACTTGTTTATGATAAGGAAGTACTTTTATATACTCTTCTGGATGTGTTCCAGCTAATCCTAATATTGTCTTAGTTTTAGGAATGTGAGAGAAAAGTTTCTTCTGTACAAATCTTTTTACCTTTGCATCTAAATACTGTTCCATAATTCTTTGATTTTATTAGTTAATAGGATCGATTAGTTTCGTTCATATGAACTACTTACAACATCGCCACGTGAAGGCTCAATCATGATGTCATTGCCCTTCTATTGAAGGGACTTGGATGGAAACATTAAATTACCTCTCTGATTTCCTGTGCCACATCGTTATCACAACAAGATATGAAGCTGCAACTACCTCATATTCTGCATTAGTCTCTGGGCATACCCATTATATCAGCTACTACCTACATACTTAATGTATGTAACGCTCATGGCTTAAAAATCTATTTATAGTCGCCTCAAAAGAAAAAATAGGGTGTATATAGAGTCAAATAATCCTGAAATGAAAAATTAATAGGATTTGACTATATGCACCGGGATTAGGGTGAAAAATTGAAATAGGGAAACTCCCTCACTTTCGTCCCTCGCTTTTGGCCCCCACTCACACTTTCGTCCCTCGCTTTGGTCCCCACTCACACTTTCAATATCCTTAAAATCTTCCAAACCTTCTGTCCCTTATGTAAATACAACAAAGCATAAAGTAAAGGAAGGCTATATACATTATTTTCCAATAGGAATGTCTTGTGTGTAGAAAGGTCTACCAATCTTCTTGGTTTGGATTCTGGAATGTATCCTAGAACAGTTTTAAACTGTCCAGATTTATTTCCAAAGTGCTTATTCTTGCGATATGTCATGTTTATGAAATTTAGGGATTTAGTCCATTTATAGGGCTGAAGGGCTGGCTACATGAGAGAAAAGAAATAAACCGTGACAAAAAATAAGATAGAACACCATTTAGGTGCTCTATCTTACTGTTTAGGGCTTATGCTTGTTTGTCTCTGTTTGGTTTGTAGTCAATGCCGGCAGCGTCGAAATACTTCTTAACTTCCGCATCGTCTGTTTCTGAATAGATTTCGGCAAGAATATCCGGGAGTTGCTTGTAAATGTCTGCATTTACTTCTTTCGTGAAAAGATTTCTCTCTCTGATTGTTGTACCTTCCACAACAGGCACACTATTCAGAAAGTTCTGATTGATGACCTTTGCCTTGTCCTTGAATACAATCACCTCTTTCTTTTTGTGCATTTCTGCCATAAGTTCAAAGATTGACTTTCCTGTTGCTCTGTTGCTTCCTTCAATGTAGTCAATCATTGGCAACTGTTGTATCATTTCCATTGTGCAGTCCTCAGGCAGTTTGTCCCACTCTTCGCACACTCTGAAAGTTCTTACCATTGAGTTAACACTCATTGAGCCTGTTTTGATGAACTTTCCATCTTCGGTAAATAATGCAGTATCAAAAGCACCATACGAACCTGTGCCGTTTGTGATTTTCTTTTCAGAAATTACAGGCAACGGAATTGTCAGATAGTTAGGACTTAAACCGTTGTCACTTCCTGCATTGCTTGCAGCGTCAATAAACTTCTTTACGTCACCTGTGTTGAACTTTGTTACTTTTAAAACTTTCATAACTTTTTCTTTGTTTAAAATTAATACTATATAAAAATTCTGATGGGGAACATTACGTTCCCCGAATGGATATTACAATGAATTAAGATATGCCGCTGTATAGGTTGCACCATATAAGCGTATCATGTCAAGATAGTTAGGAACGTTTTTCTTAACTTCTTTTACTTCTTTCTTTGTCTCATTCTTCTTTGTTGCAATAGTTTCCATAATGTAATTTTTTTTTGATTAATAATTTAGAAAATTTGAAGAAATATTATTTCATTTTTCTTCAAATACCCTAGGGGGGTGTTAGAGGGTACTCTACTCAAGGGTGTTAGAGGGTACTCTACTTAAGGGCGGGGACTCTACTCAACTCTACTTAACTACTTAAGGGGTACTCTACTTAAGGACGGGGGTCTATAATAAGAAACTGCCTTAATAAACTTACTCAAATAACACACCTAGTCAAATATTTAACTTTTTCCTGAATTGCGTTGGGTACATCGAAAATTATTTATATCTTTGCATATCGTTAAACGAATAAATAATTATAGCAGAAAGAAATAATGAACTTGAAGTAAGAAATTTAATTAGATTGGCAGTAAACGCATTTTATGATGGAGAATATGCAAATTTTTCTACAAAAAATTTAGCAGAATAATGACTTATCTGTAAAAGAATTCAAGCAAATGATAGAAGCAATTCACAATAATATAAACAACTTCTAAACAAATAGGGGGGGGGATTATATTTAAGTACCTATATTTTACTTTGTGCGTGTCTTTACTCGATTTTTCCTATCGGAGTAAATTTGCAATTCGCGAATCATATATATAATGTACGCGCGTATATATGGGAAGGGTAAAAAATTGAGTAGAAGCTCAAAAAATAGTAGACAAAGAATCTTCTGACGCGAAAGACGAAGTCTGAGCGTATTATATATAGTTCCTATTAAGTATAGTTAGAGTAAACTTTTGCTTCCCAATCGGTTAAATTTTGCTCAAAACCAGTTCAATTTTGCTTATGGTTTAGTAAAAATTTGCTAACTACTTGAATATCAGCAACTTAACAAAAATTAATGGTTAATATTTTTTACTATAAGAAAAAAGTCGTATCTTTGTAACATCGAGAATGTATATGGAAGAAAAAATACCTCAACACATAAGAGTTATGTGTAAACAAAGTAACTTAGACCCAACAGACGTGTATGTTTATAGCTATTTAAAAACTTATATGAATAAGGATACATACGAAGCATTCCCGTCTATGGAAACCATAGCAAAAGATGCAGGAGTAAGTAAGCCAACTGTCAATAAAGCTATCAAACATCTTGTTGCAAATGGAGATATTACAGTAAGAAAAGAAGGTCGAAGAAATGTATACAAGTTCAATCCTCTTTCTAAGAATTTTGAAATGTTTACTTATAAATTTATGAGGGATGCAGACTTAACTACACAGCAAAGAATTTATATTATCCTAACTCAACAACATATGTATAAAGATGAGGAAGGATATGGTAAAGTAACTTTTTCGGATGAGGAATTAGCTGAACAAATTGGAATGAGTCCTTTCACTATTCATAGGAGAAACAAAGAATTAGAAAGTAAAGGAGTATTGCAAATATTGAATACTGGAAAGAAAGATGAAGTATCTGGATGTCCAATTCAATTGAAATTATTTGACCTTACTAAGATAGCCCAAGATGTACTCTTTATTAAGAAGAAACTTGAAGAACATGATGAAAAGATTGAAGAGAATAGTAAGACTATTAAAATACTTTCTAACACAATAGAAGAGATGAAATTAGAAATAGAAAGATTAAAAGGAATAAATTCAAACCCTACATTATGATAAGTCCTAAACTTAAAACAGATACTTTATGGATATTAGACGATGCTATAAAATGCCCGTTTCCCCTAAAAGAAAAAATTAAAGAGTATTTAGATGCCACTCATGGAGATTCAATTTTAAGTCTCTCTATCAATGATGATGACAATCTAGTATTAGTACTGATGGAATTACAACAGAATATAAAATCCTTAATAATTCTATTACAGAAACAAAAATCTATCCGATAAATAGAAAAAGTAAGACATATATAAATGAACTTACTAATGTAATACAAGAAGAGATTATACATGCATTTAAAGATAGAATTTATCAATTTGAAAATGCAATAAAGAATAAGATACCTTTAAATGAAATTCACAGTATGAAAGAATCATTAGTTAATGATATTGTGGATTTTAAAGATAAAGAAAGAAAAAAGATACTTGCAGAAGCATTACAATTAGCAGACATTCCAATTACTAAAGAAACTCTTAAAGTAATGGAAGAACTAGTCGAAGCAAGTTCTCATTCCAATATGACTATAGATGAAATTGAATATAACGATTAAATATAATAAAATGTACGATTTAATACCTATAAAAATGAATGATATTGCAGCAAGAGAAAATTTCTCATTTAATAATTTTGATGAATTAAGAGGATTCCTTAAAGGAAAAATAGTAGTAGCTTCAGAAGAGCAGACAGAAAAAGTTGGATTAGTTTTAGATACTTTAGGTTTTGACCATAGAATGAGGACTATTCCTATTGGTGCATTTTTGAATAGATCACAAGGATTAATTTATCAGATTGCTGATGAATCTTATCAAGTATATATTATGGATGAAGCAAATAAAATTAATGGAGAAACCCTTATTCCTGCTTCTGACCTTATTGAAATGTACTTCTCTCTTAAATGTGACTTGATTGCAGCTATTCTCCCCTACCCTGTATCTTATAAAGACGCAGAAGAAATGACAAGAGAATACTTAGATAGATTAGAAATCTTTGCAAGTACTTTATTAGATTCAGTAGAAGCCTTAGATTTGGATGAATCTTCTGTAGATGATTTACTAGGATATTTAGCTACTAAGAACGCACAAGAGTTTTTAGATAATTATGAAATTCAACAAGACAACCTTAAATATATATGGTAGAAGAAATTCGAAAATCCATTATTGAATTAAAGAATCTTGAACAGAAAATATACTATATAGCTGCTGAGCAGAAACAAAAAGAAGAGTTTCTAAAGAAAGAAGCAGAGAGATTAAATAAAATAATCTCAGATTATGAGCAACTCAAAGCAGAGAACGAAGCTCTTAAAAAGGAATTAGAAGAATGCAAAGAACTTACAGACAAGAACTCGAACTCATAGAAGAGGCGCTTTACTTGGATGCTTATATAGTAGATGAATGGATATATTATCTTCCTAATATGGAAACAATATTTATGAATTATGAATAAAAATTTAAAAGAGAGAATACTTCAAAGAATATACGAGATACTTTCTCAAGAAGACTTTGGAGAAGTGTATAATGTAAAAGGAGAAAGAGAAGATTTACAAGAATTAGAAATACTAACAAATCTACTTGACTCTTTACAAAGAGATTCGGAAGATACTCCAAAAGAGTGGAAAGAAATTTCTAATAATGCAAATATAGCAGCATCTACTCCTTATGGGAATACTGATACTACTTGCATACAATGCAACAACTATAAAAGAGCTATGGCATCAGGAGGTCCTCTAATTTGTAATTCCGAATTTGAATCGCATTTACTAATGATAAAGGTTACAGATAATAAAGAAATAAAAGAAACAGTTCTAGCTGGATTGAAAAAGAATAAGGACAAGTATGGTAAAAGATACTGTCCTTGCTCTTTAATAAGAACAGATGATACAGTATGTATGTGTAAAGAGTTTCAGGAAATGGAAGAAGGAACTTGCCATTGCCAGCTCTATGTAAAAACGAAGGATTAATGGATGATGTAATAAATGCTGCTTTAAATGTAGCAACAGCGGATGTAATATCCGAAATGTACAAGTTTGATGTGACTAAAGAATCGAGGGTAGACTACAATGAACTTTTCATACTAGGAGAGAATGAAGAAGAAACAAATAAACTAAGAGAAAGATTTAGAAATATATGTGCTAAGTTTCCATCTTTTTATATTGGAATTCCTTTTTCTGAATACTGGGATAAGGATGGAGTTGGGCATCGGCTTTATGGGCTGTCTATATATATGACTCTTCCTAAAAATGAGAAAGAGAATTATGTAGTACACTTTAGTATTGAAGATAAAGATTCATGGGATTCTGTATTTGAAGTATTCGAAAGACCTAGAACAAAAGGAGGTATCTTTATAGAAATGAAAGATGAAGACGGTAATTATTTAGGAAAGAAAACATTTGATAAGTATGAGCAGATACATGAAAACAACGAAAAATGAATTGATACTTGATGAAAAAACAATCATTTATCATGACGCCTCTTTTGAATATATAACAGGAGAGATTGAATTAGAAGCATCTGGAATTTCTAGAGAAGAGTTTGTAAATAGATTAGTTGATATTGCAATTGAAAATCAAACCAGTAGGTTCTTAAATCGAAAGAGTGGCTATGTTGCCAATATAAGTTTCCTAATGGAAATGTCTTTCTTATAACAACAATATGGATAATAAACTTATAAATGAATGGAACGCTACTCATAAACAATACTTATTAGTAGCTAGTGTATTTCCTTACTTTAAAGATGGAATTACTAAAGAAATATGGACTTTATTTGTATATAAAAATAAAGAGAAAGTATGGGAATGTAAAGAAGATAGCTTTACTGAAGCATACAAGAAATTAATGGAATGGACTGAATCCCTTACAGAAGAATATACAGGCGGCTTAATAGAGGGAGAACTTATAGTACTTGAGAATAAAACATTACATTTCAATGTGTGATGAAAATTATTTCATTATGAGGATAGAAGATGGCAAGAAAGAAAAACTTCCTATATTTCCAGAAGTGGTTGAAGTACTGAAAGGAATATCTGCACATCCTTACTTAGATATGAATGAAGTAGAAGAGATAATTCCTATTTTGTTATATAAGCTCTTAGAAAATAACCTTATAACAAATAAACAGTTAGAAGAAATTCAAGAAGCAGTGTGGATAGACGGATGGCAACCAATAACAAAGGCGACTTAGCAATTAGCTAGGCCGCCTTTATTTATTTTGAGTCTTCATCTTTGGACTTATCAAATTTTTTCCAAATTCCTGTAATGGAATCAATACCAAGTAAAGCCATTACACAAATTAAATATGTATCTATCATTAATGGAGCTTGTACTACTGCAATGGTACAATACACTAATACTGCCATTCCTACAAACCATCCAATTACTCCACATACTCTCTTACTACTAATACCAGAATGTGAAGTAAACATCTGTTTTATGAATGTAATAAACCTCATTGTTACTTAGTCCATCAGTTCCATAGCTATACCTCTATGGGCTCTTCTAGTAATTCATCTCCATGTTTTAATACAGAATGCTTTTGCACTCTAATCCATTTATTTATTTCATTTTCCATAATTCGTTTATCTATAATCACTCCATGTTTCAACATCTGGTATTTCTGATTTGATAAAAGATAACAGCTTTATAGGTTCATCAGTCTTTATACATACGGCAATAGTATAAGTATTAATAAGATTACCATATTCTTTAATTAAAGCATTTATCTTATTTAGAAATACTTCTTTATCTAGGCTATCATATATATCTTTAAAGTTCTTAGTTGTAACCTTACCTTTAATCTGTCTACTACATAAACCGTACACATCTTTTTCTAACTCTTTTAAAGAGCCATACTTTTCTATATAAGGCTCATCATTGTTTGTTCTATTTTCAAATAATTGCCAATAATATATTAACATATCATCATTTGATAGGGCAAATTCATAAGTGCCTACAACTGGCATAAAAGCCATTATTCCGTCCCATTCTGGTACTGGAGGATTACTTAATTTTATCATTGTCATTAATCATTTTGTTTCCAATTATGGGAGTAGCTATTGCAGGAGACCAATCTGCCATTTTCTTATAGTCTTTAATTCCTCCAAAAAATATATTCATTCCATTATCTACTCCTCTATCTTTTACATAATTCTCAGCAGCGTATTTAAGCATATCTTCTGTAACGGGTTGTCCTTCTTTCAACCCAAAATAATTCTTTATTTGTGTTCCTCTTGCAGTAATTTCCATTCCTCTATTTTGTTCTTTTGCTGTTCCCATATAATAGCTTCTAAACCTTTCTGGAATTTTATTAAAATCATAAGCATCCATAGGTGGTAATTTATCTGGATCAAACACGAAATGAGAATATTCATGAGCTTCTGTAGCTGTAATATCGGCTGAAGTTCTGTTTGCAGCATCATCAAATAAAGATGTATAATACCCACTACGTCTATCCGTACCTCCTCCTATATCTGGAGTTGCTCCAAAGTCTGCTGCTTTACCATATCTAGGTTGCGCTTCTAATAAAGCCTTTCTACCTTCTGGACTAAAATCATCATAGGAGTAATCATAATCTCTAGGATTAAGTCCATATCTTTTCTGCAATTTTACTTTGATTGCCTTTAAGAGCTTGAAGTCTATCAAATCCTCCATTTGCTAATCTATCTTTTGTTAATGCTAATTCATCTCCTTGCCAATTAGATTTAGCATAATTTGGAAGCACTTCTTTACTAATACTAAATTTAGGAGTTGAAGCCGCAGATGATGTGGAGTTTGCTGCATTTAGTAATCTTTTCTTCATTACCTGCTTCCCAGCATATTTTACTCCTTTACCAAGCAAACCACCAACTCCAGTAGCTAACCCTGCGTAGTCTGTAAAGGTAGCAAATTGATTTAACCTATCCAAACCTTGCTCAGTTTTCTTAGCTTCCATGTATTTGTTGTAACCTCTATCAGCTTGTTTACTAGCTTGCTCATGCTGCCATTTACTTCTATTATCTTGCGATAATATTGATTGTTGAGTTGGAATATATCTCCGCTTAATAGGCCTAAGCGGAATCTCAGGTCTGTAATTAGTAATAGCATCACGTCTTACTATAGGCTGGGCCGGATTTTGATATTTAATAACTCCTCCTTTCTTGTATTCCCAGTTAAAAGTGCCATCAAACATTTGTCTATTTTGATTCCTACGAATTTTTAAACCTCTTGCTTGATTTTCTCCATGGTCCATTTCTTTCTTTGCACCAACATCATTTCCAGTTTGTAAATGAGATTGTAAATTTTTACTTCTTTTGAATTTACCCCATCCAACATTGTAAATCAAATCATTTAGTGCTGTCTTTTCGCCTAAATTTAAATTATCATAATAAGGCATTGTTGCCAAAGAATCGGCTCCCATTTGTAAATGCTGTATCAAATGTTTAGATGCTTCTTCCTCTGTAATACCATTTCTATATTTATGTATTAGCTTTGGATCAGTAAGCCCATATCCTACAGTCCATTTTCCATCTGTTTTATCCTTTTCTGGCTTAGATCTGAATCCTTCTTTACTTTTTATAAAATCTATCAATTTTATATCATAGGGAGAAATCTTTTCTGATGTTTTTCTTCCGAATTTAAGAGCTTTTTCTATTAATAATCTTTCTAATTTATCTCCCTCTTGAGCTTTAGGTATTTCATCTTTAAAGTTAAAGAGTTTGATTCTACTAGCCACATCAGTTCCTTTACCTTCCTTGCTCCAATGTCTATCGGAAGGATTGCCTTGTCCTTTTAGAAACCTTCTCACTCCACCATTACCAGCTAACCAAGCCCCACCCAATAATCCCCAGGTGGAATATCCTTTCTGTTTAGCAAGCTCTAAGTCTTCCTTACTGAACCCATTCTCAAATGACTTAGCTAATTTAATTGCAGCTTCTATCTGTAACTTGGGATTATTTCTAAATGTTTCTATATCTGTACCTGCGTACTGTCTAATGTTATTATACTTCTTATCATCTTGCATGAATTGGAAGTATCCATAAGCAGGAGCGCCGGCTCTATTTTGTATTACACTATCAAACCCTGATTCCTGTTCTGCCATCTTAGTAAGGAACTGTCTATACTTTCTAGCTTCGGGATTGGATTTCTCTACTTCATCATAAGCTTTATTAAAGCTATCTAAACTTTTAGATGCAGTTACTTGTGGCGAAGTCTCTGTAACAGTATCGGTTTTTTCAATATTGTCAGTCTTTATATCAGTTATAGGAGTATCTTCTTTCTTTTCGGATGCCTTTTCTACTACTTTCTCTTGTCTTCTTTTAATTGGATTTACTAAGATTTCTGTTTCTATTTCCGGTGGAGAAAAATCAAAAGTAGGAGGAACATATTCCCCTATACTGTTATATGTTGAGAATATATTTCCTCCTAATTGTTTTTTTACAACAGGTCTTTTTAAATCAGAAGTAGGAGTAGTTGATTTTACAAATTTCTTTCTCATATCTCGTTTGTTTCCTGTTAGTTGTTTTTGATTCTTTACTAAACGAGATTCCTTTGGTTTTACCGCCATATTCTTTTAATCCATTTATATTGGAACACTTTTCTATTTTCAAAATAGTCAACTTCCGACTCTGCAAATCGAGCTTCTCTCTCAAATGAAAGGTTCCTATATGTATCATGAAGATTCATATAAAACGGTAATTTTATTAAATATTCTAATCCATATAATATATAAAAGAATATTATTCCTAATTCAAGTATCTGAATTGTATGTGTCTTTTCATGTCTAAGAGTCTTCGCAGTCAATCTCTGAGCATAGTCTTCTATTCTTGTAAATAATACTCCACAAAGGTTCATGAATGTATAACCCTTTACTGGAATTAATTTGTTAATACAGAGAGCAATTTTTCTCTCCTTATCATAAAGGAATTTCATATTATTTAAAGTTAAATGTTCCTTGTTTCTGCCATTCTTCTATCACTTGATTCCATGATATACTTCTAATCTTTCCTCCTTTAAGGTGCTTCCACTTAGCTGCATTTCTTGCAAAGTTAGCTCTCTTCTTTTGTAAAGGAGTTGCATTAGGATTATTAAGTACTGAACGAGCATGTTCTTGTACTGATTGTCCCGCTGCCTTTGCTGATGCAGTGAACTTACCTTCATTTTCTTTCTTAATATGTATCCCGCTGCCTTTCTTATGCTTCGGAACTAATCTACCACCTCGTTTAAACCAGAGAGCTTCCTCTGGACTTAGACTTTCCACATAGCTCTCAGCGGCTTTGCGGATTCTTTGTAATAATTCTTCTTTTTCTTTCATTGTATAAATAATTTAATCTTTCACTTTGTAGACTACAAAATTATGATTAAATTTGCACATTAACAAATGAATAATGATATTATATGGAATAATTTAAAAAATGTGAATAAAGATTTCTAAAACAAGTATTGAATTTAAAACTAAAAAGAAGTATTGTAATTAGCATGTTAGATTTTATTAAAAAGGCGTATGGATATGTAGATAAGCTCAATCCTACCATAAAAACGATTATTATAATCGGCTTATTATTTTGGTGTACTCAACTATGTTTGATAAACCAAGGTAAAGTATTTATAACGGATTACATTGAGTCTGTCGAATATAACAACAGAAAGGCAGAAGAATACTCCTTAAGAAACTCGCCAAAAATTAAGAGAGAGATTGAAAAAGTAAAGATTAAAGATGCGGATGCTTCAAACGTAATACTGTTATCATTTCACAATACAAAGAAAAGTCTTCAAGGGTTTTCTTATATGTATGTAACAGCTCTTACAGATTCTCCAAGAAGTATAGAGGATGAAAGTTGTGTAGAAGCATGGAATAATCTACCTTATATTCAATTCTCCGATGAGATTGAAAAGATTAGAAGAGAAGGATATTTAAGAATAGATTCTATTGAATCAGTAAAGACTGCCTTCCCACAAATGTTTAAAAAATTAAAACTGCTTGGAGTTCATTCAGCAGCCTTTTATCCGATTGAAGGAGAAGATAGTGAAGGTAATTTAATGCCTACTGGAATGTTACTAATCTGTTATAACGAACCAAAGGAATATTATCTTGGATATTATAACAAATGCATTTCTCCATCAATTCAATTACTCTCTACTATACTTAATTACAATACTGCTGTAAAACTAAATAAATGATTATGAAAATTGACAAGAAGAATGGTAAAGTATGCTATAATGATGAAGCACATCTTTACTGGAATGAAAATGATGAGTCTAAGTACATTTCTGTTACTACGTTAATTCACCAGTTTACACAGCCTTTTGACAAAGAGTTTTGGAGTGCTTATAAAGCATTAGAGAAACTTGTTCCAAAAGAAAGCTGGGCAATGGAAAAGAAGTCTTTATTGGCTACAAAGAGATTTGATACATCAATATTAGATTTATACGATATTCCTAATAAGGAATTTAATAAAGTTCAGGAAGAAATACTTAGCGAATGGGATAAGGCTAATAAGGATTCATGTGAGAGAGGAACTAAAATCCATGCGGAGTTAGAGAATCAATATTATAAGAAGCCTAAAAATATCAGTTTACAGAAGTTTGGACTTGGAGGTAAGTTTGAATGTAGAAAGGATTATACTAATTTAGATATTGAAAATGGAGTTTATCCAGAATATCTGATTTACATGGAGGATGGCATACTAAAAGTAGCTGGACAAATTGACTTACTAATTAAAAATGGTAATGATATTTATATTGTAGACTATAAAACAAATAAGAAAATAGACCAGAAGTCTGGTTTTGATACTACTACAAAGAAAAATGCTACTATGTTATATCCTCTTAATAATTTAATGGATTGTAATTATATGCACTATACTATGCAATTAAGCACATATGCATATATGCTTCAAAAACTCAATCCAGAATTTGTGATAAAACAATTAATTATGGTTCATTATGACCATGATGGTAAAGAGACAATTTACAATCTTGATTATTTAAAAGAAGAAGTTTCTAGATTGTTCACTTTCCATAAGAAGAATATAGTTAAAGAACAACAGAAAGCTAAAAGAAAAAGGATAGAATATTAATCTGAGTAAAGTAATAAATGATAAGGAACATTTTTAAAGCCTTAGATAACGCTTTAAATGTTAAGCAATGATAACAAAATATTGAAAGGATTAATACTATCTATATTATTATGGAAATTGGAAATATAGTAACTGGGCATTTAAATGAGGTTCTAGGTCTTAATAAAGATATTTCAGAACCTAGATTGAGGATATGTAAAAAATGTCCTCTTTACACTCCCAGGTTGGGAGGTATGTGCAATATGAGATTATGGCTAAATCCTGAAACAGGGGATGTGAGTCCGGAAGCTAAAGATGGTTATTTTAGAGGATGCGGATGTAGAGTAGAAGCGAAAGCTACGATTGCTAAAGAAAGATGTCCGGCAGGTAAATGGTAAATGAATATGATAAAAGAATCTAAAGAATTAAAAGAATACATTTTAAATGAAGTAGACACTATTGCTGATGCAGTGCGTTCTACATTGGGACCATGTGGGGCTAATGTTATTATTAGTAATGAGTATGGCACTAAGATTACAAAGGACGGAGTAAGTGTAGCTAGAGCTATTAAAGAAGCACATGAATCTCCAATAATTAACATTATACAGGAAGTGGCTGAAAAGACTGGTGAGGAGGCTGGAGATGGAACAACATCATCTACAGTATTTGCACAAGCTCTTATTCATTATATATATAATAATATTGGTAATGAACATAATCTTTTAGAGATTAAGAAACATCTTGATAGCTATAAGAAACAGGCTGTTGAAATCTTGCGAGGATATACTGAAGAATGTGCTGAAGGAAGTGATAATCTACTAAGTGTTGCTAAAATATCCTGTAATGGAGATGATGAAATTTCTAAATTAGCAGTAGAAATAGTAAACAAAACTGGCTTAGAAGGGGTAGTATCTCTTAAAGAGTCAGACACATCAAATACATACATACAATATACAGAAGGCCTTAAATGGGAATCTGGATTCCTATCTCAAGCATTTATTACTAGTCCAATTAAATTGGAATGTGAACTTAGTAATGTAAGAGTAGAAATCTATGATGATAAACTTACTTCCCTCAAGCCTTTAGTAAAGACTATGGAGATTTGTAAACAAGAAGGAATTCCCTTATTAATTGCCGTAAAAGATATTGAGTATGATGTATTAAACACAATTATATACAATCAAATACAAGGTAATCTTAAATGCTGTGTTATTAAGATTCCAGGACACGGAACTTATCGGAAGGATTATATTGATGACCTTAAATCAGTGATTGGAAAGGTAGAGTTAATTGATAAAGTTATTGTTAAAAAGAACAGTACTTTATTTATAAATACTAGGGGGAATGAAGAATCAAAAGCAGAAAGAATTGCTTCTCTTAGAACTAGATTGACTCTTCCAGAAGAAAATATAAAAGATTTGCAAAGTAGAATTACTAACATTAATAATGGATTTGCTACTGTTTATGTAGGTGGTGATTCTATTATAGAGATAAAGGAAAAAATTGATAGGTTTGAAGATGCAATATGTGCAGTTAAATCTGCAATCGAAGAAGGTATTGTGGTAGGTGGAGGAAATACTCTATTAGCTATAGCAAACAAACTTAAGTCTGAGGGAAACTCAGAGGAGAGTCAAATAGCATATAGGGCAATTAAATCAGCCTGCTGTTCTATTATGGAACAAATTCTTGCTAATAGAGAAGGGATTGAAAACTATTCTTATGGTTCAATATCACTCGGCATTGATTTAAAAAATGGTTTACAGGTAAAGAAAGAAGGTATTGTAGACCCAGCTAAAGTTATTAGATTAGTAATAGAGAATGGAGTATCTGTAGCAGGAACCCTTATCACAACCAAATGTTTAATTATAAAAGAATAATGATTTATGGAAAACGAAATTGTAAAATTACAGGATGAAATTGTTGATGCAGCAGCTAATGCTTTTAAAGAAGATATAAATAGTGTAGCTGGTAAAGTTATGGAAAATGCTAAAGACTTAGAAATAATGCCTATTAATTCCTATGTATTAGTTAAGCCTTATGAAGTCAATCCTTATGATAAGATTGAAGTATCAGAAGGTGGTTTGGCTATGAATACTAAAGAGCATAGAATCTTTAACCAAGACAAGGGAGAAGAAGAACAAGCTGATATGTGGGAAAGAGTTGGAGTTGTTATTGAAGTATCACCTAATTGTAAATATGTTCAAAAAGGAGATGATGTCTTCTACAGAATGGGACAAAGAGTTCCCATCTCATTCTTACAATTAGGAATGGAAGTCGTAGCAGAGTCTTCAATTTTAGCTGTAGTTAATGTTGGTCTTACCGAGAGATTTAAAGGCTACTTATTAATAAATAATAAAATAAAAGAGTAATGGAAGAAAAAATATATTTTTTACCAGGAGATGTAGTGACACTTAAACAAGACCTACCAAATAAACCTAAGATGTTAGTAGTATCAAGAGAAATGTCTACTATGACTCCTAAAGGATTTGAAAAAGCTGCTTTAAGAGGAATTAAATGTAGATGGTTCTCAACACAAGGCGTTCTACAAGAAGCAATCTTTAACACAAAGGATTTAATCAAATTATAATATCAGATAAGGAAAGTTATTAAGTTAGCTTTCCTTTATTTTTATTACACTATGGCAAATAGAACAAATTACTTTACCCAGTCAGCAGCTAGAATGCAAGGACAATTAGCACCGGGTAATAGAGCGTTACAATCAAAGATTAATTCTGGTGAGCTAGCAGGTCCAACTGGTTCCAGTAAAGAAAGAGCATTAGATGATTTTAGACATATTAAGAGCTTTAATGAGGCATTTGGGGCAGCAAGAAAATCTGGACTAAAACAGTTTAGATGGGGAAAAGGAGTTTATGGAACCCAACTTGCTAATGAAGTTAATCCTCAACCAGCTAGAAGAGCTGCAGGTTCTACTCCGGCTGCGCAATCTCAACAAGCTCCTGTGTCAAGACCAACTCCTAATCAAGGAGAGACTTCTAATCAACAAGTAGGACCTACTCCTATTTCTGAACAAGGTCCTTATAGACCTCAGGGAAGTACAGTTTTATTAAATAGATTTGGAGTAACTACAGGCAGTAATCTTACTGCGGCTCCTAGTGTAAATCCTACTTATGAAACTGAAGGGGTTACAAGAAGTTATCCTTTCATGAATACTCCAACATGGAGTGGTGCTAATAGACAACCTTCTAATGCAGCAATTCAAAGAGCAAGAACTTCTCAACCTGTACAACAATCTACTTTTAGTAGGATAATGACTGGAGATAGAAATCTTACTCCTAAACCAAAGCCTACATCATTTGAAATGCCTTCCTATTTTGGAAGTATTTCCTTTAGACAACAAGGTGGCAAGTTAGATGAAAAGCAAAAAGCATTTGTAGCTTATTTGATTGAAGTTTCTGGAGCGCAGAGTGAAGACGAACTTAATCAATTTATACAAGAATTAGGAGAAGAAGGATTACAAGAACAATATCAAAATTTTGAACAAAGTATGCAAGGATCAGAACAAGTATCAGTCGCAGCAAATGGGGCTAAACTAAATTATATCAAAACACTCAGAGGTCAATGTCCAGAAGGATTTGAAATGAGTTATTTCAAAAAAGGAGGAGTTATCTGTAGTAAATGTATGAAGAAAGCAGATGCTCAAAAAGCTAATCCAGAAAAAGCAGCTAAGGGAACTAAAGTTGTAAATGACTTTAAAGTTGAAATGGATAAATGCGGAAGCAAGATGAAAAAGAAAGTCTCTAAGAAACAAGAAGGAGGAAAAACTCCAAAGACTGATAAATATCCTAATGAAGGTGTTATGGATAAAGACCATGCAAAGAAATATCAGGCTAATGCAAAGAATTGGAGAGACAACACTGATTATGAAGCTAAAGCTATTCAAGACGCAAAGAATAAGAAAGCAGAAGCTAACAAAAAGAAATTAGTTCCTAAAACTAATAAAGTTCCCATTAAGAAACACTTCTTCGGAGGTAAACTTTAAAATATAATTATTATGCAGAAGATATTTCTATATGATAGCGTGAGTAATAGGATTGAGTTGAATATGCCTGAGATTCTCTTAGTAAGAGAGTTTGCAGCTTTAATGGAAAAGAAAAGAAATATTACTTCTCAAGACAAAAAAGGAGAATTAGGTACTAGAGCTTATAGAGAGTTCAAGTACATTTGGTTAGCTTTAGATTGGCAATCTCCGTATGTGGACTTTACTGAACAGGAGAGACATGAAGAGGCTTTAAGAGATGCAGAGCTTACAGAAGAAGAATTTGATGATCCAATATTTAGAGCAGCTTGTAGAAAGTATAGACAGTTTCAAGAAGAAACTCGTTCTATAAAGATGTTAAAATCTGCCCAGAATACAGTTGACAAATTCATTGATTACTTTAATAATATTGACCCAGAGGAAAGGGATATGCAGACAGGAAGACCTATCTTTAAAGTTAAGGACATCATGGCTGAAATCTCAAGTCTTTCTAAGGTTAATGAAGAATTGAAAGCTCTAGAGGGACAAGTTAAGAAAGAGATGGAAGAAGAATCTACTTTACGTGGAAACGCTAAAGAAGGATTCATTCCTAAAGGTTTTTAGAATATGGCAAGAGGAAGAAAGAAGAAAGTAGTTGAAGAGCCAGTCATTAAATCTGTACCTGAAAAAATACGTGAAATTGTTAAAGAGGTTGAGGCTAAGGAAGAACAAGAATTCAAGGATGAAATCAAAGCCTTAGTTGATGCTAAATACCATAAAGAATGGGATGTAAGAATAGGAGAGAAGATAGAATACTTTGATTCTGAACTCTCCTATGAACTTACAGGATATAAACCAATTACTAGTAAAAAGGGTTTGGACTTTAAATGGGAATGGTTCACAGAAGCAAGAGATGGATTTTTACGATCTGGACACTATACAGGATATAGAATAGGCAGCAAGCCTTATAATGATTTTTGGACACAAGAATATATAAGATGTAGAGATGGAATGACTGTTAATGGATATACAATTACAGGAGATAATTATTATTTCTTGAATTATTACCAATTAATGGATTTGACTTCTGCAGATAAAGCAGGAGCTGGTAGAATTTATGCATTTCCTAATTTCTATGTAAAACAATATGAATATTTTCATTATATAGAACTTTGCAAAAGATTAAGAAAGAATGCGATTGGATTAAAAGCTCGTGGAGTTGGATTTAGTGAAATTGGTGCAGCTATTGCAGTTAATACATATAATTGTAGACGTAATACTATTACAGTAATTGCAGCTCAATTAGATAACTATGTTAGTAAAACTCTTGATAAATGTTGGAAACAACTTGACTTTTTAAATGATAGTACAGATGGAGGATTCTTTAAATTAAGACAAATCCAAGATACTGTTATGGCAAAGAGGGCATCTCACTATAAGATTATTAATGGTCAGAAAGTGGAAGATGGATGGATGTCTGAAATTACTGGTATTGTTGCTGATAAGCCAAATAAGATTCGTGGTGATCGTACCGACTTATTAATCTATGAAGAAAGTGGTTCTTGGCCCAATTGGAAGAAAGCTTTCATGCAAGGAGATGCTTTAGTAGGTATTCAAGGAGCACGATTCGGAATTAAGATGGCATGGGGAACAGGTGGAGATAAAGGACCATCACTTGCAGGTCTTGCTGATGCTTATGAAAAGCCAAATGTTTATGATGCACTACCTTATAGACATAGTTACACTATGGATGGAGGAACAATTATTTCAGCTTACTTTATTCCTGCTTACTCTATCATAAATGACCCAGAACATCCAGAACTTACTGATTCTAGAGGGTTTACTGATCCAGTAAAAGGAAGAGCTTACTATGAAAGTAAGAGAGATAAAAAGGTTGGAGACCCCGAGGCTTTAGTAATATATTGTGCTGAATATTGTTTTAATGCTGATGAAGCATTAGCACTTGAAGGTACTAACAAATTTAATAAAGTTCTTATTGCAGAACAGCTTGCAACTATCAGAGCTGATAAAGCTGGACGAGATATACAATTAGGAACTCTTGAATATAGCTTTGAAGGAGCGCATAGGAAAGAGAATATTAAAGGATTTAAATGGATTAAACACGATAAAGGTAAAGTCCATATTCTTGAACATCCTGTTTGGATAGAGAATCCAGATAAAATGGGGCAAATGAAAAATCTTTATGTAGCTGGTATAGACAGTATTGATATTGGTATGAAGGAAACTTCGGAAGCTACTAAAGACCCATCAGATTTTTGTATAGTTATAAAGAAAAGAGTGTACGGGTTAGAGGATCCACAATATGTTGCTTATTATAAAGATAGACCTAATGATGTTCGTGAAGCATATAAGATGGCAATTAGACTAATGGAATACTATAATTGTTCCTGTGTACTTGAGTCCTCTAAAGTATCTATCCTTACATGGGCAAGAGAAAATAAGTATCTCCATAGATTTATGAGAAGACCAAGAGCTACAATGCCTGATATTAATTCAGGCCTCAGTAAAGCTTATGGTGCTCCTGCTACAGTTGCAGTTATTGACCATCAAACAGACTTAATTGCTGATTTTGTTAACGATTATTGTCATACAATCTGGTTCCCAGAAATGCTTGATGAACTTAATCGTTACAGCGATGAGAACAAGAGAAAGTTCGATATTATTGCTGCAATGGGCATGTGTGAACTTGGAGATGAAGAAATAAAAGGAATAACACCTAAAGCTGTAGAAAATGTCGATGATAAGTTCGAAGACTTTGGGTATTATTATGATGATCGAGGTATTAAGCGATTTGGACTTATTCCAAAGAAAGGTCCAGATATTCCTAAATATAATTTACATCCTTACCATTATGACAACAGCAGAAATCGAAGTAGCAATCCTCAATATAATTGAGGAAATATATTCTAAAAGATACAACAGCAAACTCTTTGTAACTGAACTTCCAGGAGGAGGATACTCCGCTAAGTTTGCATTAAACAATATTGATAAGCCTTTAGTGATTTCTGCTCAGTTAAATGCTACTGATTTCTTAAAATTCATGAGACAGGAATTAAGAGATAAGAGTTTATGGAGAGTAGAATACTCATTAGGATATAAGACTTATCCAGAAGATTGTAAAGAAGAAGACGTAAATAGAATAGACCCTATATATGAAAAGTACTAAGAAAGATAGTGAATTAATAGAAAAAACCGATAGGGCTATCTCAGAATTAGTATATCCAAAATACAGATTACAAAAAGCATATAATTACTATAACTGCAAAAGAGATGCAGAACAGTTTAGATTTCTTGAAGAAAACTATGGAATTGGTCAAGCTACATCAATTGAATTTATTCCTCTTATTAGAAAGCATGTCGATGCTTTAGTTGGAGAATTCTTAGGAACTCCAATTCTTCCAAAGGTTTCTTGTAAAGATTCTGAAACTATTTCCAATATGGAAAGAGAAAAACAAGTAGCCATCTCTGCAGAAGTTTATCATTTCCTGCAAAAGCATTTGCAAAACTCTATGCTGAGTTTTATAGATGGGAAGGATATTACTGATAAAATGATTGAAAAACAAATTCAAAAACTAATTGAAGAACTTGACCAATCATTTATTTCTCAGTATGAGATTGCTGCTCAGAATGTTATAGAATATATTATGCAATCTAGAGATACAGACTTAATGACTAAATTAAGAATCTTATTACTAGATTTATTAATTACTGGATATACTTTTTATAGAGTAAAGCCTGCTTCTGGAAAACAAAATATTAGTATTGAGGTACTTAATCCTCTTAATACCTTTATTGATAGAAATCCAGAATCAATATATATAAAAGACTCATATAGAGTTGTTGTTCGTAAATGGCTTACTAAAAGTCAAATACTCAATACCTATGGTAAAGATTTATCAAGAGATGATATTGAGAAAGTAAAAGATAGTTGGCACGAAAGTTTTGATACTTCTCATTATTATGTAAGGTCTTTTACTGATCAAAAAACTGGAGAACCTTTAACTGATGGATTAGATGCGGGAAGAGAAATAGTTCCTGGATTTCCTGATGAAAATATTCAATCCTATAATTACAAATTAATTCCTGTATACGAAGTTGAATGGACTGAAACAGACAAGGACTTTGTAATGCAGAGATATGAAACTGTAAGAATTGGACAAGAAATCTATATTCTTAGAGGACAATCAGAGAATGTCATAAGAAGTAAAGATAATCCAGAATATTGTTCATTAAGTGTTAATGGAGTTTACTTCAATGATAGAAATAATGAGCCATTCTCTTTAGTATTAGCATGTGCTAACCTTCAAGATAAGTACGACCTTTTGCACTTTTATAGAGATAATCTAATTGCAAATAGTGGAACTTCTGGAGATTGGCTTGATTTATCAGTACTTCCTACAGCTTTAGGAGTTAAACTTCCTGAGAGAATCCAAAAATGGATAGCTTACAAAAAGACTGGAGTTGCTCTTATTGATACAAGTCAAGAAGGTAGAGTATTTAATAACAATACTTCATTTTCTGGATTTGATGATACTGTAAAAGCTCAAACAATTCAAGGTATTCAATTAGCTATAGATGATACAGAACAAACTACAAGTTCTATTACTGGAGTATTTAGAGAAAGATTAAATGGAATCCAGCAAAAGGATGCTGTTACTAATGTTCAAGTAAGTGTGAATAACTCATTCATCATTACTAAAAAGTATTATCAACAGATGGACTTAGTAATTAATGAGGTGTTAGTTGACTGCTTAAATATAGCCAAAATAGTATGGAAAAACGGAAAGAAGGGACAATTAATCCTAGGAGATAAATTCCAAAAGACCTTTGTTGCTTTGCCAGAATACTTTACTGTTAGTGATTATGATATTCATATTACTACAAGTACTGACGTTATTCAGGATATTGAAACTATTAAATCTGTTATTCCAGAATTTATTAAGAGTGGAACTTTAGAACCTGGAATTATATTTGAAGCCTTAACATCTAAGAGTTTAACTGAACTTAAATATAAAGTACAAAAAGCATTTAAGACTCAGAAAGAAGAAAATAACCAATTACAGCAGCTTGCTCAAGAGAATGAACAATTGAAGCAACAGTTACAGCAAATGGAACAACAGTTACAGCAAACTCAAGGAAAGGTTGAAAGTCTTAATGAGGCTAAAATACAAATTGAACAACAAAAAGCACAAACTGAGAAAGAACTTGGATGGTATGTTGCTAAGGATAAGTCAAAGAATGATGCTATTAAATCCGAAAACGATACTAAGAGAACTGAAATCGAAGTACTGCAATTATACGACAATAATCCATATAATGATAAAGTAAAACAAGTTTAAAATGGAACTAAAAATACAAGTTTGTACTGATGATTCTTGTAAAGTAATTGTCAAAGATATTACAGAAGTGGGAGACAAAGGCTACTTGCCAGAGTCTTCTACTGTTACTGTAAAAGGAAGATTTAAATACTCTGATACTGTTTCAATAGATGTGTTACAGCACAATAAAACTACTGGCTTTGAAGTACATGCTCCTACATTTACAGAGCACACAGAAGAAGTAAAACCCATTACATTACCTATTAGTTTTGATGGGTGGTTTGATGTAGTTCATATTGTATTGCCGTCTAAAGAATGGTTTTTAAGAGAACAAGGCAAAGAGACAGGTTCTGCTTTACCTATATATGACGTAGTTTATTTCGCTGACGGAAACAATATTTTTAAATACATAGGCGGAGAGATTTCTGCTGTTGAGTTAGTGGAAGTGATTGAAAGAAATGAGGAGGGCACAACCATTTCTAAAACAGATAAAAATTATGTGTCCATTTGTTTTCTTAAGAAATGTTATATATCTTTGTGCCAGCAAATATTTAATAATAGAGGATTTAGTAAATGTTGGAACAAAAGTTCTCAAATGAGTGAATTAATCTACCGAAGAGATTTAGTCTGGATGGCAATTAATGTTATCAAGTATATGACTGAGTTTAATCAACTTGCGGAGGTAGAAAGAATAATCGAACAAATAGGAGGTTGCAATGGATTATGCAAGTCTGAATTTAAACAGATACCTAATCACGGATGCGGATGTGGTAAGTAATCTTAAAGAAAAGGTTATTTGCGAGTATCAAGATTTACTTCACTCTCTGAAAAAAGGATATAGATTAGACTATCAATTAATACTTGAAGAAATAAGTTTAATTGAATTACTGGAAAATAAAGAAATGGATGATAAAAAATCTATGTTTATTTCACAATTTTATTTAAATAATAAATGGCAGATAACACTATCTTAACTCCTGGGCAATCAGGAGGACAAGCATGTCTTCAACCTGAGGCAGCCCAAGATACTTCACAGTATCTAATAAAAGATAATTATTTAGGTGAATTTATTGAGGAAATCGAAAAGGAGTTAGCTTTAGAAAATTTAGGTGTTTATCCTAAAGATTCAGTCTATACTAAGTTGGAAACTGACACTATAGCTAAGCAACTTATTAAAGATGCGTTTCAAACGCACTTAACTACTGATGATCCTCATGGAATCTTACCTCAAGTAGAATCAAAGCTGGAGGGGATGGTAAAGGACGACGGAAGTACTCCTTTCTTAGCACCACAAACTGGTGTAGACCCTATTACTGATTTTCATTTAACCACAAAGAGATTCGTGACTAACTTATTACAGAGTCACTTAACCGCAGATGACCCACACAATATTATGGATAAAGTTGTTGAAGCTTTAAAGGCTTATGTACAGCTCTCTCAAGTTTACTTGAAGCATGAGGTATATAAGAAAGGAGAAGTTGATGCTTTATTCGGACCCTACATAAAAAATAATGGAACAACTCCATTTTTAAAAGCTCAAATAGGAGCTGATCCTATTGTAGAAGGACATCTAACTACTAAGAGATATGTGGATTCAGTAATGCAAAACCATTTAGTTGACATAGACCCACACGGATTTATGACAATTCTAAATCAAAGACTTGCCCTTTATTATAAGAAATCTGAAACATACTCTAGGGCTGAGACTTATTCAAGAGCACAGCTTGACGCTATAATTAATAGTTTAGTAATAGATGCAGCTAAATCTGCTATTGAAGAACATATTAATCAATATGATCCTCATGGAACATTAAAAGAAATTAATAATAGACATTATGTTCCTCGTGATGGTTCAGTTCCATTTATTGCTCCTCAAAAAGGTGTACCTGCAGTTGAAGACGATGAGTTTGTAACTAAAGGTCAATTAGGAGAAGCTACTGGTACAGAAACAGAATGGATTACTAGTGGTCCTGTTCAAACAACAGTAGGTTTTGTTGAGGATAATATGGATGTGGGTGAGAAACTTAATCTACAAGAAATCATGGATGCAATATTCTATGGTAAATCTGTGGATGTACAAAGTCCTCCATTTACTCCACTTGGAACTAAGGTAAACGTTGATATGTTTATTAGAGGTTCAGTTGGAATCGTACAGTTCTGTGAACTATTCCAAAATGGAGAACTTATAGGAACATATACAAAAGACCAATTTACAATGGGACAATTAACTGTTGAAAGTTTACCAGTTATGGAAGATACAACATTCTTGTTTAGAGTTCATTATCCTAATGGAACTTCATTAGAAGATACATGTGAGACTAAAGTAGCTTATGATGTATTTGTAGGTATTCTTCCACAATTCTATTCAGCTTCAAATGTTAGTTATCAATATTTAATGGATTTAGTCGCAGCTGACCCCGATAACAATGTTCTTGATTATACTGGAAGTTCAGCAAGCGAAATCAAACATAAATACAACTTCTCAAGTCCAGAAGAATTAAAACAAATCTTTATTGCAATGCCTAAAGATTATCCCGATTTAATTCAAATGGTTACACCATCACAGCAATTTGGAATTGATGCATTTGATGTTATCAATGATATTCCATTTGAAGTGCCTGGATTAACAGACAGTAAGATTTATAAAATTTATGTCTATAAAGAGCCTTTAGTAACTCTTAACTTAGAAGTAACATTTAAGTTTGACCCTACAGCAAAACCCTAAAAACTAAATATGAAGGCATATAGCGAAATTATTGGTAGTTTCAAAAGAACTGGTCCGTTTTCAATTGAATCGGACTATATCTTTGAAACTGAAAGTGAATTAAAAGACTTTTTTGCATTACCTGAAAACAAGGCTATTCTACATAAAGGATTACTTAAAATTGTAGAAGCTGACGAAGATGGTAATCAAGCACTGTATTGGGTCACAAGAAAGAAGACTAACAATGAATTAGAATTTACTAAACTTGTTACTTCTCAAAGTGGCGGGGATATTAGTGACTTAATAGAAAGATTAGATCAAGAAATCCAGGACAGAATAGATGGAGACAATGCCATTTGGGGTATAAGAGACCATACGTTGGTTCCAGAGGATTTAAATAGTTTATTTGACTTATCAGAAGCGGTTACTGACCTAAGAGATAGAATGGATAAAATTGAAGCAACTGACCAAGGTTGGGATGCTAAATTTAAAGCCATCATTGGAACTGACGAAGAGGATTACATAGCTTATTTAACTACTCTTGATTATCCATCTCTTACAGCACTCTCTACTAACTTACATAAGTTTTTAGAAGAATTTGATCCAGCTGATGATAAAATAAATACTCTTCCTGAACTGCAAGCATTCTTAGACGGATATACAGATAAGGATACACTGGCAGATATACTTCAAAACTTACATGAAGATATTTGGGGAGATCCATTCCCTACAGAGCCATTTAGAACTCTTAGAGGAATAGAAGATTTTGTAAGAGAATTCAAATCTCAATCTGAAAATACAGATGAAAATCTTCAAACAGAACTAGACCAAACACAAATAGGAGTTGGACTTAGTGGAGATGGTAGTTACAATCCTGATAAGGAAACCCATTACTTGAAAGATGCTACATCAGTAATGAATGCTTTGAAGATCATTGACAGTCTTATTAATGAAGCAATTAATAATGTCAATCTACAAGTAGCTGATACGAACAGCATTGACATGAACATTGATAAGCAAGTTGACAAGACAATCTTATCTGCTGATGTAAGAATTTCTACTGTAGATGGTAATGGAGTAGTTGTCAAGGATGATGGTTTGTTTTACAAACTTACTACTGACTACAAAGATGGAGTCTTGACTGTAAAGGTTAATGACAACATTATTAGTCAGCATGTCATTGGACTCTCTACTATTGTTGAGGATGCTACTTACGATCCAGATACTGAAGAGATTGTAATCGTCTTTAAGTTACTTAATGGTGATAAACAAACTCTTAGAATTCCAGTAGGAACTCTTATTAGAGAATGGGAAATTGATAACTCACATCCTACTAAGGTTGTAGTTCTTGAGAAAACTGAAACTCTTGGTGGAGGTACTGATAAGTTATCTGCTGACGTAAGACTTTACGTTGATAAGTACAACATCCTAGTAAAGCAAGGTAACACTCTTTACGTTAAGGGTACTACTGATAACATCTCTCATAAAGATACTTCCTTAGAGACAGTAATTGACAACATGCAAGCTAAAGAAACTGCAACGCAGACAGCTTTAGATGCAGAGATTGTTAGAGCTAAGGAAGCAGAGCAGAAGATTGCTACAGACTTAACTGCTGAGAATGTAAGAGCAGAAGCTGCTGAAGCACAATTAAGGAATGACCTTACTGCCGAAGTAACTAGAGCTACTACTGCTGAGAAAGCACTTAGTGATAGAATTGATGTATTAGATACTGGTTCTGCTGCTGAGATTGCTGCTCTTAAAACTAAAGTAGATAATGAAATTAAGAGGTCTACTGATAAGGATAATGAGCATGACTTAGCAATTACTAATGAAGTTAATAGAGCACAAACTGCTGAACAAGCAATTGACTCTAAACTTGATGCGGAAATTACTAGAGCAAAGTCAGAAGAATCAGCAATTCAGAGAGAAGTTACAGCTAATAAGACTGCAATTGATGCAGAAGTTGTAAGGGCTAAAGCTGCAGAGCAAGTACTTACTACTGACTTAGCTAATGAAATTCAAAGATCAACTACTAAAGATGCAGCTTTAGATGTAGACATCGCTAAGGTAGCATCTGATTTAGTAGCTGAAAATACTAGAGCAGAAGCCGCAGAGAAAGTTAATGCTGATGCAATTGCTGCTGAAATTACTAGAGCTAAAGATGTTGAGCAGAAGCTGACTACAGACCTTGCTGCTGAGACATTAAGGTCTATTAATAAGGATGCAGAGCATGATGCTGCAATCACAGCGGAGGTTACTAGAGCTAAAGCTGCTGAGCAACAGTTAACTAATGATTTAACGGCAGAAGTTACAAGAGCAACCACAGCGGAAGCTGGATTACTTGATAAGATTAATGCCAATACGACATTAATTACTGACGAGACTACAAGAGCAAAAGCTGCTGAGAAAGTTCTTACAGACAATTTGGCTGCTGAGATTACTCGCTCAACTAATGAAGATACTAGACTCGATAAGGCTATTATTGACGAAGTAACGAGAGCTAAAGCAGCAGAGCAGAAAGTAGCTTCTGATTTAACTACAGAAGTAACTAGAGCAAAAGGTGAGGAGTCTAGAATTGAAACTAAAGCTGAAAACTTAGTAGATGTAGAGAAGACTAGAGCAGAAGCTGTTGAAGCTACTCTCGATGCTAAGATTGATTCTACTGTTAAAGCAGAAGCTGATAGAGCTAAAGGAGAAGAAGCAAGAATTGAGGCAAAGGTAGAGAACTTAGTTAATGTTGAAAAGACAAGAGCTATGGCTGCTGAAAAGGTAAATACTGATGCTATTGCAGCAGAGGTAGAAAGAGCTAAACTTGCTGAAAAGACAAATGCAGATAACATTGCAACTAATGCAACTGCAATTACTAATGAAACTTCTAGAGCACTTACAGCAGAAGGAACTTTAAATAATGCAATCGTTGCAGAAGCAGATAGAGCAAAAGCCGCAGAAGCTGCTTTAGATGCTAAGATTGCTGCAAGTGGAACATCTAATACTCTAACTGCAATTGATACTAAGTCAGTTGACATTACAGTAGCTAAGGATGCAGATGGAACTACAATCAAGGCTGATGTAATCGTATCTGACCAAGCTGGTAACATTATTAAGGCTCTTAATAGTGGATTGTATGCTAGTGCAACTATGTCTTACAATGGAGCTACTAACGTACTTACGTTTAACAACGGAGTTGCCACTACTGATCTTCAATTGTCTGCTGGCTCACTTATTAATTCAATTAGTTATGACAAGACTACTGAATCATTAGTTCTTAAATACACTGATGCTCAAGGTAATGAGAAAACTGTAACAGTTCCTCTTACTGACTTAATAAATGAATGGACAGTATCTAATACAGTTGACAATCCAATTCAACTTACTAAGACACGTTCTGTTAGTGGTACTGATACGCTGTCTGCATCGTTAAGTGTAGATCAGTCAAGTACTTCATTATTAAGAGTAAGCAAAGGATTCTTAGTAGCAAGTAATAACGCTGTTGACATCGTTTACAAGGACAGTACTTCAGTTTACAAAGCCATTACTGATGAAATCAATAGGGCTACTTCACAAGAAACTAGCATTAATACTACCCTTGGTAATCACATAGGTAATACTAACAATCCTCATAGCGTAACCAAAGCTCAAGTAGGTTTAGGGAATGTGCAGAATTTAGCTCCGGCTGACATGCCAATCTCTACACTACAACAAGCTAAGTTTACTGCAATTGATACGTTAGTAGCTACTAAGGCTAACTCTAAGGATTTAACAGACCATACTGGTAATCATAATAATCCACATGCTGTTACTAAGGCTCAGGTAGGTCTAGCCAATGTTGACAACACAAGTGACATAAATAAGCCAGTCTCAACTGCAACTCGAGCTGCCCTTGATAAGAAAGCTAACATTGCATCTCCTGTATTTACAGGAATACCGCAGGCTCCTTCTCCTGACAGTGCAGACATTTCTAATAGAATTGCAACTACATCTTGGGTTAATAAAGAGATTGGAAGGTTAATTTGGGGAGACTATGAATAACGAAATAAAAGCACAATTAAGACAAGCACCTAGACCACAGAACATGAGCCAATTAGACTACTTGTGGACCTACTTTGGCCCATACTCTGTGTCTGAGTTAGTAAGTAATCCTCCAGCAGAAGATAGGATTCTTACAGAAGCTGCTGTTGCGGACTACATCAATAAATCTATTGGTGGGTCCAAAGCAGTAGTAAAATTAGAGATTGTTCAGAAAGAAGGAGTTGAATTTAAAGATAAACTTGAACTTAGAGGTAAGAACGGAGATGGTGATGTAATTACATTTGTAGACTTAGAGAAAGATACAAAGATTACTGAGTTTAAGCAGTTCTTGTCTACTCAAGCTGATGTAGATAATGGAAATGCAAATAAGGTTGGAGAGCTTTGGTTAGTTCTTAAAGACTCCACTGGACAGGAATTCTATGTAAATCTAGCTTCTACTCAATACATTGGACAGGAAACTGATTCAATGGTTATTAGTGTAATTGATTCAAAGATTGCTGGTCAGCTTAAGATTAACAATCCAATCATTAATAGAAGTATTGACATCACTTCTACACCTAATGGAATTAGAGCAGACTTAGTAATTGATCCAGATACTAAATCCTCTGTAACTCTTCATAAGACCAATAAGGGTGTTAGTTGCTCTTACAAATGGCAAGACACAGAAACTGAAATCAGATTTAAATCACTTACATACAATCAGTACTTGATGCTTTCTAAGCTCGACAATGGTACTCTTTACTTTATTACTGACCTTCCCTGTATTTACTTCATGGGAATTAAGTATGCTTCATCAACTTCTCTTGTAGACTACTTTACTAAGGACGAAGTTAATGAGTTACTAGAGAAGAGAGTTCCTTGGGTTGAAGTAAGCAGAGATGGTGTTAAGGTCAATGACATAGTTACAGAAAACAATGCAAGTGTTTCTGGTACTGACACAAGTGGCAACACTTTTAACTTGGCAATGCTTTCAAGACTAGATAAGATTGAGATTGGTTCTGATGGTAAAATTCTTAACTTGAATGGTTCAGATCCACGCCCAACTTATAATGGTGATGAACTTGCCTTACTAGATGACGTAGACGAAGTAGCAGATACATTTGGATGGATTGACGTTAATTAAAAACAAGAAATGGCTAAACAATTTTTTTACAGAGGCTTAAAAGAAAAATACGATGCTCTCACACATAGCAATGGTTTCTACGTAGCAACAGATACGAATGAAATGATTGCTGGTGGAATTACCGTAGGTGTTAACCCTGAACAAATGCAAGAAATCCTAGATTTCATGGCTAGTAAGGGTCAGCCTAATGGATTGGCATCATTAGACGAGAATGGTAAAGTACCAGTCTCACAATTAAATGGAGAACTTGCTCGTGTAGTTGGACTACAGAAATTCGTAGCTGACAGAGCAGCTCTTGATAATCTTACTACCGATGAAGGTAATAAGTACTATGCAGAAGCAGAGAAAAAGATTTATACAAAGACAGCTGATGGTTGGGATGAAGGAGTAACACCTAAAGGTGATACAATTTACAACCATAGAGAAGCTGACGATCAAGGAAGAACTAATGTTCTTTACAGATGGGACGGAGCAGGAATGGTTGAGATTTCAGCATCAATTGCTCTTGGAGAAACAGAAGGAACCGCTTACGAAGGAAGCAAAGGTAAGGCAAATGCTGATAAGATTGCTAAACTTCAAGAGGATTTAACATACGTAGCTGATGTAGTAATTCCTGAAATGAATACTAACACAGCTAAGGCATTAGAGCAAAAGGTTGATTGGGATACAGAGAAGAAAGTAATTAGCTTACCTGTAGACGGAGCAATCTCAGCTATGAGACCTGGACAAGCTGGAATAGAGAATCCAGAAGGAGGAGTTCTGCTTGCACAACGTACTTACGATGAAGGTGTTACTATGGTAACAGAAGTAGGTACTGTGAAGAATGAACTTACTCTTAACTCTAAGAGTGGTACAGTTAAGATTGAATACGTTGGTGGTTCTAAGACTGTAGCATTTGCAGAAGACTTACTTGAAGACGAGAAGGTAATTGCAGCCGCTCTTAATGACTTAAATGAAAGAATTGGTACTACTTCAGTACCTGACCAAATTCAAGCAGCTCTCGATGATTTAAAGGGTGGAGTTTCTGATGAATACAATACCTTAAAGAAAATTGAGGACTTGCTTAAATCAGGAGATGCAACTACACTTGCTGATGCTAAGGCTTACACTGATGATTCTTTAGCTTGGATTGATGTAGAGTAACTAACTTGGAGGGAGTAACATTCCTCCTAAACTTTTAATTTACATGGAACACATAAGACTTTTTGATACACAAATTAATTACGATAACGAGAAAGAATCAATTCCTACTCCATCAGTTACTTTAGTAGAAGAACCTCATCAAGTGATTTATGAACCAATTTCAGAAGTAACTGAACCTTCTGAGTAACTTAATAACTAAATGAAATGGCAATTAATAAGAAATTAATTCACTTTAAGAATAAAGAAGCTTTTGATAGAGAGCTTCAAGCTGGAAACATAATGGACACTTCTATCTGTTGGATTCCAGACGCCAAATTTATTTACACCAGAGGGACTTATTGGTATTGCTCATCTAAATCTGATGCTGAAATTCAGCAATTGATATCTGACATAGAGACTCAGCTTAGCAATAAAGTTGATAAGGTAGAAGGTAAAGGACTTTCTACTAATGACTTTACTGATGATTTATTAAATCTACTAAAGAAAGTAAGTAAGCCTCTTAACTATAAAGGTTCAGTTCCTACATATAATGATTTGCCCACTGAAGGTAATTTGGAAGGAGATGTATGGAATGTTACTAAAACAGATGTTAATTATGCATGGACTGGTACTGACTGGGATCCATTTGGTTCGTCAGCAGTGAATATTGTAGATGACCTTACTACTGGAGGAGCGACTGCTGCTCTATCTGCTGAACAGGGTAAAGTACTCAAAGGATTAGTTGATACTAAAGTAGACAAAGTATCTGGTAAACAACTCTCAACTAATGATTATACCACTGCTGAAAAGAATAAACTAGCAGGATTATCTAATTACAATGATGCAGACTTAAAAGCAAGCATTAAACTTAATTCCGATAACATAGCATCTATGGATGCAGCTTATAAGGCTGCTGATGAAGTTCTTCAGGATAATATAGATGCAGAGAAAGTTGCTCGTACTGCTGCTGATAGTAAATTACAGAGCGATATTAGTGCAGAAGAGACTAGGGCTGTGTTAGCTGAATCTGAGAATTTGGCTGTTATTAAGGCAGAGACAGAAAGAGCTAAAGCAGCAGAAGACGAAATCAGAGCTGTTGCTGGAGGCAGTAGTACTGCCGATGGTGGGGATATTCCTATCTGTCCTTTATATAGACGAGCTAATAAAATGTATACTAAAGTAGAAGAAACTTTCAAAGACACAGCTACTCTTGCAGCATACATTATGTGTTATAACAAGCCTTACATAGGCAAGCCTATCAATAGAATTAAAATGATGCTTGCCACTCCAGGTAGATGTAGAATCTCCATCTTCAATGAACATATCTTTGATGCTAATCCTACTTTAGAAGCTTCATTAGTTAAAGATTTAGTGAATGTCGTATGTACATCCACTGGTTATAAATATTGGGATTTAGATGAAGATGTAGTAGTAGAAGAGGGGCAATTCATTGGTGCTTGGTACACAGCTGATTGTGCTAGATATACTTACAATGATGATTTAACCTACCAGACTGCATATCCTTCTGGATGGATTGGGAGAACCAACTTAACAACAGAAGCGATACCTAAAGAAGATTGGGAGAATAGATATTTTTTAGGATATTTAAATGTAGGATTGTATCGTAGAGGTGATGGTTCAGACTTTGAATGGGGCAAGCTAGATGAATCAGCAAATACTCAAAGCAGTGTTAATAATGCTTATTATCCCAGGGGACAGGAAAAGTTAGTAGGTAAAACCATCTGCAAACTAAGATTGAAGGTTTTAACAGTAGGCTATTTGACTATTAACCTAATTAATAACTACGGTAAAGCTAATGCTAAAGTTCTTAAATCTTGGAAATTGTACATTAGGCAATTAGGAGTCCAGACAGTGAGACTTCCAGAGGACATTACTTTAGAAGCCGGGCAGGGTATCGGAGTGTATGCAAAAGGTGATACCTGTGCTTTTGCTTATGGAGGAACGCCATTCGGAACTAAATACGCATTAAACGGATGGTACCAATATACAACATATAATTATGCTACAACTCCTGGAGGAAGCACTAACCTGCCTTTAGGAATTGCTCTTATCGAAAGAGGTAGTAAACTATCATCCTTAGAAGATAAAACTATATCTATTCAAGGAGACTCAATTAGCACATTTGCAGGAACTATTACTGATGGTAATGCAACTTACTACAGTGCATCTCACAAGTTTGTTAATAGTATTGATGCTACATGGTGGGGATTACTTATTAATGAGTGCAGAATGAGACTTATCAGAAACGATGCATGGTCTGGCTCTAGAATCAGTGGTACTGGAGATAATGCTATGTGTAGTGTAGCCAGATGTTCCCATATAAAGCATATTAATTCGACAGTGGATACATATCCATATGGAGCTCCTGAAATCATAGTCGTAATGGCTGGAACTAGTGACGTGTCGGGTAATGTAGAGATGGGTACAGCTAATGGAGCCGTTACTACCTATATGGGAGCATTTAAAACTATGCTTGCTAATTTAAAATCGCAATGCGGAAATGCCAAAATAGTAGTATTCCAATTGTATAGAGGTAATGTTTTAGACTATGCTAATAGTGGTGGTAAGCACCAATATGAATATCAAGAAGCTATGGCAAATTTATGTAGAAGATATGGAGTTTACTATATAGGCCCGGAACATTTTGACTTAAGCTTTCCAAACCTACAGTATTATACTTGTGATAACAGTTTAAGTGATTATGGACCTCCTACTTACACTAGTGCAGATTATCTACATCCTAACATGCAAGGTATGGAAAGAATCTATGCTGGAGTGCGTTCATTCTTAGAAGGACTTTACTAATGAAATACTTAAGACTATTTGAGCTAGTCTCAGACTACAAAAACATAGAAGATGAACAAGTTTCTTTCATTGAGGAAACAGAAGATGGTACGTACTACAAAGCTAAGATTATCAAACTTACTGATTTAAAGGTAGGTGATGAAGTTGGTGGAATGAGATTGCGTGTAGCAAATCCATCATTTCCTAAGACTGTTAGTGGCTTATCTTCTTACTATCCAAGATTCACAGCAGCAGTTCCTGGGCAGAATACTAGAGTTGAGTTTTCATCTCTAAGTAACTTAGGATTTACTAAGGTAGTAAACGGTAGTGGAAGCACGGTTTCCTTCTTAATGCCACGACCTGACCAGTATGGAGGCCCTTACTTTACTGAGGATACTCTAGATTTTCCAGAAGGAGCAGTTGTTACTGCAATTAGTCTGCCAGTTCATCCTAATGATGAGTCTTGGGGATTTGATTACATGGTTGTAGAATAATATGAGAGGGAGAGTATAGCTTTCCCTCCAATTAAATTATGAATTATGGGTAAAATTACAGGAAATAAGGATTCTAAACATCCTACCACTAAGCAGTGTAATGACGCTTTTGGTAGTGAAGGAGGACCAAATAATCCAATTATACTTGCATGTGGCAAAGTGTATAGGTATTCAATAGATTCTAGTGCTTGGATGATAGATAATCATGGACCAGCAACAGTTAACTTCTCATTCAATGGTGGATTACTGATTCTGTCTGTCCCTAATGGCTATACAATTCAAGCCGTGACATCTAACATGAATGAAACTAACGAGCTTAGATACGATACTAACAACAAGAACAGTGATGGTAGAGGAGCACACTGGATGGCAACTTCTTGGACTAATCAAGCAGCTTACATTAGAGAGATGCATCAAGGAAATGACCGTAACAACTCTTGGGGTTCTTCAGACTTCAATGAGTTCCTATCAATCTCCTACATCATTGTAGGTTATAAACATGGATCAATTTAATATTATAATATGGGTAAAATTACAGCAAATGGGGATACTGAGTGTCCTACTACTAAGCAGTGTTTGCCCATCATACTTTAATGACGCTAGTACTTCCATGGCGTCTATAAATAAACCTTTAAAACTTTATTACTATGGCGGCAGAAGACCCAAGGTATTTATTACATTTCAGAACCCTTAAAAAGTTTAACGAGAAGTTAGCTGAGGGTGTAGTTAGTGACACTAGACATCTGTGTTTCATTGCAGATGAACAATTAATCTGGTGTAGAGGTAAGTATTACAATGATGGAACCAAACTTGGTGACATTAGTAATTTTTACAATGACTGGGAACTTACCCAGACAAGTGCAACAACCATTACCATTACTATTAAAGGTAAACAATGGGATGAAGACAAAAGAGAATTTAAAGACATTTCTAAGAGCTTTACAATTCAATCTGCAACAAGAACAGTTGCAGGATTACAGAGTGCAGCAGATAAGACTAAGTTAGATGGCTTAAATGAAAATAACGTAAGTAACATTGCAGTTTCTTCAAACGCAAGTCAAGCTACAATTACAGTAAGTAAAGATAATGGATTAGCAGCAGATACCACAAGTACACTTAATTTCCCAGCAGCTAGTACCACAGCAGCAGGCACAATGAGTGCCTCAGACAAGACTAAGCTGAACAGGATTACAGGTACTAATTACACTCTGAACTTATCTAAGAAAGATGGTTCAACTAATACTATTACCTTATCAGGAATCAATCCTAATGATGGTACAGCAGTTAAAGCTGATGTAATTCTTGCAACTGCAACAAGAACAGAAGCTGGATTAATTAGTGCAGACTTACTTAATGACATTGAAGACAAATTCTTAAACATGAGAAACTTCTCAATGTTTAGTAAATCTACTAAGCCTGCTGATGCAGAAACTAGTTCTGTAGCTGCATTTACTGACCAAGATAACTTAGACATGTACACTGAAGGTAATCTTTCTCTGCACATGCATAACGCAGGTACAGCATTAGGTATTAAGCATGATGATGTTACTCAATCATTAGTAACTCCTACAACTGGAGAAGTAATTAATAAGGTAACATCTGATAGTCAAGGACACTTACTAACTACTACTAAGACTGATCTTATTAATAGAGCTAAGAAACTTGACCATAGTGTAACTATCAATCTTACTGATGTAGATAGTAAGAATGGTGTAACAGGTACAGCTACATCTGACTTATCAGGAACTACAATTAACATTGCTACTGAGATAAGTCCTATTGATGCTTCTAAGATTACTAGTGGAACAATTGATCTAGCTAGACTTCCTCAAGGTGCTTTAGAAAGACTTACAATTGTTGCTGACCAAGCTGCGATGTTAAAGCTTACTAGTACTCAAGTTCAAAACGGAGACACTGTTAAGAATAAGGCTACTAATGAGATGTTTTACGTTAAAGACCAGACTCAACTTGGCTCTATGGCTGCGTTTGAGGTTTACACTGCTGGACGTGTATCAGAAGCTCCTTGGTCTGGAATTACTGGCAAACCTACTAGTATTCAGATTACTAATGGAACAAACACTCCAATTAGTTCATCTGTAATTAGTCTAGGAGCTGGGGCAATTAAGATTCCAACTACTATTGCTGCTGCTACAGGTTCTGCAAATGGTCTTATGAGTAGTACTGACAAGACTGAACATGACAGAATTACTACTGCTAATTTTGCCTTGGGTGCAGTTACTCCAAGTACTACAGCTGTAGCAATTGCAGCTACTAAGACTACTATTAGTAGTGGTGCTTCTTCTAATAATAACATTACAATTCCAGGAGTAACTACAACTGCTGCTGGTGTTATGAGTTCAGCTGATAAGGTAGCACTTAACGATCATAAGACTCAGATTTCATCATTAAGGAATAATGGAGCTTCTCATTATGATAATGTATCTACTACTGCTTCTCAGGTAAATGTTAACTTTAAGTGCTGGTTTGGAGATGGTAACATTCAAGATCATTTTGCACCATTACCTGCTGCTACAACTACTAAGGCTGGTGTGATGACGGCGGCAGACAAAGTTAAGCTTGATACTACTCTACCTACTCAGATTTCTACAGAAACTACTAATCGTGTTAATGCAGACAATGCTATTAATACTAAGATTAACAGTTTGCCTGATCACATTCTTGGTAGAGACTTAGAAAATTCTGGTAACCTACTCGATCCGATTACCGCTGCTGACAAATTTACTCTAGCTTACTGGTGGTCAGAAAGACTAGCTGATGGTAGTTACAAGGTAAATGATGCAAGACATGCGGTTGACATACCTGCTGCAACTACTGCCCTTGCAGGAGTAATGACTGCTGCTGATAAGACTAAACTGAACGGAATTGCAACTGGAGCTAATAAGTATGTCCATCCTGCCGGTAATTCTGCTAGTAAGGCTTCTGGTTTGTATAAGTTTAGTACTGATGGAACTAGTCACATTAACAGTGTTACATCTGTGGTTAAGTCAGACATTACTGCGCTAGGTATTCCAGCTCAGGATACTGTCTATACTCACCCCGCAGGTAGTGCTGCTAGCAAAACGTCAGGACTTTATAAGTTCAGTACAGACGCAACAAGCCACATTAATGGAGTAGCATCAGTAACCAAAGCTGACATTACAGGTTTAGGAATACCAGGGTCTAACACTACGTACACGTTTGCTAGTGGTACTGGAGGATTTACTGTAACCCCTAGTGGAGGCACAGCACAGACTGTATCTATTGGTAAACCTTCTACAGCTGGAACCGCTGATACTGCTAATAAGACTACGGGAACATTGACAATCAATGGAACTACATTTAATGGTTCTACTAATGTATCAATTACTACTCCTAATACAGATACTAAGAATACAGCTGGTTCTGCTAATAGTGCTAGTAAGTTATTCTTAATAGGTGCTACTTCACAAGGTGCAAATCCTGTAACATATTCTAACAGCGCAGTTTATGCTACAGCAGGAACTTTAGTAGCTTCTAAAATGACAGCCGCAGGTGGTTTCTGGAAAGAATCCGATGTTAGATTAAAATCTAATATTAAGCCTTTAGAACATACTCTTGAAGATATTTGCTCCATTCCAACAGTTTCATTCACTATGAATGGTGAAGAACAAATTGGTACTATTGCTCAAGACTTAGAAGAGAAATTCCCAGAACTTGTTTTTGAACAAGCTAAACCTGCATATGAGTTAGGTGCTGATGCTAGTAAGTTTGATACTTACTTAGAGGATGGGGTTGAATATGTAAAGGTTAAGAAAGTAGAATATGAGATGTTAAGTACTCTTGCAATTGAAGGTATTAAATTATTAAAAGCTGAGATTGATGCACTTAAAGCTCAAATAAATAAATAATCATGGGAGAAATAGCTACTCATTCAATGATTAAAGATAAGACGTCTTTCGGGAGCACTGGAACAGAGTGCCCCGTAAAGACTACTATCAAATCAATAAGTTCATATATCGTTATAGCAAACGAGAGCACATACGGAAGTCCGGAATGTGTAAAGATAGAAGATATTTCAGCCCTACAATATTACTTTAATGTAAGTCCATGGGATTTACAAATTAGTGAAGATGGCGGAGCTTCAAATGCTTACGGAATTGATTCTACTAAAACGGCAAATGGAGTTACTACAAATGTATCTTGGTCTATTGACGCAACCACAATCCCATCTTGGCTGACACATAATTCAGCAAATAAAACTTTTACTGCAGGAATTAATACAACAGGAGCAGAAAGAACAGCTAAAGTATATTTTGACCAAGCTGAATCGGGTTTGAGAGATTATTGTATGGTTACTCAACCTAAAAGAACTGATGTTTACGTATTTACTGCTAACCCTACATCTCTAACTTTAGATGCTGTAAATGGTAAAGGAGACATTGATGTAACTTCAACTCTAAATGGTTCTAATGTTGGATGGGCAGTTACTAAACAACCAGATAGTTGGTGTACTGTAAAGGATTCAATTGATGGATTGGCTGTCAGTGCTACAAATAACACTAGTGCATCTGAGAGGAGTACAACAATAATCCTAACTCAAACTGGTTCTGGAAAGACCTTATCTATTACAATAAAGCAATCTGGAGCTGTGACAGAATGGAAATACTTCTTTTCAGTAAATACTACAAGTCATAACTTCCCCAATTCAGGAGGTTCTTATAGCTTTACTATAACTTCTTACAAACAGTATTACGTTAATGGTTCAGCTAGTGGAAGTTCAGTAACTCTACCATACACTTCTCAAAGAAGTTCTGGAGATTCAGCATTTACAATGAGTGGAAGTACAGTAAGTGTTTCTGCAAATACTACTCATTCTAAGAGAGCAGCAACATTCTCACTTACTCAAACTGAGAATGGAAGTTCTACTGGCAAATCACTTATACTAAGTGTAGATCAAGATCCTGCGGATGATGAGTATGAGTTTGCAATTACATGGACAAGTGGAAGTAATTATGCGCAAACAATTAGTACTACTTATCCTTGGCAAGCGACTGTAGCAGACTATAAAACTTTCTATATTAGGACAAGAAAGAATGGAGCTACATTTAACAGTATTACAGGATTTACATCTAATGCAAGCTGGATTACAGTTACGAGTACAACTTCGTTTACGTACAGTATAGCAGATAATAATACTGGTTCAAGTAGGACAGGAAGATTAACTCTCACACAAGGAGAATCTGGAAAACAATGTTACATAGATATTACTCAAACTCCAGAGCCTGCAGTTGAAGAATGGAGATATACATTTTTAGTAACTCCAACTGTTGTTAATTTTTCTAGCTCAGGAGGAAATCAATCTGTTACTGTAGACTCTTACAGAGAATTATACGTTAATGGTGTGTACCAATCTGGAAGTAAAGAGTTTGTAAATTGGAGTTCTTCTGAATACATAGCATGGGCTTCTACTGTTGACAATCAAACGTCTTTAGGAACTTATAAGGGAACATGTACAATTACGGCTATTGCCAACAGTACTACTTCTGATAGGAGTGGAGAGGTTTTAATTACTCAATCAGATGTGAGTGGAACAAGCTCTACAGTTAGGGTTACTCAAGCAGCAAAAGTAGAAGATGTCTATGTATTTACATGGGGTGATGGTAGTGTCGCAGACATATCTGCTGGCCCATTTAAAGCAGATGAAGGTGGATTTACGATAGGTCCTCCTAAAATGCCAGCAATTAGTACTAAGAATGGTGTTACACATGGTTACTCTGTTACAAGTAAACCCTCGTGGTTAGGAGTTAGACTTGGAAATACAATTGTAGTTGATTTAACTAAAAATACAAGCACTTTAAGTAGAAGCGGAAGTATAGTTTTAACTCAGAATGATTCTGGTAAAACACTAACAATTAATCTTTCTCAGAGAGGTTATGAATACATCTTTAAGTGGTATAACAATAACGTAATTGAAGATACTAACATCAATAGTTACACTTATACAATTTCTCCTGGGTTTGTATTTGATTCAACAAGTATAATGAATACTCTTATTTCAACTAAATCTGCTACTAATATAGAGAAAGTAGATGTTACTGTAATTGACACTCCAGAAATTAGTTGGTTGACTGTAGTTGTTGATGATTATGGAGTGGAAGAGAATCCTGGATTAATGGATGTGAAGTTATCTGGTACAGTACCCCAAACTCCTGGACTTACATACACAGTTCAGTTCTCGCAACACGAATCTGCTAAGGTATGTTTATTTAAGATTGTAGTGAGCTCATTATCACCTAATCAGATTTCAATTGCTAGTGCCAATTACAGTAATGGTTATAATATCTACTTCCAAGCATGGGACCCTGTAGCTTCTGATGTTGGAATTACTTACACTTTACATAAAGATAGTTACGCTAATACTAATTATACAACAATGACAGCTGGACAGAGAACTGCAGGTGTGGTAGGATTGAATCTTACAGATAAAGAATATGATACAGTAAACATTTATTCAGTAAGTCCTAAAAGTGATGATACTTACTCTTATAGTTATGACAGTTCTCTAGTGCCAATTACGCGTCCATTCAATATATCTGCTGATTGTAAATTTAAAAGTCAATTTAGTTATTCAACTATGTCAGATTTTCCAATAGTAATTCTGCTAGTAAATGTTGTAGACTTTGATGGAAGTAATAAACATCATACTGCATGTCTAACAGTTCCAGCTGAATACAACAAAGAGGATTCGATTCTAACTTTAAGTGGTAATATCTCCTTTAATGTTGAAGCATATAATAATACAACTAATTCAATGAGAGCAATTACTGTTGAATTCTTAGCTTCTGATAACTCAAATGATATTAGTACTGATCAAGGTGTATTAATTAAGGGTTGGACTGAATTCTATCCTACGGGAGGTTCGTATATTTGGGTTATAAAAGATAATGAATCTGTAGATTATGACCTATCTAGTATAAGCCAAGGAGTCTACAATAAACCAATTTATTTATGGTTTAATGTTAAAGTAGAATATACTGGTTCAGATATGCCAGAAATTTCATCTATCTCCTCAAGTATTAACTTAAATATTGAAGTAAATGAAAACAATTATTACAAGAATTTGGAATTGGATAAAGTCCAAGATTGATTGGAATCCTGAGGTTAACTCGGGATTCCTAATCAACGCTATAATTACAACTCTATTTTTGTTAGGTTTTGGATTGACACAGGCTGGAGCTGCAATTGCTGGAGTTTTACTTGTAGCAGGAGCAAAATGGGGAATATATCTTATCAAGTCTAATAGAGAACTTGAAAATGATCCTATTGATGCTAATGTTAGATTTTCTATAGGAGCTGCTATATGGTTTATATATTTTCTGTTTATTTAGAGAAATATTAATTATTTCCTAATCAATACGGATAATTTTTGAGGCTTATCAGTATTTATTAATTATTTTTAAAAATTTTTAATAATTTATTTGATGGTGTCGAAAATTATCCGTATTTTTGTATCGTTATCATAGGAGATAGACCGAGACGCCTAAAATTATAATTAGGTCGAAAACTTAGGGTAACAGGTAGTCTAACGTCAGATTACTTAGATTTATTTATTAACAAACTAAAATTCAAAAGAAATGGCAGAATTTTTAACAATGGAAGAAGCCAAAGATAAATTCGGTAAGAAGGGTAAGACCAACGCAGCTTTAACCCTCGGTATTATTGGAACAGCACTTAGTGCTTTCAACGGTAACAACGGTGGATGCGGTTGTGGCGGAAACGGTGGTATTTTAGGTGGACTCTTTGGAGGAAACAACAATTCTTGTTGCGCAATGCAACAAGCAGAACAGGCTAAGACAATGGCTATGCTTCAAGGTGAAGCATCACAGAACCTAGCTTGGGCAAACAGAGTTCAGTCTTTACAAGATGATGTTGATCTTTACACTTACATCAATGGAAGAGTATTAGCTACTAATGATAGAATTGGTAACGAAACTCAAGTTCTTACTAACCAAATTTGGGAAGGAAGAGTAGCTGACCAAAGAGAAAAGTGTAACATGTATATTGACCTGTTATCGAGAGATAACGCTCAAAACATGACAACAGCAGTTGAATTGGCTAGAGCTAGAGAAAAAGACGTACAAGAAAAAGCTGACATCTTTGAAAGATTAAGTACAAGAATTAATGACCTAGAGAAGAAAGAAGTTGCTACTTCTACAGCTCTACCATTAATGTTTGAACTTGCTAAAGTTAACGCAGAAAGATATTCTGATGATTGCTGCTGCAAAACTCAGAAAGAGCTTATTGCTACAGCTGGTGCATTACAAACAGAAGGTCTTGTTGCAGTTAATAACTTGCAAAGACAACTTGATACTAAGATTTCTGGACAGCTCAAGTACTCTTATAGCGACTTATGCGCTCCAGTTCCTAGCATTGCTCCTTTATATTGTAGTCCTTTCACTCAGTATGGTTTAGGTATGTACGCTGGTCAAGCTGCTTCTAACTGGAATGCAGTTAATACAGCTATCGGTAGTGCGTGTCCATCCTGCTCAGCTCAGTAATATAGATTGAAGGGAGATTATGTAATGTAGTCTCCCTTTCTTTTTATTCACCCTAAAATACGAAAACGTAATGGATGTAAGAATAACTCCCTTTGGGACTACCACTGATACGGCAGGAGCACAAGTACTGGAATTTAACGTTTCTATACCTAAAGGTGCTAGAACAGACGTAGCTCCTGTATCTACACTAACTATAACAACAAGATGGGCTGGAGTTCATGATGGACTTCAAGTAACTAAATTAGATTTAATTCACAACCTACAATACGTAGACTGTAAAGGTATTACTCAAGTAATTACTAATCCTTATTCTACAATTATTGCTACTGCAAACACTAGTTCAGCTGCGATAACTCCAACTGAAACTATTACTAAGTTTGTAGATGTTCTGATTCCTGTTGGTACAGAAATCGTAACTCAGCAAGTAATTAATGACTCTCCTACTGTTAATGCTCACATGGCTAAATGTGCTTATTCTGTGTTTACTATAAACGTAGAAACTACACCAGCTCCGAGCCAAAATACAGCAGCAGTACAATAAGATTTAGTAATTAATAATTAAAAACTATAATGATATGTTTGGCAATGCTTATGGGACTAATAGCTTGGGTGACTTACAAAAGTCTTACTACCAAAACTTGGAGGCCTTAAATCAAATGCAGCAACAAGCGCAAAAGTTGTCTGTATTAGATGAGATCAATAAGAGTGTTGGTTCATTATCTACAGAGGAACAAGGTGTCCTTGCACAATCTCACGACTATCAACTAGCAAAACAAACATATGAAGCCGGTTTCATGGCCTTCATAGGTAATAAGTTTGCAGGGGAGTATGTCACGACTCCTGATGGTAAAATAGCTGCGGATAATTTATTAAAGGCTATAAATCAGTCTAAAGAAAGAATTTCTGCTGAATTGAAAGCGAAACAAGAGAAGATTGACACTATGTTAAGTCTGCTTGAAAATGACCCAGAAATAAAGAAGAGATATAACGAATTGATAACAGGTAAAGAATTAAATTAAAAATATGGTTAGTGATAAAGAAATATTAATGCAAGCTGCTGAGAAATATGCAAAGGGAATCGCGAGTAACTTTTTTGGATTATCTACGCTACCAGCCCAGACAGCAGTCACGTATGTTATTAGAAATTGGGTCGAGAAGCATGATGCTATCATAGACTTGTTTATTGATAAAAATAACAACATTAATACTAAGATTCTTAGTGATGCTTTTAAAGCAGAACTTAAGGAAAGAGGTGGATTCAAATTGGGAAGAGTAAAATTTGGAGAAGCCGATGTAGATGAACTATTTGGAATGTTCGAAGACTTAAAAGTAAAGAACAAATAATATAGAAATACCATCGGCAAATCCTTGTCGGTGGTATTTTCGTTTAAAACAGATAGTTTATGAAAAGAATTTTAGTAGAAAGGATATACAAAGGACTACTTTACACAATAGGTAAACTTTACTTAGATGGAGTTTATTTATGTGATACCTTGGAAGACCCTGATAGAGGTCTTGTTAGTAATATGACATTAGATGAAATAAAGAAGAAAAAAATATACGGGGATACAGCTATCCCTACTGGTACTTATAAAGTTAATATGAATACCGTTAGTCCTAAGTTCAAAGATAGAGTCTGGGCAAAACCTTATGGTGGAAAACTACCAAGACTTGAAAATGTTCCTGGATATGAAGGAGTTCTTATTCATGTTGGCAATAAGCCTGCAGATACATTAGGTTGTATCTTAGTTGGACAAAATAAAGTTAAAGGACAAGTAATTAATAGTACTGCAACCTTTAATAAATTAATGGAAGCACTTAAAGATAATGATGGTGTTGAAATAACAATTAAGTAGTATGGAAAAGTATTTCGGAAGAACCTATAATGCAACAGGTGACACCAATGCAGATTTCCTTATTAAGACTAGAGGGCAGATAAAGGTACAGTATGGGAATAAGTTTATAGACCTAATAAAGAATGGAAAATTAAATGTGGACGTTGATATACTTACTTCTGTAGATACTGTAGAGGATATAGGAAACGAGGATGGAATCTATTATGTAAAAGAAGATGGTTCTATTTATGTAGTTGTTGATGGAGTAAAAATCAATATACTTGGAGAAGTAGGAACTACATACGTGTCTTTTATAAGTGACCAAAATACTACTGGAGCCCAAAAATATCAAGCTTTAAAGAATATAGGATTCATATTTGAAACTGAAGATGATGCTCTAACATCTGGACTTACAAGCGGATTAGTTTATATAGAAAGTACTGGAAAAGTGTACACTATAACTGAAGGAGTTTTAAAGGAATTTACAGTAGCCATACCCAATCCTTATACTAAACAATTTGTCATAGATAAGGAAGATCAAATATCTGATGGAGCTTTAGTAATTAAAGGTAATGGCAAATCTAATAGTATTATACTAGAAGATACATATATCTATCAGGATGGACAAAGTGCTACTATTGATGGTCCGGATATTAGTTTAAGAACTAATGGAGAGGAACAAGTTTCTATTACTAATGATAAAACCACAGTAAAGAACGAGGCTTTATTTAATAAAAATGTATCATCTGATAAATTTCAATCCCATAATGCTTCTGCAAATAGAGGATTTAGACTTTATATAAGTGCTAGTGGAAAATCCATTTTAGAAGTAGATAAAATCATAGAAAGAAATTCATCTACTAATTTTCAAATAAAAGAATTTTGGCTTCCATCTTATAATTCCATAGTTACTATTGAACATGATGAAGAGGTTACAGGTGACGATGTCATCTACATAATTACTCTCAAATCTAGAAATACTTTTAAAGTTGGAAATATACTCTGCCTTTATAAATACTTTAATTTAACTGAAAAGCCTTTTGATTCTGGAGATACAGAAGGAGTAACCGAAGACGAGGTCGAAAATGAAGAAGATGAAGAAGATGATGAAATTGAATTAGTAAGAATGTTATTACAAGTTACGGAAGTAGATGGATATACTATTAAAGTGCAAGTACTTAAAGATTATATTTATCCTACTCCTGATCCTGAATTAGAATTCGATTATGATTTATCTGATTCAAATGGAACTCCTCTTTATTTAGTAGCAACCTCAACTTTACATGCTGGAATTCGCATTGATAAGAATATTGATTTAGTAGAAGCAGATTCAGCAAATACTGTGGATTTATTAAGTTCAATACGAACAAGACTTGGAAATATAAAAGTCCTTAATAAATCATATCCAGAAGAACCTATTCTTGATATTCCTGAATATGGATTCTACTCAGACAATGCTTTATTAGAAAAAGCCAATTTATTCTATTCTAAAATGTATAAGTCTGATATTCACGCATCCAATATTTATAAATCTAGGATGGAAGATTCAGACATTTATAATTCAAGGTTGTACAATCCTGACATATATGCTCCCATCTTTAGAGGTGGAGAAAACATGGATATGTTTCCAAAGTATGAGGATGGATTTGAAATTCCTGAGAATGATAATTCTAAGACTTTAGCAACTACAGAATGGGTTAATAAAAAGATAATATCTGGAACAGGTAACTTTGTAACTTTAGATACTGCACAGGAAATCACTGGAGAGAAAACTTTTTCTGGAGGTATTATTGTAAATGGTGTAAAAATAGATGCAGGAGACTCAGTAGGTGTTTTACGTCTTACTTATGGTGGTAAAGTTATTGAACTTGTACCTGATGGAGAGACAAGACTTGACTCTAGTTTACATGCTAAGGGTGGAACATTCGAAGATTAATATAATTCAAGCATATTGCATCTTTTAACATATTTATTAAAATTATCAAATTTTGTTTGGCACAACCCGTAAATATGCTTAAATTTGCAAATAACTTTTAAAAGAAAATGTATGGAAATAGGAATTGATGATTTAGACTTTAACGATGACGATTACGGAATTCAAAACGAAGGAGGTAATAACGAACCGTATTTTCCCAATGATGACAATCTAGACCCTGAGAAGGGATGGATGGATGGGAATAACCCAACTGGAGTGCCAGAACCCCAACAGGATTCTACAAATCCAGACCCAGAACCACAAACAGAAGACGATATTATTGTTTCTCTTCTAAAAGCTAAAGGGATTGAAGATCCAAACAAACTCAAATTTGAAAACGATGAAGGAGAAATTGAGGAAGTTGCATGGGATACTCTTAGCAATGAAGAAAAACTAAATATATTAACTTCTGACGATTCAGATGTAAACTATGATTTAGATGAAGAAGAAGAAAGTTTCCTTAATTATTTAAGAACTAACGGAATTACTCCATCTGAATATGTAGAATATCAGAAGGAATTAGCATTAGAAGCATATAGACAATCTTTAGAAGGTGGAAGCCAATATCAAATTGATTCACTTTCAAATGATGATTTATATATACTAGATTTACAAGCACGTGTGAAAGATATTACAGATGATGAAGCATTAGCTGCTCTTGAACAAGAAAAGGCTGCTAACCCAGCTTTATTTGAAAAGAAAATGCAAGGTATTCGTGATGAATATAAAGCCGTTGAGAATGAGAAAGTTCAACAAGAACAATTACTTGCCCAACAGGAACAAGCAGAAGCATTTGAACTTTTCCAAACTAATGTATTGGGAGCTTTAGAAAATCTGGAAGAAGTTGGAGGCATAAAACTGAATTTGGAGAACGAAGACTTAGACGAGATTGCCAATTTCATACTGACCTCAGATGCGGCAGGAGTTAGCTGGTTAGGTAAGGCTTTAGATGATCCAGACACCCTAGTAAGGATGGCTTGGTTCGCTCTTAAAGGAGATGAAGCCTTTGAGTCTATCACTGATTATTACGATAAAGAGATTACTAAGCGTGAACGTAGTGCTTATGATAAAGGCTATGAAGACGCTAAGAAAGGAGTGCAACCTACAAATCAAAAACCTAGAGTTGCAATCAAGCCTGCTCCTAAACCAGGTGAGGGCGATAAACCTGTAGAACCTACAGGTAAAACCATTGATGATTTAGATTAATAATAAATTAGACAAGTATGATAGTAGCAAATTTTGTAACAAATCGTCCGACTATGTCGGAAACAAGAACTTATGAAGATTTTTATAAGTTTTTAGGAACCAGACCAACTAAGTTAGGTGTTGTAACAAGACTTTATCCAGAACTTACAGCCTCTTACTTAACAGAGTCTTTAAGAAATATCTTCTACCAAGATGCAAAATCTGGTAATAGATACCAAAGTATTGATGCAATGTACTTTGAGTGGGAAGTTGAAACCAACTACATTAAGAGAGTTGAGTTTGCAGACGTTCCAACTGAAACAGGTGAAAATGGTTCAGAAATTGTAATGGCTTTCAAAGAAAGATATTACGAAAAGTATGACATCTTCAAGATTGACAAGACAATGCAACAATGTATTGTTGTAAGCCGTCCAGTTCGTAAAGCAGATAATTATTGGGAAGTAGTTGTAAGAATTATTGACAACGATTACTCAAGTGTTCTTGATCTTAGTGGATGTCAAATTGGTGACACTACAAGATTCCAATCTAACGCTATGCCTGAAATGCATGAAGAAGGATATGTAAAATATCAATCTAACATTGAAAAGCATAGAAACTTTATCACAACTCACAGATGTGATGATAGCTATTCTGCACTTTATGCAGCTCATGAAAACGTATTCATCAGCATTGCTGAAGGTAAAGATACTGGTAGCTTAAAAGAAACTCTATATAAGATGGACAAGAAAGAAAAAGTTCTTCTTGACAACTTCTTATATGTAAGAAACAATGGTCTGTTATTCAACAAATGTAATGTTGATGTTAACGGTAAGCCGACTATTGTTGACCCCGATACTCAAAGACCAATCTATATTGGTGACGGTATTATTCCTCAGGTAGAAAGATTCGCATCTAAATATGCGTTTGCAAAACTTTCTATTGATGTATTCCAGACTGTAATGGCTACAATGAATGAAAAAGCTGCTCAGCCTACTGGAAACAAATACATGTTCATTTGTAATGAAAGAATGTGGTTCTTAATCCAAAATACTTTTGGTGATTTCTTAGCAAGATACAAGACTACAGGTACTTACTTATGGTCTAAGGCTGCTAACGATTACATTAAAGTTGGAGCTACATTTAACTCTTATGAATTTGGTGGAAACGATATTTACTTCAAGGTAGATAGAACATTCTCTCGTGAATATGGCATGGAGAAAGCTTACTGCTTATGCTTAGACTTAACAGCTGATAAGACTTCTGCTGAGCCTCCTATCCAAATGTTCACACTTAAAGGTGGTGACTTCATCACAAATAAATACCCAGGTGTAGGTGGTCTTGATGGACTTAGCTCAGGTGTTGTTTCTAGCCCTGTTGCTGCTTCAAAACTCATTAACTGGGGATATTCTGGAGTAGGTGTATTTAATCCATACAGAAGCTTCATTTTAAGAGAAATCTAAGATATACTTTAACAATTAAGATATAGTAAGGGAGTTGAAATAGGACTCCCTTACAAATTTTTATTATATTATAAACCCGAATGATTTAATATGAGTACTGATAATGTTGTAACCCCAGCTGATGATATAATTATCCTAAGAAGTGTATACGGAAAAGTAGGAATGAAATATTATATCCAGCCTTGTAAAGACCCTAAAACTGGACTATATCCAAAATGTGTAAAACCAGTAAACAGCTTAGGAGACATGGTTCTCACTGAAGCTGAAAAGAATAGTGGAGACTATTTCATTAAAGAAACTGAGACATTTATTATAGAAGATGGAACAACCCTAGATATTGGAAAAAATCCCTTACATGCAGCCGAATGGGAAGCTATTAAGAATTGTGTTCTTATTGCCCCAGAAAGATATGCAAAGGACCCTAAAACTGGTGATTACCTAATTGATGGTACAGTTGGATGGAAATCTCAAAGACCCCGTTATGGTGTTGCTGAGTTATATGTTGATAGACCTGGATACGAAGCTCAGAAGAGAGTATCTAAGAAAAAGAAAATACACGACGCAGGTAGCTTTATTCTTGATGATTCCGATGAAGGAAGACTTAAAATGGCTAGATTGCTTGGTAAGCATATGAGAAACATTGCTAGTGCAGATGTTACTGATTACTTACTTGCGGTTTCTGAAAAAGATCCAGATAAAATTATTAATCTTTATACAGGAGATGATATTAATCTCAGAATCCTATTTATGGATGCAAGAGACAATCATATTATCTATGTAAAAGATAAACTTTATCTATATGCGGATAGTGTAGTTTTGGGAGCAACAGATGATGCAGTTATTACTTGGATGAAGAATCCAAAAAATAGAAAAACTCTCGAATTAATCAAGAAGGATACTTATCCTGACTATTACGAAGCTGAAGAAGCAAAAGAAGGCAAGGGTAAGTAAAAAGATACTTAATCCTATTTAAAACCTATACAGAATGACAGCAAAGCAAGTTTATGAAGGAGTACTTGTAGAACTTAACAAGGTTAATGCTCCAAGCATTTTGCTAGAAGATTTCAATTATTTATTTAATAAGGCGATATATCAATATATTAACAAACGTTATAATATATATGATATTAACCAGCAGACTACAGACGATGTTAGAGTATTAAAGGCTACTGCAGTTTTAACTCCTACTAAAGCATATGGTTCTACCTATGCAGAAGGTAAGGGTTCAGCTCAGTTAAGTACTAAATACAAAAACTTATCTTCTCTGTACGGAGCAACATATGAAGTAACTCTTCCTAATGATTACTTACATATTCTAAACTGCATTTGTAACTTTAAAGTTGCTAAACAGTTTAAATGCTACGATGCTAATAGTTATGTACAATTTGCAGCTACCAGATTAACTTCTGATATGTGGAGTCAGATTATCAATAACTTCTATATGCGTCCTGCTTATAAACGTCCTTATTATTTCATCAACAATGTTAACACATCAGCAGACCTTCCAACGAATCCTCTTGATAAGAATACATTAAAAGGAACTGATATGAATGGTGCTTATAAAGTAACTTCATATATGGGAGCTGATGATGATAACAGCAATTTCCCTAGAACAATTAAAATTGGGGCTAAGGACGAAAGTGTTGTTGAAAGAAACATCGCAAATAGATACGGAAATGCTTCTACAGTAAATTTGGAAATCAGATACGGAAAGGATGACTCTCTGTTTGTTTTGGAAGAAGTTTATATTGATTATATTAAAACACCTCAATATATTCGTCTTACATCTGAACAAATTGATTTAACAGAAGATACTTCCCAAATCATGGAATTCCCAGATTATGTAAATCAACAGATTATTGATGAGCTGGTACACATTGTAATGGAAAACTCAAGTGATCCAAGACTACAAACACATATACCAATATCACAATCTATCGCTAACCCAGCTCAGGCGGTAGAACAACCTAAAAAATAAGTAAAGTATGTTTCAATTTACGACAACAACCCTGATTAATGACAACTTAGATTATACTACAAAACTTCCAAGATGGTCTGCACAAGACGAGGATACTACTCAGGACCCTCCTGTACAAGGAAGCTTTAATGTAAAAAGAGTTGGAAAATTTGAAAAACCAAACGTTGCAGCAATCTATAAAAGAGCATATTCTGCTCCTGTATTAGCTAAAGCAACTTTAGATTTATCTGGAATCACAGCTGCTTCTGGAATCTTTAATATCTTCATGTATATTAGATTATCTGGAAATCAAAACTCTCTATATTCAAATGATATGGTATTAAAGGGAAAACCTTTCAATATCCAATTTGAAAAGAAAACTGGAGAAACTGCAGCTCAATTAGCTAATAAACTTGTAGGTATTGTTAACAAATATCTTAACATGTATAGCTATAAGTACTTCAATGTAAAAGCTAATGGAAATAACTTAGAAATCGAAGCTATTGATGAATATCAAAGATTCACAGCTTTAGATGTTCAAGAATACGATGAAAACGCTGGTCCTATCGTTTATGCTGATAGAGCAGGTGGATTTGTTACTATCTTCTCAGCTAAAGAAGTTACTGATCCTGAATATGATGAAAAGAACACTCTAGTTCAAGGAAAAGAAGGATTTGGTACATATCAACATATTATCAAAGACCTTAGAATTCCTACTCTCGATGTACGTAGATGGGAAGCTCCTTTACAAGACGAAGTGCCCATTATCAATGGAAGATACAATCAGTACACTGTTTACTATAGAAAAGATAGAGGTCTTATGGGTGGAGCTGCTGTTGGACAGCAAGTTGTATCTCAGACAACTCATGTATTCTATGTAAATCAAGCAGTTGCTACTGACTTTGAAGCAGCTCTTGCTAAAGTTGGTACTATTGAAGAAATTACGAAGTAGTCTTTAAAATCTTAAATAAAAAAGGCGGCGTCCGTTAGAGGTCGTCGCCTTTTTGTTTTTAATTACCTTATGATATTTGAAAAATTAGCATCAGCAATATATAATGATGTAGTATCTGGATTACGAGGAATGCATTCTAGTCCTACTATGTCGATAGAACAATTAGAAGATGATATAGTAGATGAAAGATTACAAATCATAAAGGAATATTCTTTAAAAGGTATTCTTCCTGTAAAGGATTTATTACTATCTATTAATTGTATTGATGTTGATTGTAAGGATTTAGAAAGATGTAGATGTAACAGTAAAGGATGTGATACTCCAACTGCTCACTTTGAAATCCCTCAATTACTAAATGACTATGGAGAATTAGCTATAGACTACATTGGAACTACTGACAGAATGATTCCTTTTATTTATTATACTTCTTCATCAGCTTGGCAATACCATCAATATAGAAAAAGAGGAAAGAATCTTCCTTATGTTTGGATTGATATAACTCCAAACGAAAACAATATGTGTGATTGTTTTATCTTTAATGCCCCACTTATTGAGCAAGTAAGTGTTGTGGCAATCTTTAAAGACCCTAGACAATTAGAAGTTTATGGATGCTGTGCACCTATAGAAACTGATAATATGTCCTTTATTAATAATGAGATTAAGAAACGATTAACTGAAAAGAAACTACGTTACTATAGACAGTTTATTGTTCCCAATACTCCTAACACTCAAGAACCTAAACCATAATGGAAAATTTTCATTACGCAATGTACCAAGCTAACCTATTGTATGGTTTAGAATTATTACCTCAAGACTTTGAGGAATATGGATTAATAGCTTGGAATTTTATAGGAAATAAAAATGTTAGATTATATAAATACTGTACCAGAATACAATGCCCTGACTTTACAGTAGAGTTACCTTGTAATGTTGATATTATTGAAGCTGTAACTTATGCTACAGAAGATTGGAACTACGTAACAAATAAGACTCCTAATGGAGACTACAATTCTCAGTTTATAGAGAATTACATTGAGGGAAGAAAATTGTTTGAGAATCCTCTGTACATGTCTGGAAAGTATGCAAAGTATGAGAGAGTCGGAGACACACTTTACTTCGATAAAAATTATGGACAAGTAAATATTCTTTACAAAGGAGTAATCCTTGATGATGAAGGTCTTCCTCTTATAAACAATAAAGAAGCTATTGCTATTGCTACCTTTGTAGCATATAGAAAAAAATATAAAGAAGGGCTTATGACTAATAACCCTAACATTATACAAATGGCTCAATTACTACAACAAGATTGGCTAAAATATTGTGATGCGGCTAGAGTTTCTGAATACATTGATCAAAATGATATGAATGAAATCTTAGATGCAAAAACTTCATGGAATAGAAAAATATTTAATAAATCATATAAACCGATACGATAATATGAAATATGCTGTAGGTCATGCATTTAACATGAATGATATGTTTATGAATTTCCCTTTTGAGAAATTAAAACTTACACAAGAGGATTGTATGGAACTAAATAACAATCCAAAGAAAAAAGAATTTGTAAAGAAAATCTTTAGAGATTGTGTAAGATTAGTAATAGATGATGTAATCGATAACAATACTACATTTATACTTCCTCTTAATAGAGGTACTGCTGATATACATATGAGAAGAACCTTTGGAGAGCAATTTAAGAAGGCAAGACAAAGAGGTAAATGGAGGGGAGTAGATTTTCTCTCCTCTAACTTCTCTGGAAATGAAATAATTCTCCGAATGAATCATAGTGACTTTATAAAAGAAAAAGTAATTTATGTAGATAAGAAACGTAGGGATAGAATAACAAAGAATACCAATGAAGGTATGCAATACTGTTAATTATGGAATTGAAGAGAGTATCAGACTACTATCAAGAACTATATGATCTCTATCCTGATGTTCCTAAAAATGATATAAAAAGGATTTTGAATTATGGTTGGAAATCATTATATTTGCACAATGCAAATGGGGGAGATGTTCTTATAAAGGATAATGACCTTTGGTGTTATATAGGAAGACTTGAAAAGGATTCTTTAAAACATTTCAACTATTATGTAAAGAAATTAATAATTAAACTAAGGACTGTGTATACAAGAAAGAGAATTCCTTGGGATGGTTATTATTATTTTGCTCTGACAGATCCTCAGTATGAGAATTTTTTATCCCAGCATAATGCTAGAGGAAGAAAGCGTAGGAAGTTCTGTTATGGCAACCAAGTTCTTTACAGGATACTTGAAGAATGTAAAATAAATGAACACAGCAAGAAATATATATTTAGAGTTCCTGTCATATCAGACGTGGGCTATCGAATGTATAAAGAAAATTTTACTTCCAGTGAAGCAGAATTAGTAGAGGTTAGAGAACCTTGGAAATTCAAAGATATTTTAGTTACTAAAAATGAAAATTATGAGTATTTGAAGACATGAGTAGACAACAAACTGCTAATGCATTTACAGAAGGAATGATAATGGATTTGAATCCAATCACTACTCCTAATAATGTATTGACAAATGCACTAAATGCAACACTTATTACTTACAATGGTAATGAGTTTGTATTACAGAATGATATGGGTAATGGTAGAGTAGAAACTGCCTACCTTCCTGCAGGTTATGTGCCTGTTGGAATAAAGGAATATGGAGGTATAATTTATGTTGCTTCATATAATCCTCTAACAAATAAAGGTCAATTAGGTTCATTTCCTTCCCCTGAAAGAAATATAAGTAGCGATGAATTAGAACGAGCAAAGGTAACAATCAGCCCTGGTGGTTTTAATTACACAGCCCCAAATCAATTAGACCAAACCATATATAAAGTAAATCTATTTCCTAAAGGAATTGTATTACGTTCTGGAGATAAGTTTACTATTTTAATAGATACAAATAATGCAGCAACGTTAAGTAGTTTTATCTCTAATTACTTAAATGCAACTACTAAATCCTCCGGAGGAGTAGTTACAGAAGGAAAGCCAAAGTCTCCTAAAAATAAATTATTATCAATTACTGTTGCAGTTCTTGATGCAAATAATAATCTTAGAGATATTACAGAGCAATTAAAGAGATTTGATACTAATAGTAAAGTAATTGAATTCGATGCTTCTGTAGCACCTTTAGTTAAGTCAAATGCTGGATATTATATTCAAGCAATGAATACTTCTGAAAGTACTGATTTAGAAGAGTTTAGAAAAAGACATGCTGTAAATACATATAACAATAAAGTATTTGGAAATATATATCTTATTACAACTTTAAATACTATAGAATCTATAGATGTTTCTACTTATGGATTTAGAAATACTACTGATAAAGATGTAGACCTTCCAAATCTTGAAGGGGTGAAAGTTCCTAAACAAAGTGTTTCCGTAGTATTTGATGTAAATTACAAATACAATTGCCCAGATGGAATATATGATGTTATTCCAGAAGAATTAAAACGACCAAGTAACTATAATGAAGTAATTGGATTGTATGAAACCTATTATGGAACAGAAAGTGATTTTGCTTCATCTGGATTTAATTCTAGTAATGTAATAAATGGAGTTCGGATAGATACTACAAGAACTAATAGTAGCCCTAAAGGTTATACTCTTCCATTTAAAGAAGATACGATTGAGAATTATCCTATATATGATATAGCTAAGAAAATATATACAAGAGAACAAAATGCTAAGCTTGATCTTCCTTTAATAAGTAGTGACTCTGATGATGTGCTTAATTATGTCGTAACTCCTTGTATGACATATACTAAACTACCTGGATTACAAGTTAATGGTTCTATTAATCTTGATAAATTAGGAACTGGAGAGGTTAATGTAAATGCTTGGAGATATTTCTGTAATCAAGACTCAATAGTGATTACTTGGGGATTTGAAGCTTATCCTTTGGCAGGAACAGTTATTGATTCTGTAGTTTTTGAGTTTTATGATATATTTACTGGAACTAAAGTACTTGATTATGAAGTTCCGAAGAAACGTAGCTATAATGGAACATTTACTGATACTATAACATTTGATTCTATAGTTCCGAAGAAACTTTACCTAGTAAAGATTGCATATAGTTTAGATGTAAATAGAACAGAGGAAGGAGATGGTGAATATACTACAGTAGGTTATAGATGGTTATTTACAACTCCTTTATATAATGAATATTATTTCTCAGAAACTTATGACTTTAATAATTTTGATACTACTGACCCTGATTTTAATAAGCTCGCGCTTAAAGTAGATATGAAGAATACTTTATTAAGCAGAATTGCTACTCCAGAGACTTTAAGTACTGAAGAATTTACATCTGCTAATGAAAAACATATTTTTGATATTTATAAGCATGCGGGAGGTAGATATACTTATGATTTAGCTTCTACAATTGGTCTGGAAAATGGAGATAATTATCCATTTGAATTAAATCAATCCAATGTTAAGAATACCAAGAAATTAGATGAAGCTAAAATGGCTGTGCCAGAAGTGTTTAATGTTGGTCCTCTTTCAGTAGTCAACATTCCAAATTATGATACAGATAAATTTGTAGTTGATAAAGAATCTGAAATTGAGAAATCTGATTCTATTAATTTAGAGGACTTTAGTAAACAGCAATTTACAGCTAAAGTTACAGGTGATAGTTTAGATATTGAGGCGTTAACTATCTCAAGAATTTATGCTGAAAACAAAATAGTTAAGGATGCAATATTTACTAATCCATATACTCCATTTATTGAAAAGGGAAATGAATCTAAATTCAGTAAAGTCTTCGGTTTTGAAGAAATTAATGATGGAGGATTACTTAGTGTAAAAGAAGTTGGATTTAGCTGCTATGACAAGAGAAGGACGGAAAGAGAAAAAATCAACTACATTGTAAGGTCTGCAAAAAGAACTAAGAGGGATGAACAATGTGATGAAAATGCTTGGAGAATTAAAGAAAAAGATGACCTTTATGTTAAGGACTTCCGTAATGAATTACTAGGAGTTATTAATGATAAAATAGGTAGTCCTATTTGTGCTATTGTAGGTAATGCCGGAGAAATTGGAAATGTTAAGTCAGTATTTACAAATAGTGATAACGATTATACAAGTCTAGTAGCTAATATACAATGTTGCACAAATCAAATTTTAATGTGGTGGGATGGCTCCAACTATATTTGGGTTGAAGATTTTATCTATGGAAGTGGTGATATAGCTTCTGTTGAGATGGCTGAAATTGTTTATCAAACATTTAAAGATGTATTAATTCAACAAGGTGAAACCACAACTAATATTTTCTATGCTATAGACGTTGCCCAATATACCTATAACAATAAGTTTACAGCTGTAATTACTTCTAGATTAGCTAATGAAATTAGTTTTATCAATCAAAACAAAAAATTGATTTCTGAAACACTTGATTATAATGATTCTAATTTAGAAACATGGATTAAAAGAGTTGTTACAGATATTGATGATGCTGCTGAAATAATTTCACATTTAAAGGATTTAGCTACATTTAAACTTGAAGAAGATATTGTTTATTCTACAATAACTACAGAAGTTACAGTTCCAGATATGTCTGATGTATATGGAAGAATGGTACAAGCTGCTTCTGATGCAACTAATGATATTGTTGCCATAACAGAAGGAGGAAGTATTTCAAGAGAAGACGCTTCTGGTAATAAATTTGTAACAGGACAGATATATTATAGAGAAAGTGATGGTAGTATAAAACTCATTCAATCATCTACTGGTAAAGATATAGTTAAGAACTTAAAATATTCCAACAATACTCTTATAGTAAAATCTGCAACAAAGAAATCTAAGTGGGCTAGAATTCGTAGAAGTGGAGATGCTACTTGGTTATTTGAAGGGCTTCCAGTTGTTGATATAGCTTTAAAGAAAATAACTACAGGAAATACAAGATGGGCAACATTAAGTAAATAACATATGAATACACTAAACAATAGTGCTTCAGATTTTAGTTATACAAATCTGAATTTTACACCTCTTAACATATCTTATTATCTAAGTCAAATAAAACCTGAAGGAAAGATTGTTTATGAATACAATCCCTTCAGGAATTTTAGACTTTCTAAGGATAAAACAATAGACGGAACATTATTTGAAGCCGGAAGTGTTGTAGACTTAGATACAGAATTGCTTCAATTTAGCCTTGAGCACCCTGTAGACATCATTACACAGCCTTCATATGATGGTTCTGTCAATTTAATCTTTAATGATAATAAAAATATTCCTAGATTAATAAATAGTAGATTCTCTGTACTTCAAAATAATACTTATGAAATAGTTGATAGGATAGGTAATAATGATACTAATTTATATGACGACGATCAATTTGATTTAGATTCATCTTTATATAAAAGAATTAGTACTATTCCAACTCTTAGCTTTACAGGAGTTTTAGGCTATGGAAATTTAAAAGTAGGAAACTACGTTTTATATTTCAAGTATGCTGATGCTGATGATAATGAAACAGACTTTGTTGCGGAATCTGGAATTATTTCCTGTTTTATTGGAAATGATGGAGATCCATTCTCAGTTGAAGGAGGATTAAGAAATCAAAATAGTAATAAATCTATTAGTTTCTATGTATCAGACATTGATAGCAGTTATGATTATTTGAAGGTTTATTATACAAGAACTACTTCTGATGCAGATCAAAACTCAGTTGCATCAGCATATAAAATAAATAAAAAATATCCAGTAAGAAATGGAGTTTGTACTCTAACTATTACTGGAGATGAAGATACTGATGAAATTCCTATATCTGATATAAATGTACAGTATCTAATTGCAGATAAGGTAAAAGCCCAGACAGTATGTCAAAACATGCTATTTATGGGTAACTTTAATAAGCCAGACTTATTATATCAAGATTTATCTGATATTAGTTTAAGAATACTTCCATACCTAGAAGTATCTGAAGCTGATTCACTAATTGGAAATCTTGATAGTAATTATGTTGATATAAGTGCTTCAACAACTCCTGGAGAATATTATAATACTCAGAATATTTACAACTATGTAGGATATTGGAATGAAGAAATGTATAGACTTGGAGTTGTATATGTAATGAAAGATGGCTCTTTAAGTCCGGTATATAATATTAGAGGTAAAAATAATATTCCTACTAGAGAAGATCTATTTGATGATAATGCTGGATACTTACATGATAAAGCAGTTTATGACTTATTTGATGATGAAGGAAACAGATCATATATTTCAGTAGACGAAGAAACTTTTGAGTTATCAGACTCTAAGAACTATGAAAACTCTAAAGGAGTTATAAAAATAGACCATAATCCAACTGGAAATAGCTTCAAAATATATAGTATTGGAATATTTATTCCTATTGAGGTTGCTGACTATTTAAAAGATAAAGTTAAGGGTTTATTTATAGTAAGACAAAAAAGAATTCCAACAATTCTAGCTCAGGCTTATGTATTACCTAGAGATAGAAATTCAGAACTTCCAGTTATTAATGCTGCAAATGACTATAAGATTGAAAGATTCATGGATAATACTAGAATCTTAAATCAAAACTATACCACTAGATTAATGAGCATTGATAAAAAAGATGCCAACTTAGCTGCAAGAGCCGCTATCTGTCCTGAATATAGTGTTAATCAAGCATACTACAATATGCTGTTTACTGGTACTCAATATGTTACTAAGAATGCAAGAATTCAACCTAATAAACCTACTTTAAGTATAAGTTCGTATAATGAAAGATGCTATTACACAGACGGATATAAAACTAATTCAGACTACAATATTATTAATACTAAGATAATAAGTGTAGCTGACGGAGTTCCAATTGTTGCTATTGAAGACCATCAATTTAGAGCAAGGGCAGGAGAGGCAGAAGAAGCTTTTAGATTTAGATATGCTAAATCTGATAATAAGAAAGCTGATGCTAACAATCTTGTAAGAGGGTTATATGGACCTTATTTAGGAATAACTGGTGAGGTTGGAATTGGAAATATAATAAATATTTACACTCCTGGATATACTTCTACAGTTAGAAATTATTTCTCTATTAGGTATGATGATGATTCTCCATATTATGCGATAGGTGATAGAGTAAGTCTAGAAAGCATAATGGAAAGATTTGATGTGGCTACTCCTGGCAGTAGTGGATTGGCTGGATTTATTAACAACTATTATCGGGGAGATTGCTACATTTGTAATTATACCCACAGACTTAATAGAAACTTCCAAGACCCCGATGCTCCTACAAATGATGAAATTGTAGATGAAAATACATGGAAGGATAATTATAGTATTGATGAAGCTGAAAAGAATTCTAAAATTAATAGAGGTGATGTCAATGCAATTAAGTTGGGAAGTTGGATTACTGTAAAATATCTTTCTACTACAAACTTATCTATACGTTCGTTAGATCCAAGCTATCCAGCAGAAGAAGGATTAACTGGACTAAAGAGAGGGTTCTATCCTTTACAAGAAATGAGTGTAGGTGGTAACTATAAAATTCCTGAGTCTAGCATTATGAATAAAGGTTTTACTAGTACAGTCGGGGAAAAGGTTGCATTTACTCTGCCAGATGTTCCTTATATAAAGAATAGATTTGATACTAGAATTATTTATTCTGATGTTTCAGTAGGAGATGCTTTCAAGAATGGATTAAGAGTATTCCAATTCACTCATTATAGAGACTACCCAAGAACCTATGGTGGAATTATGAAGATGGTAGAACTCTTTGGTAACATTTTATGTATCTTTGAACATGGTGTCGCATTGATTCCTGTCAATGAAAGAGCAGTTGCTGGTGAAGGAAGTGGTGGAAATGTTTTTATAAACACCTCTAACGTACTCCCAGAGAATCCAAAGATGCTGTCAGATACATTCGGTACTCAGTGGCCCGAAAGTGTCATCAAGACCCCGTATTATATCTATGGAGTAGATACAGTAGGTAAGAAGATTTGGAGAACAAATGGAAGTCAGTTTGAAGTAATTTCTGATTTTAAGATTCAACAGTTCTTAAATAGAAATATAAGTTTATCAGAGAGAGAATTAACTCCGATAATTGGAGTTAGAAATGTAAAGAGTCATTATAATGCATTCAAGCAAGATGTGATGTTTACATTCTATGATAATTTATATGGATTTGAGGAAAAGGTTTGGAATATTTGCTATAATGAAGTTTTACAGAAGTGGATAACATTCTATTCTTGGGTTCCTTCTTATTCAGAAAATATTGATAATTTGTATTTTAGCTTTAATAGAGACACATCTAAATGGATTACTAAACTAGCATTAACCAATGCAAAATCTAATAATGCAAGTGGAGTTACTTTATCTGATGTGGTATTTACACAAACAAATACATCTGCAGAACTTGGATTAACTAATAGACCTCTTCCTAATGATGATAAAACTAAACTAGCTAATAAGATTACTATTTCTTATTCTTTAGAAAGGGATAATTTCCAGAACTATAAGAAGTTTGAAATCCTACAATCTCCTTGGAGATTGAGATTTAAAGGGACTTATGCAGAGCTTACATCTAAACCAGTATGGCTACTAAATATCAAAGCTAATGTAGACATTATAGATGATCCAAGTTATCCTGACAATATAAAGGAATATGTAACTGGATGGAGAAATTATACTACAACCAATTACGGATATTATCAATCTACAATTGCTGTTACATCTGATGCTGTTGTAGAAAATCCTTTACTAACTGCAGAAGATAAAGCATTGCCTAATTTATCTACAGATTTCTGGAAACATGGGCAATCTGGAATTATTGATATTAAAGATAGAATCAAACCTACTTATTGGTATGGAAAACAACATCCATTTGAGTTTGAATTTGTAGTAGTAGACAATCCATCTACTCATAAGATATTTAATAATTTACAATTAATATCTAATAAAGCTCAACCTGAATCATTCCATTATGAAATAGTTGGAGAGGTATATGACTTTAGTGATGATAAAATCAGTATGTATTACAGACAAGAAGCTACTAAAGAAATGTACCAAAACTTGGGTTCAGATATTTTATTTGATAATGATTATACAGACCTTAAAGATAGATTAACCCATCCTCGTATATTAAATAGTACTAAGTATGTAAAATCTACAATGCTTCCTACTTATTATACAAGAGTAGATACTTTTAATGAAATAGAAGATTTCTACCATAGAAAGGATGCCAAGAGTGGAGCTACATACATGGGACTTTCTGGAACAGAAGTAGTAAGAGAAGACTTACTAAATGAATTCAGATTATGGACTCATAGTGAAGCCTTAGACATTCAAGAAGTGGGAAGATTGAGGGGAAATATAAATTATCAAGAAGATAAATGGGATGTACAAATTCCTTCTATAATCTTTATACAGAAGAATGAAGATGCATGGCCTGCATCTACTTCAACTACTGCAGGACTTCCACCTATAGTTATAAATCATTTCCCAGAAGATATTACTAAAGGAGAAATTACAGATGATGATTTACCAGCAGATTATAAAGGATATAAAGTTCCAGTTTATGATGCTGTAGATGTATCATTCCTTTCTCCATCTGCTAGAGGTAAATGGACTGACCGTAAGGAAGTAAGACCTAAAGATAAGTATATAAAGATTAGAGTTAGATACTCTGGTGAGGATTTAGCTATAATAACTGCGTTAAAAACATTTTACACTATAAGTTATGCCTAATAAAAAGATATATAAGTGGCAACAAGGAGGATTAAACTCACCTGTAGGAATCCTCCAGTTGCTACAGAACTCAGGGATTTTAAATCAAAATGGAAACTCTTCTTTCATGCCTCAGCCTCCTAAACAACCTATGTTAAATCAAGCTAGTACCACTTCTCAAGGTTTATTTAGTGCAGCAAATGTAGGTAGTACAATGAACATTGCAGGAGGTGTTGCCGATGCTATTGGAAGCCTCATTCCTAAAAAAGAGCAATCTGGATTAACCACTGGATTAAATGCAGGATATGATGCTGCAGCTAATATGGTAAGTATGGTTCCAGGTGTTGGTACTGTTATTGGAGGAGCAATGAAAGTAGGAGGATTATTATCTGATGGACTTACAGCTATGGGAGTTGGAACTGACCAAATGACTACAGCAGACAAGATTATGGATAGTAAATTTTTAAAACTAACTCCAGTAGGTTTAGTAAATGCTTTTGGAGCTAAGAGAGCTGATACTATTACTAAGGATATGGAGACTTGGGAAGACCAAGGTTCTGCTTATGGAGGTTCGCTTGCTAAAGTAGATGCTGCTTCTGAGAAGTCTGGAAAGAAATATGGACTCTTTAGTAATAGAGGAAGAAAGAGAGCTAATAGAGAAATTGCTGAGGCTAAAAGACAACAAACTGCTGTTGCAGGAATTAATGAGACAGCACAGAATAGATTCCAAATTCAGTCCAGTTCAATGGATATGCTTAATAACAGAAATGCTTTAGCAATGGCTGGGGGTTATCAACAAAAAGGTATGTATGTTGGAAAGAATGGATTAAAACTTCCTTCTGCAGAAGATATTGCGAGAGTAAAGGCTTTATCTTCTAAAAAGACTGAAAAGTTTGCAGAAGGAGGAAAAATAAATGTAATTCCAGATGGAGCTCTACATGCCCATAAAAACCATATGGAAATAGATGGAATTACACCTAAAGGAATTCCAGTAGTTACTAAAGAAGATGGTGGAGTAGTTCAACATGCTGAGATAGAGAGAAATGAAATTATCTTTAATAAAGAGGTAACTGAGAAACTTGAAGCACTTGCAAAGGATGGAAGCGATGAAGCAGCAATAGAAGCTGGAAAAATATTAGCAAGAGAGATAATGGAAAATACCCAGGATAATACAGGATTAATAGCTCAAACAGAATGAAAAGACTACTAGTACTACTATTACTAATCTTAGTAACAGCTTGTTACAATAAGAAAGACAACACAGAACACATTACATATTTTGAGAATTCACCTTATACTGAGTGTAAAGTTCCAGTTATTAAGAAAGAATTAAGCGATACAGCTCTATTATTTATAATTGATACGGGAGCAAACATTTCAATCTTGGACGAAGGATGGTATTCTAATCATCGAGATTTATTTACATTTATAAAGAGTGTGGAAACTTCAATATCTGGAATAGGAGGAGTTACTATTGCTACTCAGGATATTGTTACAGGAGATTTTAAAGATGGCTCAGTAACATTCATTACTTCCAATTTAGAAGCTGTAAGAGAAAATCTAAAGAGTAGAGGTTATAATATAGTTGGAATCATTGGTTCTGATTATTTTGAGCAATCTCCTACTATTATAGATTATGGTAATCGAGCTATCTATTCTTCAAAGATAGATACTGACTCAATAAAATTTCATTAATATGATTATAGAAGTAGGAGATAAAAGATTCAATGTAGAAATAGCTCGCACCGAAGAAGAGATGCATAAGGGGCTACAAGGAAGAGATTCTCTAGGTCCTGATGAAGGAATGTTGTTTGTTTATGACGAGCCTGATGATGTAGGCTTCTGGATGAAGGATACTAGTATTCCATTAGATATTGTCTTTATAGATAAAGATGGAGAGGTAATTTCTGTAAAACAGGGAGAGCCAAATGATGAAACTATTCTTGAAGAAGATGGAGTGATGTATGTTTTAGAGGTAAATCAAGGCTCTGGTATTCAGCCAGGAGATGAGATGGAAGAAGTTGATGATGAAGAAGATTTACCTACAATGAAAGTACTTGCTCCTGATGGTTCAGCTCAAATGGAATTAGAAGGAGGAGAACGTATTTTTAGTAGAAAAAATACAAAAACTCTAATCAAAATGGCTAAACGAGCATATTCTTCCGAAAAGGATAAAGATTATAAAGCCTTGGGAAAGAAGGTTTTTAAATATCTTCACATTCAAGACACTAATACTCCAGAATATGTAGATTCTCCAAAGAAGAAAGAAGATTAATATACTTAGTGTTTAGTAAGTATGATTTATCAAATTAATGAAGAATTGCTTTGATATGTCTGTAAATATTACTAATTTTGCTGAGTATTTAAACGTTTAATATAAAAACATAGAAATTATGAAATTAGAACCAAAGGTTAAGAAATTCCAACAAGGAGGTCCGGCTCCAATGCCTGCAGAAGATCCAAGTCAAGCTGCACCTCAAGAAGCTGCACCACAAGAAGGTGGTCCAGAACAAATGTTACAGCAAATTGCTCAAATGGCTAGTGAAGCACTTCAAAGCGGAGATTGTAATTCAGCTCTTGCAGTGTGTGAAGCATTCATGCAATTCATCCAAGCTATGATGCAAGGTGGCGGTGGTGAAGCTCCCCAAGGCGAACCTGTATATAGAAAAGGTGGAAAACTAGTAGGTAGAATGAGGAAGTAAAGAGTTTGAAAGGAGTGTACAGATAATATGTATGCTCCTTTTTTATTATAACCTAAATAATATATGGCACAAGCGATAAGAAAATTCGACAAAGGTGGAGGTGTCTCAAAAGATGAAAATAAAAAGGAAGAAACTACTCCTAAAACAAGACTTTTCAAGTTAGGACCAAGAGAAATAGAAACTGACAACTTATTAAGAAGCGCAGATTCTAATTTTGAATCTTACTTAGAAAGTACAGGATGGAGTAGAAAAAAGAAAGAAGCATTTAGAGAAGCTTATGGAAACTACATTAAAGCTATAGATGCTGGAAATATTTCTGCAAGAGACCTTGATAGAAAGTGGGTTGACACTACTGGAGTTTTAACTAACACTACTGGAAGAGGCTTTGATGCTAATGGAGCAGTAGCCCAGTATTTAGGCACAGTAGCAGAAGCGCTTCCTGACTATATTAAACCTACAAAAGAAGAAGAGACACCTAAAAAGAATCCAAGTCTAAACTTTGGAGTTGGATTTAATAAGTACCTAATGAATAAAACATTCGGAGGTGGTACTTTTAATAAAACAGTGTGGTATAATAAAGACCCACTGGATGAAAAAACTAAGAAAAGAGGCATAGCCAACAGATGGAAAGATTACGTATCTAGATTTAATGAATATGCTGATTCTTTAATAAATAATAATGATATTAATCTTGAAGGAACAGCCTTCCAAAATAGAGAAGATTTAATCAACAGAATAAATGCTGCTAGAGAGGAACTTAACAATTCAGAATACAACAATGCTGACTGGGAAAAACTAGCTGCATTAGGTGTAAACATGGATGATTATAGAGATTGGTTTGGAGAAACTGATGATGCTGTTGCCGCAGCGGCTGCTACTGCAAAACCTGATAACTTTACTGGTAAAGCTGCTACTGATGTATCTAAATTCAATCCTAAGGCTTTAGAGGCAGGATTACTTCCTAGAGTCGGGGAAAATGGAGAACAATTCTATTTAACTCCTGATGGTAAAACTATCCCGTCTGGAATTATTGGAAAGAATTTTGATAATGTTCTTGATAAATTAGAAGGGTGGTACTCAGTAAATAATCAATTGTATGATTATAACGATTATGCAAATTGGGATAAAGATATTCAAGATTCATATAACAGACTTGTAGGTCAAGAAGACTTAAATACAATCTGGACTGATCCATTATTCAGTCAAATTAGTGAGCAAACTGGTCTTACTCATATGGCTGATGCTACTAGATTTTTTGAATCTCTCCATAAGAAAGGAGATAATCAACTAATCAGAGCATATACAAAACCAAAACCTGGAGACCCATCTAGTTATAAGTCACAATGGTTTCAACAAATTAATGGTAGATTTGTTCCTGTAACAGTTGATTTTGATAAAAATAATAACCAGTGGTACATTAATAATAACGGCACTACTACATTAATTGGAACTCCCAGAGCTGCAGGAACTCCTTTAGCTGAGGGAAGTAATGATAAAGTAGAATGGACAAGACCTCAACAATTTTCATTCTCAAACCCTGAAACAGCATACTCTCAAGAAAACATTATCGGAATGTTAGGAAGGCTTGGTTCTTATCCTAATTTATTAAAAGATAGTAGAGTATCTCAATGGCTTACTAATCTTTATAAGAGAAGAGATAGCGGAGAGTTAGATAATATGATGATTGAAGGAAAGCCTCTATCAAGATATATTCAAAATAATGTTATTAATGCAAATCTAGTTCCTAATACTAGAAATAGACCTTTACGTGTTATTAGAGACGATCAGGGTAGGGTTGTAGGAACAACATTTGATGAAATTCCAACACAAGAAAGACCACAACTATCTCAAAAAGTAATCGCAGACCCATCTTCTTTCCAATCATTTGGTTCTAGGGGCTCAATAATGAAGTCTGGGGGAATTATTAAAAAGCAATGGGGAGGTACTATACAAACTGTAACAAATGCAAATAAACCTATAAATATTGATAAGAAACAGAAGGAACTTAATGAAAAAGCTGCTAATAGCTATGATGAAGTTAAAGCCGTTTCTGTTAGAGGAGCTTTTGGAGATCCAACTAAAGAAGAACAAGACCTTATTAATGCAGGTGGAGTTTTAAATCCGAGAGACAAAGTAAAACTTGGTGCAGCAGTTGCTGACTTGGTTAGTGCTGGGATGGGATTTTTTCCAGGAGCGCACGTTGCGTCTGCAGGGATTGGAGCTGCTTCATCAGTAGCAACATTTGGTGCTGATGTATCAGATGGTTTAGATTGGAGTGATGTTGGTAACCTTGGAGTTAATCTTGGGTTAGATGCAATTTCATTAATTCCTGGCCTCAAATCAATAAAAGCTACTAGAGCATTAGGTACAATATCTAAACTTGCAGGGGGAATCTCTACTGCATTAGCAACTGTAACAGCACTAAGTGATTCTCAAAGAAGTTCTATTGGAAATACATTATCTAAAATTACTAGTGGAAAGTTCACTGATTTAAATACAGATGATTTCAAAAACCTTTCTTTAGTTACTAGTACTTTATTAGGTGCAAGAAATTGGGCTAAATCAAGTTCAAACGGAGTTGCCAAAGCAATAAGAGGAGATCATAAACTTCCCTCCCAAGAAAAAGCTGTTCAAGTATTAGTAAAGGGAGAAGCTACCCCAATGTCTGTCAACCTTAAAAATGCTCAAGTACAAGGTAAATCTGCTGCGGAAATAAAAGAAGCTGCTATTGCTGCTGCTAAGAAGAAGCTCGCTACAGAAAGAGGAATGAGTAAAGAGGATATTGAAAAACTAGGAGATAATGCTCTAACTGTAGTTGAAGGACGTAAAAAGCATTTTGTATTCGGAGAGAGAAAAATTCCTACAAAGAATGTTGAAGGTCCAAGAGTACAGTCTGAACCCGGAAAAGTAAGAAAATTTTTCGGATTAACTCCATATCAAGCAAAAGGTAATGACAGGAAAGCTTTCCAACAAATAGAAATGCACTATGATGATTCTTTTAAAAAGAGATTTAAGCAAAGTAAAGGAAAATATATGACAGGGCATACCTACAACATTCCAAAACGACCTAAATTTAATAATTGGGATCAAGTAGTTACTGGCAATATGGGATTAGCTTCTGAAGGTTATCTAAGAGGTATGAGAGCTAAAGGAGAGGCAGCAAGACAAGGAATTCCTTCTTGGGAAAAATATATGCAGCAACTCAGAGAAAAAGTTTCTGGAGAATTAAAACAGAATGCTCAAAAAATTAGACAGCCTTATTATGATAAAGCAGGAACAGACTATATGGATTATTGGATGCATCCAGAATTCTTTAGAAAGGGAGGAAGTATTCCAAAATTTGCTGGAGGAAATGCGATTCGTAATGTAAGTAGTAAAGCTAATTGGAGTTCTGATATTTATGGAAAGAAAGAATTCTATGATTGGTTAGGAAGTTATAATAAAGACAACTATCAAGACTTTAATAAATCTCAGGCTAGTTGGTACACTAACTTACAAAATACAGGATATAAGCCAAATGCTTCCCCAGTATCATTTAATCAAGGAGTTCTTGATAGACAAAAAGCATTTAATACTTATGCAGGTGGAGTTAATAATCTGATTGAAGGACTTGCATCATCTGGAGTTATTAAAAGAGCTGGAAACTCTGGAGATAATCTAACAGGAGGATACTCCGACGGATACTTTGGAGGACAAGAATATCTGAGACATGGAGGATTAAAAGGAGCACTTGATGATAATCAAATAGCTGATATTAATTCAAGAGTTAATAAAAATGGCTTAGAATATTATTTTGATGAAAAAACAGGAATGGGTAATCTAAGACCTTTATTACAGGAAGTTCCTTTAGATGCAGATTTAAATGCTGCATTAACAGTAAGTAAACCTAAGGGAGTTGCTGGAAATGCTGCTAAAGACATTACTGGTAAATCTACACCTGTAATGGCAAATGCTCCTGTAAGTACTGGTGCTGCTCAAGTTCCAGCATCCACTCCAAGGAATGATGCTAAAACAGCTCAGAAACCCCTTGGAGGAAAGAGTTTTTGGAATACACTAGGTAATATAGACCCAGTTCCATTTATTCAAGCAGGAAGACTTGCTGGAAATATCTGGAATAACAATAGAGTTGCTAAGAAGACTAAAGAGGGATTAAAACCATTATTACTTGATACTTGGGAAGCTCCAAGAAGAGTAGTGGGAGATTTAGCTACTAAGCAAGCATATTATGGTCAGGCTGCTGGATTACAATCTATGGCTGGAAGACCTCGTACTTCTGATGCATCTTTACAACTTGCAGGACAATTAGAAGCTGGAAATAGAGCTGCTTCATTAAGAATGCAAGGAGATTTAGCTGATAATCAAATGATTAGACAGACTCAAGAAGCTGCTTGGCAAAGTAATGCTGAGGCACAGGCTCGTAGAAGTGAAGTTTCAAACAGAAATAGAGCTTCAATGCTTGGAATTGAAAAAGCTAAAAAGGATATTGATGCTGCTAGAATGTCTGCTAACTGGACTTCTGTTGAAAACTTTATGAAAGAAAGAGAATACGCTCTTACAACTAATAGAGAAAGAAATAGACAATTCCAATTAGGCGTTCTATCTCAAAATATCCAAAATGCTTCTGATGCAAAACTTAAGCCTTTAAGAGACTCTTTACAGGCTATGTCGGATAGAGGAGAGGATTATACTAAATCTCCACTTTATAAACAATACATAAATACTGTAGAACAAGTTCAAAAGGAAAATGCTAATAAGTATAATCAAGCATATGCTAAAACGTATAGACTTAGAATGCCATTTGCAAAAAAAGGAGGAAGTCTAACTTATAGTGAGCACTCTAAATTGCAAAATCAGAAGGATATATCAGCTGCAGAAAGACAAAATGCTAAATTATTCCAAAGAAATATAGAAAAGTCAGTAGATACAAATATTAAGATGATTAATAATCTATCATCAGTATCTAAACAACTTATAATAAAGTCAATGACATGAAATTAGAACCAATAAGAAAGATGCAGAGTGGGGGTGGAATGCCCCCATTCACTTATTATACTCCACTTGGTCTTACTGGAGCTGCTCCAGCAGAAGCCAGCCCAAGTACTCCTACAATTTCATCTAAGGCATCTTCTGGTGACGACGATGGGCTTAGTGATAAGGATGTACTTAAAATGATAAATAGTATTGATGCATTACCAAGTGATACTAATCAGATTATTAATAGTTTAAGTTGGATTTACAAAAATGATAATCTCTTTACTAATGGAAGAATTAATGCTACTAATGTAAGTACAAGATATTTACAAGCATTAAGGCAAATGAAAAATGCTAACTTTAGTAAATCAGAATATGATAATGCTTTAGAAACTGTCCAATCAAATGGAGGTTTAAATGAAATAGCTATATCCGGTACAGGTAGAGTTGTTGTGCAGGATGAAGAAGGAAGTATTAAACAGGTAACTGCAGAAGAGTATCTAAAGAATCCTGAAAAGTATGCTACTTTAAAGAACTCAGATTTACTACATATAAGAGCCTATAATGATGAAATGGCAGGTCAAAATGATATTCTTAAAGTAGTAAAGAACGGTGTTGGAATGTCTGCCATTAATAAGTCTATTCAAGACACCATTAATAAATTAGGAACAACAACAATCTCTAAAGAAGGTTATGCTCATAAGAAAGAAAATAATATAATTCAAGGTATAGAACATCTTGAACAAATTGCAAGAGAAGGAGCTGACTTATCTGGCATGGGATTGGATGGAATATATAAAACTGGACTACTCAATAAAAATCAGATGCAACAAGCTACTGAGGCAATTAAGTATATAGCCAGTACCCTTGATTCAAATGCAATGACTTTACTTGAAATTAAATCTGGAAATAGTTCTGACCCAAGGAGAGGAGCTCTTGATTTAATTGCCTCAATGGTAACAAGTCAATTAAGTAATACAGTAGATACTAACCTTAATTACGAAGAAAAACTTACTGGTAATCTTACAAATGGAGGAAGTGGTAGCGGAGAAGGAAGTAGAGGAGATATGAAACAACTTGATGCAATTGCAAGTGGAATAGCAACTGTACGAAGAGATTATATCCTTAATCCTGGTTCTAATTATCAATTCGTTGCGCCACAGTCTAATTGGTGGTCAGCGCCACAAGATGTATCAACAGGTAAAGAATTAGGTCTTGATACTCTCGATTCTGTACTTACTAATGCTGGATATGGTTCTTTAGTAATGCAGAACTCTATATACTTCGGTAGTGATAAGGTTGATCCTACTACTGCAACTAGTGTACTTGTTGATCCTCATGAGGGAGTTGCTGAGGTATGGTTGCCTTATGTTCAAACAGCTAATGGCGGAATTGCTCCTAACTTTGAATTGCTTCATATAATTGAAAAAATTGAAGGAGACCTTAGTAAAAAGGGAAATATCTCTGAATTAGAAAGAAGACAAGCATATAAAGATGCAGGAATTGAGCAGTTCTGGAATGTTATTAAAGATCCGAAATCTGCAGGAGAGCAAGGCTTACTTCGCCCATTCCTAGCTCTTAGTGGAGCTACAGCTGATGAAACAGGAAGAAATGGTGTAGTAACGAGCAATAACAAAGCTGTAGAAGAGCTTAAGGGAGATGAAAGAGAAAGATGGAAAAACTTCTTAAATGCCACAATAAATTCTCCAAATAAGAATGGAGGAAAGAAAGGAAATTATGATGTAGATTCTTGGTGGGAACATAACTGGTTTTGGCTATTCGATAACACAGCTGATATGTATAGAGGTACTATTTTAATGCCGTTAGCTGGAGATAGAATAAGTACTGCTACAAGAACTGGTAATATTAACCTACCTAAGACAATGTTTGATGCTAGAAATATTCACCAAGAAGGTTCAATCCGCAGCAATTGGAATCCTATGGGACCTACAAATTTTTGATAATATATGAATAATGAACAACAAAACGATTGGCTAGCCACGATACTCTATAATCCAGATAAAGATTATAGAAATTTTAAATCAGCAGGATTAAACGCCTCAAATACTACTCTTAAAAGTAGAGAAGAATATTTAGATATTCCTGCTATTCAACAACAATTTAAAGATTCAGAAGGAAACTTTGATAGAAAAACATTTGACCAATTCTATGATAGTGCTAATCGTACTTATAATACTTTTGTACAGGACGATTTAGAAGGAAAGTTTCTACATAAAATGGTTACTAGTCCATTGGACTTATTTGCAGATGAAGATACTGAAACACAAGTTCCTTTGTTTGTAGTTCAAAAGGTAACTAACCCTACTCTTAAATCTCAAGGTATTAATGGATTATTCGGAGAAGGTGCAGCCAAATTGTCAATGAGACAGGCTGCACAAACTCAAAAAGTATTTGATACGAAGACTGGTCAAGAATTAGACTGGACTCCAGATGACGATGATAAGAGTGGAATATTCGATTTCATGTTTATCGACCCTTTAGTTGAAGCTAGATGGGAAGAAGATGGTTATCATACTGACTCAGAAGGAAGACAAATAAGACATTACGCAGGAGATTATAAACTCAATGCAAATGGAATGCCTTATTATGAAACTTTAGGAGATAGAGATGCTGCTAATAAGAATTTCTTACACTGGACAGATACTTTAACTACTACTGGTTCAAAATGGGAAAAATATAACTTCTTAGCGTCTGATGGAATTGATAAAAGTGCAATTGGAACTACTGCTAAATTAATTGCTACTGTAGCCCCAATGCTTATTCCTTATGTAGGACAGGTTTATGGAGTTACTACTGGTGCTATGTATTTCGGACAGGCATTATCGGTATTTGGAAAAACATTGATTGACACTGTTACTGATAGTGATGCAGACGACAAACCTGGATTATGGAAATTACTTAATAAAACTGATGCTTTTGTAAGAAAGTTCGATGCCTCACATAGTGACGAGGGAAGTGAAGGAATGTTTAACTACGAACAGTTTGCAACCCTTATTAGTGATGTAGTTGGACAATTATATCAACAACGTTCTATTGCTAAGATTCCACAATGGATTGGATGGGACGGAGGTGCAGCTCGTAAAGCTAAAGCATTTGTAGACAGTCATGAATCTGATTATGTTTCCAAATTTGGTAAGACTTTAAAACAGGCTTTAATAGATGGTGATGTTACAGCTAAAGATTATGTAAAATTGGCTGATAGTAATCTATTAAATATTATTTCAGATTCTAAACTTGCTGCAGCAAAACTTGCAAAGAATGGTTCTCAATTCTACATGGCTATGACTCAAACCAAAGACATGTATGATACCTTTAAAGAGAGTGGCTTTAGTGATGCTACTACTGCAATAGGTATGGGAGCTGCTTTATACGGATTCAATAAATTATTTAATACTTCTTTAGGAGAAGTTGCTCTTAAAGGTTTAGGTCTTGATGAATTAAAGGTCGCTAATAAAAGAATAATGAAGGGCTTTGTAACTGAGATGAAACCTTCATTAGATTTAGTAGAGAAATCAACAGTTTCAAATACAGGTAAACTTAAATGGATAAAGAGCTTAGGGACTAAATTTAAGGATTTCTATGAAAAGCATGTAACTGCTGATCCAGAAGGATGGATTGCTAACTCTCTTAAAGAATCCTTAGAAGAAGTATCTGAAGAAGTATTACAAGATGCTATCTTTGAAGCAAGTAATAAAATGGATTGGGCTTTTAATAAGCTCGGATGGACTCCAAAGAAAGGAAATTATGACTTTATAGCAAGTAGTCCTCTTGAAAGATATTTCATGTCTGCATTGGGCGGAGCTGTAGGTGGAGCTATCTTCCCTGCAATTACTAAATTAGAAAATCTTAGAGACGGAATTCCTGATATTCAAAAGAAAATACCAGAAGCACTTTCTATAGATATTGCTACTGTAATTAGAAATAATGGAGTAGATAAATCTATCGAATATATTAAAGAATCCATGAATAAAGGAGAGCTTGGCTCTACTACATTATCATTAAATCTTGTTACTAATAAGACTGATGATGGTAAGATGTATTATGAACCAGCTAAAACAAGAGAAGAAAGTCAAAATAATGTAATTGGTAATTATCTTATTAATTTCTTAAGAAGTATTGATTCTGTTATTAGTGCAGAAGGATATAATCTTAAAGATGATGAAGTAATTGATAATGCTTTATTAAAGGATAGAAGACTTGCTATTCTTGCACAAAACGGAGTTGCTGAAGATATTCTTTGGGACTTCAATAAAGCTCTACAAGATTATGTAGGAGCTTCTGTAGAAATGAAATCTGCAGGTAAAGATGCTGATGTATCTACTATAAAGAGAAAGCAAACAGAGGCTAAGCAAAGAATTGACGATATTGTATCTGGTAAGAAGAATGGTGAGTATGTAGAAATGATGGCTTTTAGATTGAATAGAAGTATCAACACTCCATTCGTTGCTCCTGATATTTATGCATATTCTAAATACGCTAAAGGCTTAAATTACTCTACAGCTACTGAACAGCAGAAGAAAGACCTTGAAAAGGAATATGAAGGCTATGTAAAAATGGGTCAAAAGGACAAATTTAACCTTGGTTTCCAGATGTGGAAGAACATGAAGGCTGATGTTAGTCCTAGTGTAATGGCTTATAGAGATTCTAAAGTATCTCAACTTAAAAAAGAATTTTATAGAGTTGTAGAAGAATTAGGTAAAAGTCAAGGTATCTCCGAACTTCCTGAATCTGATATTGAGAAATATAAAGATGAAGTAAGAGGAGATAGAACTAATGACCAAATTATTGCAGAGAACAACCTGAATCCAAGAGATAATGCTCTTACGGAGGATATGAAATCCAAATTAGTGGATGAGTATCTAAATGAAGTTATCTGGAAAGATGATGGTGCTAATAGTGGTAAAGCATATAAGGCACAAGCTATGTTATTGGCTAGAAATGCCAAAGAAAACATGGTTGTTGGAGTTAATCCTATTCTTAATCAAAGAAGAACTGGACAACTTTCTTTATTATTTGAATCTGTAAAGAATTTAGTTTCACAGACTGGATTTATGGATAGTGAAATTAAAGATATGGTTGATACAGTAGTGAATGGATACAATAAATTCAGCTTAGAAAATTTCATAAATCATGTAACTTCACCACGATACCTTGCGTCTTATAAAGGATTTACTTTTGAAGATACCTATGGAGATTTAGTAGAAGGCTCTACATACATTGGAACAAATAAAGAGGTTTCAGAAGAAGACTTGAAAAATACAAGTTTTGGTTATGATGAATCAGGAAATAAACTTCCTCCTAAAAAGAATACAAAATACTTTATCTTTGAGCATGAGGATGGAAATTATGCTCTAACCCTTGATCAAGTTCAAGAAGCCTTTAAAGATATGGTATATACAGAATTTGAGGAGTCTAGAACTGAAGCATTAGTAGGGCACAATGGATTATTCCAAGAAGGAAAATTCAGTGAGGATGCATTAGCTGGACGTCTTAAGGATAAATCAGATATAAAGAAGCTAAATTCTTCATTATTAGAATACTTAAACTTCGATGCAGATAGAGTTCAACTAATTGGAGAACTTGATTCCTTTACTAAGATGTCAGTAGTTAATAACCCTATGTGGGATATGTTATCTACTTTATCTGTAAATCTATCTGGAGAGGATGTATTCAAATTATTAAAAGGAGAAGAAGCTAATTATACTGGATTAAATAGTCTGTACGATTATGTAATTAGTAATTCTTTAACTAAGGAACAATTACAAGTTGCATCTGCTGCTGTTACAGCATTAACAGAATCTATACTTCCTTATTTAGTAACCAATACGGGAGCTGTAAACTTTATTGATATTACTAACAGATATAAGAAATCAGTTGGTCAAGTAGAGGATATTCCGTTAACTCAAGAAGAAGTTGTTACAATCCAAAAAGAGCTTGAAGGCTTAAACGGAAAAATTAAATGGCTTATTGCTGTATCTGATATGAATAGTCTTAGTAAGACTGCAGATAGTAGTAAAACCATGAGTGTCGTTCAGAGTTTATTTGCCAAGATTCTTAGTGGTAACGTTGATGATACAAATGCATTCTCTAAATTTAAGAATATTAAATATAAGGATGAAAAAGGAAATGAACATGCACTCATTACTGATGAATTACTTACAGGGGATGAATTAAACCAATTAAATGAGCTTTATAATAGCAAGCAAAGTGATGCTCCTGCGCTTACAATATCTAATGATATTTTATTTAAAGTAAGTAAAGGATTGTATGATAGATTTTCTGGTTTAGATTCTGAACAAAAAGAATCAATTCTTGCACAATTAGCTTCTGGTGATATTGTTGACTATAATAGAGCTAAAGAATCTAGAATAAAAAGCACATCTACTTTGGACGATTTAAAAGAAACTGATGTAGCTCAATTCTTTATACAAGCAATTGCTGTTGACCCTGCTTATTCTCAAAGAGTATTAAAACAAGCTATTCTTGACAATCAAAGACATGCTCCTTTCTATAATCAAATGTTAGACATTCAAGAAATGTTTGCTTTCTATAAAGCTCCTGAGATTTATAATACTTATGTAAATAAAGTAAATGAGCTTAAGCCTTATGTAGTTAAAGAGAATGTCTCTCATAAGGATATTATGATTGTGAGAGGAGGAGCTGGTACTGGCAAATCTACTGGTGTTGCTTTAAATCTTTATAACATGATAAAGATAGATAATCCTAAGGCTAACATTATGATAGCAGGTTCTAAAGAGGATGTAGCAGATAGACTTAAAACAGTAGTTAAAGCAAATAAGAGCTATGATAGAGTTGGATTATTGAAGGCTTTATTTACGGAAGATGCTTGGAAGAATAAAATTCTTGACGCAATCACTACTCTTAGAGATCCTAAAGTTACAGTTGAAAGTATTACAGACGCTCCATACCTTGTAAATAGCAATCCTGGACTATATAACGAAAAATTCTTAACTGCAGAAGACATAAATTTTGCTGCTGTTCCTGATGTATTATTTATTGATGAGTTTACTCACTTTACTGGATTAGAAATGCAAATGATACGAAGTATCAACAATTTCCTTCCGGATGGTAAGAGAATGCTTATCTATGGATTTGGAGATACTAAACAGGAAGGAGTTTTAAGTCAAAACTTAGGAGAACTTGACCTACAAGGAGCACTTATTGAAACTCCTGTACTTTTATCAAGTATTAGAGCTAATAATGTTCATAAGAAAGATAATTTGGATAAAGTTAGCGCTGTTGCAACTGCTGTGGAAGAAGCTGTTGAACAGGCTAGTCTATTAGGCTCACAAGCCAGAATAGATAGATTTAAAACAGAACTTTCTAAAAGAACTACTCTTAAATACTATGAAGAAGAAATAGACGGAGCTATCACACTTCATGGAGATAAATTAGCTGATGAATCTGCATTGACTGTAGGTTATCTTAGAAAATTAGCTAAAGGATTGGGAGAAAATGAAAGAATGGCTCTTATTACTGATAACGTTCTATCTGATTTTAGAAAGAATGTATTTAGTGAAATAGAAAAAGAATTTGGCGATAAAATAGCAGTAGTTGATAAAGATAAGATAGTGGTAGTTGATTCTCGTGATGTTCAAGGTTCAGAATATAAATATACTATTACTGATGTAGGATGGTCTGGATTGGATAATACAAAGGACTTCTCTAAGAACTTGAAGTATTTCTATACTTTAATGAGTCGTTCAGCAGATGGAAATATCTTTGTAAAGAAAGATAGAAATATTGTGGGAAATGCAGAACGTGTAAATACCACAAGTACTTCTGAATTAAAACCAGATGATATTTCTAAATACAAGAGTTTAATGCTTGAAGTTATTAGGGGAGAACCTTTAAAAGCTCCACAAGAGGAGGCACTCGAATCTGGAGATGCTAATGTAGCTCCTACAGTTGAAGTAGTAGAGGGGCAAACATCTGATAAAGTCGGAATGATTGACGATAAGTTAGATGAACAAACTGCATATAATAGAGCCAAAGAAAAAGATGACAAAGAGGTGGCAGCTGCTAAACCTAAAAATGGATATACTGAAAATTCAGATAAGTCAAGTATAGCTCATACATCTTCGGAATATGAAGGATTAAAAGCATCTACTTTCCAAATGAATTCGTTCTATAATCATACTGCTTTAAGAACTACTGAAAATGGAACTGTTGAGGCTTTACCTATAACTAATAATATTTCTGAGGACTTACAGGGATTCTCTGAATTTATTTCAGGAAAGACCTTAGAAGACATCAGAATGATGGAGTTATATGGAATGCCTAATGTAGACTTATTGAAATCTTTAGCTACGTTAAGGTCTTTATTCATGAGAAATAAATCTGATATTACTCAGTTATTAAAGACTAAATTATCTTTATCAAGTGACTACTATAAGACTTTAAGACCTTTCATTGAAAGATATTTTGATGGAGATCCAAAGACTAAATTCAATGCATTTAGAGATGCAATTATGAATGGTAACTTCTTGTTGAAACTTACTAAGTTTAAAGAAGGATTTGATAATGCCCATAATGTAGAAAACTTTGAGCCTCTCGAGGAAGGCACTTTATTCAGTAGAGTAGTATTCCAAATTAATACCAATAAAGGCTTATTAGACATAACATTAGGTTCTACTTCTAGTATTAAGAACATAATTACTAATTCTGGAAATGAGAATTTAGTTAATATCTTAAAAGATAGAAAAACTCTATCTTCTAAAATTGATGCTAAAGGACAAGTATATTATAGACTTTCTGATTTTAGTGGAATAAAGACAAATATTGAATATGGCCAGGATATTTATCATGAAAAAGGAGAGAAACGTAATAAATATAAGTGGCTTCCTGAAGTAAGAAATAAATTTAATAGAGGTTATACTCTTGATAAGGTTAAGCATAACCATCCAGAATTGCAGTTTAGTACTACATATTATGATGCTGCATATGAGTCAGACAAGACAATAACTAAAGGTTATCCTGTTGTATTTATATCTGATGATTTATGGGGACAAACTCCTGGAGAACTTTTAGGAAAGCATGTTAGTAAAATTGATGCTATCTTAGCTGCACAGGCTAAAGGCGATACAAGACCTCCAAGAGACTTGATATTTGGAGTAAGTAAAGGAGCTTTAAATATGAGAGGACTTACTATGAAAGAGTTCTTTACTGAATGGAAACAAATGGAAGATGGTCATAAGACTGGTGGTAGAATTTATCGTACTAATGAGTTTGGTAGACTTGCTCGTCCGGTTGAAGCTGCAAGATTCTTGTATAGTATGGCTAGCTTGCAAGCAGCTACAGTAGAAGATGTAGAACTATATAATAAGAGTGTTGATGAATTTAACAATTCTTTAGTATTTCCAGCAGAAGAGGATTGGAGAAAAGTTAAAATAGCAGTTGGAGAAGATGGAAAAGTAGATGAAGTAAAACTCAAAGAAATTCAAGACTCTATTAAGGCTATGCTTGCAGATTTGGAAAATGAGTTCCCACAATTAAGAGTTGGTGCTCTGTTTGTTTCAAAAGCTGCAATGAATAAGAAACTTAAAGAGAAAACTGATGAGAGAAACAAGAGTACCAGGGATAATCCTTATTCAATAAAGAAAATTTCTGATTATCCAAGAATGCCAGTATCTACAACTGAAGTTATGGAATTATTTAAGAGTATAGGATTAATGCCTGGGAAGTCTACTATAGACAGAAGCGTTGCGACTATCTTAAAGAATTTCAGAACAGAATATGTGAGCATTGATACACTTTTAGAGAAATTGACCGATCCAGAGAATGATATTTGGAACTCTGATAAAATGCCAGTAGGATATAAGAACGGGGAAGGGTTTGATCAGGAATTAAAGAATTCTGCAATTAGATCATTTACTGAATTGGATACTGCAATTAAAACTTATCCTATTAAGAAAACTGATGCTATTATTCCTCTTGTTCAAAAAGGATTTATTATGGGCTTTACTAATTCTCATAATGTAATTAGAAGGCTTTTATATAATAACTTAGAAGTAAGAGGTTCTGATAACATGAGTGTGTTCTTACAGGCTATAGACTATGCAGGACTTTATAATTTTGGTGTTTGGACTAATGGATTAGACTCTTCGAGCAACGTTGAACCTCAACAAGGCTATTATATGTCTCCTTTATGGGATAGTGATTTATACTTCGATGGTCCTATTCAAGCCCCTAATTATTATATTGATTATGATTCTATAGAAACTACTGAAGAGTATGAAGTAAATAAAACTCCTGAGGCTGTTGCGGAAGAAAATCCCGAAACTGTGGTTGGAAATCCGACAGCTCAAGAAAATGCTGATAATCTTGCTTTAGAGACATCTAAGAAAGAATTACAGGATATTATTAGGAGTTCTATAGAAAATAATGTATCTTTGCAAACAGATGAAGTTTTAGGTGTGATTAATGCCGCAATTGAATCCGATATTGAACCAGTGGGAAAAACTCTTGAAGAAAGAAGGGAATCCTACAAAAGTCAACTTATATCAAAGGCGAGAGAAAATCTTAGTGTAATGCCAAGAAAGGTTTTTGTAAACTCACAAGGTATTGCGTCAATAACTCCAACTTATTATCTTGATAATGACTTGCAAGTGCGTCCTGATATTGCTACTGAGGAATCAATGTCAGACTTCATTACTAAGGAAGAACTATTAAAGAAAACTCCAATAGCTTCTGTTATGTTAAAACCAGAAGATATTAAGTTTAATGAATCTGATGGAACCTTCTCAATTAAAGTAAATCGCATTACTTATACATATCGGTATGACGGTGAGTATAATCTTGAGGAAGTGTCAGAATCTGAAGATCCGGTAGTTTATGACGTTGCAAAGGAGTTTGAAAAATATTCAGGAATTCTTACTAAAGGTATAGAAGATGTAATTAAAGAGGGAAGTAGACAAGTTGATGTTACTAAAATGAGTCCTAAGGAACGAATAGCATACAACAAGAGTGCTAAGTTAGCAAGTTTCTTTAACTCATTAACTCCTCAACAATTATCTGATATTTTAAACCAAGGCTTTGCTGCTCCCGAATCTTCTTATCTCGATTTAATTGAGCAAGTAACAGGGGCCTTAGACATTACACCAGAAATGAAAAGTGCAGATGGCTTACTATCTGCTTTAAGAACTAATTATACTACTAATAAAGACGGAAAATCTAATTGCTAATGGCAAATTGTAAAACATTACCGACTTCTGGAGAAATAAGTGCTGCTTACGATCAAGCATTTGAAAATCTTTCAGAAGATTTATTTGGAACAGTTGAAGGTAGGAGAGAATTTATCTCTTCTGCCTTAAACTATTTAAAAGATGATTGTGCTGTAGTCCCATCACAGCAAAGCTTACAAATGATTGTAAAAGAACTTATATCAAATGACACAGACCTTTACGAAGGAGCTATGGAGTTTGAAAATAATGCACAAGAAATCGAGGCTTTAGTTACAGAAATGTGGGACGAAGTATCTATTACACCAGATGCTGAAAATATTGCACCAGAAGCAAATGATTTCCCACAAGCTCCAATTCCAGTATTAAAAGATGGGTTGAGTACTATTTTTGATAACATTAATGACCAAGAAAGATTCATTAGACTTTATCAAAATGATATTGTGAGATTTGCGTTTGTTAACTACAACAAGAAAAATGGTCCTGCCTTAGTAGCTACTGCAAGAGATTTGAATGAATCTATTAGAGAATATAAGAACCAATTATTTAGATCCCTAGCAGAAGATTTAGGTCAAACTCCTGCTGACATGTACTTTGGAAAGACATTTCAAAAAGGAGTTTATGATGATTTAATTGATTCTGCGAGGATATTCTTCTATCCTTATACAAATACTGGAGTATTCAAATCTGAGGACCCAAAGATTATATCTGCCTACGGTAAATTTATAATGCTTACTAATTTTGACTCTTTTGTTCATAATCATAGTAATGGATTGATACAAGTGGCAAGAGGATATATGGGAGGACATATTGAACCTAAAGAAGGAGTAAAATATTCCTATAATTTAGGAAAACATATTAAGCAAGATTATAATAATGAATTACAAGACATAAACGAACATGTCAATGGTGCAGTTCAATTATTTATTAATTCTATACCTTTATTGGATACTAATGGAACACCTACGAACCAATTTGTAGAATTTAAAACATTTCAATCTTTAATAAGAATATTTAGAAATATTGCAGAAACTAATGATGGTATTTCTAAAGAAATAAGAAATAATCCAAGAGAAGCAATTAAGGAGATTGTAAATATTGCTTATAATAATAGACGTACTTACTTTACTGGAAATGATGCTACTTTATTTCCGGCATTTAATAGTATATATCATTATGTATTTGATACTAGAAACCCAGGGAGTCTTGCATCTTTAGAGAGTAAAATCACTTCTTCAGATCAGGCAAATTTATATTCTATGATTTTAAATCATATTAATAAAACATCTCCTGTAAGCTACTTACAATATAAGTACAATCCTGAAACTGGAGCTTATGTTATTAGTTATTTGGATAGTGAAGCAATCAGTCAAAAGCAATCTGACTTAGAAAAGCATTTAATGTATCAAAGTAAATTTGCTGCATATCGTCAAGTATTTGATAAACATGATATAATTCCTATAAGAGATATTTATGGTCAAGTTACTGATATGGCATTTAATGTTGGAGGAGTTGGATATACATATAACTTAGAGTCTCATAACATATTAAGAAATGGAACTGTTCTTGAAGACTTTAAATCTGACCTTATTGCAAACAAGAAAGGATGGAGTGAATTCTTTATTGATGTTTTACAAAGACCAATAGACACTACATTCTTAGAAACTGCAATGGAAATTAATAATAACGAAGAACTTAAAGGCTTCGTTACTGTGGCAGTAGCTACACTTGCTAATTCTGACATGAAGAGAATTGCAGAAAGAGACGGAAATACTGTTAGGGATGTATTGGAGGGTGAGTATTCAAAGATGCTTCCTGAAGACAGTAAACTAAAGACATATTATGAACAAGGAATTGACTCTATAAGAATTGGTGGTGTATTAGGCTCACTTGGAGGATTGAAAGCATTAAGTAGAACTATAGCTGCTAATAATAGAGACACTACTAAGAGTTACGTAAAAAATGCTGAAGGGAATAATCTTCCTAAGTATCGTTTGACTAGTGCAGGTAATGATGATATTTTCATCTTTAATGATGTAAAGGAGCAAGTAGCTCTAAGTCTTGACACTAATCCTATGGCAGCAAATCTATTTATAGCTGTAGATGGATTGTTAAAGGGAACTGCTTTAAAGACAGACTTTACTAATTCGGAAGGGCAAACAAAGAATACATTCAAAATGCAAGCTAATGAATTATTATATTCTCAGTTTGTATTTGATTACCTACAACCTAAGAATAAAAATGTAGCTAATAGACAATCTAATGAACTTTCCGGAGTTGTAGCAATACAGCCAACAACATATTCTGACAAATCTAATATCTGGGTAAAATTGATAGATATGGATAAAAAGCTTACTTTTAAAGATATTTATGGAAATGATGTCTTTACTAATAAGTCTTTAAATGAAATGAATACAAATGAACTTGATCAATTAAGATTCTCTACATTACATGGAATGTATTCTAAATTATCAGACCAGCTTATTGAAGATTATAAAGAATTATTCTTAGCTGCTAATGGAATTCTTTATGGAGGTCCAGGGCATATAGGAATAGAAGCTTCTGAATATGCTATGCTGAATTCTGACTTAAAACCTTTATTTGAAGAAGTAGAAAATACTATAGGCGATGAAGGTTCATTCATAACTTATGACTATAAAGAAGGGCTTACATTAGAAGACTTCTCTCCAATCATTGCTAAATTAAACGAAGGTAGAATACATCAAGCTATTCAATTCTTACAAAAGAATGGTAGAGAAATTGAGATTCTTCCAGAAGTTCATTATACAGTAAGAAGCTTTAAAGAAGATGGAAAGAAGAAAAAAGTATTACAACTCAATACAATCTTATTAGAGAATATTAAAAACTTCTCTTTAAGAGATAAATCAAATAAGTCAACTATTGATAATATTCCCGATTCTTATTGGGTAAAGGAGAAGGCTCAGGACAAATTATATGCACTTACTCTTAGAATGAGTGATGTTAAATTTGATCTGTATGATGAAAATGGAGTTGAAATGACTTCATTGACTGGTAACCTTAATATGACAAAGTCTGAAAAAGATTTTGTAAATATATTATCAGCAGAATCTAAGCAGACTTTATATGATAGGTTGAAAATTACTTCGGACGATCAAGCTAATTACAAAAACATTTGGGTTAATGAAAGAACTCAAAGACTAAATAATTTTTATATTCTTAAAAAGAATGGAAGTAAATATGATATAGTAAATAATGTTGATTTGATGGAAGTTGCAGATAATACTGATTATGAAGTATATCTCAATCCAGAGCTTGGCAATTATAAATCACTTGATAACTTAGTAAGTGACAACTATAACGCAGCTACTATAGGACTTCCTTTCTTGCATCCCGCAAAAGGAGCTACATCTAAGAATGATTCTTCTTTAATGGAAAAACTTGTAGAAGAGGCTGCTCGTACTACTGCTATGTATAAACGTGGTGTAGTAGTCGGAGCTACAATCCATCCTTTTATTAAGGGTAAAATTACAGGTATTCCAAACAGATATAAACTTGCTGTAATCGAAGACTTATCTACTCCTGTATTTAATATTCAAGGAGATGAAGAAGGGGCAAAGCAATTTGATGGTGGTATTTTCTTACACCCTATGATTGCAAGATATGAACAAAATTCTCTTGAAGAAATAGAAATGAGTCCTATTCATAGAAAACCTCTAGGATATTTCTCAATGTCTAAATATATGTCTTCAGGATTATTAAAATGTGCTACTTTTGCTCTTACTAATGAGTATATGAGAAGTGCTCAAACTGGCTCGATTGTTGGCAATTCTTTAATGAAACAAATGTCTGACATTACTTGGGACATTCCGAATCTTGATATAACAGTTGATAGAAATGGAAAGAAAATCTCATACAGTGGACAAATGTATTTAGACCCAAATACTCTAAAGAAATGGAAAATAAGAAATATTACTAAAGTTCATAAGTTAGGCTTTAATGAAAATGGAGAACTTGATAACACTTATGAAATTGAAAGAGTACAATTAAATACTAATGGAAATTCATTAAAGATAGATGGAAAAGAAGTAATTGAAACTATTAAAGTAGATATTAGTTCTAACTATGATCTATGGATGGCTTTAGGTGGAGAATTTTCTATTTCACTGGATAATGGAACTCTACTTGGAGACGAATCTTCATTAGATTTACTTGCTGACGTTGGAAATAGAATTGGATTTAATAAGTTTACATATCAGAATAGTCCTCTTATTCAAGAAGCTATTAAGCATGGGTATGATATTACTGCCATTAGTCAATTAGGTGATAGAGGATTTAATCAAGATATATCTCAAAATACTTATTATCAACCATTAAAATATTCTGATATTGCTTACTTAGCTACTGCTGGTGCTGTAAAGAATGGAATGGCTAATCTAAATCCAGGAGGAATGTTTAAAAATGGATATAATCCTAATATTCCTGCTTTACTGGATTCTGATAGAATAGTATATGGACATCCCGCAATTGGTAAGACTACATTAAAAAACTCTCGTTTAGGAGATTCCATTATAACTTTAGACGATGATTATAATGCCAAAATACGTGAGTTCATTGAACCTCGTTTAAAAGAAGGACAAACTACTCGTGATTATAAACGCGAAGCTCCAGAAGAATATAAACAAGAACTTCTTAGAATATATGATGATGCTGTAGCAAGAGCCAATGCTGAAAATAAGAGATTCTTTTTCTCTGACCAAGTACTTCTTAAAGCTCTCGATGAAGCTGGAAGACTTGAAGAAATTGATAAAGTTTTAAATATTGGAGAAGAGGAATTTGTTGAAAGAAACAGAGACAGAGGTGAATTAGACGATACTAATACGAGAGACTGGAAAAAAGGAATTGATACATATCTTAGCAAACTTCCTGATAGAACTGTAGATGTAGGAAGAAGTTATTTGGGAGACATTCTTGAAAACAGTGTTAAGGGAAAACAACGTTCTCAACTTACTTATATAAATATTAAACCAGATTTTATCGGAATTCAATTAAATGCTGAACACAGCGTTGATGAAGCAGAAGTATCTGAAATGACTCAGGTAATTGCAGCTCTTGAACAAATGAGTGCCAGTCATGGTTTGGCAAATCAAGTATATGAAGATATTGGTAGAGTAATTGCTAAAGGTCTTAATGAATATAACTTCGATTTAAATAGCGAAGCTGACAAAACTAAAGTATATAAAATTTTAGGAAGAAATCTATTAAAAACATTTGGAGGAGATACTGATAATCTAGGACTTGCTTCTGCTTTCTTAGAATTAGTAAAAGAAGACATCCTTAGTGATAAGTCTTTAAATCAAATGAAATATAAGATTCCTTTTGATGATAATAACATATTTGGTATCTTTACAAATGGATTTACAAATGGAATTAATAGAGATATTATCAAGCGTAAATATAGTGGTCTACAAGCAATCTTAAATCCATCACATGATGTTGTAACAGTTTATGATAATCCTAAGGGTGGAGTTTGGAAATATACTGATATTTTATATAATTCTGCCACTCCTGCTGAAAGAGATGCTTACTTTAGAAGTATGGATGTGTCTGTTCCTATTGGAGAAATTAGAGCTGGAGATTGGATTCAAATTGGAAAGAATCCTCCTGTTCAAGTAATGGGATATAGAAATAGTAATTTAGGACAAATTGGATTACTAGACCTTAAAGACTTAAGACTACAAGGCACTTTAGATGTTAAAAGACTTGGCTCAAAAGGAAGAAACCTACGTTCAGCTAATCATGTTATTACAGTAAATAATGCTGAAATACTAAATGGAATCAGTCTTTTTGATGCTTATGATTTGGATACTTCAAGACTTTCTTGGGAAATTCAAAATAAGGGATGGAAACAAACAGTAAATCTTGACGTTTGGAATGAAGTAGTTCAAAGAGTTAAAGATAAATTTGGAAAGACAATAACATTTGATACAAGTGTAAATGAAATTAGTAATTATCTTAGAGACTTAATTATTGAGGATTTAGATTTAATTGCTAATGGTCAATTTAGAATTCCTGTTGCTTATCGAGCTTCTGGACAAATATTTGCTCCTGTACTTAGTGATAGATTTGATGCTAATGAACTTGCTATTGGTAAGAATACTGCATCTAAATTCGGATTAAGAATTGGAGATTCTTTAGATACTATTGCTGAACATGGGTCTTCATTCTTTGAAACAAGACAAAGAGAAATTATTCAAACTGACGTAAGTAAGAGAAATTATGATATGTACTTTGTTAAGAATAATAGAGAACACTTACATGTTTTATTAAATAACAATCCTGCAAGTCAAGCAAGAATTAATTCTCTTATTAAATCAGGACAATTAGTTGAAGATGCTTCTATTGATAAAGCTACTGTAAATGGTAAAGAATATATTATAGTTGATGGAGAACAAGGTTATCAAATAAGACCTGGAGATAAATTCTATACTTACAATACATCCTCCGGAAAAAGTAGAAAGTTCCTTGTAACATCTAATCTAAATACGATTAGGGATATAGACAGGTCTAGATTATATAATAATGCTATATTTGAATATAGGTCTGATAACATTGCAACATTATTCCCTATCCAAATAGAATCTTCATTTACTGCAATAGAAGATAAGGACACTTTACAAAACTGGAATGAGCAATTAAATGCTTCCCAATCTGAGAGTGAGAAAGAAGCGCTTGCTAATCAAATAAATAGTAATTCTAAAATTGCTTTAGAGAACAGAATAAAGAAAAGTTCTCAGGATATGTTTACATCTTGGCAAGAAGCCACTAAGTTTATTGTAGCACGTATTCCATCTCAGTCAATGCAATCCTTTATGAATATGAAGATTGCAATGTTTACTGAAAGTGAGACAAATATCTGCTACGTTCCTGTTGAACAGATTTGGTATCAGGGTTCTGATTTTGACATTGATAAAGCATTTATGCTTGGAGCTAGTATATCTAATCAAGGAACGTATTATAATTGGAGTCCTTTATTTAATTTCCTTAATGAAGAGACTTTAAATATGTCTCATAATCTTCCATTCCCTACTGGTAAACATTTCTTCCCAACAGAAGATGTTTCTGGATTTATACTGGAAGGAAATTATGATGCATTGTTAGGACAATCTTTAGAAACTATAATGAATTCTCCTGAATTATATAGTCAACTTGTTGAATTAATAAGAGAAACATCTGATTTACCTGCAGAAGGTAATTCTAATAGAGTTCTTATTCAAGGTCTTGATGAAGATTTAGTTGACATTATTAATCAACACAGTCAATATAATTTAAGTGAATCTGATTATAGAGAAGCAATTAAAAATAAAATCTTTAATGCTTTATGGAGAATTGGTTCTGATGTTAAGAATGTAGTTTCTGCTACATCACCTATTTCAATGGGTCCTGCACAGACTGCTGCAGAATTATCAACCTCTGGACAATTTAGTAAACTTGTTTCTAATGAAAATCCAGGTGCTAGAGTAATTCTACAATATCAAAATAGTATTGGTAAAGATGGCATTGGTGTATATGCTACTGGTATTAAAGTATTCTCTATCTTATTGAATTATTACAATGAGAAAATTAATGGAGCTACTGAAGAGACTCTTGGTAGATATTTATTCCATGATATTAGAGGTACTAAAACAGATGCTTCTCCTGATGAACTAGCTAAGAGTGCTGGAATACTTGAAGTATATGATAATAAAGGAAATATAATTGAATTAAGAGAAACTCCTACATTACCTAACATTGCTGTTAATTATCAGAATAATCCTGCTATAACTGGATTGGCTGAAAACATACTTCGTAGAGGTCCTCAAGAAGATGTATTCTTAACAATTTCTGTATTATTATCTGCAGCAACGGATAATGCTAAAGAGCTTATTCTTGAAAAGATTAATGCAGGTCCAGATTTAGCCTCTGTATATATTTACTTATTGGCTACTGGAATTGATTTCAAAACTGCTTCTGACTTTATGACTACAAGAGCTGTTACAATGGCTAACAATAAAGCTAAAAAGGACATCTTGTATATAAATGGTAAGAAAAATAATTTGAAGAAGGCTGTTCAATATTATACTGAAATGGCTGATCCTGATAATTACATTCCTGTAATGTTCCAACAATCAATTCAAGATTGGGGAATGCTTACTTTAAATAAGTTAGCTAAATATCCTCAATATAAAGAAACTCTTGGCGAATTATTAAAGGGAAGTACTGACTTCTTTGAAATTCTTAATAAGATTACAGACGATGCTTTATTAGATGAAATACATGATTTAGCATATAATGGAGGTGAAGTATTAAAAGTAATCAAGAAAAATCGCCAGAAGAAGAAAAAAATGTCTAATGAGGAAGCTGAGTTAATGTATGAGCAAATGGATGATATTGATTGGGTTCAATCAGAATACTCAGAAGATGTTACTGGTCCTCGTGTTGATGCAAAAGCTGATAGAATGAGATTAATCTTCTCAAGATATATTGATGAACTTCATAATAGACAAGCAGAATTACGTACTTTAACTGATAAGGATTTACACAATATGAAAGTCCTATTAGACTTAAAAGAAAAATCTGATGAGCTTACAAGGCTTGGAAGATTCGGAAGTTTAAATCAAGGTATTAAAACTAAACTTGTTGAAAAAATTAAGTATATTAATCAAATGGAATCTTTCATCTCTAATAAGTTTAAAAACTATAATAGAAAGCATAAACTGAGAGCAAATTCTGAAGGATATTTACCAACAGACTTTAATTTATTAGAGTTCATAAATAATGAGGATTATAGAAACACAATGATAACTGCCTATGAGTTAGCTAAAGATAAGTTTAATATCTTAGACATCATTACTTCTGTTCCTCACTTCAATCAAATGCTTAATGCATTAGCAGTAGATAGTAAGGTTCTTGGAGCTTATACAGTAAAACATAATCTTGCTAAGAGTTTAGCAACTAGAGCTATACAAGATGGAGTTATTCAAAATCTCACTCAGAGAGATATGAGTGAAATTAATAGGTTTATTAGTGATGCTACTATTATTAAGTTCTTGAAAGGAAATCTTACTGATAAGATAACATTAAGTCCAGGTATGAGTATGTATAATGGATTAGGAAAAGTAGTTCCTGTCCCATCTGCAGGTAAGACTTTGGATTTCTCTAATGTGTTCGATAGAGCTACTTTTAAATTGTGGTTTGAACAAGAATTCATTCCGGAACAAAGAAGAGCCAATCCTACTAATAAATTTATTCAAGCTCTTACAAGTACTTACTTTAAAAGAGGACAATTTGGAGACTTTAATTTCTTATATAAACTTCCAATTGATTTAGGAAGTCTTGAAGTTGAGTCTAATCAAATCGCTTTCTCTAATTACTTAAAGGCTTTTGATGAAATTAAACATACTAGACCGTTATCCTATTCAAACTTATCTATGGGAGATTTATTCTTCTTATATAACTTACTTGTAAATAAGAATGGTTTTGGAGATAATACTCTTACTAAGATATTTGAAAATTCTTTAAGTATTAAAGATAAAAATGATAGGGTTGAAGTAGAGAATAGTTTAATCTTGAAGTTTATGGACTTTGAAGGACAGCTTAATCCAACTCTTAATGGAGAATCTGCAGGTCTTATTGAAGGAGAGGATTACAACTACAACGATTTAGTTATAAGACTAATCAAGAAAGACGAACCTAATAGAACTAAGTTTATTAAAGAATATGATCCTGCAGAAGGAAAGACAGTCATAAAGATGGAAGACTATGGTCAAACTTCAATTGTAGATATGTTCTTAGAAAATAACACAATGATTATGCCATTCTTGAGTAAAGGATTTACTCAGTTTAGTCAAGAAACAATGAATGATATAGTATCAAAACTTGTAAATTTAATATCAAACAATAAAGCAGAAGTAAAATTAACTTGCGATGAGTAATTGTATTCAAATAACCATTGGCAATAAAAAATATCAATTCAGGGATGTGGACCTTCAAAAGTCTTCATCCTTGAATGATGTTTTAGCTGCTATAACAGCGGACCCTTATTATGCCAGCCAATTAGACACTTTAAATACGGAATTGAATCAGACTAATCTAGATGAGATTGAGTCTACTAAAGATATTCCGGAAGATGTAACAGATAGAAACACATATATTGCTGACAACCTAATGGGGAATGTTAATCCTTACACTTTTGTACAAATTTACAAGAGAACTGGAGTTCCCAATTCAGAGTTTCTAACAGCATTTAAAAACATAATGGATAGAGGTAAATCTAACAAATTAGGTTTTCTAATATCTAATTCTCCAACCCAAGTATATTTAGGAAATAATAGAGACTTAATTGTTCTTAATAAGAATGATATGTACAATATGCCTAAAGTATTAGGTGCAATGAGTTATGTACATGCTCATAATTCTTTACTTGATAATCAGTCAGCAATTTATAAGATGGCTGAACAAGTATATGATTCTATAATGCAGGAACCAACTTCCTTGCGTGAAGAATTATCTAAAATTCCAGATAAGTATTCAGCTCTTAGAAGATTACTATATTATACTCAGTCGAGTAGATATATAGATAATCCTAATATTGCTTCTTTTAGAAGACAAATAGGAGACCATTTATTCGGAGAAACAGTGAGAAGTATTAGAAATAATAAAAACAAAGATTATTTCAGACTTCTTAATCTAAATCCAATACAGTTTAAAGCATTAGAGGATTTAGTAATACAACAAGAAATTCCAGTATCAATAAACTTTGGAAATTCTTCTGTACAAGTAAATGACCTTAATAAGTTCAGATTAGATTATATAGAAGCAGAGAAAAGAGATAATTCAGATGTTGCAGATATTACTGATGATATGCTTGCAACAAGACTATCTTCTTTAAATCCTGCGGGAGCATTTGATACAAGTCTATTCCCTACTAATAAAGGTCAAAGACTATTATTAATGACTAATCCTATCGGAGCCTTTGTTTATGATATTTCTAACATGGGTAAAGTTAGTAAATATGTAACTAAGTTTACTAATGAATTACAAGGTGATGAAAATATACAAGAAAAGGTAAATCAGAAGTTACTAAATACCTATACATCATATGGCAGAGGAACCTTAGATGCTAATGCTCTTATTCTTGATTTAATTCAAGAAGCATCTACTAATAGGTTAGACTTTACTAAAGCGGAGGATTTAGCTGGATTTGATACATTATTTATTCCTAATGTCCAAATACAAATGGATGAAAGTCTTACTTCATCTCCTAATAGACTCCTTAGATTTAATCATACTACAAGTCTATCTGTGTTTGAGAAAGGACATAAGATAGTATTCAATCCTAAAGAAAAATATGTTCGTATAGTAGGAGGAAAGAATTCTAGAATAGAAATCAATCCAGATTTCAATATGAATGTTACAGAGGATTATGATGAAAAGGTTAAAGCTGTAATGAAAGTTGCCGACACTATTAACAATAGTAAGAGTACTAATCGTGCTATTGTAATGAAATATAATAGTGATTATGATACAAGTATTGAAGAAGGAGTAGCTAATTTAAATAGAGCAAGTTCGGCATTTTCAGCATTTCTTCATGCAATGAATGATTACTTATTGCCAGAGAAGCAATTTCTATACATGAATTCTGATGGTAAAGGACAATTTGCTCAAGCTATGGTAACCATTGCAGACCACAATCTTTTAACTCCAGTTGTATTTGACCAAATGAGTAAATGGGTTTATGATAGAGCTAAATCAGAAAGCAAAGCAGAGTGGATTAAGACATTCTCTGGATTAATGAATTCTACACCCTTTACTGATAATGCAGTTCATCATTTCTACGAAAAGAATTCATTTATTGATAGAGCATTTAGTTCCGTAAGGTCTAGTAGTGATGGTAAAGTATGGGAAAATCTAAACCCCAAACTTACAGAAATAGAAGAAGCTAGAGGAGAAATTAGTCAATTCGAAATGCTTGGAGAGGGACTTATAACAATGATTCCTACCAATGCTCAAAAATATAATTATGCTCTTAGAAATAAAAACGTTGGAGATGTTTTCACGATAAGAGATGAAAATGATCCAAGTAAGAGACTTAGAGTAGAACTTCTAGATAAAGTTATTCTTACTCATAGATACATGGGTGGGAGAAATCTTGATTCTAATAAAGAATTAATTCCAGGAGATATTATTAGACTTACTCCAACAAGCAACTATCAAGTAACAATTATTGAAGTAAGACCTGATGGTTATCTTGGAGCCTTTTTAGATGGAACTCAAGAGAGTGGAACTGCGGGGGTTAAATTATTCCATAAAGAAGATTTAGAACAAGTAGTTAGAACTCAATATACTGCGCAAGTAAGAGAATTAGAAGAAGGAGTTAGAGGTGTCTATACAAACCTCGGAATGTTTATTAAACAAGGAGAGTCAGTAGCATTTATTCCTATTACTAGTACAGATGTAGTTCCTTTAGTTCAAGAATTCTTTAGTAAAGAAATTCAGGACATATCAGACAAATCTGGATTTAGTACTGACTTTATTAGAAGAAATTATTTAGGAACTCCTAAGAAATTGGGAGATGCTATATTCTTAGACTTATCATTATCAAACGGAGATATTGATTCCGATACAAATATTGATGAAGTAGTTAATTCTGATAATCTTTCCACTTCTGAATATGTAGATGATTTAGTTTCGAGTTTAAGCAGTAACGGAGTAAGAGTTAGGTCTTTAACTATGGAAGAAATGAAACAGCAATTCCCTACTCTTAATAATGTGAAGGCATTCGTATATGATGGAGAAGTAATTCTTAATAAGGATTTAATGACTGATGATACCCTTATCCATGAAATTTCTCACTTATTCCTTGCCGACTTGAAAGCTAAATCACCAGACACATATTTCAGTTTAGTTGAGGGTATGGAGGGTTCTGAGGCTTACAATGATATTAATGACAACGGGGCTTATGATGAACTAACCCACAGTGATAAACTCGAAGAAGCGCTCGTACATGAGTTCTCGGACTACTTTACTAGAGTGCTAAAAGACTATCGTGGAAGAAACTTGAGATTGGATGAAGTGGACTGGAATACAATTTTTACTTCTGTTTTACAGACAGATGTAAGTGAATTTTATGATGAATCCTTATATTCATTGATGAAAACTACTTTAGAAACATTTCACTCAAATTATGCTAATCAAAGAAGCTTATTTGATAAAGAGAATGCTTTAAGAACAATAAGATTAAGTAATATAAAGTCTGAATTATTAAAGAACGCTAGTGCTGATTCGGGATACAGACTAATAGAAATTTGTGAATAAAATGGCTTGTACTTATACTTTAAAAGACAATAGAACAGGAAAATTAATGACTTTTAATTCAGAGAAGGCACTTGATAATTACTTATTATTAAATTATACTCAATTTGAAGGTATGGTTGACCATGCCTTCAGATTCAGTAAAGAATATGTAACAATGCTTTCTAGTGACTATGAAAAGTCAAAAGCTAAACTAGATAAAGATAGAGCTGCAGCTCGCTCAAAGAAAGCTAAGGAGAACCTGACTACCTATGGTAGAGGTGAAGGAGTTTATGATGTTGTTGAACCACAAGAAACATTATCAGATGGATATGTATCAGTACTTGAGTTTATTGGCAAAACAGGATTAGTAAAACCACTCAATAGAGATGATTATGAATTGTCAATGATTGCAGAAAGAACTAAAGGAACTCCTTCTGATGCTCCTAATAGAGATGCAATATACTTAGAAGCTAAGAATTATATTGAAAAAGTAGAGTTTCCATATTGGAAATATCTTCAAGAAATTGGTAGAGGGTTTCACTTTGTATTTGACCAAATCATTGAAGGAGGAAGAAATGTTTCCATTGAGATGATTGAAGCCCAAATTAGAAATAAGTTTAAGTCTTCATTCCTTGCAGGTAAAGATAGAACTCACTTAGATGGAGTATCTGATAAAGCACTTAGAGCCTTTATCAATCAAGCTCAGGCAATTAAAAATAATATTACTTCTAGTGGTAGAGGTAGAAAAATTGAAAAGGTATTTACTGAGTATATTGTAGACCATGATGGAGGAACTGATAATAAACTTAGAGGTAAGATTGACTTACTTGTAGTTGTTTCTGATGCGGAAGGAAATCAATCAGTTGAAATTTATGACTTAAAATTATCTACTAAACCAGAAGATAGGTGGGATGCTGATAAGAAAAATGCAATTCAATATCAGTTAGGATTCTATAAAAGAATGCTTCAAGAAAAAGGTATTCCAGCAAAGAACATTTCTATGAAGATTATTCCAGTTCTCTTAGAGGATGTAAATAAAGGCTTAGATGCCAAAGGAGAATTTATTGCAACTGTGGGAGGATTAAGTGTTGGAGAGCCTCGTATTTATAGTCCTAATATTAATCAAAGAACTAAAATTGAAGAAATTATTCCTATTGAATTAGGTAAAGAACTTCTTTCTAAACCTATCCTAGATGCAACTTCCCAGATAATCTCTAAATTCTTTCCTGTTAGTAAAATCAATAATGTGGATGTTATTGATTTTGATATTCTTTATAATGATGAAACTTATGGAGTTAAAATAGATCCAGCTACAGGAAGACATAGATTTATTGATGTTACCCGTTCATCTAATGAGCATCGTTTCATTTATGCAGACTCTGAAGAGGAAGCTAGACAACTCTTTAAAGATTATCTAAAAAGAAAAGCAGAACATGATAATGATACTACATTATCCATTACTAAGGATTTAAAATTTGCATTGGATAGAATCAATGGAAATATGGGATATAATCCTGATAGAGCTGCTCTAAGTGTTGTTCCCAGTGGAACTTATGAAAAGGTAAAGGGATTACTGGAATTAAACTTAGCTAAATATAGACTTGATTCTGATTGGGAAGTCATTATTAATGATTCACTTACTGCCATGAATACCATTATGCTTGTTAATAAAACAAGAAAAGAAATGGACTTTATTTCTATCTCCCCATATTCCTTAAATAATGCTATTGACTTAGGTAAGGGAAATACATTAATGGGAAGGTTTAAAACTAATAAGCAGATGGAATTAGATAGAATGTCAATGAAATCTACTATTGGTAATATTGAACTGATGAAGTTAATGGCTATAGCTAATACCTTTGCTGATTCTGATTTAGGAGAATACTCTATTGGGGAATTAAAGACTGTGAATGTTGATAAAAGTGAAGTAGTTTATTCATATGTGAATTCTGATAAGTTAGTCCATAACTACAACATGCTTGCTAAAGCAGCAGGAATAAAGGAAAACACATTTAAGTTTACTGATCCATTTGTTACTGCATCAAGATACTTTGACAGTATTCAAAGAAGTGATGTTAGAAACAGACTTAGAGGTATTAATGGATTATCTCCAGAAGGAGAAATTGATTCATTTTCTAAAGAAGCTAAAATTGAAGAATTAAAGCATTTATTTAAAGACTTGCAAAGTAGATTCTTCTCCGGAACTACTGCAGCAGACTTAGATAACCCTATTACCTTCTTATATTATCAAGTAGCAAATGCTTTAGCTCAGTATGATAGTACCACGGTAGACATTTTCAATGAAGAAATATGGGCTAAAAACTTTGGAGATATAAGTAAACAGTTTAAAAATGGATCACTGTTTAATGGAACATATTTAAATACTATTGATACAATTCCTATTGTAAGAAGTATTGCTGCAAGACTTAGTGTAACTAATAGAAACATTACTAATAGGTATGAACAATATAAGAATAAGGATAGAATAAAAACCAATAAATTCTATAAAGATATTGGTCAAGGATTAATTGGAAAGAGTGTTTTAAATAATGCAACAGTTCTATTCAAGAATTTACTTGATTCTTCTGATGAAGGAAAGAAACACTTTAGAGTTAAGAATCCTTGGGATATGAAAAATGATTTGAATCCTGCAGAAAGAGAATACCTTAAATACTGGTTAGAGGATTTGAATGGAATGAGATTTACTAATAAAAATGCTACTTGGGAAGAAATTGGAGATGAATACTTTAACATTCCATTATTAAGAGGTTCTTCATGGTCTAAAATAGTCAATGGAAAGAATTGCTTAGTTACTCTTAATGAGGATGCAGCTTTAGAAATGGTTAGACCTAGAATGACTACTGATGAACAAGAACGTCATATTTCAGAAGACTCTCTAAAGAATCTTGTAGAAATGTACAATGTATTTGATGCATCTAATTCTATTGGAGCAAGAGAATCTATGCTTGCTTCTACTAATGGAAAGCCTGAACAAATCTATGAAACTAATCTTGAGCATATTAAAGATATGTATAGATTCTCTCAAATTAGAAAAGAAGAAATGGATGATATTCTTCCTGCAGTAAATGCTTCTATTGTATCATTACAATTAGTACAAGGATTATCTCATAAAGATGCAAGTTCTACTATTGACTTCTTAAATGAATATATTAAATCAGCTGTATTTGATGAGTCCCTTGTTCCTGATGAAAGCAAGGGAATGTTCAAAACAATGGGTATGCTGAAAGCTGTATCTACTAATTTTGTATTGGGATTTAACTACCTGTCTGGAGCAAAAGAAACAATTGCAGGATTCTTTAACTTATATGAAAGAGCTGTAGCAAACTCCTTAACTGATAAAGACAGATTAGGAATTAAAGACATGACTTCTGCTTACATGACTGTATGGGTAGATTCAGTAAAACAGGTAAATACTATAACATTACTCGAACATCTCAACTGGCAATATCGTATGGCTAACGTGGATATGAATGCTATTGTAGATAGAATGAACTATGAAATTACTGATGGCTTAAGGTTCAAAGATAGAATGTTCTGGGCTAATAGAGCACCTGATTTCTTAGGACGTATGACAGTTTTAGTTGGATATATGAAGAAACATGGATGTTATGATGCTCATACTATAGACGCCGATGGAACAGTTCATTATGATTGGAAAAAGGATAAGCGATTTAATCTACTTGCCAATCCAAATGCTGATATGAACTCTGAAGCATGGCAATATCAACGTTCTTTATATAATAGAATGATCGATTCCTTTGTAGAAAGTGGATTAAAGGTAGTAAATCCTAAAGATGGAAGTACTACAACTCTTACTGGTAAAAGAGACAATAGAGGAGTTTGTATCGAAGCATTACCTCAAGCGTATACTGATGAAGAAGCAAGAATGATTAAACAAGAATCTGATGGTATATTTGGATATATGGACCACGATACTAAATCTCTTTATTTAAAGAAAGGAATGTTCTTATTCCTTCACCAGTTCCAAACCTTCTTATCTGCAAAGAAAAACCAATGGTTCTTACAAAGGGGAACTTATGATTACGGACATTATGTTCATATTACAGAAAATCCTGATGGTACAGGAAAGAAACTCTACTGGAAAACAATCGAGAATCCAGACGGCACAATTACTAAAGTAAAAACTACTGAAAATACAGGAGAACCTATTGTAGACTGGCAAGGTAAAATTATGGAAGGAATTTTCTGGTCATTAAAGGATTTATTTAATGTAACGGATATTAAAAAAGCTGCAGAAGCATGGAAAGATCCAGTTAAGAGAAGAAACCTAATTATGGCTTTAGAGGATGGTGCTGTAGTTGGATTGATATATCTTATTATTAATCTCTTATTCGGAGATAAAGACAAGAGTTCATTATCAAATGCAGAACAAAACGTTGTTAGAGTAGCTAATAATATAGGTGGAGAGTTTAATATGTTTGCAGTATTTACTGGCGCTATTGATTTCAAGATGCCAATGTTTAACTTCTATAGAGGACTATTTAGAGATGGTACTGCAGTTATGGCAGGAGATAAACATGCTCTGAGATTACTCACAGATAATACTGGTGCACTTAGACCTTTCAAACCTATGGTTATAGAAAACTTCAAAGCTCCAAACACTCAAGACTAATGAAAAAAAAATAAGGGCGACAATCAAGTATATACTTTCGTATATGCCTGACTGCCGCCCTTAATATTTATTGTTTGTTATAATTCCATAAAGTGTATTTATAAGCTCTAATTACTAGCTTTATAAACTCTTCTATCGTATCATTATTGTCTAATACAAGATTAACATTTAATTTGTCAACCCATTTTTCACTTTCATGATTTCCAGCTCCTGCTTCATCTCTATCAATTCTCCACACAAATCCACCTTTATCATGGATTGCTTTCTCTTCATTAGGAAATCTAACATCCGGAATAATCCACTTCTTTCCATTACAATATGGAGTAAGAGTAGTCTTTACCCATAAGTCAGGATCTATTACCCTTCCCACTTCTGTTCCAAGATATTGAAGGAATTGTCTGTTGGTCATTAATTCCCCTTCCCTTGTATATAGTGGAATGGAAGTAGTTTTATTTTTGAAATCAATATCATCAAACGACTCTGCAGAACAGTTTAAAAGTATTGCTGCACATTCTTTTAGTTTTCCAGCAAAAATGTGTCTTTCCCAATCAGATTGACTAAGAAATATAGTGTCTGTGAAACAGTGAATAGCCCATTCTTTGCAAAACTCCTCTTCAGTTTTACAAGTGGTTATCATATTGATTTCTTTATTTTTCATCTTTTCCCATAAGTCTATAGCCTGTATGATCTTACAAGCTGTATCCTTTCCTGCTTGGGCTTTGCCTGCAATTCCTATAATCATTCCTTTACTTCCTCAACTTTGTCGTCGCTGTATATACAATCTCTTACTTCTATATCTCCAAAGTCTATTTCATCACAAGCCTTTTCCCATGCTTCATCTTCACCTTCAGCCTCTACTATAGTGTCATGATAGACTCTGCACAGAAGCTCTCTATAGATAGTTACTTTATACTTTTTCATTCCTCAATTATTACTCCTCCAACTCCAGCAGTCAGTAATCCAATAGTTAAAACTCCTAACCATGTTGCAAGTTGAAACATTCCCCATATAACAACTGATGCTATAATTATAGCACCAATTCCTAATAGGACTTCTCCACTATGTTCACACAACCAATCCTTTGACAATCTCAGCCACGACTTTTCCATCTGCACTTGGGAATTTAGATTTAACTTCTTTAATAACTGAACCCATTTCCTTCTTTTGAATAGAATGGTAATTATTATCTTCCAACCAAATTTCAATATCTTCCTTAGAAGGAGCTACTGGAAGGAATTCTTTCAAGATAGTTGCTTCTTCCATTTCTGAAGCAAACAAATCCATTCTACCAGCAGTTTCATACTGTTTGGCAGTGTCTTCTCTTCGCTGCATCATTTTACGAATGATTTGGATTTCTGCAGCATCATCCAATACTGAAGCATTTTTCTGAGTTTCAAAAGCAGTAAATTCACTTTTGATAGCTCTTATAACTTCAAGTCTTACTTTGTCTCGCATTGCTTTAGCAAGCAATACACTTAATTGATCTTTAATCATATACTATGTCTTCTTTTAATGTTTTGTGCTGTACCACTATCCCATCTATTGTCTTTTACAAAAGCAATATCGACATTGGAAGCTCTAGTCATAGCACTGTCTCTTTCTTCATCAGTTAGATAACCACCCATGAATTGTATTCCATTCTTCTCACATAATTCTATACTTGCTCCCATAGGAGTATTTCTTGGAGTATCAAACATGTGATAGATTGTTAAATCTCCAGCAGTGTTCCATAGATAATCCATAGCCATCTTATCAACTCCATAGTAGTCGCCTACAACAAATCCATCGAAGTCAAAATTATCCATTGCTTCGTCAATCAGAGGAATGTAGTATTCCTCAAACTCTTCTCTAGTTAGGTCTCTATGACCACTTATAAAATATATCATAATTACGGTACTATTTGATTTTCTAATGGTTGTGACTCTATAACTTTAATATTATACCAAGAAATAGCTTCACAAATTCTATTCTTATGATTAAAAGCCCATTCATATTTACCAATGTCCCTAATTGGAATCCATTGGATTCTTATTACTTCATCTTGTTCTCCTTCCCCATTAAGAACAGCTTCCATAGAAGTGGAAATATTATCTTTGCCATACTCAAGAACAGTTATATAGCGAAGAGTCACATTTCCATTATTACAATGAGCTGGGTCTGTTTCAACTCCAAATAAAGTCCATTTAGATGGGTCTATCTTTACTCCAGTTTCTTCATATGCTTCACGAGAACAAGCTTCCTCTGCTTTTTCCATATCTAAGAAGCCGCAAGGACAGTTCCAGTAACCTTGGAAATCTGGGGGTCCCTTCTCCTCTCTGATTGGCAAGAACATGCCATACTCCATGAATTTTACAAAAAGCAAATGCAGCTACAGCACGATACCGACCAGACCATAAGGTCTTGCCGGCATGTTCTCCTTCTGTAATTTTATAACACCAATTCTTTATCATTTATGTCTTAATTTTCTTTTAGTTGATTTAGTTTCCTCAAGTTCATACTTTATCGTTTTAGGAGATTCTAAATAAGAACCTCTTACTGCTGATAAAGTTTCTCCATCAAAAGCAGCCTTATAGACTTGAATAATATCATCCCGCCTTCTATAAGCTACGTACATATCTATTCCATACTTATGAGCTTTTTCTACTTCTGACTTGATTCCTCTTGTCATATCAGCTATATTCATAGACCAGTAATATTCTCTAAGAATGAATACTATCTTGTCTGCAAGCACTAACAGATTATCTTTATAGTCTGTTCCCATTTTCCAATAATGAGCTTCATAGCCTTTTTCTTCGACTATTTTACTTACTTCATAAGCTAAGTGCTCATACGGAATACTATACGAAATATATACACTATCCATTATATAAACTAAAACGGTGAATATACTGACTAATTGCCTTAGGAACTAGTGGATAGATTTGTTTGCCATCTTTAATAAGATAACGTATCATTGTAGAACTAATGTCAAAGGTATTACTTATGTAACCTTCAACACTAGCTTTAAAACTAGAACCGGTTCTATTAACAACAATTAGTTTAAAATTGTCAAGTATCCATTGACCCTCTTTCCAATTGATAATATCATCAACAATATCAGCTCCAACTATTAAGTATAGATCTTCATCAGGATAATCTTCTTTTAATAACTGGAGTGTTTGATAAGAATAATGAGGGTCAGGAGTGCGATAGTCAATGCTAGATAAAGTACAGTTATCAATTTCGTCAATAGCTAGTTGAACCATAAAACATCTATGTTGGAAGTTAATAGCTTGTGTTTCCTTCCATACATTCTGCATAGTTGGAACTACTACAACTTCATCGACTAGATTGTCATTTAATGCTGATGTAATCATGTACAAATGCCCCATATGAATAGGGTCAAATGTTCCTAATAAAAATCCTACTTTCATCTTAATTAGTCAAATAATGTTTTTTCAGTTGTTGTTTCTGTATAGCAATCTATAATTGCCTGTAAACCGTTTGCTTGTAAATTTCTTGTACCTATTCCAGCAAAGTTTCTAGTTAGAGTGGGAGTTTTCCTATATTCTCTAAATGCCTTCATAGAATAGTCCCAAAGCAACCAAGTACTATCATATTGATTAAATACAAATACTGGTTTCTTTTCATCAATAGCCATTTGTACAGCCCAAGCAGTTCCTCCACTGATGCCCAATACCATTGATTTTAGATTATTTTTAACAATATAATCCTTAGTTTTCTGTACTAATACATTGAAAACTTTTTCATAATTTAATTCACTCATACTATGCTTCTTTGTATGTTTCAATTTCTCTACGGAATAAGTAATTATACCCATTGCCTAATACTACTGCAGCACACAATATCCAACCTTCGTCTCCATATTTATTAAGGTCATCGATACTCATTATAGAGCCATATACTACAACTCTTTTATATTCTATTGGCTTAATCATTGTTTAAGTCTAAATCAGTTAAACATTTATTTACTTCTTTCTCAGGACCATTATGCTTGCCCTTTACATCAGATAACTTCACACAAGCATACTCTTGCTGATTAGGATTCATTCTACATGATACTAATTTCATAATAATGTTTGCAGGCTTATTACCTGTATCATTAGTAAGGTTTGTACCAATTCCGAACGAGCAACGGATTCTTGTCGTGCAGTAAAGAGCAATATCCTGTGCTTTTGGGAAGTCTAATGCGTCAGAGAAAATGATGGTTTTAGTTGTGGGATCAATCCCTAATTCTTTATAACGAGCTATGGCTTTATTAACAAAAGTGAAAGGATCTCCACTGTCTTGACGAATTCCATCAAAAGTCTTTGCATGCTTTCTTGAGAAATTCTTAAAGAATACATCCGACGTATAAGTATCAGACAATGCAATTCCTAAGTCACCATCATAGACATTCATCCAGTTTTCGAGAGCCATATAATTAGCGTGTCTATAACCATATTGAGCACCATGAAACATGAACCATTCATGTGGGTGAGTTCCCATCATTTTCATATCATACTTCATTGCAAGATAGCAATTAGAAGTACCAGTACAATAGATAGAGTTATCTTTAATTAAGGACATTACTTGGTCTTGAACATTGAAATTAAAACGTCTACGAGTTCCAAACTCAGAAAAGTTTAAACCACAAGAGTTAGATATTTTAATCTTCTCAAGGGTTGCATTTCTTACATAATTAATGTCAACAGTAAAACCAAGCATTCTATTGCGAAGTTCAGATACCATAGCCAGAATTGGAACTTCATAAAGTGTTACTTTATACATTAAATCCCTTACTTCAATATGAAGTTCTTGATTATCATCTAACCAAGCATGGATTTTAGATGCATTAAATCGGAATGAGGATAACCACTCCCAATACATACCAGGAAGGAATCTACAATTACTTTTCATATAGTCTTCCTCGTCTTTAGTAAAACGAAGTTGGGCTAAATTATAAAATTCTAATCGAAGATTCTCCAGAAATTCTTCTGTATATTTAGTATGGTCTCGGTCTGTAAAAGCAAATGTTCCAATAGCCTGAGGAAACATTTTCATATAAGCATACGAAGTAGTAAACTTATATAAATCAGTATCTAATATTGATTTAATTATCATCTCGTTTAAACATTTCTATAATTCTACACACTATTGAATCGATAGTTTGTAATGATTCTACTATCTCTATATTCCTTAGACTAGGTACTATACTCTTTATGGTTAGTTATTCTCTGCACTATAGAGCCTATTACTAGAATAGCATTGACATAAGGAATCAAGCCTACTATGCCCGTAAACACTACTACTTTAGTAGTAAGATAAGGCCTAGTAACTTCATTAGAATAAACACTAGCAATTACACATACAAACACTAGTACTGAAATAGCATAAATTAATCCCATTTTAAGTTATATTCTTTAATTAGTTCAACTAGTTTATCTCCTCCGTCTATAGAGGCTATATACTTAGTATCTACTATTATGTTGTCTGCATACCCCATAGCTATTAAACTACAAATGGTTTCATACACACAATAATCACCAGCTATACCGACTACTCGAATTTCGTTATCTGGGTCAGATTCAAAATCAAGTAATATGTCTGATATAACAGAAAGACTTTCTAGATTATCAAAGATACTATATTCTTCTTTGTCAGTACTATCTCCTTTAATAAAGATGTCTGTATCTTTACAATAGGCGTAGTTGCATATTACACTCCATAGTGGGGGCATATATACAACTACCAGTAGTACCTTTAACACAATGTGGAGGCCATTGACCTCCGTTCTCTTTAAAGGAGCAGTGATTAGATGGGTGAAAGTCCTTAGTAATCATTACATAGTCACAGTCAATTTCACCGTTCTGTAATGCACTAGCAAGAGCATCCATCTTCTCTTTAGCTCCTTCTACAGCTAAAGACCCACTGATAAAATCTACCTGTGGGTCTACAATTAATAAGATCTTGTCTATTCTACTTACTATATGCTGCTATAGCAGCCCCAATTACTATAATTATTAGAGCAATTATTAAAATTCCGAATACAAGGGCAACTGGTATCCATAATGGAGCCAGCACCCACCACCAAGACCAAGTAGCTACAGCAGAAACTCCTAATAGCTTAAGAGTTATAAATACAATTGCTAAAAGTGTACACAAACTGGGTCCTCTATATATTACTTCAGGAGTGTTAACTGTATACTTCATTTTAGATATTTAAGTATAAGGGTTCATAATGAATATTATAATCTTCTCCCACTAAGCTTACATTGGCTAAATGAATACCTGTAATTTCCTGTAATTCATGATTACCACTGTGAATGTGTCCACAGAATACATATTTGGGATGCTTACGTAAGATTTCATCAGCTAGCCAAGGATTACCTGCATCTGTTCCAGCCCATGCACCACTATGTATTTCACCGAGACCTAACATCTTAGGAGCATCATGTGTAAGCACAATATCACAATTCTCTGGCATTGTAGCATAAGCCTCTTTCAAAGTTTCTGGTTCATACATGTATGCCCAATTACCAAACTGCTTACAGTACGGAGTTCCCCATATAGTATATTCACTATCCTCAAAATAATAACCAATCTCTTCATTATCGAGGATTATAAGTTTACCATCTGTAGGTTTGCTTAAGATAGATGATTGTTTAAACATGTCATGATACATATTAAATAGAGCAAAATCGTGGTTACCTCCCACCATAACGACAGATTTACATGGAAGATTATTAACCCATTCTGCAAATTCAGTCTTTAACCATTTTTCACTCTGAGGAATATTTCTCTGAATACGTAATGGAGTTATATCTCCACAAATTAATAATAGGTCACATGGCTCTACCACTTCTGGTAGATAGCCATGTAAATCAGATAAAGCTGCAATTTTCATTTATGTTTTATTTTACGTTTAACAGAACTGTCAGATTTTTCCTTCTTATCCCATGCAGAACTAATATACAATTCTATCATACTTGGCATTGAGCTACAACCAAATTCAGGACATAGAGAATTGACCATATCTGCTGAGACTTCTTCCATAGCTGTAAGTTCAGGATAATCGCCTTCGGCATAGGTATGGTCTGAATTTAATATAGGAGGTTGAGAAAAAAGATAAAACCCATCTCGGTCATGAGTCATATAAATAGTTTTCATATTACTTCTTTAATTCACCCATTACACCTCGATTAATTCTCTCCTCAACTCTTTCGCTACAAGCTGCAAGATACATTTCCAAACCTTCTATTTGTTTAAGATTTGAATCGGAAGGATATTTAGCATTCAATTTCTTTACTCTATCTAATAAGATAAGAGCAAGTTGTTCTGATTGCCATCCAGGAATAATACTTCCGTCTTCATTCTTTTGAACAAACTGAATAGTATCAGTTTTATCAACATAATTGTGATTTTGTTTATCTGGATTAAAGCCAGTACACATACGAGCACGATAACGATGTGCTCCTTCATATCCATCATTCGGAATTACTTCAATAGTAGATTCTAAACTAGGAAACACTAACAAATTCTCAACTACTTCAAATTTCTTTTGTAAAGCTATAATATTTATTTTTTTTATTTGTTAAACCAAACTACATGGGTGAAATCTTTTCTATAAAGACCAGTTTCAATATCAGAGGGATTAACATCAATACTAGATACTTGTGTCTCTGTAGCATACACTCCAAATCCATCAGAGTCGATAAATCCTCCACAATCACAGCATTCTTTAAAATACTCAATGGTCTCCATAATCAGGAATTTCTCGAAGTTCATACTCTTCATAAAGTTTATATACTCTTTTGAAATACCTGTAATGTTCGTGACAAGCACATGATAAATATTCTTCAACTGTTTGACTTTCGTCAAACGCTTTGTCTATTTCGTTTCCCAATATTTTACCTTTTCTTCAAGTTCTTTTACTTGTTTCGGAGTCAAATTATATGGGTCTTTATAATGATCTCGGTCCATGTAAATTTCTTTTAGTAATTATTTCTTTTAATTGTTGCCAAGAGACAGGAGTATAATCATTATTATCTACTCCAACGTCATATTGATTAGCAACCAATTTATCATCAAAAGGTGTCTTTTTACCTTTTTCAGTATGGATATGTCCATACAGTTGCCAACTTCCTCTATGAGAACCATCCCATGTAATCATAGGATAGTGACTCATGAAGACTTGTTGGTTATTACATTCTTCATCACCAGTTACAGTAATCATCATTTGTCTTTCAACAGCTTCAAATCCATATTCCGGAATATATTTCAACTTATCATGATTGCCTAATACAAGGTATTTATAGCCGTTCAGTTGGGGTAATATCTTTTCCCAACGTGTCTTCTGTCCAAAGCAGAAATCTCCTAATATGAAGACTGTATCGTCCCAGGACACTACTTTATTCCAGTTTAGAATGAGTTGACGATTCATTTCATCAGCATCCTTAAATGGACGACTACAATACTTTATAATGTTGGTGTGGTCAAAGTGACAATCAGAAGTGAAAAACAAATGATTACAATCAAATTTATTCGTTAAGTTTGCCATGTAATTGTATATATTGACCTAAAACCAGGGTAGCACAATCTATAAGAATTATCCCTACAGCCGGAGCAATGGGTATAAGATTCCAAATCAAACAGAAACCTAAAATTACTTGTAATACTAAGGCAACGACTAAAGATAAGCCTCCATATTTGTCCATAAACTTCCTATACTTTCCCATGAATTTTATTATTATCAATTTTAGTAAAACAAGAATCTGGTATCTCTTTTCCATCTAATTTTACTGATGGAATATCCATAGTTACTAAATTCTCAAATATTTTAGACTCAGAGGCTATAGATGCATAGCCTTCTGGAGTCAATAATCGTTTTGCTTGTTCATCAGTGAGCCAAACCTCATACACCTGCTTGGTCTCCACCCTTAATGTATGGGTTGGCTTTGTACTTTTCATAGCATTCACAATGTTTAAATTTCTTTCCTGAGCCACAGAAAGGACAAATTTCATTTCTCCCTACTGCAGGAATCTTCCTATAAGGAGTATGTATCTTTATCCACATTTTTCTAATGTCCTCATTTTCCAAAAGCTGGTTAAAGCCTTCTAACTTTTCTTGAATTTCTTTATTTTCCATTTTCTTATTATTTACCAGGAAATAGTGTAATAACTTTCATCATATCTATATGAAGGGGCAACTTTATATTCTATAAGATATCCTAATTGCTTTAGTTTCTCTATATTTGTTTCAGATATTTTAGCTACCTGAATAAAGTTACCCGCTTTCTTATATGCATCTTCTAATCTAGATGCAATTAACTTGAATTCCGCATCCTCTGTTTCCTGTATATACTTCCGTTGCTTTTCCCTTAATTCGCTCGCAGTAATCATCTTTTATAAATTTTAATCCTTTATTAATTAAGTATGCAATTGAGCCATCTCTGCGTAAGTTTCTAATGCTTTCTTGAATTCTAATTCCAGTTTGTATTGAACTTCTCATTTCAATTACTACTTTTGACCAAAGACAATATGGAGATTCAATATCAACTAAGATTTTTATTGTAATATCTTCATATTCTACTACACGCCAAAATCCTTCATAATCACTGGGAAGTTTACCAAGATACTCGAATTCCATACTTAATAATTCATTCTTTACTTTACTGTAAATATCCTCTTTTGATGAATTCTTCATGCAATGGATGTGCTAGTTCATAAGCCTGTGGATGTGCACTACCTGCATCTCTTAACTTGAAGAAGTGTTCCCAATCACTTGCAAAACCAGTCATTACTAACTCAGTCTTTAGACTATTAGGTAACACAGCTCTTGCCTGTTGAGGAGTCCAATGCATAGCTAATAATGAAAAGTATGCCTGCTCTGCCACTGTAAGAGCAGATTCAAACATTTTTCTAGTAGCATAGTACGTGTCATTATTAAACCAGACTGGCTCTATAAATGTACATTCATTACCAAACTTATCCTTACTGTAATTGCAGTATCTCGTAGATTCTTGAGCGAAACTAAATTTTCTGTGCCTTACGAACTCGTGACTTACTCCTCTATCACAGATAAACTTCACAGTATATCTCTTAACATGGTGCTCTATAGGTTCACATAAGTATTGTAAATCATCAAGCCAATCATTCTCTACTAATACTCTGTAGTTAGTAGTAATATAAAAAATACCATGATTACCTTCAGTAGAGTGCCAATTTGCCTTTGAATAAGGGTTATTTTTATACTTCCAAATAAAGTCATTCCAATCATCCTTGGTAAAATCTTTCTCACTTTCTCTCACCAAGTAAATAGTACCATGTTCAAGCATAGCTCCATGACCGGACTTTACCATTCTTTCTACAAACTCTTTAGCAGAAGTTTTTGTTATCTTATCCTCTGATTTGTAACAGGTTCTTCCAGCTATTTCTATTTGTCTATACACAGAACTTAGAAGTTCTTCTCTTACCATACGTGGGCCTATTTCCATATCGGTAGGAATAATAATAGCTCTTGGTTTCTGTTCTAAAATTTCAAATGAAGGTCTAATTAATTTCATAATTTAGTAAAATAATCCATACCCAAAATAGTCACAATTTGGGCGGAAAATATTTTGGGGAATAATAGCATAATCTAAATCTGGAAGAACTATCTTTATAAATCCAAATAAAAGCTCTATGTAATCATCACAATAGCAATAGATTCCATCCGAGTCTTCTATTACATCATCAGTAATGAAGGAATCAACTCCAATTTCTTTAAGAATACTTAATTGCTCTTTAGAAACTTGACTATCATCATATTTACTACAAATGGACTCTGCAAAGTTGAAATCTGTTTTGGCTACAGCCGAATGATATGCTTCTTCTACCTTTTGTTTAGGATAATTACATTCAATACAAAATGTTTCTGTCTTACCATGTCCATCATCACCCCAGTCTCCAAGAACAATATTAAATTGATAAGCTAAACCATCGAATTTTTCAAATTCATTCTTGAACTCATATTCATACATTTGAGAAAATCTATTTATATTGTCTTTAACAATGTACTCTCCAACTTGAACAGAAGTAGTCATGCCTTTATCAATAGGAATTTCCAATATATTATCATTATTCTTTATGTATTGCTCATGACTTTTAGAAGGAATGCACTTGCCTATAAAGGCAAGCACTTCTTCTAGATTGTTTCCAGTCCATTGAATTGCATCAACGTATCTGGTTTTTGATTTATATCTCATACACGATTTAATGTTGTTATAGTTTTTTGTACACATAAACTTCTAATGGTTTCTGCATACTCATTAATCATTTTTAGTCCATACTCTTTATTATATCCTTCATCTTGTTCTAGTGTATTAGAAACAAGTGCGATAGAAGATGCTAATAATATAATATCATTGAATTGTACAGGAACTAATTGATAAGTCTCATCTATCTTATCTTCAAATTCAAACCTAAAACTAGAGACTTGATTTTGCTTCTTAATAAAGGTTACATTTTTAAGAATACAGACACTACTTTCAAGAGTGCCCATTCTCACTCTGCTGTAGTATCCGATTCCTAATAAGAAGCCTTTACGATACACTTTATATAAAGTTGTTGAACTAAAGTTATTATTATACCAGTTGTAAAATTGTTCGTGTGTTAGCATATTAATGTATCCAATGGTCTCCAATTGAAATATCTGCTGTCAGTGGTGCTCTTGTACAGAATGGCTTTCCTCCACTTTCCATACATTTAACTAGAATCTTTGCTACTTCATCGGCTATTTCTTCCGGAGCCTCAAGATTGATTTCATCGTGGACGGGAATACAATACTTAACTTTAAATAATAGATTGTTAGATTTTAACCAGTTAAATAGCTTTATAGAAGCTAATTTAAAACACAAAGCACCTGCACCTTGTATCGGATAATTGACAGACTGTTTCATAGATTCTGAGATTCTTCTTCTTAAGAAATCTGCTTCTTGAAAAAGAGGATCCTCTTCAATTCTATGTTGTAGAACATACTGTCCGTCTATAGTTCCTAAATCATTATTTATTCTGTTAAGATTGTCCCAATCATAAATAAATGCCTTATGTCCAGTCACAGGACTTAGCAATATATATCCATTCTTTACAACGAATTCTTTCTGTCTTTCTTGATATGCCTTTAAGCCAGAGAAACCATTCATATAATTATTTTCTATTTCTCTAGCTCTCTTAGCATCAAGCCCATAATTCCTTTGTAAAGTAGACGCATTACCTGCATAATTGAAACAAAATTCATATCCTTTGGCTTCTTGTCTAAGCTCAGGAAATGCCTTCTTCACTTGTGCAGTTGGCATGTCTTGCGGAATCTTATTCTTAAATACCATCTTAGCTGTTAGAGAATGCATGTCTTTTGAGCCATTAATAAGTTCATCCAACATAGCCTTATCATTAGCAATAGACGCCATTAAGAAAGACTCTTGCCCACTATAATCCACAGAAATCCATTTATTACCTTTTTCTGCAATAAAACAAGACCTAGTTAATTTATCATGTGGAAGATTCTGTAGATTGGGATCACTGGAACTTAATCTGCCCGTATCAGTTCCGAGTTGATAGAAATTAGCATGAATTCTACCCGATACTGGATTTATTAAGTTTAAGAACTTTTGACCAAAAGACTTTACTTGCTGTCCCATCTTCTTATACTCTATATAAGGTTCTATGATAGTACATTTATATGCCTGTGGTTCTATTTGTGGAATGCCTACAGACTTAGTCTTTTGCTTTGTTTTCTTATCAACAGTAGTACAATTTATTCCCAATGTTTCAAACAAAGGAACTACTTGTTTATTACTGTCCCAGTTAATGGTGCATTTATATTCATTATCAAATCCAGAGAATAAGTCTCCTTGAAGATTCCTTTCTACAAAATCAAAAGGCATTCCATAAGAATATTCAATTTTGCCATCTTCTAAAGATTTACGTTTTAATCCAAAAGCAGAAGCTGGAATATTTAATAAGTCTTTAGATTCCTTTTTAGGAGAAGTAATTATAGAAGTTCTAATAAATGGACGATGCTTAAGATTAGGATCAGGATGAATCATTTGATTCTCCATATAGTATTGCTCAACCCATTTATTAATTTTGGTCTTGGCTTCCTGCATTACCTCAATATCCTTATTCATCTTAACTTTCCACTTATCGACATCAATCTTTGCTCCACAATATTCTATATAAGCAATAACAGGAACAAAATTATTTTCAAATTCAACAGCTCTTAGTAAGTCTTTCTTTATTAAAGATTCTGTTTGAAGTTCTTTAATACGAGTAAGATACATTACATCATGTGCAGCATAGACTATTACATCCTCAGTAAGTCCTGTATTAACAATCTTACCTCGGATACTTTTATCTAAATCCATCTTTAGATATTCACTTGCTGCAGATTGTAAAGATAAACTATGAAATTGAGCAGGATATCCTAGGAATAACAGCTTCTCAGCAATCATTCCATCCCACACATTTGTAGGAATAATTCTGTGATGGTATAAAAACTTTAAATCAAAAGCTAGGTTCCATCCAAGTAATGTTATCTTGTCATTTTCAAACACTGGTCTAAAATATTCTACATCTATTGTTGTAGTATCTACGACTATTTGATCCTCACCTAAGCCAAATTGAACACACAATAAAGCTTTAGTATAAAGATCTAATCCTTCAGTTTCTGAATCATATTCTATCCAATCATGTTTAAGAATCATCTCTAAAGCTGTTTCTTTATCCATGATTTGATAAGCATCAGACTTAAAAAATCGTTGTTGTTTAGTTACAAGATAAATCATTAATCGACATTCACTCTAATACATCGCATATCAATATCTCCTTGAGATCCAATTAAATCTGCTACACGATCTTTTAAAAGATTTGCTATATCTAATTCATCTTTATCTAGTTCTCCTGAATATTCATAATAAAAGTCCCCTGTAATCTCTACAGAGAACTTAAATACTTTTTCATTAAAATTGTAGGGAGCTAGAGGATCATTCTCTGCTCCTATTGGTAAGTTCATCACTAGCTAAATTATATAAAAAATGTGATACCTTTTGTAATCTAGTGACCATTTCTATTGCAATATCCGCACATCTCTTTCTTGTATCCTCCTCCGGAATTAATTTAATAAGTTCTGGAACAATTGTACAAGCATTTACCGCAATATATAAATCTTGTTGTACTTCTCTAATTTCCTCTATTGTCATAATACAAAAGTGTATAAGCGTCTCTATAGACTACTGGAGCATCAATTCCACATATTGCAAGTTCTTGTTTGAATTGCTCTACATCAAATTTAGAAGTAACAATATGATAACCATTAAGAGTAGGAATGACAGCTTTAATTCTATCAACTTCATTTCCTCTACAACTCTTAATAATGTTTGTTGTCTTCGCCAGATTCTCCCATGTATCGTCAAAATCAACTAGTCTATATAAGTCCTTCCCACTAAGTGCAGGAGTCTTACCACAGACATGGTCCCATACTCTTGGAGCTTGATGTGTACAATCAGTCATAATAAGGTTAGCCAGAGTTGCTTGACAACCACAGCTAACTTTAAAGAAACTTCTCTTGTTTACACTTATATAAGCTCTTGCATTATTGTTCTTACAAAGTTCAATAATTTTATCCTTCTTTTCATAAAGGTGTTCTTTACTCTTAATGTAATAGGCTTTAATGAGTCTTGCCCCATTATTGCCTTTACCTGTTTCATTGCCATCCTTTTTTCTCTGAATGATTTGAAGGAAATAGAAATCATCCGGAGATGTAAATTGCAGTATAGTTTCTGCAATTAAATTAAAGTTATCTACCATTTTAAAAATTTCCGTTGTTAGGTTGTAAACAAATAAGACCTAAGTCTCTCCACATGTCAACACATTTTTGAGAATCATCAAGTACAGCCATTACATAAAAGTTGTCTTTAATACTTTCTTCAAAAATGGATTTCTTACATACTTCCACCGGAGAATAATTCCCCACAGGACGCATGTATAAATAGTCTGGACATAACCAATACCTATCACACCATTCAAGAGTTGCCTTTCTTATTTCAGGAGTGTCTTCTCTACCTGTTACTACAATAAGTTGAGCATTAGTAGCATCACAGAAACCCCTTACTAAGACAATAATTTCATTAATAGGTGTATCCTTCTCCATTCCTTCTGCTGCTCCTGGACCATAAAAAGGACGTCCTGTAGTATTTAAACATATAGTTCCATCCATATCTACTATAACGGCAAGAGGAAGACCTTTCTTTTGTTCAAGTTTCTTTTCAGCAAACTTTTTAATATTCTCCTGAATAATGAAATCCCTATAGCGTTTCCAAGTATCTTTAATAACTTTTTCTCCCATTGGATTAGCTCTCATAGCATCACGACGAATACATTCTTCTACTGGAATGAAGAAATCCTTAAATTCAATGGTATAGTGATAATCAGTTGTATTATTGGTTATTTCAACTATGTCTCCCCACCAAGCAACTTCCTTTGGATTAAGATTCATATTGTCAACAACAATATCATATCCACGACTTGTAGCTTCATAAGCGAAGTTTCTTTTCGCTTCTGTAACTAAATGTTCTCTACTAGGAACCCAGTACTTACCATACATGTTACGAATATCATCATTATTGAACCTTACTCTATGCTCAGGGTCTTCTAATACCCACTGTTTAGCCCAGGTACTTTTACCAGATGCTTGTATTCCACGGCAAAGAATTATTTTTCTTATATTTTTCATATTATTTAAAACTTTCATTAAATAGTTTAATAGCTTCCTCTGTATTATGACTCTTTTTACATAATAGCTGGCACATAAAAAGTCCTTGCCCTATCTTATTTCTAACGTCTTTGTAGTCTTCTATACTAACATTCTCACGAATAGTAGGTTTATTATTAAGAAACTCTATAATTTTGCCATTTTTAATAATACTATACATATTTATGCATTGTCTTCAATATTAGTTTCTCCATTATCAAGAGATTTACCTTCCTTATCCAAGAACTTGAAACACTTCAACTTAAAGGCTTCTGATTTCATATTCTCAATTTTAATTACCACTCCTTCATGTGGAACTTTATTCTTACAAGTAGGAGAGTTACATTCCATATTGAATGATGTATCATTTGCCAATCGTGATAAGAAATTCTCATTCCAATGTTGTTCTATGTCCAGGTCTTTATAAAGGTTACCTGCCATTCCATAGTAGTATTCTTCAACAGGAGTTAAATCATGTGCTCTACTCCATTGCTGAACTTCCTGTGTAGAGAATTCATGCACAAAACCATCAACATTAGTTAAAGTAATACGATAAATTCTTATTCCAAAATGAGTTCCATACTTATATTCCTCAGACGTAGGCGGCACATATCCATAGTCGTATCCTTTTTGAATATAGCCTCCATTTGGAAGATAGCCAATAATTTCATAATATGCAGTCATACCTTTAATAAGATGAGGACGAACTATATCGTCAGCATATTTCCATACATCCACTCCATAGAAACTGCTTCCTGCATTCTTATTATAATACTGATTCTTTACAACAGAACGAGAAGAGTATAGGTAATCATACTTCAAATAACTTGTATTATTGCGAGTGAAGAAATCAATTACCTTTTCATACCACTTTGCTGGCCTTCTACATAATACATATGCAGAAATTCCAGAGGTTCCATGAACTTTCTCAGTTATAGAAATTAAATGGAATGGACGAAGAACATTAGGACACTTCTTAATAAGAACTGTATCATAATGGAATCTAAATTGATTCTCAACAACTTTATCCAATCCTTTAGGTTGTTTACCTCTTCCCTTACTTCCAGAGCCAGGAGCTCCTTGCATACGAGTATTTTTAGGAATATATTTCTTATTAACCCAGAATGTCTTTCCTTCATGTTCTGCAGAATCAAATTCTGTTCCTGGTTCTATTTCAAGACTCTGATTTGTTTCAGCAACAATCCAATTTTGAAAAGCAACAATAGGAAGTATAAAACCTTCAGATAATTCACCACGTAATCTAATAGCCCTCACACGACCATTATCATCAAACATACCTGTCTCAGTTTGAACTCTATTAAGTTCACCGTGACGATATAAATTACAGTAAGATAACAAGTTAGGATTTAGGCAACAAGCTGTAGGAAAGTACACATAAAGTCCTGGCTCTGCATCAATCCCAGTAATAATGTTGTAGCCATCAATATAGCAACACTTTAACTTAGTAACTTCTGAATCGGAGTGCTTATGAAACTCCTTTATTTCTACTATCTTAGCAAGATAGTTTATATTAGCATTTTTACTCTTTACTAATTTCATTTTCAATAAATTCTTTTGTGGTAATAAATGAGAAGTCTGCTGGGGTGGTAGATTGATAAGTATTGTGAAGTTCAAATACCTGTATAAATTCTGTTAATTCTTCAACCGTAGGATTAGGATATTCTTCTTCAAGATAAAGAGGTTCACTACTCCATACAACCATTCCTTCTTTTCCATTTGCTGACTTAAACCAACAGCTTATTTTATTTGTTTCAGTGTCAATAGCTAAAACAGACCAACCTACAGGTTTTAAAAGAAATCTGCCCTCATCTGTATATCTCTACCCCATAGACATAGCAGCAATCTCTAAATCTTTAATTTTTCTCATACAAACACCAATCTTTAGAAAGAACGGCATCAGTATAGAACTTAGTAACTGGATAGGTTACGAAGGAACCTTCAATGTTACATATTACTTTACCATTTTCCATGTGATACATTCTTGTTTTACCGTCTAATTCAAGACACACTATTTCTCCAATTTCCATGAAGGAGATTGCTTCTCCAAAACCAAATTTTTCCATAATCTATTTATATACTTTTTAATGAGTTAATAGTGTCTTCTATAAGTATGAGATTTTCGTGCATAGTTTCTGTAGTTATAATGTCATACTTACTTAAAGAAGAAACAAAGTTATTAAACATAGACTCAAACAAATCACTTTGTTCATTTGAGTCCAATGTTTCTTCGGCTAAACATACAAACAATTCAGCCATCTTAGATGCTATTTCAATTTTCTGTTTACTAATCACCTGATATAATGCTTTTGTAAATACTTTCAGCTCTTTCTCTAAATATATCACGTATCTTAGGCTCAGAGGTGAACTCCTTATTATAGAGTTTATTGTAAGGAATTTCAGAAATTGACATATGTTTTATATCACTAAGGTTTAACCAAGACTTGAACAAGACTCTTGCTACTAGAAGTCCTGTATCAGTAAATTTTATAACCCTATCTATTTCAGAAATAACTATAGCCTTATCAAGAAGTTCTTTAAGTTCAGAGGTGTTTTCTGTCAAAACACTTGAAATTCCTTTAGTTAATACAAGATTTTGAATTTCTTCTTGAACTTCCTTGTTTTCAGCTCTTTCAACAATAAATGTATTATAAACCCAGGGTTTACCCTCTATATTCTGTTTAGGAATAAATGAATGATATAATACAAATATATCAGTTTCAAACCGATAGTAATAAGTCCCAATTTTAATAGAGTCTTCCATTTCCTTAAAAGATTCTATAATTATAGCATAAGTCCAAGTATCTTCCTTATCTTGTACTTTATGAGATGTTCCAAATACAGAAACTTCATAAATTATTGTATCGTCTGGAACCTCTATGTTAATGATAGAGTAATCTCCATCATAATAATATTGTCTAAATTCTATATTTTTCATCTCTTACTATGTAAGTATTCACACATAAAATTTGCAAATGTTTGAGCTAGAGCTTCGTCTTGTTCATTGTTATAAAAGAAATTAAAGGCGTGAAATATTTCATGCCAGTAGGAATTTTCAATTTGACCTTCAGTCAAATCTATTACTCCATCCTCTAAGGTTTTAATACTTCTTGCAACCTTAATTTCTCTCTTAACATCACTGTGAATAGCATACTCTCCACCTTCAAGAGTATCTACAAACTCTACTGAATAAGGAGTATTAGCTATTGTGAATTCACTAGGATAGTTACTCATAATCCCTAATGCATTTTAAGACTGGCTGTAATGGAACTTGTTCTTCACTATAATAGAAGAATTTCACAGTAGCCTTTTTACCAATTAAATCATCTAAATTTTCACGATAGAATTGTTTCAATTCCCTGTTTCCCATAGGTTTTGCCTTAAATTCCATACCTTTATCAGTTATACAAGTAAAACACATATCTTCATCACGAAGTCCTTCCGAAAGACCTGTAATTTCAAATTCTGCGTCTTGATACTCTTTAACCTTTATCATGTCATTAGTTCTCTTTCCAAACCCATAAGGTTTATCTGGATTTCTAACAACAATGCCTTCAAAGCCTTCTCCTACATAAACATCATGGAGTTTCTTGATATTAGCCCATCCAGATACCTCTACCTGAGGAACCATTTGGAATCTTAAATCTCCCTCTTTCCATTCTTTATTAGGGTTAAACTCTAAATTCAAAGAAGCAGCAACATCTTCAAGAATTCCCAATCTTTCAGAGAAAGGAATATCAGGAATCATTACATCATAGATATAATATTCAAGTATGGAGCAATCCTTACCATCGTCTTTTTCAGTTCTAGCAAGTCCACTTAAAGATTGCAGACTATAACCATGACAATATAATTCTCCATCAAATACAACTTCTGGATGTTCCAAGAAGAACTCAATGAGTTTAGGATTAGTTCTTAAATGAGTAGTAGAAAAGTCATAATCTCCTCCACCTCTACTTGCAGACTTTACTTCACCGTCTTTCCAATAAAAAGAACATCTAACTCCATCTATCTTTCTCGACCCATACCACACTTTGACTTTATCAAATACACTTGTAGCGACTTTATTGAAGTCTTTAGCAAGCATATGTTTCCTAAAGCCATTAGCGTCAGTAACATGTTCTGGTAAGAACTCGTCCAATTGATCTTTAGTGTATTTGTCAATGGAATATTTGAGTTCTTTATATCCCTTATCTTTATACTTTTTCACATGAGAGTTAAATTCCAATTCAGCCTGTTGTGCTATAGTTCTTTTAACTTTACCTTTAGTAATTGTAATGTCAGGTTGAGCTGTTATTTTGCCTCCGTATTGATAAGTATTACGATGGATAATGTAGCCTTTTACTCCTTCATCCCATTCACAAGATACTTCCGCCACTCTTATTTTTCCTTTAGAGTCTCTAGTTACTAAAGTTGAATTCATTAACAAATAGTTGTTTCAAATTTTACATCTAAACAATCTTGTATGTCATAATCATTGTAGTAATTACTCTTTATATACTCTAAGATTTCCTCGTCAGTTCTTGGATCTCCCTCAAAATCTTCTAAAAGTTCTTGGAGGACTTCTTCACCTAAATCATCTACTAATTTAAAGATGAGAGGCTTAGAAACTATAATGACTCGTTTATTTTTTAATTCTTCTAGTGTCATCTGCGTCTTCTATTAGCTGGAACTTTAGTTTCTTCAACTTTCTCAGAAGTATGTCCAAATCCGCCTTCACCACGTTCTGTCTCATCAAGTTCTTTAGTTTCATTCCACTCAGCACGTTCATGCTTAGCAATAACCATTTGAGCAATTTTATCACCTTGCCCTACTTTGAAGTTTTCAGAACTATGATTTATTAAGATAATACCTACTTCACCTCTATAATCCAATTTTGTTATCATACGGCTTTTTATCCGTATTTCTATACCTTCTTCTTCTTTGGTATAGTTCCGCGTACCTTTTCACCATCACGGGTCGAGCACTCTTGGAGAGATTATATTTATTCGCCCTCTACGCTGTACGATGATTCAGAGCCTTGCGAAATCTCTGAATTTATCTCGGGATTAGCATCGCAGCTTTCCCCGATATTGCTCGATTTAACGACGCCGATTATTCTACCTAATTCATCTCTTATAATTTCTCTTTGAAGATTATGATAGGTAGAGTGTTCCGACCTTAATAATACCTGCAGGTTTTCTATCCTATTATCCTGTTTATCCTCATTAATATGATGTACATCATACTCAGGCTTCAATACTTTCCATCCATCTATAACCTCAAAATAAGAATCATCAAACATATTAGAATTTCTTTCGACAACAAGTCTATGTTGTAAAACTCTAGTAGTTTTATTACTTTTATCATGAGGATAAGGGTGTCCAGGACAATATTCTAATAAATATCCATAATTAGTAATTAAATCAGAATCTTTATAAGAAGCATTTTTATCTCCAATTAATCCAAATTGATGATTGCCCTCTCCTTTCATGTATTCTGATTTAAGTTTACTAGCGCATTCTTTACTACAGGTAATTCCATTCTTAACTCGTTTTAATCTACTTGGTTTTAGATACATAGCTTTTCCACAAATTTTACATTTACACATATTTAAGTATTTAAAATATCAATATGTAAAGATATAAAATTTCCAGGAACAAACCAAGTATTCCAGGCACAATTAATAATTTTTAATTTCAGCGTCGATTGTGCCAGGACTATTAAGGACAGTAATTCCTTTCTTGATAGCTAGACCGCTACGTGGGCGGATTTGAGCTTCATAACCTACAGGAAGAGACATGTATAAACCAGTAAAGATAAGTGCTCTACCGCCTGGACGAATGATTACACTGTCTTCTTGCATAAAAGCATTATGAAGAACTGGTGCACTTCCTTTCAAATCAGCACAAATGTCCATTCCTGCAGATTGTTCTGTTTCGTATTTTGGTAGTGGATTAGAAGATTTATTGATTATTGATATTTTCATTGTGTAAATAATTGATTAATGATTTAATAATATTAGAATCTGCCTCAGTATAAAATGCTTTGATTAATTCATCTCCTTCATAAACTGCAGCAAACGGAGTCATTCTGGCTCCACATGCAGATTTCAGTTTATATGCTTGTTTCTTTTCTTTATAATGAGATTCATCAAAAGTTTCAACAAACGCCCCATTTAAGTCTGCACTGTAGAACTTTACAAAATCGTGCTCATTATCATATACAAACTTTACAGTAAGCATTAGTCTCTAATTTGAATAACTTTGTAAAAGGTCTTATTTACAGACACTAAATCAGAACTAATAACGTCCCACATATCATATTCATCCCCAACCGCATCACCTGCATATGTGTCATAATCAAAATAATCCCTTAAATCCTGAGGAATTCTCCATTTAACATCATCTACAATAGTATCTCTGTAGCTATTCATTTCTGCATAGAATTCCTCTTCAGTCATTACCACAAATGTATCACCTTCGTAATAATACTCACAGCCCATTTCTTCAAGATTCTCCACAAATGTAGAAACTTCTTCTTCATCTACTTCAAGAAAAGTAGCTAAAGCCTTTACCTTTTCATTGTCATAATCAAATCCAAATTGTTTAATCAATTTGTCAATCATTTCATAAAATTCTTTCATAAACATATTTTACTTACTGTAATAAATATGCATCTTTTCGTGTTCGAGACAATGCTACATACTGTAGTTGTCTCCTTTCATCTTTATCTCTACATAAATTGATATTTCGCATATCAACAAATACTTCTCCAAATGAACTTCCTTGTGATTTATGAGCGGAACAAGCATATCCATAATCAAATGATTTCTTACGAATAAGTCTGTTGTCATAATACATATCCTTTGGTGAAGTAAAACTTCCAATTAACTCGTAATACTCTCTCCATCTCTTAGAAGCCATTTGAGGTCTGCCACAATCTTTAAGATTAATAGCTTCTAATCTAATGGTTTCTATCCGAGATGCAAGAGCTTGTAGATAGTCTTCTCCAATTTCACGTGATAGGATGAATACTGGATAAGAATCTTTATATACTGAATCATACAGAGTTAACTCATAGCCAGGTAAAGTTAGAAAACCTGGAATATAGACTTCCTTCTTCTCTGGAGGATCTATAATAATATAATCCATAGAATTCCAGAACTTAATATTATTAAATTCTAAATTCTCATATCCAGTTAAGAATTCAAACTGATTATACTCTACTTCTTTGGAGTCTTGCCACATAACACGCCTCATGCAGTTATTATAACTTGCTACCATAGCATTGGTATAGGCGAGGATTTTAGTTGCCAAAATGTCTCCATTTCTCATTGCATTTCTAAAACTAGGAATAGCATCCTTAATGAATTTGAGAGTATCATCATGTACATACAAAGAACCCTCCTCTGCCTCTTTAGATTCAAACCAGTTAACTGTATCTGTTCTTAAAGTGCAAAGAAGGGGCATTAAAGCGTTATTCTCTGATTGTCTATATATTTTGGTAAGCGTATATTTATTTTCTACATCAAATACTTTTGAAGTAGTCAATGAATTAACAGGACGAAGTTGACATTTGTCTCCTACAAATATCACTTTGCAGTTAAACATACCAGCCTTCTCCATTAATAAGTCAAATAAATCATCACTTATCATGGAGGATTCATCACATACAATTACACCATTTTTTGGTATTTGTAGTCTTCTATCGTCCACTCTAAACTTTAAATCTTTAAAGTCTAACTCTAGTATTTCTAAATTGGGAGATAATGAAAGTAGTTTATGTAGTGTTATTACCTCATGGTTAGCAAATCTTTCTAACACTAATTTAGCTTTATGAGTAGGAGCACAAAGGCATTTAGAGATACCTTTATAATCCATATGGTCAATAAGTTTCCTCATTAAGAAACTCTTACCTGTGCCAGCAGCTCCAATTAGTGAGAAGACTTTTTCAGATTTATCTTCAAGAAAGGCTTTCATTCTCTCTAAAGCCTCTACTTGTTCTGCACCTAAGACAATATTTTTGTTTTCTTCATCGGAGAAATCTAGCATAAAGCCATTAAAATAATGACAAGAATAAGGACTCTCAAAGGAATGTAATATTTTTCTCTTTCTAGAGCTCTCATACATTCCTCATATGTAATAGAGTTTATCCATTTCTCATCATTAGCTTTAATAAATAGACCTATCTGCAAAAAGATCGAAATCCAAATTATTATAATTGCTAATGTAGTCATTTCCAAAATATTTCTGTTATATCCATAAGCCCGTAAACAGGCTCTCCATTTTCATCTATTTCCCTACTCATTTGCACTTCATAAAACCTCTGATTAGTGTTAGGATTATCAAGCGGACCATATTCTTCCATATAAGGACCAAGCTTAATATAATTAAAGTACTTGAGTTTAACCAATGGAGATAATGTTTCTCTGCCACTATACCATGCAGTTCTAAGACCTGTAAGTCTCTTTACATGATCTGCAAGGTATCCGACCTTCATAGCATCTCCATCACCACCCATAAACGCTACACAAGTAATTCCTTCATTCTTACTAATAAGTGTTAGTAATTCAGAAAGAGTTAATTCTTCCCCAATGTCTTCTGCCAAGTAAGAACTATGACAGCCCTTACAATGACATGGACAATTAGAGATATTTATGCAAAGAGTAATTTCATTCGGAATTTCTCTAAGTGTTACTGCTGTATCAACATATTTTATCATCAAATTCTTTTATTGCTTTCGTTTCAGTATCTAATATAAATATTCTTCTAACATCTAAGCATGCAAACTTGTCAGTAATAATAGGTTTGGATTGCAATTGAGTATGTCCAAATATTTGATAATATGTAGACTCTCTATCTCCTTCTCTAACATCACTCCATACCATACTACCTGTATTAGACCATCCTCCTCTCATACGAGACATTTCCCATAAGAAGTCAATTAGAAAGTCTTCAGGTTTAGTAATTAAGTCAGTAATAGTATAGTCCATATTATTTAGCCAATCATTAGTAACTCCAGCATGTGTATATAGAATATCTTCCGAGAAGTATTTAAGTTGAAATAGAGATTTGAAATTTTCAAATATCTCCTTAATTAATTCTTCATTAGCGTAGTCATACCTAGAAGCACTTCCGAAATCATAACAATAAGCACAGTCGTGATTTCCAAGGAGTAGTATTACCTTATCGGGATTATCAACTTTGAATTGGATAATCTCTTTAAATTCTTCTATTGCACTCTCACTAGTAATACCTTCATAACCATACGGATCAAGGTAGTCCCCTAAAAAGATTACCTTGTCCACATCATTAATTTTCTCTTTTATTTTTCTCCAGAATGGTCTACCATGAACATCTGGAATTATTGCGGTTCTCATTGTTCTACTTGTTTATAAACTCTATGTTTCTGTTCCTCTTGTCTGCCTACAGACCAGTTCTTGATTTTAGTAAGATAGCCAATAATTCTATCATACATATCAATATGTGTACTTCCACATTTTGGGCATTCAGTTACGGGAACCTTAGTGATAAACCCACAATCTTGACATTCTGAATTAGGAACATTGAATGTAAAATAACTACATCCGACGGTAGCAGCATAGTTTAATAGCAGACTTGCTTGATTCTTAGTAGGATGTTCAGATAGATTAATGTGAGCAGCGCTTCCGCCATCTAACCAGTCTCCAACATATTCATTACCATGAAGTTTAATTTTCTCCAAGATTGAACTGTCAGATTCTGGAAGGAATACATACGAAGTATAAAGATTTCTGTCTTTGGGAACCCAAAGTCCGTCAGCCTTATCCCAGTTGTAATTCTTAACAGCTAAAGATTCTGCAGGAACAAGTTCAGTATTGAACATGGTCTTCTTAGTATTATGAAGTTGATTTTGTTCCTTAATAGTACCGAAGATAAAGTTACAGAACTCTTTGTATTGTTCATTATCATTACATTCAATACCTAAGAACATTGCAGCCTCATTCAATCCATTCAGACCAATGGTTAGATACTGATTATTAAGATTGATAAATCCAGACTCATAAACGGGAAGTAAGTGAGCGTTATATAAATCCCATAATAACTCATTATAAGCTACATGATATTTATAGACTCTACTTAAAATATCTACTAAATAGTCTTTTAAGAAAATTCCTCTGTTATTATCCAAGCCTTTAAAGAACTTAGTAGTTCCCGTTGGAAGGTCTTTTGCTAAAGATTCATCCTCACATTTACTCCAATTCTGGATAATTCTATTCAAATTGAGTGTAATTACTGACTTAGAACCAGTTTGTTCTCCAACTAGTCCATTAGTAAATGTAAATTCATTGGATTGCAACTTATTCTTTAGTCTGCAACAACTTGATAAACTATCTACACTATCACTAATATAAGTAAAAAATGAATGTCCTTCTGCATATTCTTCTGCAATAAAATCAGCCCATTCCTTGTCTTGGAATTCTTCATCTTTATAAAGAAGAGATACAGTTTCTACTGGGAATGTTAACATACAACGAAGTCTTTCAGCATTGAACCACTTCATGAACTTCTTCTGTAACCAATTAAGTGAGTCCCATTTTGGAGTATCACCATCAGGGAATACAAAGTGTCCATACATTCCTTCAAAGTAAGGCTTATCGAAGTAACTTACATTCCAGAAAGCTGATTGGAATCCTCTTGCAGCAGCAGGCTGATTAATTGAATAGACAATTTGCTGGAATTTCTGTTCAATTACCTTCTCGATAGTTCTCGAACTGGTGAACTGCATCCCATTACCGTCTGTAGGTTTCAAATCGCCAGATAATTGAACTTCTTCATCAGAGTATTCATAATACTTATCACCCCACTCTTTACGAGCAAAATGGTCAAACATTACTAAGAAACTTGCAGTTGCTACAGCTCCAGCGAATTGAGAAGATACAGCAAATATCATATTTACAAACATACCACAGAATGAATCAAGATTCCTTGGAGAAGCTGATAAGCCACCAATATCTCTAATTCCACCTTGTAAGAATGGATAACAAGATAATGCCACACAATATGGAAATCCAAATGTGGAATTTTCATCATGTTTATAAATGATATGATTCTTTAAGTCTCTTTCGTATTGTTTATAATCAAAGTCTGGATAAAGTACACGAAGTTTTTCCTTAACTCTATAACGATTTAAATCAATGTTATTAGATTTATAAAGCTCGTTATTAAGAACAGCAATGTTTTTATTGGCTACATTAGAATTGTCGTCCACTTCCGAACCTTCTGCAGCATTAGAAGCCTTCATAAATTCTTTTATAAAGTCTTCACGTTCTTTTACATTCTCACGAATACGAGCACGATTTTCTCTGTAAAGTATATAGGCTTTAGCTACTTCTGGGAAGTCAAAATCCATAAGGATTTCTTCTACTTGATCTTGAATATCTTCAATATCAATATCCTCCCAAATTTCTACTGAATCTAGTATATCATCAATTAAATCTTTTGATGTTTCATATCCACATGCACTAAAAGCATTTAGGATGGCGTTTCTGATTTTGGAAGCACTAAAGACTTCCTTAGTTCCGTCTCTTTTTACTACGTTCATAAATATAAAATTGTTTATATGGTGTCGAAAAGTCTTACAAAGATAGTAAAAATTTTCGACACTTCAAAACAAATTACTAGATTGATAGAATATCTTTAAGTAGTAAAGTCTTCTCTACTTTATTCATTATATCTTTACCTCCATCATTACTGATTAACTGAGTAAAAGCATTATAAACAGTGAACATATTGACATTCTGGTCTTCGGGAATAAAATATTCTGATTTCTTATTCTCAAACATCAGTTTATAAGCATCTACTGGAGTACTAGTTGCTAGCTTTACTTTGCCATATCCTGTATCATATGACATATTGATAGAATTTCTAATCCACATACCAAGATTTCTCTCAATAAGTTCATCATTTCTATCAAACTCAGTTTCATGTAATTGTTTAAGCCATAATTTAATATCGCTTGTTTGCTCCATTAAATTAGTAACTGGCTTAAAGTTGATTGCCTTTTTAGGCTCTAGTTCCTGAATATTTAAGAAAGATGGGTCAAACACACACAAATTTGTGCAAGCTCTATTCAATCCTCCGCGATAAATCTTCACCACTGGCTTACGTACATCTAATCCATAGACAAGACCAACTACTTCATCGTGATTATCAAAGGCATATTCTTCCGGCATTACGGCTTGAATCCATACACGATTATAAGTAATATCATCAGTATCAATTCCTCCATCTTTGGTCTTTGTAATTTGATCTGGCAGTTTTACTTGGACTCTAAAGTCATCAGTAAATTTTGACATTCTTTCAAGGAAAGGCTCTACATATGCTTTAGTTTCAAAGTATTCATTATCTTTAATAAGCGTAGCTTTACCTTTTAATAATTCAGGGATTGTAATTTCCACTATTCAATTTTCATTTTCAAAGTTGTAGTATCATTAATCTTTTTTACAAATTGATTTAAATCTGAAATTTTGTCTGCAACTTCCACTTCTAACCATTGACACAATTTCTCTGCATCTAAAACTACTGACCTAGTATAGATGTCAAAATGACAATATTTGTCATCAATACAATTATAATCACTGAAGAATTCTTCTGCAGCTTCCTCTCCAATTAATGCATCAATTAATCCTTCTTCCCCTTCGAGAATTTCTTGAATATTCCACATCAATTCCCTTTCAATTTCCTCATATGTAAAATCATTAGGATAGAAATTTCCAAGGTATCTATCTTGGATAAAATCACCTACTGCGTAACAAAGAGCATCAAGGTCTTCTAATTCTTCTCCAAGATATTCTTCTAATATTTTTACTAAAAAATTATTCATATAATTCAAATTTTTCTATGTACGCATGGCTATAATCTGCATAGGAATTTTCCCATACAAAGTAATCATGCTTAAAGTCTTCATCTCCTTCTAACTCGGGGTGAAGAAAAATAAATCCATTAAAGTAAGTGTCGTCATAGACATTAGAATATATTCTAGAATATTTTTCCAGTTCATTAGCAAGTTCATCAAAGTACTCTGGATCATATTTTCTATACTGCCACTTTGCTTCATTTTCTGATTTGGCTTTTTCAGCACTTTCTTTACTAAGGTATATTCCAATAATGTGAGTCCAACTGTCCTCATACATACCACCACATTCGGTGACTACATAACAAAACTGTGTCATTGTACTACTATTCTACCGTCTATAATATCAGTGCCTTGAACAACTGAATAGTCCACACAAGCCTTAGTATTACCAAAGTTTTTATGTATCCATTCAGAACTTCCAAATAAAGAACCTACAGATTTATAAGTAAATCGTCTTCCATAGGTAGTTGCAGATTGATGTAAATCTCCCTTTACAAAGACAACGTTTCCAATAATATCCCTATTATCAAGATACTCATTAACAAAGTTCTCAGTCTTTACATCTAAAGTAAGAGGAAGATTTTTAAACATATCCTTGTTGTCTTTACCATGACAAAGAACGAAGGTAGTTCCTCCTAATTCAAATTCTCCAATAAATTTATCAAAAACTGTACAATTCACTCCTTGATTAGTAAGGATTGCTTCTAAGGCAACATTGGCAGCATATCCGAAATCGCCATCATGATTACTTTCTCCAACACAAACATAATGTAAATCGTTATAAGGAAGTTCATTGAGTTCTTTAAAGAAATAATTCATCACTTCAATAAAGGTGTGGATTTGTTCTTTGTTGCACATATTCTGTGGCAGAGAATGACCTCCACGAGTTGTCTGACCATCATATCCATCCAAAGAATCTCCAAGATTACATACAATGATATTATCAAATCCACCATATTGTTCAGATAGAGTACATATTCTATCTAATACTTTATTCATTCTATTTATTACTTCTTCCTTATTATAAGGATTACTATAAATAGAAAGGGAAGATACATAAGCACCAATATGCATATCAGAAAGATAGACAATTAAATCCTTATCTGAATCTGATACTTCATGAAGAAATGCTGGGAATTTACTAAGATCGAGTCCCTCCAGATTTACTTTAACTCCTTCTTCCAGTTTTCTTTTGAGTTCAATATTCTCGAGAGCATATTTCTTCAAGAGAAGTCTATCATTCTTAATAGATTGTTCTTCAATCCCCCTAATGAAATCATTTTCCTTCTCTCGCAATTGCATATTAGTAAGTTCCTCTTTTGTATGCTCTTCAATAATATGGGGAGCAAATGGAGAAACTGCTTTAGTTATGCTAAATACACGAAGGATTCGTTTAAAATCAATTAAGGAATACTCTGGGAAATACCGGCTTATTTCTCTTTGAGTAATAGACATTCCATAATATGAATACATGCGATAGATGTTATTCATTTCATCTCTGGTAAGTCTACCAACAAGAGGAGCCTTATCTCTTCTTAGAACCTTGAAATCGTAATATATAATTTTTCCGTCTTTGTCTCTGACGAGGTTTATACTATTTCTGTCATCATCAGCTTCTAACTGAACTTGTTCGAGAGTAGAATTATCATCAAGAACTGCATCAGTAGTAGCATACTCTGTACTATCTTTAAATGATTTCCTTCCCTCGTAAAGAGCCTGGATTGTGTAAAAATCTTCATTGGAAATAAGTCCTTTCTTGAAATCAATGCGAGCATTATTCATGGTCTGATAAATGTAGTTTTTACAAAGACCTTTTTGCTCTTCAAATTCCGATTTAGATATTCCAGACTCATTCCATTCAGTTAAAATACTAATAAATTTCTTAATAGTTTGTTTTCTCATTTTTTCAAATGTTTAAATTAAGCTGTTACGCCTTTAATAGATATTAAAAAAAATAAGGGACTACCTATAAGTTTTAATTATAGATAATCCCTTAACTGTGTATTGATTTAGTAGATTATGCTTCAATACCAAAGCAAAGATAAGTTCCCATTCTAGAACTCTTTGCAGGAGTGTATTCCACTTCAAATGCAACAGGTTCACCTTCAAGTACTTGTTTAGTATAAGTACAGATAAGATTACCCTTGAATCCATCTTCTGTATACAGTTTCTTAGCGAGTTCTTTAGCCTTAGCCTTAGTTTCGTTAGTTTCTGCAACCAACTGACCAGTTTTCTTATCGAACAACTGATAAGTTGTTTTATATTTTCTCTTACCCTTTTCGTTCTTTACATCATTTACCTTGTAAGGACGTTCACGGGTATCAGCTACACCAGCTTCGATTGTAATTGAGCAACCTACACCAGGAGCATTTTTTGTATGTTTTGCAAGATATTCCAGACAGAATTCCTTAACATCTTTGTCAGTCATTCCATGGTCTAAATCTTTCTTCCAAGCCTTAAATGCTTGAGTTGCATCACGCTGCACGAAGAAAGGTGCTTTTTCAATTGCTTCTTTTCTTGTAAATCCACATACTTCTACTTTCTTAAAATTCAATACTTGAGTTGTCATAATTCAAAATTTTTTAAACATTGTTCTTATTAATCATCTTCTATTTTTGTATTACAAAGATACGAATTTCTTTGGAACTCACCAAATATCATTGGTGAAAGAATCTTAACAAATGTATAATCTCTATTCTGAATTAATCTAATGTTTTCTTCCGAAGAAGTGATACAAAGGTACTACTTTTTATTCATACCACAAAACCCCAAATGTTAAAAAGTGCAAATAAAATATTTACAAATTTTTAAGCATTTTCATTTGGAGGGAATACAAACCTATTTTCGAGTAACAATTTCCATGTTTCTCTACTCTCCTCATTAAACGTGTCTACAATTCTACTCTCAGCTCCTTCATGTCCACATCTTTCTGTCCGGAAGATTTTCATATTCCATAACAATTGAGTAAAACGTTGCTCAGGATACTTTTCAACTAACTCTGATAACTTACAAAGTATAGCTTTATTGTATAAATATCTGTCTGTAGCCATTAAAAGGGAAGATATTCGGCAAGAATGTTCTGTACTTGGACAGCCATTTCACCGGGAGTTTTTATTCCAAATGTTGGGAATTCAGTACAACCATATGCAAAATCTTCACATATAATACTTAACCCCTTTATAAAGTTCTCTGGTAGAGGATTTTTTGCAGTAAGCTGCATCAATATCTTATAGTGCGTAATATCCGGCTTTTGTTGTTTGGCTTTCATTGTTAAATAACAAACCAAAGATATTACAGCAAATTTCCTCTGTACATCTACGTTTAAATACCCAAGACTAAAGTACTGTCCATAAATATCTTTTAAGTCTTGATAACTTGGTCCATATGCTTCCATAAGGTAACTATCAGGCCACATCGGCATTGTTCATCATTGTATATAAACCTACCATTCTTATTAGTCGTTTAAATTCATCAAATCCTCTCAAGATTTGTTGTCTAGATACTGGATAAACTCCAGCTTTATATTGAGGGACGGTGGAAATCAGTAACATATTTGTTTTCATAACTGGATTTTCCATTTTGTATAAATTTTCTGCGACTAACATTAATAACCATCCATACATACCCATTTGACGATAATAATGATACTTCTCCCAACTCTCATCAAACTGAGTGAGATAATGTCCTGTAGTCTTTAAGTCATTTAAAGTTACAGTGTTAGAATCAGGCTCAATAGTGAAATTATCCAACTTCGCTTTAATCTTGAGTATCAATGTTTCCCCTCCTGGAAATTGAAGCCCTAAATCCATAAGAACAGCTTGTTCATTTAAAGATATAGGCTCATCAATTATATAAGACGGATGTAGTAGGTCTTGTATTTCTTTACAATTCTTTACAGATTCGAGGCATTGTTTTAATGTCTCTCTGGATTTCTCATCTAAGTAAATAGGCTCTACTCCCTTTACAAAATTCTCCCCTGTTTCATATGCCTTTCTTTGGGCAAAATATTCAGAGCATTTAATTCATAAAGCATCAAGTTGCTTATCTGTTAGATTACCTCCATAATAGTCGATTTTGGCTGCAGCTGCATTTATATCATCAACACTTAATATATTATTCCTAAGATACGTAGGATATAATTCATCGGCTACAAATCCCGCCTTTGCAGTAGGTCTATTTACAGATTCTACTAACATAAAGGAGTCAGGTTGTAATACTAATTCATGAACTGCAGAACCAAAAACAAGTGAACTTGAATACTTTTGGTGAGCTCCTAATCCTTCAAAGAATGTTTCAGGACTTCCTCCTTGCTCTGGATTTATTAAAGCGAGTCTGGAATTACTAATGTATCCTCTGTATTTAGGTCCAAAGTACTCAGCATCTGACATATCAATAAGTTGTATGGTATCAAGAAGAGGGCGAATTATTATTTCACTCAGCTTCATAGACCTCCCATTCAAATAATTCTTGTTCCATTATATTCTTTCATAAAACAATAAGCATCAAGTATCTCGTCTTTAGTAATGGAGAACACTTTAAACATAGGAAAGTCCGATGTTCTATCAGTATGATAAATAAGGGCGGGAAGTCCAGACTTGTGACACTTAGTGACATTACTAATAGAATCATCTATAAAGACGTCTACTTTGCCTTTAATCATATCAGCCTTATTACCATGTTGATAAATCATCTGATATATTGGGGCTTTAGGAAATCCATTCATTTCCAACCACTTTTGAGTCCACGCTTTATTATTTACTCGCTTAGTACAATATAAAGCTGGAACAAAATCGGGCATATTTATAACTTCTAAACTAAGCCAAAAGTCTCTGTCTTTACTAAGCACTTGCTGTACATTTTTAGTAATGATATGGTCTTCCATCATTCGAGGATTGTTTTCAGTATCAAAATACTTGCAATACGCTCCCCAGAAATCAGCAAGACAATCATCAATGTCCAACCCTATTCTAAAATTTCTCATATATTATCTATTTACAAATTATCAATATCCTCAGGAATTCCTACTATAACATCCATATCGGATAGTTGTTCAACAAAGTCTTTCCAATCTCCTGAGAACTCTAAGTCCCAGAGATTTGTGTATTCGTTAATAATTTTATCCTGTGCAGATGATAGAGACTTGGCTTGATATTTATCAATCCAAATTTCTCCATCACCATTACAAAAAGGAACTACGTAAGTGTTCATCAAATATGATCCTCAAATTCTTCAATTACGTCTAAGATTTCTCCAGGAAGAATATCGTAAATTGCATTCTCCAACTTCCTAGTCATTGCACCATATCCTCTATAAGGGTACATCCTACAATATTTCTGAAGAGATTTACCAAACTCCTCAGCGGTTGGACAAGGATTCTCTATCAAGGCAGCAGCTATTCCAATAGTACAAACTGTATCATCAGTAAAGTCATTGTCAGTTCTAAATAACTGCACAGAGTCATAATTCTTAGTACGACCTACAGTGTGTTCATAGGAGGAACCGCAGATGTCTCCTGCGATTGCTCCGAGTAGTAAACTATACATTATAATTCAATTGTTTGAATGGGTTCAAGATTAAAAGAACTGGGAGTTATCTGCACTCTATCTTTAGTAAGGATAACATTCTTACTAAATGATTCTGCAGGATACAACCATGTTTTAATTTTAGATGTTTCTAAAGCATCAATAAAGTGAGCACCAAATGCCACATTAAGAATGTTATGTTTTTCTATCTCATTTTCAAGATATTCAAACACTCCTTCTTCAACACCAACAGTACTTCTACCACTTGGCATTAGAGGTAACAAAACATGATAAAGAATGGAATCGCCATACATTCTTTGTATTTCTACAAATTCATCAACAGATTCCTTAGTAGAGATAATATGGTGGATATTTACATTAGTATTTCCATACTTCAGTAAGGACATAATCGCTTCCTTTGCTTTGTCCCTAATGCTTTTATTACCAAAACTTACAGCTACTCCTCCTACGAAACCGCTTGTGTATTCCAATAATTTATCACGAGTTCTCTCGTTACTTAATGAAATACCATTAGTAGTATAATTCGGAACTACTCCAGAGAGGTAGACTGTTTCAAGAAATTCACAGAATTCTGGATGGATTGTTGGCTCTCCAGTACTACCGATAGCTATTTGAAATGGCTTATCAGTAATAGTTATTACTCCTCCGTCTACTTTCTTTTCTGTAAAAGTATCCATCCATTTCTTCCATGTTTCACAAATGTTGGGATAATTAATACCACGACCAGAAGCACTTACATAACAAAAAGGACACTCTGCATTGCATAGTGTATTAATTCCAACATCATAAAATTCTGATTTGCTTGGAGGAAGTTCTTTTGCGACTCCTCCACCCAATCGTAAAGTTTTTAATGATGGTAACCAAAATGCGTTGTAGTTGTGGTGGGGGAAATACCGTCTCTTTACTCCCCATTCTTTAAAATTTTTCATTGATATTCAATTATATAATCATTATCTCCAAAATATTTCTCCATGATAGCCTCCATACCAGCTTCATAGAACTCAGTTGCCTGGGAATAAACTAAGCAATAATTCTCGAATGGCTTCATGTAAATCCCCATTCTGTGTCATTACACGTAAAAACACTTCTGAAGAACTGTTAGTTATAATATCAGAGATACTAGTCACTGATAAGCACAATTTCATATGAGTCTTCTCCATATTCTTTATTTAAGATATGTCTTAACAAATTATACACCATCCTGCATTCATAATTACCTTCATCAGGTTTTGAAACATAAATTCTTATTTCATTTTCCGAACAACCATCATAGATATTAATATCCAAATTATTAAGGAGTCTCTTTATCTTATGTATAAATTCCTCACTTACAATCTTAATAATATAGTTTGTTGGATATACCTCAGATGAACTATTTGTTATAATATCAGAGATGGATTGAATTTTGAATTTTATTTCTATTTTCATATTAATGTCTGTATTCTTGTGCTAAAGCATCACTTCTGGCATCACATAAAACATCATAAGCATCCGCAAAGTGATCCTCAATATCGACTACATAGAGACCTTCTAATTTATCCAAATTAGGATAAACATAAAGTTCTAAGGCAGCTTTGCAATCATCCGAATTCCATAAGTCTGCACCATCAAGGTCCAAATCGAGATAATCACAGATAAGTTCCACATCATAGAAATTGTTCTCTATGTTCTCCTTAGTAAGTTCGTAGATACTTACACAGCCACCAGTATCCAGATTATCATAGTATTCAGCATCACCTTTAGTCATTATAAAGGTTTCTGACGAAGAATTTGTGATTATATCAGATACGCTCTGAATTTTAGTTAGAAATTTCATTTTCTTCAATTACATTAAATTTCTTTCTTATTTTATCAATAGTACTTTCAGAATCAGTATAAATAAATATACTCTTCTTTAAATCACTAAGTAAAGAGTCAAATTCGAGGGAGAAACCCTCTACTGTAGCCCACTGCTTCTTTTTACATTTACGAAGATACTTTTCATATTCTTCATCAAACGATGTAACAAGAAGTCCAGAAAAGGACACATTCTTTTGTGTCCTATCTAGTTTAACTATCAATTGTTTCATTAACCGTAATAAATATCTCCAACAAAAACATGATTTAGTTGATTTAAAGCCTTTGCTATATCAGCATCACTAGGATCCTTGGCTCTGATTTCAAATTCAGTTCTTGGAGGAGTCTCTTCCAATCCTTCAATATATTCATCACGTTTTGTAGTCCAGAATTCTTCAACAGACATTACCTCATTACAGGTAGCATTAATTCTATTTATAAGATATCTATAAACTTCTTTGTATTCAGGAACCCACACGTATAAGCAACCTTGGTCCATAACTGATAATGTTTTAAAATATGGATTCTCTCTAAGATCCTTATTTTCATCAGCCTGATCGTGTAAGTAATCTATATAACCAGGTTCCCAATTCACTGGGACTTCCCGTATAGTAAACAGATCATCAAAGGAAGCTCCAAAAGAATCAATAAGTGTATTGATGGCTTCCTTAATAATATCCAATCCTCCTTCTGCAATCCTCATGTATACTTCTGAGGAACTATTCGTTATTATTCCTGATAATGACTGCGTCTGTAACTTTACTGTCATCGTCTAATAATTGTTGTAAATTAAAAATTTCATTCTCTCGATAGCATATTTCATCTTGTAAATCGACTATAATGTCTTGGTGTATTGAAATTTGCTCTTGAATAGAGTCTCTTTGCTCTTGTGTCATAATAAAAAAGGCAACTATTGTTTAGTCACCTTAATTAGTTCATAAAAAAAGTCTTTTGTCATAATAACATATTCTCCAATTGATCCCATATTGACTTCTTTATTTACTTGGTAGTTATGAAATACTACAAGTGGTCTATCTTTACGTGGGCAACCTGGAATAATGTCTTGGTAAGAGGGTTTGTTTTTAGTACATTTACACTGTACGTAAAACGGTAGAGTGTTAGGAATTGTTTCAGCAATGTCTATCTTGTCTGCATCAAGGTTTTTAGACTCTGAGCGAGAGGATTTTAACCCTTCAAATCCGAGTGCTGTAAGTTCCTTAATAATCTTCAATTCATAATTATTACCCTTTCTCTTCGCATATGCTCCTGTGTGTTTCTTCTTCGGTTTTTCTTGTTCTTCTGCCATATTCATTTACTGCTTCTTGAATTAATTTAATTGTTCTATCTCTGCCATATTTTTTATGAAAATCTGAAATATCTTTTGCATTATATTTTCTTGGTATCCAAAAACAAGGAACATCGAACTGCTTTCTAATCTTATTCATATTAGACAGTCCGGCTAAATCATTGTCGTAGAGTACACCTATATAATCAAAAGATTCTTTTAGTTTCTCAAATAGAACATCGGGAACAAATAAATTTTCAGAATTTGGGGCAACAGCAGGTATTCCACACGAATACAAAGTCATTACATCTTTCAAAGATTTAGTAATTACTAAGACCTTTCCTTTTTTAGGAAGCTGATCTAAGCCTTGCACCATCTTTGCAGACCAATTAGAAAGGAATCTATACGACTTACGTTTAGGAAAGTAAATTCTCCATAATTCTAGTCCATCCTTTTTACCTTTATAATAACCATAAATGGGACTTTGCTCGCTGGAAGAAGCAAAATAGTTTCCGTTTAGAAACACTGATTTACAAGAATATACTCTAAATTTCTTTAGAATGGCTCTTGTTATACCATAGGAACCCCACCATTCGAGTTCTTTTTGAGAAAATTCTTGCATCTCGATTTGAATACTTGCTGGTCCACTTTCTTCAAATTTTTCTGGCCGCTCATTAATTTTCCCTGGATTTCTTTTAATGTGAGGATTTTTAATTAACCCAAAATCATTAGCTATGATTTTCAAAGCCATATGATATGTACAACTAAATTTCCTCATTACAACATTAATAAAATTGCCATAGAAATCCCCTTTAAAGTCTTTAAAGATAACATCACCCGATTTATTCACAAAAAATGAACAAGTCGGATGGTCATCAACTCTAAGTGGTGATTTGAATAATCCCTTTTTGACAGGAATACCCAAATAGTATTCCATATAAGTCTCCTGAGGGTATTTGGATAATAAGTAGTCTTTTGTGAGAGTTGGTTCAATTTGTATTTCCATTATCCAGATATTTACATTGAACCACAAAGATAATACTTATTAGCTTCAATTCCAACTAACTCTTACACTTAATTAGTAAGTGTTATAGAGTTAATCTTATTTCAAAGAATTGAAGTCAATAGCATCAACATCAACAGTTCCTTCAGTGGAAGTTTCAGCTATACTTTCCTTTTCCGCCTTCTCTACATTAGTTGGTTTCTTCTTAGAGATTTCGTCTTTTCTTTTCAATTCATAATCAGTGAAGAATACTTTCTCGCCGATAAAATTGTCACATGTGAAACATTCACCTGATTTATTTAAAGCTACGAAATAAGGAAGACATGGACCAAAGTTTCCATCCTTGTCGATCTTTCCAATCAACTTTAAGTTGGTTTCTGTTCCAATTTTTGGTTTTAAGATGCTAATTAAAGCATTACATAATTCACCAAAATCTTTAAAAGAGACACCTTTCATTTTTTCATACTCTTTCGGTGCAATCACTGCGCCTAATTGAGCAATAAATGCCATTGTCCTCTCGAAGTTACAAGGACTTTCAACTTCGTGACCTTGTGCATTTGTACGAACAGGTCTTTTAAGGTCACTTTCTTTTGGGAAGAAAATGCTTTCCTCATAATAACCGTCATTGTTTTCAAAACGAACCTTTAGAATATCAAAGACTGCATCTGGATCTTTCTTACCCTTAATATGTTCTACCTTAATATCTTTAAATGCAACTCTATGAACTTCATAGGCTTTAAGTCTTGGCATTGAAGAAGATACTGCTTGTACGTTTGAAAGGTTAAAATTCATTTCCATAATAGATATATTTTTTTATTTTAATGTAAAGTCGAATGTAGTAATCTCTTTTGTATTATCTTCATCTACTAACATTCCTCCGATGGATTCGTCTAAAGGCAAATCTTCAGTAGGCTCATCTTCTATATCTATTTTAATCTCTTTTGTTTCTACTGGTTCGGGTTGAGGTTTATCTCCTACCAATATAAATAATCCATCCTTACTAGGATGTGGTTGTAGTTCAAATCGTGTTCCGTATTCCGACAACATCTCATTAGCTTTACCTCTACAGCTAACAGTTAAAGATTGAGTAAGTTTATTTCCTCCCTTAGTTCCAAATGCATCATTTGAACCTATTACAGGTATTCGAACTTTCCCCTTTTGTTCGTATTTGATGTCAATTCTGTCTTCAGGAACTACTCCTAAGGCATCTGCAGCTTCTTGATTCAAACAATATTTGTTATCTTCTAACACAATTGCAGGACCATTAACTCCTTCAATTTCTGTTACTACAGTTTTCTTTTTCTTTGGAGCAGCTTTCTTTTCCACCTTAGATTCATCTTTAGATACTACTTCGCTAGAAATCGGAGTATACTCTCCGGTTTCAGGATCGAAGTCAAAAGTCAAGAGCATTTTAATCCTCATCGCCATTATATTCTTTAATACGTTTAATTACCATATTCAAATCATTATCTATCAATAAATCTTCAAACAATCCCATAGGAGACTTAGCCGTACAAGTTCCATCTGAGTTAGTCTTAAATTTATAGCAAGGTCTATTCTCTTCATCTTTATCAATTACGGTAAAGAATACATAAGTAAATAAACCTTCAAGAGTAATAACGCTATCAAGCATTTTACCTAGAGTCTTGATTTTATAATAAGGATTGATTTTGTCTCCCATATTTTCACTATGAGTAGATACTATAATATATAAATCATCACGAAGCTTCATTGCATTTTTCATCACTGAATAAGCATGTTGTGCCATTTCTGTGAACTTTTCGTCGTTTGTGTACAGTAATTGCTCTTGTGGTAACAACTCCACTTACTGTACCCATTGCTTTCACAATGGACTAGACTATATCTTCAATTCGTTATTTTGTTTTATTTCTTTTTTGACCTTTAGGTGTAGTAAGTGCCTCTTCTGGATCCCATTTATGCTTACATACCCTATTTCTAACAAGTTCATACTCCATATTATATATTTCACACCACTCTTTAAGTCTATGTTCTTCCCCATTTATAGCTATTAGCTTTTTAAATGGATCTTTCTGGATAGCTTCTTCAAAAGAAAGACCAGAGCGATAGATGCGTTGATATAATGTAGTGTATTTTATTCCGAGTTCTTTAGACCATTCTTTTAAAGTTAGAGTCTTTCCATCCTTTTCAAAATAATCATTAAATTCTCCTCGATTTTTTGCTTGTTCATCCCATGTTGCCCATCTACAATTTTCCTTACAATATCCTTGATTATTATCAATTCTATCTAAAGTGTATCCCTCTGGACAATCTCCCATATCTTCATAGAATTTATTAAATGAATTTTTCCATTCATCACAAACAGTAATTCCTTTTTCAAGATAGGTTTGAGTGTGGTCATATTTTCCGGAACATCTATATATCATAGATTTCCACTTAATGTATTCAATTTTGTCTTTCTTTGCCATAACTATAAATTTTGTGTTAGTTTACAAAGATAGCCAAATTTACACGAATTGCCAACCGTTTCCAATTAAAATTTGTTAAAAATTAATTGTACTTCTCTTCACGAGAATAGTCGTTGAACTTTACCCATGTTACGTTTCACAACGTAAAGAAGGGTCTTAGCTGCTGATTTTCCAATTTGTTCTATTTTTAAACGTTCAAGCCTATCTTTTCAGATTACTTTGTAGTTAGAACAACTCTAAGGATTTTCCAGCAATTAGATTGGTTTGGGCGCGTTAATTCCACCCTTTCTCTTTAGCTCTGTCCATAGCTTCAAAAGCCATGAAATATTGGAAGTCATCAATGATAACATATTTAATCCAAGGCATTTTAGTGTTTACAAGTTGTAACATAGTTGCAACATTATCGACATTTGTAGTAGTATAGAAGTTTCCCAACGTCTCTCTAGTTTTGCCTTGTGTATTTAATGTAGGATATTTCTTTTTTGCTCCTGGAATCCCAGGTCTTTTTCCTGTTGTCGTAATAATAAATGTTTCTTCTGGATTTAAGTTTCTAATTGAAGTAGTCTTTCCAGAACCAGACTCTCCACAAATACAAATCATTTCTGCCATTTTATAATGTAATTGGTGTTCTTAAAGGTTTATCTTTAACTACGTTATCTAAGGGTAATAATTTAATCTCGTCTTCGTCTACCATGTATTGAGACGTTAAATATTTTTCATAATCATATATTTCGTCAGCTTTAGGAAGTTCTCTCCATAAGCCACATTTTCCATAAAAAGCAGTTCCGACTTCCACATCAGATTCCCCATATCTATTCTTTAAAACAGTTATACTTCTAAATACAGGACCAAGTATTCCAATATTATAACCCTTGTGGTTATTAAGCCTCTCTCTATGAGGATTAAATATAGAAATAATGATTTCTGCATCTTGAGCTGGAGAACCACTATCCTTTATATCAGATAGTTGCATATTATCCAAGCCTGCTTTTCTTCTATCCATAGAAGTAGATTCTCTATTTGCTTGCATTATCACCAATGGACTTATTTTACACCTATTTCTAAGCGTTACTAAATAAGAAGAAATCATATCCATTTCCTCTTTTAGACTTCGTCCTTCCGACCTACGAACCAAACTCAAGTGGTCTATAACCACCAAATGCACAAGATTTTCGTTATTTTTTTCGTATGTAATTCTTGTTTCAGTTTCAGTAAATGTACCTTCTTGTTCTAACTCTTTACAAAGAGTGGCATAAAGGATTGGTGCATTAAGTGCCTTATCATGAACAGTAATAATATTTTCTATTTCATGTAACCATGGAATACATTCAAGTACTATTTTATAATGTTCATCAGATAAACGACTTCCTTTCTTTTTGGATAGTAATTCTTTAGTGGATAACTCTACTCCATAATGTTCAAAGATATACATACATAGTAACTTAGCAAATAGTAAGTCACTACTCATTTCAAGACTGAAATATGTTACTTTGAAATTTTCATCATGTAGATGCTCCATTAAAGGACGATAAATATATGCATATAAGGCTAATGAAGTCTTACCACTACCAGTACCACTAAATAATAAGGTATAAGTATTTTGAGTTACTCCATCAATTATAGTTTCGAGCTTCGGCAGCCCCATACCATAACCCCAGTTTTTTCCTTCTCGTCCGAGAGTTATTTGGTGTATAAGAGAATTAGTAATCATAGAGAACGGACTGCATTATAATTTATAAGGCTTCCATCTCCATTCTTTAGTCTTTCTAATTCTTCCCATTTTCTACTAATAACGAACTCACATATATTAAAACAGATGTAGCTAGTGTTTTCAAGCGCCCATTTCAACAACTCCATAATGTGCTGATGCTTCTCCTCATTATAGTGGATAGCCTTGCCATAAGCCTTAAATAGGTCTTCAATAGCATCATACTTTTTAGCCACATTTTTTAATGTATATGGTACTCCGTTTATAATAGTGTTGTCAGGATATATTTGCCATAACTCTTCTCCCATTTCATAGGATGCACGGAAACATGTTTTAAGAAATGCTTTATTAAATTCTACATCCTCTGCATAAAATTTCTCTCCCTTCTTAGGAATCTTATAAGATTTAAGAATAATTCCTTTTTCTTGTAGACTAACTAACATTTCTCTAACATCTCCTCGCATTTCTTCAGGAATGGCTAGGAATCTATAAATATATTCCGGAAAATATTCCTCGTTTGCCAGAAATAATAATTTAATTAAGAACCACTCATTAGGAGAAATCTGATATTTCTCCATCAGAGCAAGTTCGTTGTCAATACTAATGCTTAATTTTTCCAAACAGTTAAAAATTAAATAAATACTTATTAATCTCTAACTGTAACTTGTTTAGTCTCCTTTCGGAGCGTTGTCAATTACATAGGGTTGTAAGAACTCATCTAAGAGTTCTTGATTGCGAGCTCCCATAGCTTCTAAATCATAAAGTTTATTATCAACCCATACTTGACCTTTTTTAAGGTCAGCGGGACTAATACCTTCTGCTAATTGATTTAAAATTAGAAGTTCTACTTGTCTTTCTAATATTATGTTGAATCGGATTACAAAGTTACTAAAAATAATTGATATTTCCAAACCAATATCACATTTAGGCAAATTTAACCTAAATTACTTGGTAGGACCCTTCCAAGATTTTAGAAATTCTCTTAAATCATCTTCACATTCCTTTGGGTACGCAAAGAAGTTATTTCCATCAAAGGCTTGATAACCACACTCCATACTCCATTGCCATCCCCACATATGTCAAGATAATTATAAGACATATAGATGTTGTACATCTTTGCTGCTTCTTCAAGTGTCATAATTAAAACCTAAATATCATTTTACGTGGTTTAGATTTCACCTCTTTGAAATCTTCTTTCTTTAATACATGAAGTAATTGTTCTTCATCAATGGTTATATATTTCTTCCCCTCGGATGATTTATTAAACCATTCTTCTTCAACCGTACCTCTAAGTATCAAAGTAAAGATTTCCGCTGTTTTGTTAGGTGCAAACCGAATTACTCTACCAATTCTTTGAACTTTCTCAGTTTGGGAACTAGTATTACTAAGAATAATAGCAAGATTAAGACCTGGAATATCAACTCCTTCATTTACAGCTTTAGAAGTATTTAGTACTCCTGTTTCCATAGGAAGAAATTGTTCCATAGTCATTGCATTTTTCTTTTTTGTTTGTTTTGAATGGAGTACTCCTCCATATTTTATCTTCTCTGCAACCTCAATAGTTGGAGAGAATGTTATTGCCTTACAATCTTTCCTGTAATCAAGGATTAAATTGGCAATCTCTATTTTCTTGGGATGTTTATAAATGAAGGCTTTACGAGCTTGCATAGTTCTCATAAATCCTAATGCATGAAAAGTAATTTCCTTAAAGAGTCTGTTTTTAGTAGATTGGTCATCCCCAGAATACATTAAATCCCTATATGCCAACCTCTTCCTATATCCATCTTTTCCAATTAGCTTCATACAAGTATCAAAGCTATAATTGAAATATGCAAAATGCTCATTAAATTCTCTATTTAGAGCATTATACTCTTCAAGATCAACATCAAGATAGACTTTAAATTCCTTATACGGAGCAAGCCACCCATTTTGAGTAGCTTCTTCGATAGATAAAGAATCTACGACAGGACAATATTTCTCTATAAGAACATGTCTTTCATCAAGTCGTTTTAGAGTTGCAGTCAATCCCAATATCAACTTATATTTCACTTTATCAAATATTTGCTGAAATGTATCAGCACCAGTTCTGTGAATTTCATCTATTACTAGAATATCACAATTCCAATTATGTTTGACAATAGTGTTAATAACTACTACTTCAGCATTTATAAAGATTCCCGCCTTAGTTAATGCCATAACCCATTGGTCTTTTAATAAGTCTGTAGGAACGACAACAAGTAATCGAAATTGAGGATACTTATTAAGTACACTCTTTACACATTTAATTGCAGTGGTTGTCTTGCCAAACCCAGTGCAATACTCAAATGTGCCTCTACACTTGTTATCAATCCATTTTATTCTTCCCATCTCCTGCCTTTCATCACGAGTAGGCGGGGTAAATAAATCCAAATTATACTAAAGATAAAAATACTACATAAGTATCTACGGGAATAGCTGTAAGTTTATGTATGTTCAAATAAATCGAAGCTACGATTTTATAAAGTGTAACCATGATATGCTGCTACTTTCTCAATTTGCTGCATTCTTGTTTCCCATTGGTTGATATGATACTTCACTTCATCCTCAAGCATAAACAAGATTTTATTTCGTAGCGTTAACAACTGCTCTGTTGTTAAATCAGAATACTTCTTGCTCTTTAAGTTCACCATAGAACGTAAAGCGCTATAAGTCAGACCTTTCGGATTCACTTTCAGAACCATAGATGGTTTAAGATTAAGACGTTCTTTAACGACTTCCAATCTATCACGTGTTTGTCCATGCTCGTCTTTCTCCAACAGGTCTTTCATTTCTTGAGGAGTAAACCATACTCCCTGTTTCAATATAAATGTAAGTGTAATGTGTTGTTTATTAAACTTTCCGAGTGTGTCTAAACACCCATCTAAAACTAAATCAATCGGAAGATTACTAAACTCTTCAGGAACTCCACCAGTAATAACAGAGATGGGAACTGTTTTCTGCATCTCTTTAGTAATGGAATCCCTATTAATGTCAAGAACCTTATTCAAATCAGATAAATAAACATAACGAGGATAAGGCTTTCTATCTTCAGAACCCTTTTCCAGATAACGAATATATAATTCAGCATTACATCTATCTCTCTGGTCTTTGATAATATCAAGAAGCACATATCTTCCCGGATGCATTTGATCTTTGTTTTTCAACATAGATAAACAGTGTTCATAGAAATTTCTGAGCTGGCTTTCAGAACAGTCTATAAGACGATATTCTTCTTGAACCTTTTCCCCATTTATTTCTCTTTTCTCACCTTTCCATACATACGACTTGATATTATTATCTCTTGCATCAAATGCTTCTTCCAATTTTTCTTTAACTAACATAACTTTTATAAACTTTTACTATTTCTCTAATTTCATCATCTCTTTGTTTTAAAAGTTATCTCTTGCGTGTTGTCTGGCTATAGTACAGCACAAAATTCAGTCTCTTTTGGTTTAGGTATAAACTTAATAAATTGAATATTTGTATAGTTATAAGGAACCATTTTTGTTCCATCAAACCATGTGTCTATGCCAGCTCTAATCTCTTTATACTCCAGATAGCCTACTTCTCCCAGACGTAACGCCCTATGTTCCCAATTAGGGAACTGGGTACACATAAGATACTCTTTGCTTTCTAGGTCTGTGAATACATATGTTACATATCCTTCAACATCCTCACTCTTGGCTACTAACTTCGCTAGGATTGTTATCATCCTCTATGATATAGTCCCGAATAATTTCCTCAGAATCTAAATCATCTTCATCAGTAAGTCGAGCGTAATACTCTATCCAATCCTCACGATTGGCATTATATTTGTCCCAAGCAAGGTCATGTACATCGTCATCATCTTCATCCCATACACCCATTTCTTCCATAGCTTCATCCACAGCATCTGAGTAAGTAGGGAGACCATTCATTCCTTCGTAAGACTCATATTCACCACAAGCAGCTTCAAAAGCATCTTGATTTGCATCTTCTTCGGATTCATAAAGGCTAGTGTATTGATAAGTTGCTTCTCCGAAACCTCCACCTAGTCCAGCATATATATTATATTCCTTCATTTTACTTCTGTCAATTTCCTTTACTGCCATAAAACATTTTCTTCGTTAATATCAATACCCAAATCTTTGCACTTGTTATATTGAGCTTGTGTGAGCTTACCTTTATAAACTGGAACATCATACATTACTCTAATCCAACCCTTGTTTTCCAACTCAGTTATATCAGACTTTAAATAATAGTATGCAATATTATCATGTTCCATCCACCCACATGGATATACATGACCATCTCTGTCTATCCAACCATTTCCATTCCATTTGTTGTGTTTTGGATCCATCCAAGTATCATTCCAATTAAGGTCTTCAAAGCAAGCGGCTTCTACTTCCTCAAGAACTTCGAAACTATCTATTGGACACCTTCCGCCATTGGAATTGTAACATAAGACATCTTCACCATCACGGTAATCTTCAATGTCTTCATCAAGTATTTGTCTCCAACCCACTTCTCTATAAGAATTCTTATAAGAGTCTGCTGGTTTTATTTTTACAAACAAGCCCATACAAGCATTAAATAATATAAATATGTTTTCATTCTTTATCTTTATAACTTACACAGCCGTACTTAGCAAAGTCACAGATTTTCTTTTCTATGCCATCAAAGCAAGGATATTTCGCACATTCTTTACAAGTACGTTCTGGATGTTTATATTTAACACCATCTTTATCCTTATCTTTTTGTTGCTTTTTTACTGCCATGTTGTGTTTTAGGTTTGTAATTAGTGCAAAAATCAATAGCAGCTTCTAAGGCTTTCTCATAATCGGAAAAAGAACCTATAGGACCATCAGCATCCTTAGGTCTAATCCATTCTGCAGATTTACTCATTCCAATATAAATACCTGGACACCACCACCATTTACCATCAGAAATTTGAGGAATAATGCAAATATGAAAGCCTTTCTCACCCCATTCATTTATAATGTTATTCATCGCCAATCCATCCCATAATAAGTCCCCCATACAAAGCATAATGCAAAGACTGCCCATAGTTCTTTTACTAAGGCGGCTACTACAGCACATCCTAAACAGAGGATTATAAAGTGTTTTGTACTTTTCATTTTATCAAAAGAATTGCCAACAATCCAGCACTAACAGTAAATCCCCCTATAGTCCAGTTCTTCCATTTCTTTATTTTCTGGTTCTTCTGTTCTACAGTTTTATTAAGAGCTGTAATTGCTTGATCATTTATTTCTGCTTGAAGCATACATCTACGCAATTGGACTGTTCTAATAGAATCAGCTCTCTTTAAATTCAGATTTACTATTTCTAAATTCTTAGTCTGTTCCATTAATAAAACTACCTCTTTAGATAGTTTCTGGTGTTCTAAGAATATTAGATTAGTTTGCTTTAATTGCTGAGGGGTTATTACTACCAAAGAGTCTTTCGTAACTTTCGGATAAGTATCTTGTGAAAAACTCAACGTCGTTCCCAATAGACTGATTAGTAATATCAATAAAATCCTCTTCATATTTTCCTTGAATTATGATTATTTCTGCTTTAGTGGTATCAATCACATTCTGCAGACTATCGTTAGTTTTATTAATGTAACTAATGTGATTATTTAAAGAGTCGATGCTATGCACCAACTCTTCATAACCACTACTGGGAACTTCTTCTACTGGTTTGTAATAAGTACTCATTACCCACATTGTACCTGCGATACAGATCAATGCTACCAATAAAAAGGCTACCCAATATTGTTTCATTAGATGACATTCTTGTTAAGTTGTCCGGCAGTATATTCAATACAGTCGAGCAAATCATCAACAATATCTTCATCAGCAGTTAACAAGTACTCATGAACTTCCTTAGCTTCTTTTGGGAGACTGTCATAGACTTCTTTCATTCTAAGATTCTCCTTATAGTCTTCCCAATCCTTATTATAGCCTTTCAAGTATTTACCGGGATTTACTTCAAAGAATTCTGCTTCTTGCTTCAAAATGGCATTTACAGATTCTTCATTAATAATACCTGGCTGAGTTACACGAATAATAGCAAATGGAGCTTCCATTGCTTTCTTCTCTGCTTCAACCATACCAATACCACGCATGTATTCATCACCTTCATGACGAACACCAATACCTAGACGAAGTTGTTTAACTTCATCATCTGCAGCTTCTTCATTTTCAAAAATAGGACAGCTTATTGCAGCCATTGTGTACTCACGTTCCAAACCTTTGAAATCAATAAATGTACCTTCGTAAAATACAACTTTTTTCTTTTTCATAATCGTATGATTTTAAATATTATCGGTTTTCGTAAAAATCAAGAATTGCGTTTTCTTTACGCAACCATGATGCTTGTTCACATGCCATATCAAGTATTGTTCTACTGATAGACTCTTCTTCAACTTGCTCTTTTACTAAAGAACCAGTATTAGTGTCTTCGGACATAAACCATTGGAAAGTTGCCCAGTCTTTTTCTTTAAGGGCTTGGTCAACTATAGAATTGATTCTCATGGTAGTTTCGATTTCTCTATCTACGGTAGCTCTAAATGGATACTCTCTATCCTTTACATCAACACTAATTGCTGGAATTTCTGGATATTGGAAATCTGCATCGTTATAGGTAAGATACCAATAAATCCAGTCATGATGCCTTTGTTCCTCTGCAGCTCTTCCTTCAAAGTATTTTGCTAACTTACTAAGTCCTTGTACATCAAACCAGTTTGCAAAGGATTTGTACATGTTATGATTACTCAGTTCTGCTGCCAATTGAGTTATAAGCATCTTAATAATCTCTTCACTTAGAGGACAAACTCTTCTGCTCTTATCAATTAAGAACTCTGTAGTTTTCATGGAAGGTGTTTGTTTACCTTCTTCTTGTTTTATTTCCTCCTGAATTATTTCTTTTACTTTGTTTTCGTTCTCCACTGTCTAATGTGAAATTGTTACTTTCTAAATAATCTAAAGGAGCGGCTACCCAAGTCATTGTCTTCATAAGGATATAATCCTTATTCTTTACAGTCTTGCACTCTTTAAATTGTAAAGGTTTAGGTGAAGAATAGAACTGAGAACCAATTGTCTCAGCCCTATCCTTATAAATTTTATACAGGTTTATTTCGTATATAAAGCTATCTCCCACGACAACTCTATTACTTCCAGACCGGTAGCTCGGTTCTATCGTACTCTTTGCCATTCCAACTGTATTTGCCAAAAATACAATTTTTAAATTTTTTCAGTATTGCCTGAATTTCATGAATTCGGCAATCAAACGAGTAAGTAGTCTTAGTAAAGACATTATTCGGCTTGATATGGAATATCAACTTAGCTTGATAACTGAAGCCATTCTTGGGATGGGCACTCCACTGAGATAAGAACTTGCTGTTATCACGACGTTTAGCAATTTTCAAAAGTCTCTTTTCCTCAGGAGTTTTTGTCCATACAGCTGGATCACGAGGCTTTAAGTCTGGAAGACGAATACCTTCTGCAATCATCATTGCATTATTCTGTACATCGACTGGTGCTTTTTCAACCTTTGTCATTTTCTTCACTGGTTTCTGCTGATTTTTCTTGTCAAACTTTTTCATATTGCTTATTTTCTAATTTGAATTATTGATATTCCACCTTTGTAACCATTGGTGGCAACCATGTAGTCACTTCCGTTGTAAGTAAATACATGTACTTCTCCCACTCGATCAGGGTTAACTCTAAAAATACATTTACTCGGAACACTATTCCTGTTTTCAGCCGGAACTCCGCTGCAGCCAATCACAAGAACTATTCCCATGACCAGCCCAATCAATAAAGATTTCATTTAAATTGGTTTGTTCCAATATTTCATAATAATACTGTGCTTATTAATATTTTCATCAGGTTCTGTCAATAATGCAAGAACGACAGCCCAATTAAGAATCGGAATGATATATAAGAATAAGCACTTTATTACATCTCCTATTGTAACAGGAGATTTGGAATTTCTACTAGATAGAATTCCAGCTCGTAGAATATCTACTCCTATAAGTATAGGAAGTACATATCCTACTAAAATTAAAAATACCCAAATCATTTTGCATGAACTGTTTTACAAAGATTACATTTATAAATACCTTTGTCAGAATCAAACAATGAGTGTGGAGTAACAATACCGCAACGTTTGCACATTATCATCTTTACAGATGAATATACGACCTTCTTAGATGGCGACTTCTTGTTCATAACGATTAAATGCTTGTTTTACTAATTTACCTACTATTGGATTGTATTTTTTTCTTTTATACCAGTGATTCCATTCACCGTTGTCATACATCCACTTGATTCTTTTAGCTGGAATATAAGCAACACTCATATAACAACGATCTCCGTCATCATAATCACCTCCGTTAATAATTTTACCATTTTCTAATTCAATAGCATAATGACTAGCACTAAATACTATATCGTGATATATGGTATTTTTATTACCACTTCTTATATCCCTTCTAACCTCAAGTTTCTTTGCATCTTCAGTTTGGTTATCATAGATTACCAATTTGTATTTAATACCCAAAGAACTAAGATATTTAGCTACTAAAGAGGCAAAGAAACAGCAGCCTCCAGAATTTATATCATATTTATTATCACATTTAATTGCGATCTCGTTTACTATCTCCGCTAGTTTGTTAAGCATAATTTTTTAATTTCTTCAAATATCTGTTTGTATTCTTGTAAATATTCTTTCATAGTAAGGGCTTCATCCCCATGCTTAACATTAATTCTATGCTGAATAATCCACTGCATTGCTGTGTCTAATCTCAATCCGTACCCAGCCACTTTAAATTCTTGACGTTCTTCTCCTCCCTTGGGTCGGATAGTTCGGAGAAGTTGTAAATCAAACATCTTACTGTCTGATACAGATTCAAGAATAAAGTCAGTTTCTTTAATTACCATGTATTATAAACTTGGTCTATAACTATTTTTTTCTGATACATAACAAGGAAAATCATCCAAATCATAACCGAGAACATACTTACTACCTTTAGGTATATGGCATCTAACTATAGAGGCGTCTTTCATGTCTTCAATGTCTATAAGTGCAGATTCAAGTTCTTTATAAGAATGAAAAGCTCCATTTTCAATTGTATCACCTTCCCAAGGGTCCTCAGGACTAAAGTAATCAGTCTTATATACCTCACCAAAGGTATATTTATAGTTTTGATAATATGACATACAATAAGAAGATTCTGCATTTACTATTTTATAGCATACTATATCTTCCTCTGCAATTTTTATTTTATAATTAGGATTTAAATAGGTGCACATATTTTATCAATTTTTATTTTATCTGAACAATAACAATCATCGCCACTATCATCAAACCCTTCGTAATACTTAGAACCTTTAGGAATGGTACAAATTACAATATGCCTTAAAGGATTAGAGTTACACCAGTATCCAATAGGATAGTTAATGAAACTATGGAATCCTTCTCCTTTTAGGGAATGAGAATCTTTAAATTGCTCCATATCATGATGTTTAGAGTATTCTTCTCCTTCTATATACGTAAAACCTCGATATAAAGAAGTAAAATGTCCAGGAATGCCTCTAAGTACAACTTTAAAACAAGTAATATCCTCTGTAGCAGTCTTACACTCGCTTGTTCGGTAACAACACATTTTTTACTATAATTTTATGTGAGAAATAATTACGTAAAGAGGAGTCATGTTTCATTCCTCCAGTACAATATAAGGAATTCTTTGGGATAATACCCTCAGCTAAAACAATTTCAAATATAAGAGGGAAATGTGATTGTATTGCTCGAAAGTAAGATAAAGCTTCCTCAAAGTCTACAAAACTATGAAATCCTCCTGCTCCTTTTTCAGAAGATAGGTTTGAAGAAAATTCCTCCTCTAAACCTTCTTGATATTCTACATTAAACTTGAAGTCTTTTTCATAAAAGATGCTTTTGACAAGGGAATTCTTTCGATCATATGCTACTATTTTATAGCACTTTATGTCTTTTTTTGACCTTTTCGCAGAACTCGAATTTATCATACACATGATCTATACGCATTTTTTGTGAAACAATAGTTCTACCAACATATCCTGTAAGTATTTTGAATTCTCCCTCATAATAAAGAGTTCCGGCAGGAACAGTACACTCAGCCATGATTAAATTATCAGAACTAAAATACCAGAGATTATTAAATAATTCAAAATCATCAGTGAACAAATGAAATCCTCCTCCCTCAATTACATGAGAATATGGACTCAAATACTTACTCGGAATTACAATTTCATCAAACTTGGAAAGATCTTCTTCATACATTTTACCAAGTTTAACTAGATAGTTTTGGTAGTATGTAACATAAGCTCCACTTTCCCACTGTTTTAATAATTTATAGCAAACAATGTCATGCTTCGCTATCTTCAGGCTAGGGTTGGTCATCAGTTGGCACATCTTCTGGAATTTCTTCAAGTTTATAAATTGAATCCTTTGTACGGAAAGTATTATCATCGATAATTTCCTCTACTACACTTTTTGTATAGAACATAGTAGGAGACATTCCACGATCGTTTTCCACAATTTGAGCATTGATACCAACTTCGAGTATCATCAAACGACCTTCAACTTCATAATAGTCTGTGTCACTTACCTTAGTAAGTTTTACGAGTTTTCCAATTAAATCACTAATCATTGTATTTACTTTTAAAATGGATAAATTAAACCTTGGTCAATTAATTTATTCTCAATAAGTTCTTTACTGAGTCTAATATCAAACAAAGCCTTTTTGTTTAAAATTTCATTTAATTCATGTGCCAGCTTAGAAGTGTCTATAACGGCACATAAACTAGGATTCTTTACTGCTCCAGTAATAGCTTTAATATCTATTGACTGATTACTAACTGTGTATTTAAACCTAACTTTAATTACATCACCTAGTAAAGGATACTTTAACAGTACATGATACACATTGTCAGAAGTATCTGGCAGTAGTGCAAATTTCTTTATTCTTTTAGACATACAAAAAAAATAAGCCATCCACATACGAGTACATGGACGGGCTTTTAAAGTTAAATTATTATTTGGATTACTTTTTCAGTTTGTTCACGATGTCCATCATCATGTTCAATCCTACTGCATCCATTGCGTTTGTTCCATTTCCTCCATTAGCTCCACCGATCATGACTTCGGGAACCCATTTGATTTTGGATTCAGCTAAAGCTTGAGCTACACCAACAGTTGTCTTATAGTTCCATTCTGCTTGCTCTTGAGGAGTCAAACCTGCTTGAACTTTAAGTTTATTAGCTTCTGCTTCTGCTCTACCTTCGGCAATAATCTTCTTAGCTTTCTCATTTGCCTCTTTAGCTTGTAATTCAGCTACTTCAAATGCCTGTTGAGCTTTAGTTACTTCAACCGCCTTAACTTTCTCCTGTTCCCATTTAGCTTGAGCTGCCGATGCTTTACCTTCTTCTTCAATCTGGATTGTACGCTGCACAGCTTCCAATGCTTTAGCCTTAGCAGTTACAATAGACATATCTGCCTCTCTTTGCTTACTAATTTGAGCTAAAGTAGCTGCCTCATATTCCAAGTCATTAATAGATAACTGAGAAACCTTTAAGCCATAAAATGCAAATGGAGATTCCTCCTGTCTCTTAACTCCATTAGGTGCAAGACTGTCTTGAATAGCTTCCGCAACCTTTTGCAATTGCTTTTCACCAGTAAGAGGATTAATAATTTCTACGGCTCTAACTTTAGTCTTATATACTCCATAATTCAATTGGTCTGTAATAAGAGCAATTAAGTCAGTACGTTTCTCACTTACTGATTCTAATGAAGACATTAAGGGGCCACAAGAAATTACTACTTTACCCAAAGTCGGCTTAACTAAATCTTTAATAAGACGTTCTTGAGAACCATAGTGAGTTTGAATTCTTTCCAAATACTTAGATTCTAATGGCATTTCAACTCGAACAGATCCTAACACAAAACCTTTACCCTTATCATTATAGGTAATAGCCATTGCTGGATTCTCCAAAGTTTGGTCTACATAAACGTTGCCGTTGTCGTCCTTCTTTACTTCATTAAACCAAATCTGACTGGTCTTGTCATAGATGGAGACATTACCATACTTCTGCCATTGAAAACCACCATTGGTCCAATACTCATACGTACCTGTGATAGGAATTTGATTGATACCAATCTTACTCTTATCCATGTCCTCCACCATCATAGGCAAAGTACCAATAAACACTAAGGCAATAATGCTAACAATAATCCCAATTAATTTAAATCTTTTCATTTTTTAAATATATTTAAAATAAAACGTTATCTTTTAATCTAAAATGTTTGGATCAGTAATCCAATAATAGAACGGAATAATACATCTAATAAAAGTAATCTTTCGATGTGTTATCACTGCTGCACCAAATAAGTGCATAATTACATGTACGTAATATATGACTAGCATTAGAACTAATGCAGCCATAAAGATTCTCATTATAATCATTTCTTTTCAGTAAAAGTTTGAATAATCCAATCTCCAAAATCGTCTTGAATCTTAGCTGCAACTTCTGCATCAAGATTAAGCCCTCCACAGCCAGTTAAGTGACCCCATCCTCTTATACGAAGAAGTTTCTTCCATCCTTCTGTAGTTCCTATCCAAATTTCGCATCCTTCTCTTTTCAAAGGAGCTTTAAATTCTTTATTAGATTCTCCATTCAGAATATCAACAAATTCCTGCTTAGATTTGGGTCCTAAAAATATCATGTCTTCTCCTTTATGCCAAGGATACATGAAATCGAATGCAGATGTAAAACTTCCGCAAAATACCTTTATACTGTCTTCAAAAGGTAATCTAAATGGTGGATAGTATACTTCTTTAAAGTCCATATACAAAAATAGCCAACCTACTTGGCTGGCTCATAATTTTCAATGCCTTGTAACATAGCTTGTTCAAGTGCATCATCATAAGTTTCAAATCCAAATGGAGAAAATATTCTCTCCCAATAAGGAACACCGGCAGTAGACTTTTCTGGACGATGTATCCAAGTCTCCGCAGTGAAATATCCAGTACTCTTACGAACTCCTACTAAAGCTCTAATACCTAGTCTAAATAATAAAGCCTGCAACCGTGTAAGATCATGAACTTCTGTATAAACATGAGCTAATGGATTTATGTCTTTACTTCGTAAGAATTCTCTAACTTTATTAAAGTTTTTAATTTTCATACTCGGCTATTAATTTATCAAAAGCATCCAAACGGGCTTGTTCTCCAAGACCTTCTTCATCATTAGGTTCCCACCAATAGGCTTTACCATACCTACTCTTAGGTGCTCCTAAAAACTCACGATTAAATTCTGGAATCCACCTTTCTATATCTTTAATAGTATAGATGGTAGCACCAGTAGAAGTACCTGCAAAGGCATGACTCAAACAATGACACATACCCCAATATTCGGGATGGTCAATATACAACTGCTTTGCAGTCTTAATTTTCTGTAAGATTTCTTCTCTCTTCATGTTTTTAAAATTAATAAGTACCCAGTCAGGGAATCGAACCCCAACCTCAATATCCGTAGTATTGCATTCTATCCGTTAAACTAACCAGGCATTTCAAAATGTTTATGTAAGAATAATTTATGAGAATATTCTATACTATAATCTATATAGAAATGAGCATAATAAGCTTCGTCATTAGTAAGAGGAATTCCTTTTAATAGCTTATGTCTAACTGCCTTAATGTTCTTTCTCAAAGCCTTACGATATTCTTTACCATCTTGAACACCACGATGTTTTCTGCGATTCTTCCTTATTAAGGAATTTCCTCCAAACTTCCGTTTGTCTTTAAGAGTCTTCATTGAGATTTTCAAATGTGCAATGAGAAAATTCTTCTTCGCTCATATAATCAGATAACCGAATTGGTTTTCCATCAATTATTACTCCAATTATATCTGGAAGATAAGTACCATTTACAACATTTTGGTATTTTTCTAAGGCTTCTCTTGCAGAATTCCTTTCAATTACCAGATACTTCCCTCCAAACACATAAACTGCTTCGCCGTTTTCAGAACTAAATCCAACGAGTCTAAGTTCGCCTATAATAAATTCCATTATTTTTCATCCTTCTCTGAGTTATCTAGCATTGCATTTAACATATTTACAGTTACAGAAGCAACTGTTTGCATTTGTAGAGCATATGTTTTCCAATCCTTCACTTCATTACTGGTATCCCATGTTTTCACAGTAGATTTTTTTAGAGATTCTACTACTGAAAGCATACTAGCCTTTTCTGATTTAGTAAGTTTCATAATCTATAAGTTTTAGTTAGTACCCCGTGATGGATTCAAACCATCGACCCGCACATTAGGTTTAAATAAAGGAATCGAACCTTTATATAAACGTTATTCAGAATTTTTATGATATCTATAATAAGAACGTTCTCCACACTTATTTTTAGATTTGTAAGTATCAAGTTGACTATCACAATTAGGACAAATACATCTAAGATTATCTCTTTTATTGTTAGATGCATGCCCATCTATATGGTCAAGTATAAACACCAGTTCCTTACCATTCCATATAGGACTCATACCGCATATAGCACAAACGTTACCTTGTTCTTCCATTATGTCTTTTTTGAAAGCTTTAGGTGTATAATTAGCTCTCATTATAGATGAGTCTCCATCCAATATTTTTTGATAGCCGATTATATGCTTATGTTCTTTTTCACATTCATTTGAACAATATTTATTAGAGCACCCAGCTCTATGTTCAAATTCCTTTTTGCAATTTAAACAAGTATAGATTTTTTTCTTTCTATTGAAAGTTTCACACTCATTTATCTTACGTTTTTGTGGTAGATTTATTCCAATACGGATAGCCACTTTCTTAATATTAGAACCTGTACATCCATATTCTCTTCCAAGTTCCTCATAAGATTTTCCGTCTATTAAAATAGACTTCTCTAAATACTCTTTTTCTTCAATCCATTTACTATTCATATTTTATATGTTTTTATTCGTACATACAAATATACGAATAAAAACTCGAACATATAAAATATGTTAAATTCTGAATGTGATTCTCAGCTCACAACACTGTAAGAAGTGTGCTGCTCTATTCCCTGAGCTAACGGGGCAGGTGACGCTTTATCTAACGAAGAGCGCCATAACTCGGCATCCTGTCTTATATACCGCGTGAGCTGGCGGTAAAGAAATACTAGTCTTTCTTATATAAATCTTCAATACCAATGTAAAAGAAATACTCATTCGGAGATTCTCTAAGTAAAATGTCTGCAGAATCAAGATTAGTCCAGCCGTAAAGTTTACCTTCTTCTTCATCTACAAAAGAGATAATAAGAGAATCTTCTAAGTATCCTTCTATTATTACCTCTAGCATCGAATCTCTATAATCATTATAGATGAAAATTTCTCCCAAATGTTTCTCTGCAAACTCTTTTGCTGAAGAACAATTTGAATCATAATTGCATTTACATTTTTGTGAAAGAACGAAAGTGTATAAGTCTTCTGGAACCATGTAAGTACTGTCCGGAACTTCATGTCCCGTAATTGACTGACAAAATATACACTCATTCCATCTTGGGTGTTCCATATATTCCTGAATCTCAGGAAATGATACCATTATGTACTTTTTCATAATCATCCTTTCTTTACTGAACCAGGTTTCTTATTTGCAGCCTGATAATCTTTACCTTGTCTATCCCAATGATCCTGTCTTGCTTTAAGACGTGCTAATTTCTTTTTATACTTCATTATTTTTAGGTTTAAATGTTTCTAACCACCAGCCGTATATATAACTCATTGGTCTAATGTCAAAATACATAATTAAATATACAGCATATATTATATTCACTATTGGACACAGCACCATAAATGCTGCAAGTGGATTGCACTCTATATTAAGTTCTAATACGAGGGTAAGAGATAAAATAAGTCCTATTCCCCATAAAATAAATAGTAATATTCCCATCATAGATAAAATGTTTCTTTAACCCAATCAATAAAATTTTCCTTAGTAAATCGAATTGCTTTAAATAGGAGAAATATCAAATAAAGAGTATTCAAGATTGGACAAAACACTAAAAATGTACTTACTGGATTTAAAGGAATTTCAAATTCATCCATACATATACCAAATATAAGTAACGTTATAAACCATAAAGCTAATATTATCATATTTTTAAATATTTTAGTTGGGCTACCAGGATTCGAACCTGGGCTACAAGAGCCAAAACCTTGTGTGACTACCACTACACCATAGCCCAATTGTTATTTATAAACTACTACACTATCAGATTGTATAACTTTACCATCAATAACTTTTTGAGTTATTTTTAGTTCAGTTTTACCTCTATAAACATCAATAGCCTCAGGTCCACTAATGGAAAGTACAAGAACTATACCTGAAAATGTTCCAAATAATAATGCTATCATACATGCAGCCGATTCTTTATTTGTAGAAAGAACTGCTGCAAGTCCAATCATAAAACACAAAAATGCAATTATTATACCTGCAATCATAATATTAAAGTTTGACTGGCTTCAACTGCAAGAGCATCGGCACGTTCATTATACTTGTCTTCATAATGTCCCTTAACCCAAGCTATTTCTAACTTATTAATAAGAGATTTCTTTTCAATTACAACCTTATCGAGTTGTTGGAACAAATCAACATTCTTGTTTCTCTTATTCTTTACAGAACCAATATGAGAACCACCAATAGCATACATAGAATCACTAATGATTATTACATGCTCAATAGATTCTACAATACTTTTTAAAGCTAGTAAGATAGCTCTAACTTCCATTCGGTTATTGGTAGTATTTTTATACCCATGAGAAAATTCTCCGACAATTCTATTTCCATTCTCATGTTCTTCTACAAATACAATACCAATTCCTCCCTGATTTCTTGCACTACTATAAGCACCATCAGTGTATATCCTTAGTTTTTTCATCCTTTAATGGGTTTAAACGTAAATAAGTAGAAACTCCTAATACAGTTGCTATCTTTAATAAGTCTTCTTCATACTCTACAACCATATTATTAAGAACATAAGAATTAATTTCAGAGGCAGTGGCTTCTCTTTTTATATTTAAGAACTTATTAAGCCAGAAATTCAATTGTCTCTTATATTTTCTTACTTCCCATTTTATGGATAATGTTTGTTCAGTTGCAGAAGCAACAGTAAACCCATCATTTGTTAATTCATCACAAACAGGTTGTAATAGAAATCCAAAATAATAAGCTCTTACTACATCATCCTGTATAAAGTCTTGCCAATATTGGTCATTGCAATATATTTCCCAGAATAAGGCATCCATATATTCTTGAGATACTGTTAATAGCATAGTTTATATTTTAATGGTTAGCGGAGAGTACAGGATTCGAACCTGTGGACCCCTTTCGAGATCGTCGCTTTAGCAAAGCGATGGTTTAAACCACTCACCCAACTCTCCAATAAATGTGTCCAAGGTGGGACTCGAACCCACACGCCTTTCGGCACTAGAGCCTAAATCTAGTGCGTCTGCCAAATTCCGCCACTCGGACAAAACTGGCAAGTCTAATTCTACATTATACGGGACGTCTAACTCCGCACAACATAGATTACTAACAATGGAAGATTTTAGAAGGGTGACTTGCCAGTGAATATTTTAATTGTGTCTCAGTAATTCTTTATAAGACTCATGTCTTTTATATATCCCTAAATAGGCAATATAGACATATTTATCTTTAATAATTTCTGGAAATTGTTCTTGAAATCTTAATACAGAATCCTCATTTCCATTTAAAAACTCAATATGATATTTTGCTACTGAAGGATGTACAAAGGTACAAGTTTTCCCTGATTGTGCAAAAACAACTACTATAAAAAATGTTAAAAGTAATTTAATTATAAGTTTCATTTGATTTTATTGCAGAATCGTATTCTTCATCAAGAAAGTCCATGAACTGTGAATTAAACCATTTTCTTGAGTTAATGGCTTTATGAGGAAGTGAAAACTGTGAAAATATGACTCTCGAATCTGCCATATAGTTTTGTTTATTAAGTTCAATAAGAAAATCCTGTTTGAGTCTTTCGTCAGCTTTACTATCATAAATAAAGTTTATAATTTCATTTATTTTCTGTTCACAGGCATATAAGACATAAAGCATCATTACACCTTTAATTGCATAAAACAGCAATATAAGCATTATAATAAGTACAATCATTTTATATTCTTTTTTAAGGTTTCATAAGCACTATTTACTAATTTGATATATTCATTATTACCACATTTATCTGGATGATACTCCAAACAGAGCTTTCTCCATGCAGCTTTAATAATAACCATATCACGAGTAGGATTTATTCCTAAAACTCTATATTCAGAAGCAAATTCTTGTAAAGGTTCTTTAGGAGGAGAATAGTTCTGACGCTGGTATCCACCATAAGCATAGTCTCTTGCTTCATTCCAAAACCTTCTTCTCTTTTACGTTCTTCAGCAGCCTTTCTTTGGGATTCAGCTTCCTGTTGAGCTTTATGGGCTTTCCATGCTTTATGAGAGTCATTAAGAATAAATTTTAAACAGTCATAGAATCTATCATAGTCAATAGCAGTTATATTACCATCTTTAATAGTAAAAGAATTACACAATAGCCACCACCAAGATATAAAGGAACAAGTACGAGGACTAAAGAATTGCTTCTTTCTAAATACTTTACTTAAAATATTAGAAAACTTAACTCTATAAAATTCATCTTTACATCCTAACATTACAGAACACAATTTTATCTATAAATCCCATACACTTAAAATTTTGAGTGGGCCCGGAGGGGATTGAACCCACATGTGACCAATTACGGTTTCTACTGGTTATGAGCCAGAGCCGATACGAGCCCAATAAAAAAAGGACAGCATTTGCTGTCCCATATCTGATTAATCAGCAATTTCTTCTACGTCTTCATCGTCAAGGATGTCTATATCCAAGCCTGAGATAGTTCGTAGCATTTCTGGCATTTGAATTGGATCTTCTGGAAACCATTGGTTGTAAGTCTGGAGAGCAACTTTCCATTCAACCATGATGTCACGAAGTTCTTGTTTCTTCGTATTGATAGTTGCTACAAATTCGGCTGGATTGAAGTCTTTACTTACAGGAGACAACGATGTGGTATTGTCAATAGACAAATCCATAAGATTTGTTAACTCATTAATAAGAGCCAAAGCATCACGTTTGTAATTAGAAACAAGCTGCTCTTGCTCGGCTTTTACTGTGTTTGCAATATTGTTTGCACGTGCTTGCAGCAGACTTTGACCACTTCTTGATAAAATTTTCTTAAAATTCATAATTCATTAAACATTAATATATCGCTCACATTTAGAAACAAGAAACTTATACAGCTCTAAGTTATTGTATAAACTATAAGTTTGTATACCTTAATGTCTTTTTCTACAGGCATTAAGGGAGTTTGAACTGTTAAACACATAATCTTGAACTTTATTATTTGAGCCCTCTGTCAGATTCGAACTGACGTGAGATTTCTCTACACGCTTACAAGGCGCGTGCAATCGACCACTATGCGAAGAGGGCAACACAGTTATTACTGTAAATCTTGATAATCCCAAATCTTATGTGCTCCGTTTATACTTTTATCAAAGCAATACTTATACACATTTTCTTTTTCAGGTTTACCTATATCATACGAAGAACCTTTAACCCAATTAGTAAAGGATTTATAAGTGTTAAATATACTTACCTTTTCTTTTGGATATTTAAATGTTCCATTATCATTAGCTACTACAATTCCGTAAGGAAGACCATCTTTACTAACCACATTGTTATAATTAGTATATTCATAATCAGCACTTACAGCATATTGCCTAGTTCCATCGACCTCAATAAACCAAGCAATCCAATATGTTTTATTTGCATCAAAAGGGAACTCTAACTTAGTAATTTTAGGTTCCAATTTAAATCTTATAGGTTCTAATTCATCAACTGTATTAATAAAGCCTACATTGCCTGCAAATAAATCACGTCTTACGTTATCACTTATAATATGTTCACTATAATCAGATAGTACACAACCAAGTCCTATATTCTTACTACTTCCTAAAGCTATAGGTTGTATAGAAACAGTTTGATAAGTAGTATTAGAATTCCAAGGAGTTTCTGCTACACTTTTCACATGAATTATTAGATCGTTGTAGTCTCCGACTTTAGAATCTTCAAACATCACTGCTTGCCAATATGCAGAATATGTTTTAGTAGATAATTGCTCATAGTTTAAATCATCTTTAGTAATGTAAGATACTACAATTCCTTCTCCACTTCTGGTCATTGCAGTATTCTTAGGGGCTTTAATCTTTATAGATTTACTCGTCACTGCAATAGTGTCACCTTCGTAGGTAACTACAGTTACTGCATCTTTAACGACTGGGACTTGATAGTCCATAAAAGTTTCACACTTGGTAATGACATCTTTCATATAAGATGAAGTGTCTACTTTATCAACGCATGATGTCGCTAATAGAAGCATAAAAAGAAAGAATAGTTTCTTCATTTGATTTGATTAAAAGGTTAATAAATAGCGGAATGTATGGGATTCGAACCCAGGGAACGCTGTTACACGTCCAATGGTTTTCAAGACCACCGCAATCGACCAACTCTGCCACCCTTCCAATCATTGTTTTATAAATCCTTGGTTTACGTAGTCATTGTACGTTTCAAGTCTTTTAGAATTACCTGTACCTACAAGAACACATTGATTTGTTACAAACACTTTCTTTGCTCCTATCTCTCCATTAAATCCCTCCCAATAAAGAGTTCCTTCTTCAATATAAGGACTAGGAGACTCCTCTTTTGAGTCAATGGGGAAATCTACATTTTTAATAGAAGCATAATTATCAGTATCATCCATTAAATGATTTGTTGGAATATAATAATTCCTAATGACACCGGTAAGAACTTTGGAATCTTCCAACTCCTCTGGAAAAGTTAACATAAAAGCTTTATAAACCTTTATATTTCTTGCTGCTACTTTAGGTTTGAAATGAGTTATAAATAAACACATATATTTACATTTTAAGGGTGCAAGGTGGTAGTCGAAACCACGTCTTCAGAACCACAATCTGACATTCTAACCGTTGAACTACAAGCACCATGTTGATTAATCAATTACATTGAAATGAATAAACTCTGGAAACTCTCCTTTAAATACATGTTTTGCAACATTACAAAGCCAGATAAACTCAGTAAAGATTTTACTATTCCAAGTATGTAAAGCATAAGTAGCTCCATCTTCATTAGAATCCACAAGATTTAAATCGATTGTAGTAGCAGTAGCAATATCAACAGTTTGAATTTTTACTACTCTTTCTTTTGAAAAGTCAATTTCATTGAGCAAATCATCTGCTCCCATTACCATTTCCAAATCGGCATGGTCTCCATCCCAAGGAATGTCTATATACCATTTGCCATCATATTCTTTAACAAATTTCAATTGCATATTATTTTCTCTTTACTTTATCTATTACTTCTTTATTAGTACCAAGGTAACGTGACCAAAAAGGACTTAGATTATCAAAATCTAAAACATAATCGCATACATTATAATCATTAACTAATGCTTTAGGATTAATTAGTTCATAATCCATCACATCTTGAAGTGTTAAGATAGCTTTGACTTGTTGTCTATGACGTCTTCTAATACATCTATTGTACCAAGAATGTCCAGTTTTATCCTTAATGATTGCATGTTTCTTTCTACTTCTGCTCATAGTTAATAAAGTTAAGTGGAGCTAAAGGGACTCGAACCCTCAACCCCTAGAATGCAAATCTAGTGCTCTCCCAATTGAGCTATAGCCCCGAATTAGCCGCATAAGTCTTATAAGTCATTAGACTATGCTTATGGGCATCTTCTAATTAATTACTCCCGTTGGAGTCCAGTCAAAATACATATTACTTCTTTATTTTTATTTGTTTCACATCAACCTCGAACTTCTTAGCAATGTCTTCTAGAGTAAGTTCTATTACCTTAGGTTCACGTTCCCATAATAGACGCTCTCTTTTAGTATCATCGGGAATTTTGAGTATATTATCAAAGTCTGATTCCCAGACTTGTATTATTTCATAATCTTCCCTCCAATCCTGTCTCCGCAAGTCGTCTGTATAATATTTTAAAAATAATACACCAGAAGGTGTATTTTCTTTCAAAGGAACAAGAATATCAACTACACCACATGAAGAGCTTGGAAATCCTTTCATAACCACATAAGGGTATCCGTCCCGTGTAATAACTCTTCTACCAGTACACAAATTACTTTTTTTCATAAACATAAATTTAATATTGCGTACAGTGCAGGATTCGAACCTGCGATGGGATTTCTCACGGTAGGTTAACAGCCTACTGCCGTCGGCCACTTGGCTAACTGTACATGTCGGATTACTATTCCTATAAATCGCAAAAATATGGTGCAACAAGTAGAAATGTTTGCTGTGAGTAATCCTTATAATATATAACTAACTTAAAAAAATAGAATCATTTTAATAATTTAATCCAATGTGTTGGAGATTATTCCCCTTTTGGAATAACTCCTGTTGGAACCCATGCATAGGTTTTAGCTCCTTGCTCAAAGTACCAACGAACAGCTTTTTTTAAAACATTTAATGCTCTTTTCATAACTGTAAGGATTTAATTAATAAATAAAACATCTAATAAACTCATAAAAGAGTTTGTGTACCCACTGAGATTCGAACTCAGGACCCCGAAATTAAAAGTTTCGTGCTCTAGCCAACTGAGCTATGGGTACAGAACACAATAAAAAGCTTGGTCAAATTAAAAGTTTGATGCTGAGTAATTTGCTGTATGTGTTCTTTATTTATAATAACCAAAAAAGCAGGAGCCCAGAGTGAGATTCGAACTCACGAAACAACGGTTTTGCAGACCGCGGCCTTAGACCACTCGACCATCTGGGCATTAAAACAGAAGTCATAAATTATTGCTTATATTGCTCTACCGTTGAGCTATCTCCTGGTGATGACTTTGTATAGCCAGGAGAGACGGATTCGAACCATCAACCCATTTGCATTAATGTTGCTATAAGACTTCTTTAAATGTAGCCTCTAACAGATTCGAACTGTTGACCTACTGGGTGTAAACCAGTGACCTCTTCATTAACAGTGAATTAAGATTCGGTTGTTGCTGTATGTATCCTTTATATTATGATAAAAAAGATTTCTATCTTATAAAAGAAGACCACTTTTAATAGGTTACTCCATTTCTATTAAGTTAGCCTTCTGTCACACATAAGTGCCTTGTGCAGTTATAAGCTCTGTCAAGCTCCATTGCTTCTTGTTGAACAATGATAAAAGTCACCCAAGTTTATCGTCACACTTAGTAAACGGTGAGTGTCGGGCTGGCAGGACTTGAACCTACGACTTCCAACGTATCAGATTGGCACTCTAACCAGCTGAGTTACAGCCCGAAGAAACGGAAAACAATTTTTGTTTCTTTATAACCGAAAGATTTAATATTGGTTGCTGTTTGTTTTCCTTGTTATTTATCAACTTAAAACCATGAATTTTACTAAATGATTTCCTCCTTGTTGAGGAGGAAGTCTTAATATACCAGTCGTCAGTGCTTTACCTAAAGGAGAATCACTAGTAAAGTAATCTCCGTATTCAGAGAGCTCTTTCTTTAGTTGCACTATTTCTTTATCAATAAGAAGTCCTTCTTTATTCTTCTTACCAAGATTACTTCTCCTTACTTCAAGCTCATAAATCTTATTAAGAATAGGCTTAATTTCGTAGATATAAGTCTCTTGAAGAATGAAGTTCAATATTTGTGAACTTCCATTACTGAGATAAGTTACTTTCACTTTCATACTTTATATATTTAATAGTCCACAACAAGAGTTCGTTACGCTCTCATCTGCTGCTTGGAAGGGGCAGCTATGTTACTCTACACTATGTTGTCTCTATTCTAGTTGCGGTAAACAGGAGTCGAACCTGCTATCTCGTAGCTTATGAGACTAGAATGATTTATATATCCGTTTCACTCTACCGCAATATTTACTCTGAAAACATTCTTATTATTTCTAATGGTATTGTACTTACTGGTTCGAACCTGGAGTGTCCTTCTTGTCTACTAATAAGAATACATATACAATTTAGTTTAATTTCTACACTGTTCCATTCCGAACCATTAGCTATGATAGTAATCTCACTAATACCCCACTCGTCATACCTAACTGAGTAATTTTTTGTATTCATTATTTCTTCAATTTCAGCGGAAGAAGGAAATGAAATACAAGCAATTGCCACTAACTTGAGTTTAGATACCCATTCGTCAAATGAGTACTGTTGAATAAACTTAACGTTATTTTCAACAATTGAAGTTAAATTTCTCTCCATATAATCTATTATTTTTGAGCGGGCGATGCCACGTGTGCTTTCGCAATTAGTTTTGGAGACTAACGTCTTCGACCACTTGACTATCACCCAGTAAGCAGATGTCTCTTATCAACATACCAATTATTGTTTTAAGTAATTTGCTGTGTGACATCTTTATAACTAAAACAAGATACAAAATGGTGGGACCGGCAGGACTCGAACCTGCAGTCCAATTAAGGAGTGGATTTACAGTCCACGCGGCTACCAATTACCGGTTACAATCCCGAATCGACCTAGTAGAGAACCCTGGTTTCCTCATTTAAATATGACTAACCTATATGCAGTGGGTATACATATTTCTAAAATCCATATCCTAGGTCTCGCTAATAGGGTTTTATTCATAGATAGATTGATAATAATCTATCCAATAGTCTGCCTGCATATCTTCGAAGATTTCTTTGAGTTCTTCATCAGATATGTCTTCCATTATATCTTTCTCCTATTAAATAGTCTAAAATATTCGTCAGAATATACGCTGCATAAGTCCTTATACTTTTTTGGCATAGGATAATCAAAGTCATCAAATGCAGACTCTTTAATAAATCCATCATGTAGAGCCATATTTGCTGTGGTAACAGCAATATTACAATTACGCTCCTTTCCCCCAGTCAACAATGTTACTCATAACACTATTAAAGTATTCTGTATCATTATCTACTTGGAGATAGATTTCCACTCTGCAAATTGCAGGATTTTTGAATCCTTGTCTAAGAGTTACCTTAGATACGAAATTCAAGTCTAGCAAATCTGCTATTCTATCCTTAGCTACAATTCTAGAAATTCTTATCATCTTTTGGTAATATTATTTTACATAATTGTGGGATAGGTAGGATTCGAACCTACTAAGCCTAAAGGCAACGGATTTACAGTCCGTCCCAACTCACCATCGTTGGCGCTATCCCATAAAAACAATTAACAGATTTGTTCTAATTAACATAACTACTACAATTCTTCCTTTTGGCACCCCAAGTCCTCTAGTAGCTAATAGCCGCACTAGTGCGTGGTAACAATTTTAAGGGAACTCACCTCTGTTAATTGGAGTAATCAGGGATTCATCTACGTAGGCACCCAATAGACATTATCTATTCTACTAGTGAATAGTGATTACTTCGTCTGGATAGTGTGGCTCGAACACACGACCTCTGCATCCCAAATGCAGCGTTCTACCTACTGAACTATATCCAGAGAAGAGACATTATTTAATTGTCTCTAAATAAATTCTTAAAGCTTCTGTTGAGGATTTCAACATAGAGTCCTTAGCGGCTTGCTTTAATTTAGCTGCAACATACTTAGCAGTCTTACCTTCAAATATTTTACAAATTGCTCTTTTCTTCTTACCTTTCAACTTTCTAAATACAGGACAGTGAACAGACATATCATTACAGAATAATGCCCAAGCTTGACCTTGTAAATCGGAAGGACATTTATATTCACTATTAGTTGTCAAACTTTCTTTTCGCATGTCTGATTTAGTCATTAAAGATTCAAGGTACTTAGTAAGTCTACTCATAGTTTTATCTCCTTACTCCAAATTTTAAGGCATGAAAGTCCAGCTATCAGAGCCGTAAATGCAAGTATAATATTGATTAAAGGAGTTAAGATAAGAAATATTGCCATTGCTAATACTCCAATCCTCATAGTCACTCCTTTAAAAACTACATAAAAAGTAGTTCCACATATTACTGCCGGAAGAACATAAAGTAATAATACATCCATAATTAATCTTTAATTAGTTACTAATCCGATATATTTAGTCTTTGTGATATTGAAGATAAACTTTATATGCTTCCAAGAAAACTCAAAGAAGTAACAAACACTAGGTTTTGTTTTACTTCTAAAGTAAATTCTGTTGCCTCTAAAGCCAATAAACTTCATTAAATCAAATTTAAACATATCATTTACATTTTATTGTGGAGTGGGAGGGCTTCGAACCCCCGACGCCTAGACCTTCAATCTAGCGCTCTACCTACTGAGCTACCACTCCATTCAACTGCAAGCCTCTCAGTCTCCTTTTTAGCTTGCAGTCTAACTCTTTATCTCTCATATCTCCAAAGAGAAGTACTAATAGTTTACGGATTAGGTTTCGTACTTCTCTTTGTCCTTTTGAGCCTTAGAGAGTCTTTTCAGTTTTACTATAGATATGATTAGTAAGTTTGCTGTACCTAATCCTTATGATATGTTAAATCGTCAGCATGTTAAGTAAATCCTGATCCATTGCTGCTTGGAATAACTCCAATGCATTCTTAGGAATATTTTCTACAGCAGTTTTACCTGTTAAGAAAGCTATTCCAGCGGGATCAAGACCACTCATATAGAACGTGTAAGCATCATCGCACAATCCTTCAAACTTGGGACGAATTGAAGAACTATAGTATCCGTTAGGAATATCCCAAAGTAGAATAACAAAGTTATCTACATATTCCTTAGTAAATGCTGTGCGAAGTATCTTACGGAAAGCTTCGAAAGTTGTCTGCGTGTTTCCAGCATAGTTAAACTCTCCATCGGAGATGCAAACAATGCCTGTTGGAAAATCAGATTCTTTGTACTTTGCCCTCATTTCTACCAATTTATTGGCTACTGATAAGAGATTAGTCCTACAGAAACCATTTCCGGAGTAGTTATAAAACTTCTCAAATGGAGTGTTACCTCTCCAAGTCTTTATAAGACATGTATTACTGAATTCCAATACGGTATTAGCGAATGGTCCTTCGAGTAATGAGGATAGATAAAGTCCAATGGATTTAGCAATGTGATATGCACTTATCTTGAGTCCTGGGATTTGGGAAGTCATAGAACCTGATGTATCAAGAACTGCAATAAGATTAGTCTTACGATTCATATCTTGTTTTGCAGTCTCAATAAGTTGTGCAAATTGCTTATTAATGGTTTCGATTTGGTACTTAGGCAAATCAGGAGTTTTATTTGAACTACCCCATCCACAGTAGATTTCTGGAAACAGTTCATATACAAATCCTGTGTATTTTGCCACTGGTTTCTTAGCCAACCATTCCTCATAGGCTTTCTCAAGTCCATGATTCTTTAAGAACTTACTCTTAGCAAGAAGATTCAATGCTCTACCAGCAATCGTATCGAAATCAAGATTCTTGTAATCTTGACGGCTAATTGCCTGCTGCCATTGATGAGCATTTCCAGATGCCTTGAGTTTACGATAGGATTTATATGCTCTGAATTTATCTTCATCAGTCTCTCCCATGTCAAATGCTGCTTGAGCTATCTTCTTTGCAATAAAGTTATTGCATTGAGAACGCATACTTTGGCATTTCTTTGAAGGCTTCATTTGAGGAAGATATTTCTTTACAAGGTTTGATTGACCTTCATCAGCCAATCCACTGCAAATAAATCTCAAAAGGAATTTCCAATCAAGAGCTTTATTTACTTTTCCATTGTATTCCAAATCCAGTCTCATAATTTCAAAGATGTCATCCCACGAACCTGCAGTTATGAAGATAGGAAGATTTCTCTTGAATGTATCGGGATGGTAGACAGCAAGCCAAATCATTCTCATAAAGAATTCAGCTTTTAAACCTTGTCCTCTTTGAGTGCTTAATTTCTTGCCATCTGGAAGCACAGCTCCTCTCGTAATTGTACGAATATACACAGACAACTTCACAGTTGTTAAAGGATCAATAGACCATAATCTATTCATAGTTTCAGATACTTCCTGAAAACTTCTAGCCTTTCTATAATTAGTAATGGCAGCAAAGTCATCAACAAAAGCATTTCCTGACGTATCATATTTCAAACTGAAATTACCGGAACGAGTCTCGTGTTCGGATTTGAATTGTTCCCTTTCAAAAATGTTATTGAAAGCAGGTGCTTCTACTCCCAAACCTTTAGTAGCTTTCGGAGCTACTTCAAACAATGTTGTTCTTTTCTTATCAAACATAATCAGGTTTATTTATAAAGTAATTCGTAAAGATGTTCATATAAATCTTTCAGATAGAAATCAGAAGTACTAGGATAGTCTGACCTAAAAGACCTCATTAGTTCTACAGCTGTGATACTGGTTGCAATTAATCTTACGAGAAAGTCATGCAAACTGTCTTCATCTTCGATAGTGTTCTTAACGAATTGAACAAATACTCTAGTTCCAGATACAGTATTCAACTTTAGGGCTTTTAACAAATTGTATCCTCCTCTTGATAATATCATGTGGAGCATTTTATATGCAGCCTGAGCTTGTTTGACCATATCCTCAGATATATTCGGAAACTTCTCAAAATCCTCTGCTTGTCTTCTACCTAAAGTAGGCTTTCCAAAATATGCAAATGCATATCCAATACTAGAAATTCCATTCTCTTCCATGAAATTGAGGAATCTTGTACAGTGTTCATTACCTCTACAAGCATTGAATTGTACAAAGTTTAGAATACTCCATTTAAGACTTGAATTATTAATGGCAATTCATCCAAATCTACATCAGTAGGAAGTATTTGAACTCTAATTCTGATTCTATTGCCTCTGAGGTCATACTTAATTCCCTCTTTGTAAAGATTACTGATAGCCTTCCATCTGTGATGTCCATCTATAATTTCTACAATTCCATTTCTATATCCTACCATAATGGGAGTAAGAAACAAAGAGCTGTTCTTTCTCAAAGACTTTTCGATTTTCTTCACATGAGATAAGACTAAAGGTCTGTTCTTCTCACATAAATCAATATTGTGACCATCATCTGGATCAATAAAGAAATATTCATTTTTAATCTCTTCCATTGTATTTGAAATCTTTTATAGTTAGTTATTGTAGCTACACCCGGAGTCGAACCGGGACGGCCCTTTCGGACTGCAGCTAAAGTGACGCAGGAGGGAGTTGAACCCTCAATCCCTCATGGGCCCAGGTGTTTAAGACCTGTCTGTATACCAATTCCAGCACTGCGCCATCATTTATTCATGTTCTTACCACGGTAGTTATCAGTAAATGAATGACAATTAGGACAGAGAATCTGTAAATTCTCTAATCGCAAATCGTCTTTAATTCCATTTACATGATGTAATTCTAAAGCGATTGGTTGTCCCATCCACTCAGTATTACCGCAACATTCACATTTGTATTCCTTAACACCTTCTTTAAGTAAGCGTTGTCTCAAATTGTTGCTATTAACCCACGTTGAATGCTCTTAATGGTCTAGCTTTCTTTACAGGTTGATACCTTTCTCCTTGATTCCAAACCTTACCAGTCATGTGTGAAGTATCTAATCCAAGTTCACTAATCTTTCTCTTAACAGTATCATAATTACTGCCAGCAGGTTTTAATCCCAGCTTCCTTATTACTTCTGCGTAGGAAGGACTGGTCTTAACTGCCTCAATGAATTGCTCGTCTGTCCATTTTCTCTTACTCATCCTTGTATAATTAATACACAAAGATAGTAATTAAATTTTAGTCTACCTAATTCATTTAAGTTAAGATTTGTGAAAGTGTTGTGCGTCTACCTATTCCGCCATCCTTAAAGGGAAGAAATATTAATTAAGACACTCGTTATAAGTGCTATGCCAATACTAACAAGTCCAATAGTTGCAAGCACCATAACATATTTCTTCAGATTAGTTATTCAAATTTGGAATCCTCTTCTTGTACAAACTCCCAAAAGTCTCCAAACTCTTCAGCACAAATCACTGCAAACATTATTGCGCTAACAAGCCCAATTGCAAGCAGGATACACACAAATCCACATAAAACTGACACCATAATATTGTCTTAGTTTCGTGACTGCAAAGATACAACAATTAATTGGACCTGCAAACACAAATTAGTTAAATTTTGTAAATTCAGACTTTTCAGGGCTCTTAATCTCCTCACCATATATTTTTACTCTTCCAGTTGAATCAGAAGATAATTTATATTCGAGGATCTTAAATCGAGTTCCATCTCTTCTATATATTTCCTGTTTGACAGGATCTAAAATAAAAGAGGTTGTCTTTTTATCAAAGAGTTCAGACACTCCAACAGTTAACATTACTATTCCAAGACCACAGAATATTCCAGCTATTACTCCATCCATTTTCTCGATGATGAAAAATACTATGGCAGACATAAGTAACGCTATAAAGAATATTGCTCCAATCATTATAAATTCTTAAATATTTTAGTTAAAATAGCATAAGCTATTGCTAAACCAATTCCAAAGGAAACCATCCCAAGAATTCCTTGTATAAGATATGCAAGTATTTCCATGAGATTATGCCTTTTGATGTTTAACAATAAATTCCCAAACCTTAAAGACAATAATGAACGCTAATATACCAGCTATGAATTTCATACGTTTCTATTTAAAGGTTTAATAACTTTATAAAGTATTCGAACAGGTCGACGAGAGAGATATTTATCAGCAAACATAGATAAGCTAAGTATCATTGCATAACAGCAAACCATTATAATACAGATGACTACTTTAGTTGGGCTGGACACAACAAACATTAAAGTCAATAGTATAGAATATACAATCAAAGTTAATGTTATACACCATTTAGGTGAATATTTTATCCAAAGCATTATCCTTTCCATAGTTTATCATAAGGTAATTTTGTATATGAATAGATTTCTTCCCAAGTTTCTGGATGAAGTGTACATTCAGTAGCTGCATATCCAAGGTTGTAATTTCCGTCAACTCCTTTATAGCAAAGCCCATCAAGAGTACATTGGACTAATCCTAACTTATATCCACTTACGTAGTTATGAAAAAGACTCCATCCTCCTTTCCAAGTTTGTATAATATTATTAATACATTCCATAGTAGGCTTTTCCTCAGTAAAGGTGTGAATAAATTCACTACCTGCAACATTAGAATCTTCGTCTAGCATCATTCCACTAGTGAATATAGTGTCGGATTTCCAGATAAAGAATGTGACAAAACTAACAAACTCTCCTTGCCTATTTTTAGCAATTAGTTTCCACACCTTTTTCTTAGGTGCAGGAACTTGTCTACAATATCTTAAACACATATTAATAAAGGTCCCATTCGATTAAAGCACTTGTACACACTTGGTCCATGTCGTACTCTGGATTCTCACGAGCAATTTCAATAGCAGACATCACTACTTCAGTTTGCATATCGTATGAAGATGTCGTTTCCAGCATCTCCATTACTATTGTTGCGTCTTTGTTGTTCATACTTCTTCCCAATTAATGGTTACAACCTTTTTGAGAATACGATAGTCACCCGTTGCTTTAAGGGTTTCTATAGCTTTCTCAATTATATCCTCTTCAAAGAGTAATTCTGGCTCTTCCATGTTAATGGGAGAATTCTCAGGCTTCTTGTTAGGTCTTATCTTCTCAAGGTAAGTTTCAATCTTACCTATAAAGACAGGTTTCTTTGGAAACCTATAGAGTCTACCAGTTTTTTCCACAATGCCCAACTTTGGAAGTAATGAATACCCATGATGAATTCTTGGTAAAACTCCAGCCAATAGAGTTATTAATTCTTCACGAGTGAATGTTTCGCCTGCATATGTCTCTCTAACTTCATTAAATTGAACACAGGCTTCTTTTGCTGACTTTCTTTTCTTTGCCATAATCTTCTATTTTTTAAAGTTCTGAATATATTCGTACATAGAATATGGAAGGTGAGTGTATTTTGCCTCTCCTCGTCTACGAAGGGCAATCATTTTCTCCTTTCCATTCCAATATATAAGAGAATCTTCGTCACAAGCGTATTTATTTCCTTCAAGATGCTTCATTGAACACTCTTCGCGCTTATCAGATAATTGTTCTATTATTTTCATTTTATTTGTATTATGTTACTTACATTAAAACAATAAGTAGTTCCATCAGGACCGAGAGTAGGAAATGCCCTTACAGACACTTCAGGGAATTCTATTTTAAGCGCTTCATATTTCTGCTTGGAACCCATTGCAAACACTGTATAACGGAAGTGTTCATTTTCAATAGTAAATACTCCTAGAAAAGCATTTTTATCGTTACGAATTTTTCCTGTTGGGCTTACTCTACAACGTTGTATTTCTCCAGATGCTGTTGAAATTGTTATATTTCTCCAATTATCGAATGGATCTGGAATGCGAGAAATTACTATATTTGAAATATTTGTAAAAGGCACTATAGTATTTAAATAGATAGGACTGCCTGACATAAGAGCTTTAATAAAGTCAAATTCTGCTTTCTTCATGATTATAAGTTTTAATAAATGATATTGTGGACCTGGAGGGAATCGAACCCTCGTCCCAACAATGCTACATAACAAGATTACATGTTTCTCTATTTTATTACATCAGCTGTTGAGTTCAGCATGTAGATAGTTTTAATAGACTTATTTGCATCCTAGTTTCCATCGCAATGAAGGCAACAATACACGCAAAGCTATACTTGCAAACTACCAAACTATTAGGGAAGACCGAAGTCTCCTCTCCACCACTCCATTTACGTTGGAGAACGCCTATTTGTAACCCATAGATAGGTGATGGAAGGTTTCAGCCTATTAACTCACTGAGTGTTCGGTTAATGTAAAGCTGGACATCAACCGCCATGTGTATGTTGAGCACTTTACAATCCTCTTCTGTTTCTAGGTTCCTTCCGTAACCCGACTTAGTTAGGTAGTTCTAATAAGCCAGCAGCTTAGGCTGCCATTCTTACGCTAGTGTTAGCATTTATTGTTTTCCTTCGTTTAAAGAGATTGCGCTCTACATGTCTTATTACTTCGTCAATCGCGGTCAAATCCAGTCAAGCCCAATTTATTTACAGTTCAATTACTGTTCCTGTTGGAAGAATTCTGATTTGAACATCTCTAACCTTGGGAGCAGATGTTACATCAAACAGATTTGGATAACAATCACCACTAGGAACTCCAATGAAAATTGCTGCACTTCCATGTCTTTGGAATACATCACCCATTTGAAAATCTTCATCATGCCAAGTAATTACCTCAGCAACATCTCCGTCTTGCATATCTGCAAGCTTTTGATATTCATGATTTACTACTTTTGCCATATTATTTATGTCTTTTGATTTTAGAATTCTGATTATTAGAAACTGAAGGAGCAGATTGAGAATTATTTGGAATTTCTTCCAATAAATAAGAAGGAAGCCAATACTCTGGAATTTCATTACATTTAAAAGTCCCATCAGAATCATCATATATTGTGACTGTAATTTCTTCTCCACAAGAAAACATAAGTTCCTCTACTGAAGCACTAGACCCAATTACTTCTCTCTGCTTATTATGAGAAATAAACAACAATCGCTCTTTAGAAATAAAGCGAAATTTATCATTTGGATGTATCATAATATATTGTTTTTTTTTTAAGTTATCAAAAGAAAATGAGCTATCTATTTTCCCAAACCAATAGCCCCATATTGCAAATCAAAGAATTGTAGAGATGGGCAAACTCGAATTGCCAACCTTGCCTTGAACGGCAATGCTCTATCCAATTGAGCTACATCTCTTGCCAGATTTATTCGTCTAATTCAAAGTCCTTGAGAAACTCATCCTCATTAATAATGAGGTTTTCCTCTTCGGCAGAACGGGCTCCTTCGAGATAGAATTGAATAAGTTCTTTTACTTCGCCATTCAGCTTCTGAGTATCTATACCTTGTTCTTTGGCATAGATAAAAAGCTTGTCGATATAATCGGAGATTTCTTCTCTTTCAAGTTCATCTTCCACATGCATCAGAATCCACTCTGAGTTGGCTATTTCTGCCAAGAAAAGACCAGGAAAATAAAGAGATTTGTCTTCCACTGAAGGAAGAGATTTGATGAAAAGCATTTCAGATAAATTCATATTATTCAAATTTATAAAGATTAGTATTTATTTCATATCCTCATTTATAAAGATTAGTATTTAT
>OGPN01000033.1_pt1 | contig 89022 bp, 69 predicted proteins | sample 1552941 | NCBI WGS metagenome assembly OGPN01 (sample SAMEA2580220, study PRJEB22360) | human gut metagenome | biome: human gut; feature: human-associated habitat; material: faeces | place: Denmark | collected 2008/2010
GAGTTAGGCACGGGGTTTTATAATTTGGTTGTGGGGGGGGGTTTTAGCCATATTGAAGGGGCGAGCAAACAAAGTGATTTTGTCCAGGCGGGTTATCAGTATGGTTTTAATAACTTATTAACGCTGTATGGTGGCTCGATGGTCGCGAATAATTATTACGCGTTCACTTTGGGGACTGGCTGGAATACACGCTTTGGTGCCATTTCCGTCGATGCCACAAAGTCGCATAGTAAACAAGACAACGGCGATGTGTTTGACGGGCAAAGTTATCAAATTGCCTACAACAAATTTGTGAGCCAAACGTCGACACGTTTTGGTCTGGCGGCCTGGCGTTATTCGTCGCGTGATTATCGGACATTTAATGATCACGTATGGGCAAACAATAAAGATAATTATCGCCGTGATGAAAACGATATCTATGACATTGCCGATTATTACCAGAACGATTTTGGCCGTAAAAATAGCTTTTCTGCCAATATGAGTCAGTCATTGCCAGAAGGCTGGGGTTCTGTGTCCTTAAGTACGTTATGGCGAGATTACTGGGGGCGTAGCGGCAGCAGTAAGGATTATCAGTTGAGTTATTCCAACAACCTGCGAAGGATAAGCTATACCCTCGCGGCAAGCCATGCTTATGACGAGAATCATCATGAAGAGAAACGTTTTAATATTTTTATATCGATTCCCTTTGATTGGGGTGATGACGTTACGACGCCTCGTCGGCAAATATATATGTCTAACTCAACGACGTTTGATGATCAGGGGGTTGCCTCAAATAATACGGGATTATCAGGAACCGTTGGAAGCCGGGATCAGTTTAACTATGGGGTCAACCTGAGTTATCAGTATCAGGGAAATGAAACGACAGCTGGGGCGAATTTAACCTGGAACGCGCCGGTTGCGACAGTGAATGGCAGTTATAGTCAGTCGAGTGCTTATCGACAGGCTGGAGCCAGTGTTTCAGGGGGCATTGTCGCCTGGTCGGGTGGCGTTAATCTGGCAAACCGTCTTTCTGAAACGTTTGCTGTGATGAATGCGCCAGGAATTAAAGATGCTTATGTCAATGGGCAAAAATATCGCACAACAAACCGTAATGGAGTGGTGGTATACGACGGAATGACACCTTATCGGGAAAATTACCTGATGTTGGATGTGTCACAAAGCGATAGCGAAGCAGAATTACGTGGCAACCGGAAAATTGCCGCCCCTTATCGCGGCGCGGTTGTACTGGTTAATTTTGATACCGATCAGCGCAAGCCATGGTTTATAAAAGCATTAAGAGCGGATGGGCAACCATTAACGTTTGGTTATGAAGTCAATGATATCCATGGTCATAATATTGGTGTTGTCGGCCAGGGAAGCCAGTTATTTATTCGCACCAATGAAGTACCGCCATCGGTTAATGTGGCAATTGATAAGCAACAAGGGCTTTCATGCACAATCACCTTCGGTAAAGAGATTGATGAAAGTAAAAATTATATTTGCCAGTAATAGTCAGGTGGTTCTATGGAAATTCGCATAATGCTATTTATATTAATGATGATGGTTATGCCTGTGAGCTATGCGGCATGTTATAGTGAGTTATCTGTTCAGCACAATTTGGTTGTTCAGGGGGATTTTGCACTTACTCAAACACAAATGGCGACATATGAGCATAATTTTAATGATTCGTCATGCGTGAGTACAAATACTATCACCCCTATGAGCCCGTCGGATATTATTGTTGGACTTTATAACGATACCATTAAATTAAATTTACATTTTGAATGGACAAATAAAAACAACATTACATTGTCAAATAATCAGACCAGTTTCACCAGTGGTTATTCGGTAACGGTGACACCTGCGGCCAGTAATGCAAAAGTGAATGTTTCTGCGGGGGGCGGTGGTTCAGTGATGATTAATGGAGTTGCGACATTATCCAGTGCTTCATCATCGACACGTGGGAGTGCCGCAGTACAATTTCTACTGTGTTTATTAGGTGGTAAGTCATGGGATGCATGTGTAAATAGCTACAGAAATGCATTGGCACAAAATGCAGGTGTCTATTCCTTTAATCTGACATTGTCATACAACCCGATAACCACAACCTGCAAACCGGACGATTTATTAATTACGTTAGAGAGTATTCCCGTTTCACAATTACCAGCCACAGGTAACAAAACAACAATAAATAGTAAAAAAGGGGATATTATTCTGCGTTGTAAAAATTTATTAGGTCAACAAAATCAAACATCACGGAAAATGCAGGTGTATTTATCAAGTTCTGACTTGTTAACCAACAGCAACACGATCCTGAAAGGTGCGGAAGATAATGGCGTAGGATTTATTCTTGAAAGTAATGGTACGCCAGTCACACTTTTAAATATCACTAACAGCAGTAAAGGATATACAAATTTAAAAGAAATTGCGGCAAAGTCAAAACTTACAGATACAACGGTTTCAATTCCGATAACGGCCAGTTACTACGTCTACGATACAAACAAAGTTAAATCTGGCGCACTGGAGGCAACCGCATTAATCAACGTGAAATACGACTAATAACAAGCAAGACGAGCAAGTGGCTAATAATAAAAATATTAAGGTGTCTGCATTCCCCCCTCTCTCCGAGGGGGCTTTTTTTAGCGATGATAAAAAATCTCACCGTCGTAGGCTTTAATGATTTTACCGTCGGTGTCGCTGATCAACACGTACGCGCCACCCATATAGGTCCAGTGCGTCCCGGCATCAGGCGCGGGCAGGTTACGTAACTGCCACTGCTTAATGTTGTACTCATCGGTGCGGTACATCTCTGGGACGGTGTCACCTGGTTTGAAATGCTTAAAGTCAGCAATGAAACTGCTTAACTCATACTTAGAAATTCCCGAGGTATTGGTCGAACCCGCGGTGGCTGGTGCGGCCCAGGCGGCACTGGTAACCAGCAAAAGCGCACCCAGCAACATCTTATTTTTAATGGTCATAAACTCTCCACTTTGGGGATCTGTAATATCAGTCGCATATCTTTCCTGCCATACAATATAACTGACAAGCGATATTTTGTTAGTGATCCCATGATTTCGTAAAAAGTGTAAATGAAAGGATGCCCTAAAAGCATCCTTAGCGAGCAGAGAGTCAGCGGAAATAGCTGATTTAAGAATCATCCTGGGCTGAAGATAACATGCAAGCCTAAAGGATTGAGTTATCGCATTATGCCCATGAAGCCATGTACGCCCATATACACACCAACTAAGCCAATCAACAGACTGGAAAAATAGGGAGCGCGTTTAGCGAGAGTGTTAAATCCGCTCCAGCGTTTTGCGACCTGCTGAACGCTGATTGCTGCGCCAACGCCTACGGTGACAAGCGTTAACGCCAGGCCGAGGCTGAAACTGACGACCAGTGTTGCGCCCAGTGTCAGGGCTTTCAACTGAATGCAAATCAACAGCACGGTAATTGCTGCCGGGCAGGGGATAAGGCCACCGGTTAAGCCAAATAGCAAAATTTGCCAGTTGGTGACCTCTCTACCATCAAAGCGTCGTTTAATGTCATTGGCATGGGCTCGTGCATGGGCATCCTGATACTCGCCATGTTCGTGATGGTGATGATGTCCATGGTCGTGGTGATCTTCGTGATCGTGGTGATGATGCTCATGATCATGCTCGTGCATATTCTCCAGCCAGTTGCGTTCGCCGCGCCAGGTACGCCAGAACATCCAGAACGCGGTGCTAATAATGATCACTGCGGAAATCAACTGGAGCCACGGTTCTGCTGATTGAGCAGTAAAGCGTTTGCTGATCACCATCCCGCCAAAGGCAATTAACCAGACCACTGCGGTATGCGAAATAGTTGCTGCCAGTCCGAGCATCACCGCCTGTTTAATGGTGCCTTTGATGGCGATGATAAACGCCGCCATCATCGTTTTTGAGTGCCCCGGTTCCAGACCATGAAGCGCACCAAGTAAGATGGCGCTGGGGATGAAGAACCAGGCGTTTCCTTGCTGAAGAAGTGTTGTAAATTCGGTCATGATAATAATTCTTAGTATTAATTCGGCAATCTGATTCTACTCCCCCCCAGTACCTGATACTACCCCCCAGTAGATTAATAGTGCTATGATTTTTCATATTCTTGTTAACCAGGTGTTGCCATGTCTCATACAATCCGTGATAAACAGAAACTGAAAGCGCGTGCCAGTAAGATTCAGGGCCAGGTCGTGGCGCTCAAGAAAATGCTCGACGAACCGCATGAATGCGCTGCAGTTTTACAACAGATTGCTGCTATCCGTGGCGCGGTAAACGGTCTGATGCGGGAAGTGATTAAAGGCCATCTGACGGAACACATCGTTCACCAGGGGGATGAGCTAAAACGTGAAGAAGATCTGGATGTCGTTCTGAAGGTGCTGGATTCTTATATCAAATAATTTCACAACGTTATTGTAATACCGCCGTTTTTCCCCGTTTACAACGCGTGCGCTGGACATTACCATCCTCCTCTGCGATTTATTATCGCAACCAAACGACTCGGGGTGCCCTTCTTTGTGAAGGCTGAGAAATACCCGTATCACCTGATCTGGATAATGCCAGCGTAGGGAAGTCACGGACCACCAGGTCATTGCTTCTTCACGTTATGGCAGGAGCAAACTATGCAAGTCGACCTGCTGAGTTCAGCGCAATCTGCGCACGCGTTACACCTTTTTCACCAACATTCCCCTCTTGTGCACTGCATGACCAACGATGTGGTGCAAACTTTTACTGCCAATACCTTGCTGGCGCTCGGCGCATCGCCAGCGATGGTTATCGAAACCGAAGAGGCCAGTCAGTTTGCGGCTATCGCCAGTGCCTTGTTGATTAACGTTGGCACGCTGACGCGGCCACGAGCGCAAGCGATGAGTGCTGCCGTTGAGCAAGCAACACGATCACAAACGCCCTGGACGCTTGATCCGGTTGCGGTTGGTGCGCTCGATTATCGCCGCCGTTTTTGTCTGGAACTTCTGTCCCATAAGCCAACCGCCATACGTGGTAATGCTTCGGAAATCATGGCATTAGCTGGCGTTGCTAATGGTGGACGGGGAGTGGATACCACTGATGCCGCAGCTAACGCGATACCTGCTGCACAAACACTGGCACGGGAAACTGGCGCAATCGTCGTGGTCACTGGCGAGGTGGATTATGTTACCGATGGACATCGTATCATTGGCATTCACGGTGGCGATCCGTTAATGACCAAAGTGGTAGGAACTGGCTGTGCACTATCGGCGGTTGTCGCTGCCTGTTGTGCGCTACCAGGCGATACGCTGGAAAATATCGCATCTGCCTGTCACTGGATGAAACAAGCCGGAGAACGCGCAGTCGCCAGAAGCGAGGGGCCAGGCAGTTTTGTTCCACATTTCCTTGATGCGCTCTGGCAATTGACGCAGGAGGTGCAGGCATGAAACGAATTAACGCTCTGACGATTGCCGGTACTGATCCGAGTGGTGGTGCGGGGATTCAGGCCGATCTTAAAACCTTCTCGGCACTTGGCGCTTATGGTTGCTCAGTTATTACTGCACTGGTGGCGCAAAATACCCGTGGCGTACAGTCGGTGTATCGCATTGAGCCTGATTTTGTCGCCGCCCAGCTCGATTCGGTGTTCAGTGATGTGCGAATCGACACCACTAAAATCGGTATGTTGGCGGAAACCGATATTGTTGAAGCGGTGGCAGAACGGTTGCAACGTTATCAGATCCAAAACGTGGTACTCGACACCGTTATGCTGGCAAAAAGCGGCGACCCGCTGCTTTCACCTTCGGCAGTTGCCACGCTACGCAGTCGATTATTGCCACAGGTTTCATTAATAACGCCAAACTTGCCCGAAGCAGCCGCCTTGCTCGACGCGCCACACGCGCGCACCGAACAGGAAATGCTGGAACAAGGGCGATCGCTGTTGGCGATGGGCTGTGGCGCAGTGCTAATGAAAGGTGGTCATCTGGATGATGAGCAAAGCCCGGACTGGCTGTTTACCCGCGAGGGTGAACAACGGTTTACCGCACAGCGCATTATGACCAAAAACACTCACGGCACTGGTTGTACGCTCTCTGCGGCGTTGGCTGCACTGCGCCCGCGCCATACAAACTGGGCTGACACCGTACAGGAGGCAAAAAGCTGGCTTTCATCGGCATTAGCCCAGGCCGACACGCTGGAAGTTGGTCACGGTATTGGTCCGGTTCACCACTTCCACGCCTGGTGGTGAGCACCGTACTATAGCTGCTTTGGTTATTGTCAGCCTTTGGTGCTGACATTCAGGGATGAAACCAATGCAGTTGAGAATCACCAGTCGAAAAAAATTCACCGTTTTATTATGCGCTCTTGGGCTAATTTCCATCGTTGCAATTTATCCGCGTCAGACGGTGAATTTTTTCTATTCGACAGCAATTCAGATTAAAGACTACATTCACTTCTACGGTTATCGCCCGGTTAAATCTTTCGCTATTCGCATTCCTGCCAGTTACACCATTCACGGAATAGATGTTTCGCGCTGGCAGGAGCGGATCGACTGGCAGCGGGTGGCAAAAATGCGCGATAACGGTATTCGCTTACAATTTGCCTTTATCAAGGCGCCGGAAGGCGAAAAGCTGGTGGACCCCTATTTTTCGCGTAACTGGCAACTAAGCCGCGAAAATGGCCTGCTGCGCGGGGCGTATCATTATTTCTCCCCGTCAGTATCCGCTTCAGTTCAGGCGCGATTATTTCTGCAAACGGTGGATTTCTCACAAGGCGATTTCCCTGCGGTACTGGACGTAGAAGAGCGAGGAAAATTATCGGCAAAAGAATTACGCAAGCGGGTAAGTCAGTGGCTAAAAATGGTCGAAAAACGTACGGGAAAAAAGCCAATTATTTACTCAGGAGCCGTTTTTTATCACACCAATCTGGCGGGCTATTTCAATGAATATCCGTGGTGGGTGGCTCACTATTATCAACGTCGCCCGGACAATGACGGCATGGTCTGGCGCTTCTGGCAGCATTCCGACCGTGGACAGGTCGATGGCATTAATGGTCCGATGGATTTTAATGTGTTTAATGGCACGGTGGAGGAGTTGCAGGCATTCGTTGATAGGATTAAAGAAACGCCTTAAATAAGAAGCAGTGATATACTCTCACCAGATTCCCCGGCAGGAAAAAGACAAATGGAACAAGCGCATACCCAGCTGATTGCCCAACTGAACGAACGTATTTTAGCGGCGGATAACACGCCGCTTTATATTAAGTTTGCCGAAACGGTAAAAAATGCCGTGCGCAGCGGGGTGCTGGAGCATGGCAATATTTTGCCCGGTGAGCGTGATTTAAGTCAGTTAACCGGCGTTTCGCGCATTACGGTGCGCAAGGCGATGCAGTCGCTGGAAGAAGAGGGCGTGGTGACGCGTTCGCGTGGTTACGGCACGCAGATCAACAACATCTTCGAATACTCGTTGAAAGAAGCGCGAGGTTTTTCTCAGCAGGTGGTGTTGCGCGGGAAAAAGCCCGATACGCTATGGGTTAACAAGCGTGTCGTGAAATGTCCCGAAGACGTCGCGCAGCAGCTGGCGGTCGAAGCGGGAAGTGATGTCTTTTTGCTTAAGCGTATTCGCTATGTCGATGAAGAGGCGGTATCGATTGAGGAATCGTGGGTTCCGGCACATTTAATTCATGATGTTGATGCCATCGGGATTTCTCTTTATGACTACTTCCGCAGCCAGCACATTTACCCACAACGTACGCGTTCCCGCGTTAGCGCCCGGATGCCGGATGCCGAGTTTCAGTCACATATTCAGTTAGATAGCAAAATACCGGTGCTGGTGATCAAGCAAGTGGCGCTTGACCAACAGCAACGGCCTATTGAGTACAGCATCAGCCACTGTCGCAGCGATCTATACGTTTTTGTGTGCGAGGAGTAGTTCCTCGCGCGTTGGCGCACAATCACCGCCCCGATGCCCGACAACCCACGACGCCACTGCATTGCCCAGTAATACGGCATCCGCCAGTGGCAGACCAGAGGCCAGCCCGGCAAGTACGCCACCGGCATGACTGTCGCCCGCCCCAATGGTGTCTACAACTTGCGTTGGAAATGCCGGAATGCAGCCAGAAGCGTCGTTGCTGAAATACCATGCGCCTTCTTTATCGAGGCGAACGATCAACGGCGCGGCAAATTTCTCCTGCCATTGCTTGCCAAGTGTTGTTATCTCTGCGGATAAAGCAAAACGTTCGGCGGCAATCTCAGCCTCTTGACGATTGAGTGACACTAAAGGTCGACAGGCCATGATCCGCGCCAGTAATGCATCCGGGATATCGCCAATACGTGGGCCAAAATCGATAAACGGCGTCACGTCTTGCAGCTTTTCCAGCCATTCCACTAACAATTCGCCGCAGGGCGAGGCCAGTTGATAACCGGAAAAATAGAGCAGGCTGCCAGGCGCAACGGTTAATCGCGCCAGCCACTGGCGATTCCACTGATTTTCCACACCGCTGAATGACATAAAAGTGCGTTCGCCATCAGGCTCAACCAGCGCCAGACACCAGCCGTTATCACCTTCGGCGTTATCGATCAGGCTGATTAAGTCCTCTTTTGCCATCCGGTTGCGAATAATCTCCGCCCACACCCCCTGACCGAGCGGCAAGGCATTACCCGCTTCGATGCCGAGGCGCTTTAATGCCACGGCAATATTCAGTGCACAGCCGCCAACGTTAACGCTCTGCTGTTTCAGTTCGATATCGCACCCACGCCAGGGGAGGGCATAAGCGTCGGCGATCACATCAATGACCGCCGCGCCAATCACCATAACTGGCTGACGCGAGGTTAATTCAGGCAGCAGCGTGTGTAATCGAGCGCCGCTCATACCGCCTCCCGTTGTTGACGATATTTCGCCAGCGCTGTGGCATAGCGGTTGAAATCAAGCTGATTTACTGCATCCAGTTCCGCCTTTAACGCAGGATCGATAGCGTTAACGCCATGCAACGCGCCGCAAATTGCCGTCGCCATAGCACCGATGGTGTCTGTGTCGCCGCCAAGGTTAGCGCACAGGACGGCGCAACGGTTCGGGTCGGTTTGTGCCAGTTCAACCAGCGCAATGGCGCACGGAACGGACTCAATAGTGCTGGTACCTGCGCCAACGACCTGGTAAAGCTGTTCGCTGGCGGATTCGGTGCCATCGGCATTGCGCACAATTTTCAGCGCAATCTCCAGACGTGCTGCCAGTGAGGCGCTGAAGGTAGTGATGCGTTTTTGTTGAGCATGTCGCGCAATTGAAGGCAGTGAATCAACAATCGCTGACCAGCTTTCTCCGTCAATGGCACGAGAAATCGCCCATGCGATGACTACCGCCCCCGCAACCGCCAGATCGGATTTATGGGTCGGGCTGGAGGCCAGCGCCACATCATCAATAAAGGAATCAACATCGCGCGCCGGAAGCAAACAACCTAATGGCGAGACGCGCATCGCTGCGCCGTTGGTCACGCCGTTATTTTCCAGTTCAGCAACGGGTTTACCGTCGCGAATGGCGTTAAGCGCAATCTTCGAGGTCGGACCTAGTACGTTTTTGTTAAAGGCGTCGAAACGCAGCGCCCAGCCGAGAATATTACGCCCAATCAGATCCGGATCGATCTTGCCTTCACGTTCCAGTAACGCATCCGCCAGACACAGCGCCATCGAGGTATCGTCGGTGAATTCGGCGCGGTTAAAATAACAGGCCGCGTTATTCTCCTTTGGCCCAGGCAGAAAATGATCAATCCAGCCAAAGTGTGCTTTAACGCGGCTGCGTGGCCAAAGCTCGGAGGGCATCCCCATCGCATCCCCTAACGCCTGCCCATAAAGAGCACCGAGAATACGTTCTGTTTTCATTTAACTTCCCCTTGTGTCAACGCAATATCGCGATCATCGACCTTGATAGCCGTAATTTCGTTGTCGGATTCGCGGAAAAAAATCATGAACAGCACGGCGATAATGGCAATCATCACCGCGCCGAAAGTCCACATCCCGGCCCAGTTGAAAGTCAGTCCGTTTACCGGTTCCTGATAAGCGAACATCTTTTCCATCATCACACCGCCAAGACGATAGCCGAGCAAACTGCCGAAGCCCTGGCAGCAGAGCGTGATCAGCCCCTGCGCGGCGGTACGCATATGCACGGGAGCTTTTTTATCGACATAGATGTAAGCGGTAACGTAGTAAAAATCGTAACTTACGCCGTGCAGCAAAATACCGAGGAACAGTAACGCGTAGGTGAAATATTCATCCGCACTACCGTAAATAAAGAAGCCATAGCGGATCGCAGCGGTGACCAGACCAAGTAACAATACCTTTTTGATACCAAAGCGTTTAGTGAAAAACGGCAATGCCAGCATAAAGAAGATTTCAGAGAACTGGCCGAGCGTCATCCAGCCAGTGGCGTTTTTCATGCCAACTTCGGTCAGATAACCGTTGGCAAAGATGTAATAGAACGCCAGTGGCATCGCAAACAGGAATGAACAGAAGAAAAAGACGAGGAAGTTCTTATCGCGCAGCAGGATCAGCGCATCCAGGCCGAGCATGACTTTAATATCCATTTTGCCGGTGCTTTTTGGCGGCGTGTCGGGCAGGAAAAACGCAAACACACCGAGCAGAGCAGAACTTCCGGCGGTAATCAGTAGCGGGATGTTAGTCGGTGAGATATCGGCATAACCCAGCATTTGCGGCAAGAATCCACATGCCAGACCAGAGGCAATCCAGCCGATAGTGCCCATCACACGAATGCGTGGGAAATCACGCTCCACATCCGGCACGTTGGCAAAAGCGATACTGTTAGTCAGCGCAATGGTCGGCATATAGGTTAGCGAGTAGGCCAGCAGTAACGGGAAGAACCCGGCAAAAGTGGTCTGTTGCGCAGCGAAATACATCAGTACCGCGCCAGCGAACATCAATACCGCCAGCACTTTCTGCGCCGAGAAAAAGCGGTCAGTGATGGAGCCAACCAGAATTGGCGACAGGATCGCCGCAATGGCGGTACAGGCATACGACCAGCCAATTTCTCCGGCACTAAAACCGCTTTTACTTAACCACAACCACAATGGCACAAACCACGCGCCCCAGATAAACCATTCAACAAACATCATGAACGACAGCTTTGCTGTTGTTTTCATCTTTTAATTCCTTCATGACAGGTAATGTAAGGTACGCGATGACAATACCACTTAGTAATACCTTTTAAATACCTTTGCGGTGAAAACTTGACCGCGGTAACATTTTTTCTGATGAATCGAGCCAACAGAAAACGCTGAAAAAACATCCAAAAGATGGAAAAACTCGCCCGTAACGACCAGGATTATGATTGCCCGCAAAAGGCGGGCCAGGACAATCCATAGCCGATATCCAATCGGAATTTACGGGAGCATAGTAATGACAGATATTGCGCAGTTGCTTGGCAAAGACGCCGACAACCTTTTACAGCACCGTTGTATGACTATTCCTTCTGACCAGCTTTATCTCCCCGGACATGACTACGTAGACCGCGTGATGATTGACAATAATCGCCCGCCAGCGGTGTTACGTAATATGCAGACGTTGTACAACACCGGGCGTCTGGCTGGCACAGGATATCTTTCTATTCTGCCGGTTGACCAGGGCGTTGAGCACTCTGCCGGAGCTTCATTTGCCGCTAACCCGCTCTACTTTGACCCGAAAAACATTGTTGAACTGGCGATCGAAGCGGGCTGTAACTGTGTGGCGTCAACTTACGGCGTGCTGGCATCGGTATCGCGGCGTTACGCGCATCGCATTCCATTCCTCGTCAAACTTAATCACAACGAGACGCTAAGTTACCCGAATACCTACGATCAAACGCTGTATGCCAGCGTGGAGCAGGCGTTCAATATGGGCGCGGTGGCCGTTGGTGCGACTATCTATTTTGGCTCGGAAGAGTCACGTCGCCAGATTGAAGAAATTTCTGCGGCTTTTGAACGTGCGCACGAGCTGGGCATGGTGACAGTGCTGTGGGCCTATTTGCGTAACTCCGCCTTTAAGAAAGATGGCGTTGATTACCATGTTTCCGCCGACCTGACCGGTCAGGCGAACCATCTGGCGGCAACCATAGGTGCAGATATCGTCAAACAAAAAATGGCGGAAAATAACGGCGGCTATAAAGCGATTAATTACGGTTATACCGACGATCGAGTCTACAGCAAACTGACCAGTGAAAACCCGATTGACCTGGTGCGTTATCAGTTAGCTAACTGCTATATGGGCCGGGCCGGGTTGATAAACTCCGGCGGTGCTGCAGGCGGTGAAACTGACCTCAGCGATGCAGTGCGTACTGCGGTTATCAACAAACGCGCAGGCGGAATGGGGCTGATTCTTGGACGTAAGGCGTTCAAGAAATCGATGGCTGACGGCGTGAAACTGATTAACGCCGTGCAGGACGTTTATCTCGATAGCAAAATTACTATCGCCTGATACGCCTCATACGAACAGCACCACCCCGTAGGACGGAAAAGGCGTTTACGTTGCATCCGGCATAAAAACACGCGCACTTCGTTACGGCTTCCCCCGGGAGGCCGTTTTTTTTGCCTGTCATTCTGATTAATTTTCACATTGTCGTTTTTGTGATCGTTATCTCGACATTTGAAAACAAATAATTTCATTATATTTTGAAATCGAAAACAAACGACAGGATGTGAAAATGTACGTGGTATCGACAAAGCAGATGCTGAACAACGCGCAGCGCGGCGGTTATGCGGTTCCGGCATTCAATATTCACAATCTCGAAACGATGCAAGTGGTGGTGGAAACCGCTGCCAGCATGCATGCGCCGGTCATCATCGCCGGAACGCCCGGCACATTTACTCATGCCGGTACAGAAAATCTGATGGCGCTGGTCAGCGCGATGGCGAAGCAATATCACCATCCACTGGCGATTCATCTCGACCATCACACAAAATTTGACGATATCGCTCAGAAGGTTCGTTCTGGCGTGCGCTCAGTCATGATTGACGCCTCGCATTTGCCTTTTGCGCAAAATATTTCACGGGTCAAAGAGGTGGTGGATTTTTGCCATCGCTTTGATGTCAGCGTCGAAGCGGAGCTGGGGCAACTTGGCGGCCAGGAAGATGATGTGCAAGTCAATGAAGCAGATGCGTTGTACACCAACCCCGTTCAGGCGCGTGAATTTGCCGAGGCAACCGGAATTGATTCCCTGGCGGTCGCCATCGGCACGGCTCACGGTATGTATGCCAGAGCACCGGCGCTTGATTTTTCTCGACTGGAGAACATTCGCCAGTGGGTGAATTTACCGCTGGTGCTGCATGGCGCGTCAGGATTATCGACTAAGGATATTCAGCAAACCATCAAACTGGGGATATGCAAAATCAACGTTGCAACGGAGCTGAAAAATGCCTTCTCGCAGGCGTTAAAAAATTACCTGACCGAGCACCCCGAAGCGACCGATCCCCGGGATTATTTGCAGTCGGCTAAATCTGCAATGCGCGATGTGGTGAGCAAAGTGATTGCCGATTGTGGCTGCGAGGGCAGGGCATAACGCATCTGCCATTTAACAAGGAAAAAACATGAAAACGTTAATTGCCCGGCATAAAGCTGGTGAACATATCGGCATATGTTCAGTCTGTTCTGCACATCCGTTGGTTATCGAAGCGGCGCTGGCATTTGATCGCAACAGCACGCGTAAAGTGCTGATTGAAGCAACGTCAAACCAGGTCAATCAATTTGGCGGTTATACCGGAATGACACCGGCAGACTTTCGCGAATTTGTTTTTGCGATTGCCGATAAAGTCGGATTTGCTCGTGAGCGTATTATTCTCGGTGGCGACCATCTGGGACCAAACTGCTGGCAGCAAGAAAATGCGGATGCGGCGATGGAAAAATCCGTCGAGCTGGTAAAGGCATACGTGCGTGCAGGGTTCAGTAAAATTCATCTTGATGCGTCAATGTCCTGCGCTGACGATCCCATACCGTTAGCGCCAGAAACGGTTGCTGAACGTGCCGCTGTGCTTTGTCTGGCGGCGGAAAGTGTGGCGACTGATTGCCAGCGTGAGCAACTGAGCTATGTCATTGGCACTGAAGTTCCGGTTCCGGGCGGTGAGGCCAGCGCCATTCAGTCAGTACACATCACCTAGGTTGAAGATGCCGCCAATACTTTACGTACGCATCAAAAGGCCTTTCTTGCCCGTGGGCTGGCAGAGGCGTTAGCACGCGTGATTGCCATCGTGGTGCAGCCGGGTGTGGAATTTGACCATAGCAATATTATTCATTATCAGGCGCAAGAAGCTCAGGCGTTGGCGCAATGGATAGAAAAAACCAAAATGGTTTATGAAGCGCATTCCACCGATTACCAGACTCAGACGGCCTATCGGGAATTAGTTCGCGATCATTTTGCAATTTTGAAAGTCGGTCCGGCATTAACCTTTGCTTTACGTGAGGCGATATTTGCGCTGGCACAAATTGAGCAGGAACTCATCGCTCCAGAAAATCGTAGCCGTTGTCTGGCGGTGATTGAAGATGTGATGCTTGACGAACCACAATACTGGAAAAAATATTATCGCACAGGTTTTAACGATTCATTACTGGATATTCGTTACAGCCTGTCGGATCGTATTCGTTATTACTGGCCGCATAGCCGGATTAAAAATAGCGTCGAAACGATGATGGTGAATCTGGAAGGCGTGGACATCCCACTGGGCATGATTAGTCAGTATCTTCCGAAACAATTTGAACGCATTCAGTCCGGGGAATTATCAGCAATACCGCATCAGCTTATTATGGATAAAATTTATGATGTTTTGCGCGCCTATCGCTACGGCTGTGCGGAATAAGGACGATATATGACTAACCTGTTTGTTCGTAGCGGAATTTCTTTTGTCGATCGTAGCGAAGTTTTAACCCATATCGGTAATGAGATGCTCGCGAAAGGTGTGGTTCATGATACCTGGCCACAGGCATTAATTACCAGAGAAGCAGAATTCCCTACCGGGATAATGCTTGAGCAGCACGCCATTGCAATACCGCATTGTGAGGCGATTCATGCTAAGTCGTCAGCCATTTATCTGTTAAGGCCAACAAATAAAGTTCATTTTCAGCAAGCGGATGATGATAACGACGTGGCGGTATCGTTGGTTATTGCGTTGATTGTGGAAAATCCGCAGCAGCAATTGAAACTTTTACGCTGTTTATTTGGCAAGTTACAACAGCCCGATATCGTCGAGACACTAATCACTCTTCCTGAAACCCAGTTAAAGGAATACTTCACAAAGTATGTTTTAGATTCAGACGAATAAATCCCTCTGTAACAATAAAAAGGACTATTTATGAAACGCAAAATTATTGTCGCTTGCGGAGGCGCGGTTGCGACCTCTACGATGGCGGCGGAAGAAATTAAAGAGTTGTGTCAGAGTCATAATATTCCTGTTGAATTAATCCAGTGTCGGGTTAATGAAATAGAAACCTATATGGATGGCGTGCATTTGATATGCACCACTGCCAGGGTGGATCGTAGTTTTGGCAATATTCCGTTAGTTCACGGCATGCCTTTTGTTTCTGGTGTCGGTATCGAAGCATTACAAAATAAAATTCTGACTATCTTACAGGGGTGACCTATGTTTTCAGAAGTCATGCGTTATATTCTCGACCTCGGCCCTACGGTGATGCTGCCGATTGTCATCATTATTTTTTCTAAAATATTAGGCATGAAGGCAGGCGATTGCTTTAAAGCGGGTCTGCATATCGGGATTGGCTTTGTTGGCATTGGCCTTGTGATTGGCTTAATGCTGGATTCCATTGGTCCGGCGGCGAAAGCGATGGCGGAAAATTTCGACCTGAATCTGCATGTGGTCGATGTCGGCTGGCCGGGCTCTTCACCCATGACCTGGGCGTCGCAAATTGCGCTGGTGGCGATTCCGATTGCGATTCTGGTTAACGTGGCGATGTTACTGACCCGTATGACGCGGGTGGTAAATGTTGATATCTGGAATATCTGGCATATGACCTTCACCGGCGCGTTGCTGCATCTGGCAACCGGTTCATGGATGATAGGGATGGCGGGTGTGGTAATTCACGCGGCGTTTGTTTATAAGCTCGGCGACTGGTTTGCCCGCGATACCCGAAATTTCTTTGAGCTGGAAGGCATTGCTATTCCGCACGGTACGTCGGCGTATATGGGGCCGATTGCGGTGCTGGTCGATGCTATCATCGAGAAAATCCCAGGCGTTAACCGAATTAAATTTAGCGCCGACGATATTCAGCGCAAATTTGGTCCTTTTGGCGAACCGGTCACCGTGGGTTTTGTGATGGGGCTGATTATCGGCATCCTCGCGGGTTACGATGTCAAAGGTGTATTGCAACTGGCGGTAAAAACGGCGGCAGTCATGCTGCTGATGCCACGGGTGATTAAACCCATCATGGATGGTTTAACGCCCATCGCTAAGCAGGCCCGTAGTCGTTTACAGGCGAAGTTCGGCGGTCAGGAGTTCCTGATTGGCCTTGATCCGGCGTTGCTGCTGGGACATACGGCGGTGGTCTCGGCAAGCCTGATTTTTATTCCACTCACCATTTTTATTGCTGTTTGTGTGCCGGGTAATCAGGTGCTGCCGTTTGGCGACCTTGCCACCATCGGCTTCTTTGTGGCGATGGCGGTCGCGGTGCATCGTGGAAATCTGTTCCGCACCTTAATCTCGGGTGTCATCATTATGAGCATCACCCTGTGGATCGCGACGCAAACTATTGGTTTGCACACCCAACTGGCGGCTAATGCGGGCGCGTTAAAAGCCGGGGGTATGGTGGCTTCAATGGATCAGGGCGGTTCTCCCATTACCTGGTTACTGATTCAGGTTTTCTCCCCGCAAAATATTCCCGGCTTCATTATTATCGGCACAATTTATCTTACCGGTATTTTCATGACCTGGCGTAGAGCTCGAGGCTTTATTAAACAAGAGAAAGTCGTTCTCGCAGAATAATTTTTACCTGAGGGGGAGGTTATCCCCCTTAACAATCAGGAGTTTTTATGAAATCAGTGGTGAATGATACTGATGGTATCGTGCGCGTAGCAGAAAGCGTCATTCCTGAAATTAAACATCAGGATGAGGTGCGGGTAAAAATTGCCAGCTCGGGCTTATGTGGTTCCGATTTACCCAGGATATTTAAAAATGGTGCACATTATTATCCAATAACGTTAGGCCATGAATTTAGCGGCTATATTGATGCGGTGGGATCCGGTGTTGATGATTTACACCCCGGCGATGCGGTTGCCTGTGTGCCGTTATTACCCTGTTTTACTTGTCCAGAGTGTCTGAAAGGGTTTTATTCCCAGTGCGCAAAATATGATTTTATTGGCTCGCGGCGTGATGGTGGATTTGCTGAATATATTGTCGTTAAGCGAAACAATGTCTTTGCACTACCTGCGGATATGCCTATTGAGGATGGCGCTTTTATTGAACCGATTACCGTTGGCCTGCATGCGTTCCATTTAGCGCAAGGATGTGAGAATAAAAACGTTATTATTATTGGTGCCGGAACCATTGGCCTACTGGCTATTCAGTGCGCTGTCGCGCTGGGAGCAAAGAGTGTGACGGCTATCGACATTAGCTCAGAAAAACTGGCACTGGCAAAATCTTTCGGTGCGATGCAAACATTTAACAGCCGTGAAATGAGCGCGCCGCAAATGCAGGGCGTTTTACGCGAGCTGCGCTTTAATCAGCTTATCCTCGAGACGGCTGGCGTACCGCAAACTGTCGAACTGGCGGTAGAGATTGCCGGTCCTCATGCCCAACTGGCGCTGGTGGGCACGTTGCATCAGGATCTGCATTTAACATCTGCAACGTTTGGCAAAATATTGCGTAAAGAGCTGACGGTTATCGGCAGTTGGATGAACTACTCCAGCCCTTGGCCGGGGCAGGAGTGGGAAACGGCGAGCCGATTGCTGACAGAACGTAAGTTAAGCCTGGAGCCATTAATCGCTCACCGTGGAAGCTTTGAAAGCTTTGCCCAGGCGGTGCGTGACATCGCTCGTAATGCTATGCCGGGCAAAGTGTTGCTCATTCCCTGAAACCGCGGGCCAGCGTGATGCTGGCCCGGTATTGTGCAAAACAGATCATTCACCAATGGTTCCCCTTCGTTTACACTAGCCACAATTGAATATGGGTAAATGACGATGAATTCATTCGAGCGAAGGAATAAGATCATCCAATTAGTGAATGAACAGGGAACCGTGCTTGTTCAGGATCTGGCGGGAGTATTTGCTGCCTCGGAAGCGACAATCCGTGCCGATTTGCGCTTTCTCGAACAAAAAGGCGTGGTTACGCGCTTTCATGGCGGTGCGGCGAAAATAATGTCAGGTAATAGCGAAACCGAGACCCAGGAAGTCGGGTTTAAAGAGCGATTTCAGCTCGCCAGCGCGCCGAAAAACAGAATAGCGCAGGCGGCAGTCAAAATGATCCACGAAGGGATGACCGTTATTCTCGACAGCGGAAGTACCACAATGCTTATCGCCGAAGGATTAATGACCGCCAAAAATATCACGGTGATTACCAACAGTCTCCCGGCGGCGTTTGCCCTTTCCGAAAATAAAGACATTACTCTGGTCGTCTGCGGTGGCACGGTCCGCCATAAAACGCGCTCGATGCATGGATCTATTGCTGAACGTTCCCTGCAGGATATTAATGCCGATTTAATGTTTGTCGGTGCTGATGGTATTGATGCGGTTAATGGTATTACGACCTTTAATGAAGGTTATTCCGTTAGCGGTGCGATGGTGACAGCGGCGAATAAAGTGATTGCCGTTCTTGATTCATCGAAATTTAATCGTCGCGGTTTTAATCAGGTACTGCCAATCGAAAAAATTGACATTATTATTACCGATGATGCTGTGTCTGAGGTGGATAAACTGGCATTGCAGAAGACACGGGTAAAATTAATTACGGTGTAGTATTGTTCTGTATGCCGGATAAGGTGTTTACACCGTATCCGGCATTACGGATTCTCTCTGGTTCAACAGAGAATAGTTTGATTAACGCAACAATGGACAATCTGGTGGTAATCGACAACGCAACGCCGCCGGAAGTATTTCAATATGGAAGTTTTGCCCACTCAACGGTTCGCCATCAAGATTAAAAGTGATTTCGTGTGGGGCTTGTATATCAAACCACGACGAAGCACCTTCGATAATATTCGGGTTATCTTCGTCAGATTTTAAGGTTGATACGAGAGTCGGAATAATTTCATCGCCGGTAAAAATGCGCAGTTGCAGCAAGCCATCGTTAATTAATGCGTTCGGGCACAATTGTTGACCGCCACCGGCCTGACGCCCGTTACCAATACCAATGACCAGGGCGTCACCTTGCCAGTGAAAGTTTTCACCGCGGATTTCACAACGGTCCGGTTGCAGAGTGTCCATGCGCATTAAGCCATGAATGATGTAAGAGACGCCACCCAGCGCGGCTTTTAATTTTTCCGGCGTTTCTGTGGTAATACGCGTCCCAAACCCGCCTGTCGCCATATTAATAAAACAGGTTTGTTTGTTGACCTGCGCCATATCTATCGCAATGGCGTTACCGGCAATTGCCAGTTTCAGCGCCTTATCCAGTGCCTCAGGAATCCCTACACTAGTGGCAAAATCATTGGCAGTTCCTAATGGTAAAATTCCCAGCGCGGGTATGTCATCCCCCTCACATTGAATCAATGCCGTAGAAACTTCATTAATGGTGCCATCGCCACCACCGGCAATCACTGTTGCGACGCCTAACTTCCGGGCCTCCTCTACAAATCGTGCAGCATCGCCTTTCTCCCAGGTGATCCGCACATGGATCGTCATTCCTTCCTCACGCAACAGCATAATTGCTTCGCGCAAGGGTAGATTGTCAGTACTTTTGCCATTAAGAATCAGTAAGCTGGCGGGAAATTCTGCCATGATCGTATGTGCCTTTATGATTGGTCTGTAGATAGTGTAGAGCAGAAAAGAAAAGGTGGAGTCAGAACAGGATGAAAGTCGGAGGATAAAAAGTCAGTTCAGGTATGGGGATTCAGTGCTTACCACCAGGACCTTACAATGGGGACAGCGAATATTAACGGTAGCCACTGATAAATTTTAAAAAAGAGAATATACCTAATATTCAACTAAACAGTGGCATCTTCAATATACTATTCAAAATATATTAAAGTCCCCCATGGGGTTACCCGGAAGGGCCTCTATGTCTGTAATTCCTACTTATGTAGGAAATGTTGTACAGAACATTTATTATAATCCTATTCAATTATAATAATCATGCCATTATTATATTTAAACACCAGAGCGTGTCGTTGGTATTTAATGGGGGAAGGTGAGATGAAAAAGATAGCTGCTATATCATTAATTAGTATTTTTCTTATGTCTGGGTGTGCTGTACATAATGATGAGACAAGTATCGGTAAATTTGGTCTTGCATATAAAAGTAATATTCAGCGTAAACTCGATAACCAATACTACACCGAAGCCGAAGCTTCTTTAGCCAGGGGCAGAATATCTGGTGCAGAAAATATAGTAAAAAATGATGCAGCCCATTTCTGTGTTACTCAGGGCAAAAAAATGCAGATAGTTAAATTGAAGACAGAAGGTGCAGGATTACATGGCGTTGCTCGTCTGACATTCAAATGTGGAGAGTGAGAATAGATTCAAGACTACCATGCACATATTTATTTTATCTGTGATGGGATATTCTTCAACACCATTATTGAATGTGAGTAATAATGACAAACAGATAGATGAAACTAAAGCAGAATTTTTATTTTATGCAGCCATCAGAAAATGATGTCAAAAATATTCCAATGCTTTAGGTTTATTTTTTGGTAAGCGTCAAACATGCGCGTTCTGGCTGTGCGTAACCGGAACCTGTGCGAGCACGATGTCGATAAGTGAAAGGCATCGTGCTATTAAGGGAGATTCTATCGATGTGGTCAATGGAAGACGGTGACTAGGGATAGGGCTTATGCATAAAAAATAAGCCTGTGTAAGGGAGATTACACAGGCTAAGGAGGTGGTTCCTGGTACAGCTAGCATTTTATGGGTTATGTTTTTCAGCGAAACGGATGATAACCTTAATAAATGCAGCTGTATGTGATCGGTTTCTAAGAATTTTCCATCCGGGAAAAATAATCGAAATTAATCACTTACCGTGGGGGTTACGCGTGGTTTCCCCGGAGAAATTACGCATCAGCAGCGCGTAATTTAGCTCAAGATCCTGCGGCACCGGGAGCCACACAGTATAACCATCGCCTGGTGCGACCGGCATAGCTTCACCTTTGGCGTTTTCCATGTGCTCAAGGGTAAAGTTAATGTTGCCTTGCGGCGTCATTAGCTCAAGGCTGTCGCCAACGGAGAATTTATTTTTCACCGCTACCGCCGCGAGGTCCCCCTTGCGCTCACCGGTAAACTCACCAACAAACTGCTGGCGGTCAGAAACTGAATAACCGTATTCGTAGTTCTGATAATCGTCGTGAGTATGACGACGCAGGAAACCTTCGGTATAGCCACGATGCGCCAGACCTTCCAGAGTTTCCAGCAGGCTGGTATCGAACGGTTTGCCCGCAGCGGCATCATCGATAGCTTTACGATAAACCTGTGCGGTGCGTGCGCAATAGTAGAAAGATTTGGTACGGCCTTCGATTTTCAGCGAATGCACGCCCATTTTGGTCAGGCGTTCAACATGGGCGATGGCGCGCAGATCTTTCGAGTTCATGATGTAAGTGCCGTGCTCATCTTCAAACGCGGTCATATACTCGCCCGGACGCTGGGCTTCTTCGATCATAAACACTTTGTCGGTTGGCGCGCCGATACCCAGCGTCGGCTCAACATTTTGCACCGGAATCGGCTCGTACTTGTGTACGATGTTGCCAACGTCATCTTCTTTCCCTTCCTGGACGTTGTACTCCCAGCGGCAGGCGTTGGTGCAGGTGCCCTGGTTCGGGTCGCGCTTGTTGATATAGCCAGAGAGCAGGCAGCGACCGGAGTAGGCCATGCACAGCGCGCCGTGAACGAAGATTTCGATCTCCATATCCGGCACCTGATTGCGGATCTCTTCAATCTCTTCCAGTGACAGTTCGCGAGAGAGGATCACGCGGGTCAGACCCATTTGCTGCCAGAATTTCACCGTCGCCCAGTTTACGGCGTTAGCCTGTACCGAGAGGTGGATTGGCATTTCCGGGAAGTGCTCACGTACCAGCATAATCAGCCCTGGATCGGACATAATCAGCGCATCCGGCCCCATTTCCACCACCGGTTTCAGGTCACGGATAAAGGTTTTCAGCTTGGCGTTGTGCGGTGCAATGTTGACCACGACATAAAACTTTTTCCCCAGTGCGTGGGCTTCGTTAATGCCGAGTTGAAGATTTTCGTGGTTGAATTCGTTGTTGCGCACACGCAGGGAGTAACGCGGCTGGCCCGCATAAACAGCATCTGCGCCATAAGCGAAAGCGTAACGCATATTTTTCAGCGTTCCCGCCGGGGAAAGGAGTTCCGGTTTAAACATAATTCTCTCGTTCTGATGACAGGTCAGAGCCGCTTCACCTGATGAAGCGGTTAGGGGAGTGCCCCCACTTTAAGGGCGGGCATTGTAGCGCTGTGGGGGTAACTGGTAAAGCGCCGGACGCCAACAACCTACGCCCGGCATCGTAATTACGTATTGTCTTTCACCGTCTGGCTTGTGCCATTTGCTTTAACGGAGGCAATTCCGGTTTCACGAGATTGCGCGGTGGCGTACATCTGGCTGGAGCCGATAATTTGATGATTGGCGGCTTTCAGATTGAAATAGAATTTGCCGTTGCTTGCCGTTTTTTTCTCATAGCGTTCTTCTTGCGGGCTGTTGCTACGTACCGACGCGATGCCCTTTTCCGCAGAGGCTTTTGAGGTATACAGCTCGCTGGTGAGGATAGTCTCACCATTGCCCGCTTTTAGCACAAACCGGAATTGATTATCACTGCTCTTATTGAGTTCAAACCAACCAGCCATAATGACTCCTTGATTGAAATTGCGTATCGAAAACAGCATCTAAAGGTACTGTTTGCCAATTAAAGTATGAGCGATTTTCTGGTGCCTGCCAGGGCGGAGAGATAATGTCAGTTTGCTGACCATGCGTGGGATAATGTTGCCGGATCTGGTCTGAAGGCCAGATCCGGCAGGTAAAAATGTTAAACGATGCGGCAGGCGTCGGCTTCCCAGCGGTAACCGACGCCGTAAACGGCGCGGATAAATGACTGTTCGGCGTCGAGAGATTCCAGCTTGCGGCGCAGGTTTTTAATGTGGCTGTCGATGGTACGGTCGGTTACCACGCGGTAGTCGTCATAAAGATGGTTCAGCAACTGCTCGCGGGAGAACACTTTTCCTGGTTCATGAGAGAGCGTTTTCAGCAGACGAAATTCTGCAGGCGTCAGGTCAAGCATTTTACCGCGCCAGGAAGCCTGAAAACGACCTTCGTCGATAATCAACGGGCTTTCAGCATCCTGTTGCTGCAACTCACGCTGCGGTTTGCAACGGCGCAAAATGGTTTTGACGCGCGCTACCACTTCCCGTGGGCTGTACGGCTTGCAGATATAGTCATCTGCGCCAATCTCCAACCCCAGCAGGCGGTCGATCTCTTCGATTTTTGCCGTCACCATCACGATCGGAATGTCAGAAAAACGACGAATTTCCCGGCACAGCGTCAGGCCATCGGTGCCAGGGAGCATCAGATCCAACAGGATCAGATCCGGTGGTGTCTGGCGCACATATGGCAGTACCTGATCGCCGTGGCTAATCAACGTTGGCGCATAGCTCGCAGCACGCAGATAATCAATGAGCAACTGCCCCAGCTTCGGTTCATCTTCCACGATCAAAATACGCGGTGTGTTTTCGTCGATTGGTAACTCGGTCATACTTCTCTCTGTAAATCCCGTTCCAGCGGTAACTCTACTGTAATGCTAAGCCCGCCAAAAGGCGAATGGGCGGCAATAATGCGGCCGTTATGTGCTTCAACAATGTTCAGGCAAATCGCCAGCCCCAGCCCGGAACCACCGCTGGCGCGGTTGCGGGAACCTTCGGTGCGATAAAAACGTTCAAACAATTTTTGTAGCTGATCGTCACTGACACCCGGCGCACTGTCGGCAAAGGTCAGGCGCACCGTTTTGTCGTGCTGCTCGGCAGAGATTTTCAGGCTGCCGCCGCTGTCAGTGTAGCGCAGGCTGTTTTCCAGTAAGTTATTGAACAACTGCATTAAACGATCGCGATCGCCAAATACGGTAATACTGTCTGGCAGGGAAAATTGCAATTTCAGGCCACGGCTGGCGAATCGTTCGCGAAATGCGCCTCCCGCCACTTCCAGCAGTGGGATCAAATCTACCGGTGCTTTTTGATAGGCGAGAGCGCCTTCATCAGACATCGACAACTGATGGAGATCGTCAACCAGTTTTGTCAGTGTACCGACTTCTGCCTGTAAAGAAGCCAGCGTCTCCGGCGTGAATTTACGCACACCATCCTGAATGGCTTCCAGTTCGCCGCGCAGTACTGCTAAAGGCGTGCGCAGTTCATGAGAAATATCGGCCATAAAATCGCGGCGCATCTGCTGGTTTTTCTCCAGTGTGCTGGCGAGTTGATTGAAATCCTCTGCCAGTCTGCCCAACTCATCTTCGCTGGTGGGGGCTACGCGAGTAGTGAAATCACCCGCTGCCAGTTTGTGCGTGCCATCCACCAGTCGTTTTACCGGAGCCAGCAAACCGCGCGCCAGTGGGAATGTCGCCAGCGCCGCTAATAAGGTAGATAAAGCCACAATCAGCCAACTGGTTTGCCGCTGTTGTCTGTCAAAATTGATATCAGTATTACGGGTCAGTCGTTCAACAGGGGAGGCGATCACCGCGCCAACTTCCGCACCATTGACCATAATGGGCCGCCGTGTGCCGTCGGGTGGAACTGGTGCTCGCGGGCCAACCAGCACTTTATTATTTTGATCAACCACCCAAAATTGCGTGCGCCAGCCGTGTGGTGGCATACCGGGGCCGGGCTTATCTTCGTTGTTATCATGCTCCAGTGAACGTAGGATCTGAAATACAAAGCGATCGTTATTACGCAGGAAGCGCCAGTTCCCGTGCTGGGCGTACTGCTCACCCAGCGCATCGCCGAGCATTTGCAGCCGTTGTTCATTACCATGCTTGATGTAATCGATAAAGCCGCGCTCAAAACTGATACGTACCGCCCAGTGCATCGTGATCAATAAGACAATGCAGGTGGCGAAAATCGCCAGAAACAGTTTGCCGGTAATACCGGGTCGCCAGAACTTCATTGCGCGCTCCTTTTTCGCCGTGAAATAGCCACATTTTGATGCGTATCGTTCGGCACTCTGGCAAAGACAAACGCCGGAAGGGCGATGATAAACGCCATGCTAAGCCAGGTGTACATAAAGACGGTTTGTGTGGTGCCGCTGTCGACGCTGACATGCTGCGAACCAAAAAGTCCCAGCAACAGCCCGGCGATGGTGACGCCAATACTCATCGACAATTGCATAATCATCGACAGCAGACTGTTGCCGCTGCTCGCCAGGTTGTCCGGGAGATCTTTCAGCGTCAGGGTGTTCATGGAGGAGAAACGTGTCGAGTTGACCATTCCTTGTAAAAACAGGACGAACGGCAAAACGTAGTACCAGCCCAGCAGAGCGGTAGTCATAAACAACAGGGTGACCAGCGACAGGCCCAGCGTGGTCGCCACCAGTACCCGACGATAACCAAAGCGATTCACTACCTGTACCACAATTCGCTTCATTCCCATGCTGCCGAGTACCATCGGGATCATCATCAGTCCGGCATGAAACGGCGAGAAACCGAGGCCAATTTGCAGGAAAACCGGTGTCATAAAGGGCAACATGCCACTGCCAATACGTCCGGCAAAGCTCCCCGCCAGGCCCAGCGAAAAGGTACGAGTGCGGAACAGTTTCAGACTGAACAGGGCGCGGTTGTTATTTTGGGCGTGCAGCAGATAAAGCACCAGTGCTACCACGCCAACTGCGACCAGGCCAGCAATCGCCAGCGGCGATAAACCTGTACCTTTACTGCCGTCCAGCGCCAGGGTTAATACTGCCATGCCAACCGCCAGCAACAGAAAGCCGGAGAGATCAAAGCGCCGCGTCTGCATGGTGTAGTTCGGCATTAACATCAGTGTGGCGATCGCGCCAATAATTCCCACCGGAATGTTGATCAAAAAGATCCAGTGCCACGATGCGTACTCCACCAGCAGACCGCCGAGCGCCGGGCCAAGCAGCGGCCCGACCTGACCGGGCAGCGTGACAAAGGTCATCGCCGCCATATATTGCTCGCGCGGTACGATTTTCATCACCGTCAACCTGCCGACCGGCACCATCATCGCGCCGCCAACGCCCTGTAACGCGCGTGCCAGCAACAGTTCGTTCAGCGTGCCGGAAAGCGCGCAAAACAGTGAACCGAGAGTAAACAGCACGATGGCGGTAAAGAAAATATTGCGCACGCCGACTTTGTCCGCCAGCCAGCCGCTGGCGGGCAGCATCACCGCCACGGTCAGTACATAAGAGACAATGACCATGTGCATATGCAACGGACTTTCCCCGAGGCTTTGCGCCATTGAGGGAAGCGCGGTGTTAACGATGGTGGTGTCCAGCGACTGCATAAAGAAGCCGAAAGCCACAATCCACAATTGCCAGCGGGTGCTGTCGGGAAGATCTGTCATTTACTCGGTTACCGCTTGTTTAGGTTTACGCGAAAAACGCAGCCGCAGACGGTCGAAAAAGAGATACACCACCGGCGTGGTATACAGCGTCAGAAGCTGGCTCATGACCAGACCGCCGACAATGGTGATCCCCAATGGTTGCCGCAACTCCGAGCCGTCACCGCCCGACAATACCAGCGGCAGCGCACCAAACAGCGCCGCCAGGGTAGTCATCATAATCGGGCGAAAACGCAGCAGACAGGCCTGGAAAATAGCTTCCTGCGGCGTCAGGTTACCGTGCCGTTGGGCTTCAAGCGCAAAATCGACCATCATAATGGCGTTTTTCTTCACGATGCCGATTAATAACATGATCCCTATCAGCGCAATTAGGCTGAACGGGGCATTGAACAGCTCCAGCGCCAACAGCGCTCCGACGCCCGCCGAAGGTAGGGTGGAGAGAATCGTCAGTGGATGCACATAACTCTCGTAAAGGATACCCAGTACGATATATACCGTGGCGATGGCGGCGATAATCAGGATCACCTGTGAGTTCATCGTCTCCTGGAACACCTGCGCTGTTCCGGCAAAACTGCCGCGCACCGTCGAAGGCACACCAAGTTGGGTCATTGCGCGATCGATCGCCGCACTGGCGTCCGAGAGCGATTTCCCGGTCGGCAGGTTGAACGAAATGGTCGAGGCCGCCGATAATCCCTGATGATTCACCGACAGTGGAGCGTTCGCCGGTTGCCATTTAGCGAAATACGACAGCGGGATCGCTTTTCCTTCGTTATTGATAACGAACATTTTTTCCAGTGCACTGATGTCCTGGGTATAGCGCGGATCCACTTCCATCACCACTTTGTACTGGTTCATCGGCTGGTAAATGGTCGAGATTTGCCGCTGACCGAAGGCGTTATTTAACAGGCTGTTGGCGGCTTGCACGTCAATTCCCAATCGCGCCATGGTGTCGCGATCGTAAATAAGGTTCATCTCCGCGCCATTATCTTCCTGATCGGAGTTAACATCAGCCAGCTCTGGCAATGTCGCCAGTTTTTTGCGGATTTTCGGCTCCCATTCGCGCAGTGCCGCCAGGTCGTCGGATAATAACGTGTACTGGTAACTGGCGTTAGCCTGACGTCCGCCAACGCGAATATCCTGTACCGCCATCAGGAACAGATTCGCTCCCGGTTCTTTAGCCAGTTTTTTACGCAAGCGATCGATAATCTGTTGGGCCGTTTCGCTCCGCTCGCCGCGTGGTTTAAGGGTGATAAACATCATTCCACTGTTCACCCGTGAACCGCCGGTAAAGCCGGTGACATTATCCACCGCCGGATCGTCACGGATAATTTTCATGAAGTCCTGCAACTTACCGCGCATCGCCTGAAACGAAATACTCTGGTCAGCCTGTATCCCACCCATCAGTACGCCGGTGTCCTGCTCCGGGAAGAAGGTTTTCGGGATCGAGATATACAGCCAGATATTCAGCGCAATGGTGCCAAGCAGCACCACGCCCACCAGACGGGTATGATTGAGCACCCATTTCAGCGACTTGCCATAGCCTTGTTGCAGGGCTACCAACATGCGACCAAAGCCACGCAGTCGCTTTTGCTCGCGCGGCTTGCTGGCTTTTAGCATCCAGCCGCACATCATCGGCGTTAACGTCAGGGAAACCAGCAACGAAATACCAATGGCGACAGAAAGCGTTACGGCAAACTCGCGTAACAGGCGACCCGGCAATCCGCCCATCAACAGCAGCGGCAGGAACACTGCCACCAGTGACAGACTCATCGACAGCACTGTAAAGCCGACTTCGCGAGTACCTTGTAGCGCGGCCTGTAGCGGTTTCATCCCCGCCTCCAGATGACGGGCAATGTTTTCCAGCACCACGATGGCGTCATCCACCACAAAGCCAGTGGCGATGGTGAGCGCCATTAACGAAAGATTATTGAGACTGAAACCACACAGGTACATCGCCGCAAACGTACCAATCAGCGAAACCGGCACCGCAACGGCGGGAATAATGGTGGCGCGACCCGAACGCAGGAACAAAAACACCACCAGAATCACCAGTGCAACTGAGATTACCAGCGTCTGCTCAACCTCTTCCAGCGACGCGCGGATAGTAGGGGAGCGATCCTGGGCAATTTGCAGATCAATTGCTGCCGGGATGGTGGATTGTAATTCCGGCAGACGGGCGCGGATGCTGTCTACCGTCTGGATAATGTTGGCTTCCGGCAGCTTGCGGATCATCAGCAAAATAGCCGGTTTGGCGTTGGTCATCCCGGCGTTGCGCACATCCTGTACTGAGTCGGTCACAGTCGCCACATCGCCCAGACGAACCGCACCGCCGTTGTTGTAATGAATAATTAGCGGCTGATATTCAGCGGCAGTTTTCAGTTCGTCATTAGTCTGGATCTGCCAGCGGTGAGTACCATCTTCCAGCGCCCCCTGCGGTTTACGCACGTTGGCATTGCTGATGGCGGTGCGTACGTCGTCCAGCGACACGCCCTGATTAAACAGCGCCTGCGGATTCAGCCCGACGCGTACGGCGGGCAGCGAGCTGCCGCCAACATCGACATCACCGACACCGTCGATTTGCGAAATCGTCGGAGCCAGCTGTGTCGAGGCGAAATCGTACAGTTCACCCTGCGAATAAGTATCGGATGTCAGCGTGAGGATCATAATTGGCGCATCCGACGGGTTCGCTTTGCGATAGGTCGGACGGCTGGGCATCCCGCTGGGTAGCAGACTTTGCGCGGCGTTGATCGCCGCCTGCACATCGCGCGCTGCGCCGTTGATATCCCGGTCAAAATCAAACTGCAAAATAATGCGCGTGCTGCCGAGCGAACTACTGGAGGTCATTTCGCTGACTCCGGCAATGCGCCCAAGTGAGCGCTCCAGCGGCGTGGCAACGGAAGACGCCATTGTTTCTGGTGACGCACCGGGCAGCGAGGCGCTGACCATGATCACCGGAAAATCGACCTGCGGCAGCGGGGCGACTGGCAGCATACGGAAACCCAGTATGCCGCACAGGGTAATGGCGACCGACAGTAAAATCGTCGCCACCGGGCGGTAAATGAAGAGGGCAAAAAACTTCACTTACGCCTCCTCTTCATGACGGGCAAAGCGGCTTTTGGTCCACAATGCCAGGCGGTCGAACAGCAGATAAATCACCGGCGTGGTAAACAGCGTCAGCACCTGGCTGACAATCAGACCGCCGACCATGCCGATACCTAACGGACGGCGCAGTTCCGCGCCGACCCCGGTACTCAACATCAGCGGCAGCGCACCAAGCAGAGCCGCCAGAGTGGTCATCAGGATCGGACGAAAACGCAACAGACAAGCCTGGTAAATAGCTTCGCGCGGCGACATGCCTTGCTCGCGCTCAGCAGCCAGCGCGAAGTCGATCATCATGATGGCGTTCTTCTTCACGATACCGATCAGCAAAATAATGCCGATAATGGCAATCACATCCAGTTCGCTACCGGCAATCATTAACGCCAGCAGCGCGCCGACCCCTGCGGTGGGTAGCGTCGAGAGAATGGTGATCGGGTGAATAAAGCTCTCGTACAGAATGCCGAGCACGATATACATCGCCACCACCGCCGCGACAATCAGCCAGACAGTGCTGCCCAGCGCCGACTGGAAGGCGAGGGTGCTGCCCTGGAACTGCGTGGTGATATCCACCGGCAGATTCAGCGTCTTCTCTGTGTCCATAATCGCCTGCACCGCATCGCCCAGCGAATAGTTATCCGGCACGTTAAAGGAGATAGTCGTTACCGGGAACTGATCCAGATGGTTGATGGAAAGCGGCGCAAAACGCTGCTCAATTTTGGCAATTGAGCTTAACGGCACCACGCCACCGTCGCTGCTGGTCAGGCGAATGGTATCCAGCGCCGCGAGGCCTGGGGTATTTTCGGTGTTGTGTTCCAGCACCACGCGATACTGGTTAGCCTGAGTATAAATAGTGGAAATCAGTCGCTGACCAAACGCGTTGTACAGGGCGTTATCGACATCCGCCATGCTGATCCCCAGACGGCTGGCGCTGTCGCGATCAACGTTGACATACGCCACCAGCCCTTTGTCCTGCCAGTCGCTGGAGACATCAGAAAGCTGTGGCAGCTGCTGGAGTTTTTCCATCAACTGTGGCACCCAGGTACTGAGCGCATCCAGTGACGTGGCCTGCAAGGTAAACTGGTACTGGGTGCGGCTGACCTGAGTATCAATAGTCAGGTCCTGCGTTGGTTGCAGGAAGAGATCGACGCCCGGCACTTTATCCACCGCCGTTTGCAGACGGGCGATGACTTTTTGCACCCGGTCATCTCGTTCATCCAGTGGTTTGAGATTGATCTGTAAACGCGCACTGTTCAGCGACGGGTTAGTGCCATCAACGCCAACAAATGAGGTCAAACTTTGCACTGCCGGATCCTGCAAAATCACGTCCGCGACCTGGCGTTGCCGCTGGGCCATATTGGCAAAGGAGCTGGATTGCGGTGCCTGCAAAGTGCCCTGAATAATGCCGTTGTCCTGCACCGGGAAGAAACCTTTCGGAATGAACACCCACAGCAGCACGCTAAGCAGCAGCGTGCTGAGCGCCACGCTTAAGGTCAGCCACGGATGATTCAGCACTTTCGCCAGTCCACGACCATAGGCGGCGATTATCCTGTCGAACATTTTCTCCGAGGCACGGGAGAAGCGGTTCTGTTTACGCAGCGACTCCTGGCTGAGCATCCGCGCGCACATCATCGGTGTCAGGGTCAGCGACACCACCGCTGAGATCAAAATCGCGACTGCCAGGGTAATAGCAAATTCGCGGAACAGTCGCCCGACGATATCGCCCATAAACAGCAGGGGGATCAATACCGCAATCAGCGAGAAGGTCAGCGAGATAATGGTAAAGCCGATTTCACCCGCGCCTTTGAGCGCCGCCGCCAACGGTTTTTCGCCTTTTTCGATATAGCGGGAAATGTTTTCGATCACCACGATGGCGTCATCGACCACGAATCCGGTGGCGATAGTTAACGCCATCAACGTCAGGTTATTGATTGAAAAATCGAGAAACACCATGACCGCAAAGGTGCCGATTAACGACAGCGGTACAGCAACACCGGGAATGATGGTCGCCGGAATATTGCGCAAAAACAGGTAGATAATCATGACTACCAGCGCGATAGCCATCATCAGCTCAAACTGGGTATCGTCGACCGATGCGCGGATATTGGTGGTACGGTCAGAAAGTACCGTCACCTTCACCGATTTCGGCAGACTCTCGGTGAGCTGTGGTAGCATCTGCCGGATGCTGTCGGCGGTGGAGATAATGTTAGCACCGGGCTGGCGCTGAACATTCATCACAATGGCCTGTTCTTTGTTCGCCCACGCGCCGAGCCAGCTGTTTTCTGCTCCTTGCTCTACGGTTGCGACATCGCCCAGACGAATCGGTGCGCCGTTCTGGTAGGCGATGATTAGCTGGCGATACTCTTCGGCGGATTGCATCTGGTCGTTCGCGGAAAGCGTGACCGCGCGGGAAGGGCCGTCGAGACTACCTTTAGCCGAGTTAACGTTAGCGCCGGTAATAGCGGTGCGCACGGTTTCGCTGGTCAGACCGAGGGCGGCAATCGCCTGAGCGTTAAGTTTGACGCGAACAGCCGGACGCTGCCCGCCGGAAAGCGTCACCAGCCCGACGCCGGAAATCTGCGAGATTTTCTGCGCGACGCGGGTTTCCACCATATCTTCCACCTGGGTCATCGGCATGGCGGTTGAGGTGACAGCGAGCGTCATGATCGGTGGATCTGCCGGGTTCACTTTGCTGTAAACCGGCGGGTTAGGCAGATCGCTCGGTAGCAGGTTAGTGGCAGCGTTAATCGCGGCCTGCACTTCCTGCTCGGCGACATCGAGCGGTAATGTTAGCTGGAACTGTAAAGTGATAACTGACGCACCGCCGGAACTTTGCGACGACATCTGTTTCAGGCCAGACATCTGCCCGAACTGGCGTTCGAGAGGCGCGGTAACGGCAGAGGTCATGACATCCGGGCTCGCACCTGGATAAAGCGTGACCACCTGAATGGTTGGATAGTCCACTTCCGGCAGCGCCGAAACGGGCAGGGCGCGATAACCGATAATCCCGGCGAGTAAGATCGCCACCATCAGCAGCGTGGTGGCGACAGGACGCATAATAAACAGGCGCGACGGGCCGCCTGTGCTGCTCGGGGGTAACACCTGCATCAGGAGCGTGCTCCTTTTTTCGTGTCTTCGCGGCTGGCGGCTTTTTCTTCCGGAGTAGTGGCGCTCTGGGCTTCCACCACTTCCACTTTCGCCCCTTCGGTCAGGCGATCAATGCCGTCCGTCACTACGCGGTCGCCCGCAGAAATACCTGCGCGGATCACCACTTTCTGACTGTCCTGAATGCCTGGTGTCACCAGATGTTTGCTGACCTTGTTTTCGCTATTCAGCACCCAGACAAAATGGCCTTCGTTGCCCATTTGCAGGGCGGCGGTTGGGATCACCACGGCGTTTTGTTCGGTGTCGACTAACATGCGCGCGTTAACAAACTGATTGGGAAACAGCGCATCATCCTGATTATTAAAGCGTGCTTTCACTTTAATCGTACCGGTAGTGGCATCGATTTGGTTATCAAGGCTTAACAGTGTGCCTTCACTTAATTTCTTCGAGTTGGTGCGATCCCAGGCTTCTACCACCAGCGGTTTTCCGGCTTTTTGCGCCTGCACAACGGTGGCGATATCGCTTTCCGGCAGAGTAAAGAGCAAATCGATAGGATGTGTTTGGGTGATCACCACAATCCCGGTGGTATCACCACTGGAGATTTGGTTACCAACATCAACCTGCTTGAGACCAACGCGACCATCAACTGGTGCGGTGATACGGCTCCAGTCGAGTTGCAACTGCGCGCTGGCGACGCTTGCTTCATCAGCCTTAATGGTGCCTTCGGTTTCACTGACCAGCGCCTGTTGGGCATCCAGTTCCTGACGAGATACGAGATTGGTTTTTGCCAGTTGTTGATAACGCGCCAGGTCACGGCGGGCGTTGGCAAGCGTGGCTTTATCTTTTGCCAGTTGGCCCTGGGCTTGTGCTAATGCAACTTTGAACTGGCTTGGGTCAATTTCTGCCAGTAAATCGCCGGCTTTGACCTGCTGGCCTTCCTGGAAATGTAACGCCATCAGTTGACCGTCCACGCGGCTGCGCACCGTAACAGTATTAGCGGCGGTAATGGTGCCAAGCCCGGTGAGGTAACGCGGAACAGCCTGTTCTACTGCGGTCGCCGCCTGAACCGGAGCTAATGGGCCGGCACGCATACCACGGCGACCACCCGCTGGCGATTGCTGCGCTTGTTTCGTCGCCCCAGGGGCTGCACTCTGGGAGTCATTGCGGCCTTGCCAGAACCAGAATGCGGCGATGGCGGCGATAACCACCACGATTACGATTACCCAACGGGATTTATAACTGCCTTTCATCGTTAAGAGTTTCTCTTCCTGAAACGTTTCGCGGAATGATACTAGTGTAGCCAGCCAATAAGGGAGAAAAATGGAGGAATTATGAAACACTGTCGGGAATCGTCTGAATGACGGGCACTTTTGCGAGCACGCATCCAGTAATAACACATGAAACTATTTTATCTACGCGTTAGCGATAGACTGCTTGCATGGCGAAAGGAGATAAGCCGACGATTTCAGCGGGACGCTGAAACGGGAAAGCCCCTCCCGAGGAAGGGGCCTTAAATAAGGAAAGGGTCATGATGAAGTGGATCATCATCGTGGTGCTCTTAGTGATTAGCTACCCAGCATACTAAGACTACCAGGGCGGGGGAAACCCCGCTCTACCCTCACTCCTGAAAGTATGCCTTCACGGTCCAATTGTCAATCCGCAGACTTTGCAGTCTGCGATCCTGCCAGCAAATATTCTTTGCGAGTCGTTACGCAATAATCACACTTGAAACTATTTTATCCGCAAGTCAGCGATAGACTGCATACAGGGCGAAAGGAGGTAAGCCGAAGATTTCAGCGGGACGCTGAAACGGGAAAGCCCCTCCCGAGGAAGGGGCCTTAAATAAGGAAAGGGTCATGATGAAGTGGATCATCATCGTGGTGCTCTTAGTCATAAGCTTCCCGGCTTACTAAGACTACCAGGGCGGGGGAAACCCCGCTCTACCCTCACTCCTGAAATTATGTCACTCAACCCTTGTTGTCAATCTGTAAGCCCACGTTCTTGCGAGGCGAATAGCAAAATCTTCTGCGCCGCCGGGCCTAATTCTGAAAGTTTCTTCGTTTGCTCTTATTTCATTATTGCAGTCGGTATGATACCGGACCTCAATAATTCTCTAAGAAAGGATTTCTTATGAGCGAACAAATCACGTTTGCCACCAGCGATTTTGCCAGTAACCCGGAACCACGTTGCCCCTGCATTTTGCTGCTGGATGTTTCTGGTTCTATGAACGGTAGACCCATTAATGAACTTAACGCCGGATTGGTTACCTTTCGCGATGAGCTGCTTGCCGATTCGCTGGCCTTAAAAAGAGTGGAACTCGGCATTGTGACGTTCGGCCCGGTGCATGTGGAACAACCCTTTACCAGCGCCGCTAATTTTTTCCCGCCCATCCTGTTTGCCCAGGGCGATACACCAATGGGCGCTGCCATTACCAAAGCCCTGGATATGGTTGAGGAGCGGAAACGTGAATATCGTGCCAATGGTATTTCCTATTATCGTCCGTGGATTTTCCTGATCACCGATGGTGCACCAACCGATGAGTGGCAGGCTGCCGCCAACAAAGTGTTTCAGGGGGAAGAAGATAAGAAGTTTGCCTTCTTTACCATCGGTGTTCAGGGGGCGGATATGAAGACGCTGGCCCAAATCAGCGTCCGTCAGCCTTTGCCACTGCAGGGATTACAATTCCGTGAACTGTTTAGCTGGTTATCCAGTTCGCTGCGTTCGGTTTCCCGCTCCACGCCGGGAACGGAAGTTGTGCTGGAAGCGCCAAAGGCTGGACGTCAGTGTGAGCTGGCGTCTGGTCTATGCATCAGCCGTTGGAACGTCGCACATCAGTGCGGACTTGCCTTGCCAGGATGCCTGCCAGATACAGGTTGCCTGGCTAAATGACCAGCAGCCATTATTGTCGGTATTTGTCGCTGATGGCGCAGGTAGCGCCTCGCAGGGAGGCGAAGGTGCGATGCTCGCCGTCAATGAAGCGATGGCTTATATGTCGCAAAAAGTGCAGGGCGGGGAATTGGGGCTTAATGATGTCCTCGCAACGGACATTGTGCTGACCATTCGTCAGCGACTTTTTGCCGAGGCGGAAGCCAAAGAATTAGCGGTTCGCGATTTTGCCTGCACGTTTTTGGGATTGATTTCATCGCCTAACGGCACCTTGATTATGCAAATTGGCGACGGTGGCGTGGTGGTAGATTTGGGTCACGGTTTGCAACTGCCGCTCATGCCGATGGTGGGGGAATATGCCAATATGACGCACTTCATTACTGATGAAGATGCCGTTTCCAGACTGGATACTTTCACCAGCACTGAGCGTGCGCACAAAGTTGCAGCATTTACGGATGGTATTCAGCGACTGGCGTTAAATATGCTGGATAATTCTCCGCATATGCCTTTCTTTACCCCGTTTTTCAATGGACTGGCGTCAGCAACGCAGGAACAACTCGATTTATTACCTGAATTGTTAAAGCAGTTTTTGTCCAGCCCGGCGGTAAACGAGCGTACGGATGATGATAAAACGTTGGCACTGGCGCTGTGGTTACCATGAAACCCACTTTATATACTGCTACTGGTGAGTGCGTTACGCCAGGCCGTGAACTGGGCAAAGGCGGCGAAGGTGCGGTTTATGATATCGAGGAGTTTGTCGAGAGCGTCGCCAAGATTTATCACACGCCGCCTCCCGCCTTAAAACAGGACAAACTTGCCTTTATGGCTGCGACAGCTGACGCGCAGTTGTTGAATTATGTCGCCTGGCCGCAGGCAACGCTTCACGGTGGACGAGGCGGAAAAGTTATCGGTTTTATGATGCCAAAAGTTTCTGGTAAAGAACCGATTCATATGATCTATAGCCCGGCACATCGTCGCCAGAGTTACCCTCATTGTGCGTGGGATTTTCTACTCTATGTTGCGCGCAATATTGCTTCATCTTTTGCTACGGTTCACGAGCACGGGCACGTCGTGGGTGACGTAAACCAGAACAGCTTTATGGTAGGTCGCGACAGCAAAGTGGTGATGATTGATAGCGACTCCTTTCAGATTAATGCCAATGGCACGCTGCATTTATGCGAAGTCGGCGTGTCGCATTTTACGCCGCCAGAGCTGCAAACCATGCCATCATTTGTCGGCTTTGAACGCACAGAAAATCACGATAATTTTGGCCTTGCGTTGCTGATATTTCACGTCTTGTTTGGTGGGCGGCATCCTTATTCCGGTGTACCGCTTATCTCTGATGCGGGTAATGCGCTGGAGACGGATATTGCCCATTTCCGTTATGCCTACGCGTCAGATAATCAGCGACGTGGTTTAAAACCGCCGCCACGATCGATTCCGCTGTCGATGTTACCGGGCGATGTTGAAGCCATGTTTCAGCAGGCATTCACGGAAAGTGGCGTGGCAACCGGGCGTCCGACGGCAAAAGCGTGGGTAGCGGCACTTGATTTACTACGCCAACAGTTAAAGAAATGTACCGTTTCGGCAATGCATGTTTATCCCGGTCATTTGGCTGACTGCCCATGGTGTGCGCTGGATAATCAAGGTGTTATCTATTTTATTGATCTCGGCGAAGAGGTCATTACCACCGGCGGGAATTTTGTGCTGGCGAAAGTCTGGGCGATGGTGATGGCGTCAGTAGCACCGCCAGCATTGCAATTGCCATTACCCGATCATTTCCAGGCTGCTGGCAGGCCGCTTCCTTCAGGCCTGTTACGGCGCGAATACATCATTCTGATTGAGATCGCACTGTCAGGGTTATCGCTGCTGCTTTGCGGCCTTCAGACAGAACCGCGTTATATCATTTTGGTTCCCGTGCTGGCGGCTATCTGGATTATTGGCAGCCTGACAAGCAAAGCGTACAAAGCAGAAGTCCAGCGACGAAGAGAGGCTTTTAATCGCGCAAAAATGGACTATGACCATTTAGTCAGCCAGATCCAACAGTTGGGCGGGCTGGAAGGTTTTATCGCCAAACGGGCGATGCTCGAAAAAATGAAGGACGAAATTCTTGGGTTACCGGAAGAAGAAAAGCGCGATCTGGCAGCACTTCACGACACCGCAAGGGAACGGCAGAAGCAGAAGTTTCTGGAGGGATTTTTTATTGATGTTGCCTCTATTCCCGGCGTTGGCCCTGCGCGTAAAGCGGCGTTACGGTCCTTTGGTATTGAAACAGCAGCGGACGTTACCCGACGGAGCGTTAAGCAAGTTAGGGGTTTTGGTGATCATCTGACCCAGGCGGTTATCGACTGGAAAGCGAGCTGTGAACGCCGTTTTGTGTTCAGGCCGAACGAAGCGGTAACGCCTGCAGACAGACAAGCGGTAATGGCAAAAATGGCCGCCAAACGACATCGGCTGGAATCGGCGCTGACTGTCGGTGCGACAGAGTTGCAGCGATTCCGCCTTCATGCGCCAGCACGGACCATGCCGTTGATGGAACCGCTACGTCAGGCGGCAGAAAAACTGGCTCAGGCGCAGGCAGATTTAAGCCGTTGCTGAGCCATTTTTCAATTAACGAAACACCACTTCCGCCCAACGTGCCAGCCCGGCGGTGACGGAGCCAAAGTCATCGCCGCCTGCAATCGGAATGCCCGGCAACTGTTCTGCCAGCGCTTTTTTAATCAGCGGCGAACGGGCGCTACCGCCGGTCAGATAGATAACATCCGGTTTTTCCTGGGCGTTATCCAGCGCCAGTTGAACTTGTTCCAGAATGCGAGCCAGCGGCTGGTTGAGGGCGCTTTCCAGCCCTTGCTGGCTAATCAGCGTAGCCAGTTCATCGCTGATAAACGGCAGTGAGGCGCGGGTTTCCGCTACACTTGAAAGGGTGATTTTGCACTCTTCTGCGCTACGCACCAGGCGATAGCTTAAACGCTGACGCCAGACTTTCTGTAACAGGGCCACTTTTTCCGGTTCGCGGGCATCGCGTACCAGATCGTTAAGCAGACGACCGTTGGCACTACTGTAGAAATCACTCTGCGCAGGGACGTCGTTGATGGCAACCGCATTCCACCACGGCAGAATCGGCAGGGCGATGCCTTTTTCGGTTTCGCCCCCCATGCCCAGTAACGGCATCAGGTTCTTAAACGCCAGTGCGATATCCAGATCGTTACCACCAATACGGCAACCACTATGACCCAGGAGGCTGGCTTCACGATCGAGACGCGAACGCCATTGCGGCCCCATCAGCAGCAATGAACAGTCAGTCGTACCACCGCCGATATCCACTACCAGCACCCGTTTTTCTTCCTGCAAGGTGGCTTCGTAATCCAGCCCAGCCGCGACCGGCTCGTACTGGAATACCACATCCTTAAACCCGGCACGCTTCGCCGCGCGTTCCAGAATCCCTTGCGCCTGGGTGTTTGCTTCATCACCGCCCAGCCCCTGGAAGTTGATCGGGCGACCAATCACCGCCTGAGTAATTGCCTCCGGCAGCTGCGCCTGCGCCTGTTGGCGAATGTGCAACATCATTGCGCAGACCAGATCCTCAAACAGCGCTACCTGCTGCGGTTTTAAGCCGCTGGCACCGAGGAACGATTTTGGTGATTTCACAAACCACACTTCTTCCGGATCATCAATGTATTGTGCCAGTGAAGAAAGACCGAACTGCACGCTTTTCGCCGTGACATCGATATCTTCTTCGCGGTTATAACGAATCGCCCGACGCAACAGCGCCTGCGTTTCATCGTCGTCTGCCGGAACATCATGATGGCGGTACAGCCATTCGCTTACCGCTTCACGCGTTGGCGCGCAAAGCATTGAAGGCAGCAGCGTGCTGTCGTTTTCCATTTTTAGCAAATGCGGTTTACCGTCGCGCATGACCGCCACTGAACAGTTTGCTGTACCGTAATCAAAACCAATAAACACGAAATAATCCCCATGCCGGTGAAGAAGGGGCGTGACTTTAGCGAAATGTTGCCGTCGCGACAACCGGAATATGAAAGCAAAGCGTAACGTCTGAATAACGTTTATGCTGAAAGCGGATTAACAAGGAGATGCGATGTATACCCTGAACTGGCAGCCGCCGTATGACTGGTCGTGGATGTTGGGATTTCTCGCCGCCCGTGCGGTGAGCGGTGTTGAAACGGTCGCGGACAGTTATTATGCCCGTAGTCTGGCGGTGGGCGAATATCGCGGCGTGGTGACTGCTATTCCGGATATAGCCCGCCATACTCTGCACATAAATTTAAGTGCAGGTTTAGAACCTGTTGCCGCAGAGTGTCTGGCGAAAATGAGCCGCCTGTTTGATCTGCAATGTAACCCGCAGATTGTTAACGGTGCGTTGGGAAAGTTAGGCGCGGGGCGGCCCGGATTGCGTTTACCTGGTTGTGTTGACGCTTTTGAGCAGGGCGTGCGGGCGATTTTAGGCCAACTGGTGAGCGTGGCGATGGCGGCAAAATTGACCTCCAGAGTGGCACAGCTTTATGGCGAACGGCTGGATGATTTTCCGGATTATGTCTGCTTCCCCACGCCTCAGCGGCTGGCAGTAGCCGACCCGCAGGCATTAAAAGCGTTAGGTATGCCGTTGAAACGGGCAGAGGCGCTGATTCATCTGGCAAATGCGGCGCTGGAGGGCACCTTACCAATGACAATGCCGGGCGACGTAGAACAAGCGATGAAAACGCTGCAAACCTTTCCGGGTATCGGGCGCTGGACGGCAAATTATTTTGCTTTGCGTGGCTGGCAGGCGAAAGATGTTTTTCTGCCGGATGATTATCTGATTAAACAGCGATTTCCGGGAATGACACCGGCACAAATCCGCCGTTATGCCGAACGCTGGAAGCCCTGGCGTTCTTATGCGTTGTTGCATATCTGGTATACGGATGGCTGGCAACCAGACGGAGCATGACGTTGGTTGCCGGATGCGGTGCGAGCGCCTTATCCGGCCTGGGGAATGAGCGATTTGTAGGCCTGATAAGACGCGTTAGCGTCGCATCAGGCAATGGGCAAACGCTCCCTTAGTTAATCGCGAAATAACTGCTATTTACCAGCAAATCCAGCGGTTGGGCATCGGCAATCACATCACCATAAATCAGATCGACGCCGATGCCCGAAAGCGTATCCATCACTAAGGGTAAAACGACTGGCCCGGCGATGGTTTTCATCCCGAGTCGCTGAGCATGCCCCTGAATAATCGTAATCAGCATCTCATCCATCAAATTACCCTGCACGTTGGCGCATAACTCACCATCAAGTAGCAGGTAATCTGCCATATTTGCTTTCAGCGAGTTGAAGATTTGCAGATCGCGGCCTACCTGACTGAATACGATCCGACATCCCGCCAGCCGCAGTTTTTGCACGCTTTCTGCGTGATCGAAAATCGCTTCTGCCGGAATAATCAGATGTAATAACCGTGCTGGTAGAGGGCTATTTTCCAGCTGCTCAAGCAGTTCATTCACCAGCGTGGCGCTACTCAAACCAGCAACGGAAAGGGGGAGGGCGATGCTTAAGCCTTTACTGGCAACCGCTTTTGCGGCCTGCTGGAAAAAATCGTGGAATACCCGTCGGTCAAGAGCATGGCTAAGTGCCGGATCGCTGAAGCTACGACGAAATGTTTGTTCATCAATAATCTCGCCTTCGCAACTCCAGAGCTTAAGTGAAATCAGCCACAAATTACGCGCTTGCGGGATCCGCGGCGAAGCGACACCGTGGGCGATCATCATCAACTGATTCTCTTTAATCATCCGCCACTGTTCATCAAGCGACATCACAGCCCGTTCGCTATGTGCGGCAACTTGCTGCGGTTCGTAAATCGTCACCCGGCCCCGTCCACCATTTTTGGAGGCATAACAGGCGATATCAGCCTGCGACATCACTTCAGCCGCCTGATGATTGTTGTCATCAATCAAGGTAATCCCGGCACTGGCACCTACCCGATGCACACGTCCTTCCCATATAAAGTGATAGTCATTCACAGCACTGATAATGCGTGTAGCGATAAAACGAGCGCTTTCAACATTGCAGTCTGGCAGTAGCAGACCAAATTCATCACCACCGAGCCGCGCCAGCACGTCGCTGGAGCGCAGCATACTCAGCATCAACGACGCCAGTTCGCGCAGTAAAGCGTCGCCCGCCGCATGCCCGGCGCTGTCATTCACCGCTTTAAAGCGATCAAGATCGATAAACACCAGGGCATGTCGCTGGTGCGTACTGTTTACCGTTTGCAGCAGGATACGCAGTTGCTTCTCAAAACTGGCGCGATTGGCGAGATGCGTCAGTGCATCATGGGAGGCGCTGTAGCTCAGCTGGCGCAGCATTTTGCGTGATTCGGTGACGTCCTGAATCACCAGTACCGAGCCTATATTGCTGCCGTCCAGAGTACTTAACGGCGTAATACTGTAATGCACGTCGTAACTGCCGCCGCTTCGGCAGTGCAACACCACATCTTGTTCAATCGCGGAACGTGAGGTGTCAGCACTGTAAATGTTCTCCATTAATGGTCCGTTGTCGCCAAAAGTAATATGCAACACCGTCAGGAGCGGAACACCTAACGCTTCTTCCTGCGTCCAGCCGCTCATCTTCTCCGCCACTGGATTCATAAAGGTAATTTTCATTGCCATATCAATACAGACCACGGCTTCGCCGATGGAGTCCAGCGTAATGTGCAGGCGCTCTTTTTCCTGAAACAATGCCTCGTTAAGCTGTTTAACCTCCGTCATATCCATATTGATACCAAGCAGGCGTTCGACTTCACCTTCTTTATTCAGTACCCGGTTGGCGAGAGCGCGGATATGGCGAATACCGTCTTTCACGGCAATGCGAAATTCCAGTTTAAAGGGCGAGCGTGATTGCAACGAATCACGAATCACTTTTTCGGCGTGCTGGCGATCTTCCGGCAGCACGCACTCGTACCACACCTGCCAGTTCGGTTTGATATGCGGAGGAATTTCATACAGCTCGAACATCCGCTTATCCCAACTAAAAATATTCGGCTTCAGCTCCCACTCCCAGATGCCAATCCCGCCCGCTTCGTTGGCCAGCGTGATGCGCTCCATCAGTTGTTGATTGACCTGTTCGGTGCGTTTTAGCTCGTTAATGTCTTCAATCTGAGCGATAAAATAGAGCGGCGTACCATCGGTGTGGCGCACCAGTGAGGCGGCAAGCAACGCCCAGACAACATCGCCATTGCGGTTGTAGTAGCGTTTTTCCATTGAATAGGTGTTTATTTCACCGCTGATCAGCTTTTCAACCTGTTGCAGATCTTTATTGAGATCCTCCGGCCAGGTCAGTTGCTGAAAGGTGAGTCCGCGCAGTTCTTCCTGACTGTAACCGAGAAACTGGCAGAGCGCTTTGTTGGATTGCAGCCATTGTCCCTCGGTGCCCACTAATGCCATGCCGATAGCGGAATATTCCATCGCGTTCCGAAAGCGGGTTTCGCTTTCGGAAATGTGTTTGCGTTCCGCACGAAAGGCATACATCACCATCGTCATGATGTTGGCGGGCAGCAGGATCAGCAAAAACGGTAGCCACGGCATATGACTCATCAGGTACGTACGCGGCGTAGCAAGCAGAGAGGGATCCGCGGCCATCATCAGCGATACCATCATCACTGTGGTAAGGAAGATCAAAAAGGCTTCCATTCGTGGCAGGCGCACGGCGCTCCACATCAACAGCACAATAATGAAAGTAAAAGGCCACGGCAGATACAGCATCGAAAGCCAGCTTAACGTCAGCGTGATAGCTAACGTGAGCAGCGACTCAAAAAGCAACCTTGGGTTGCGATGGCGCAGCAGATAGTGTGGTTTAAATAACAATCCCAGCGGCACCAGTGCCAGAGCGCCGATGGATTCTGACAGTACCCATATCAAAAATGCCCTGAGAGGATCGTCTCCGGGCGTCAGCAGGACAACCAGAACACCCCCCAACAGAGGCGGAACAATGGCGCTGCCGAGTGCCAGACGCAGCCAGTCAGCCAGATTTTGCAAGGGGTTATACCACGGCAGCAATTTACGTAGCAGCACTGCCCCGACCACGGCTTCAACAATATTGATGGTCGTCCAGGTCATGTTCAGCGAGCTGGTGGAAAAAAGCAGGATGGATGCGGCGATATTTCCCAGTGAGCAGCTCAGCGCAATTCCCGGCCACATGCGCCCGGCATGGCGATAAAACGCCACCATCATGATGGACGTCGGGAACCACAGTGGGGCGAGTTGGGTGCCAAACTGCGAAAGCTCAAGTGAGAAAAGGGTGAAGATAAACGAGACTAAACCTAAACTGACCAGGTGAAGCAGCGGGTGGGGCAGGGCAATTAATACATGCTGTGATTGTTTGCTCATTACCGCTTTATCCGCAAGGCCAGGTCGTCAGTATTCGTTTCTGTGTTCATGCTAGTACAAAAGTTTTACATTTTATATGCGAATTGCTCATAAAGTGACGTAAAGGCGGATAATTTGCGCAACTGCGTATAACAATTTTTACCTTGTATAAAACTGATCAACGTAATTTGCCACCGGGAATTCTTCGTCAACAATTAACTCTGAGCGCGCGGCAACGCTATTCGACTGGTATCAGGCGGATGAAATCCCTATAATTGCCGCGTTTGGCGCTTCGTCGCCCCCTTCCTAACATCCAGGTTAATCAGGTCGCTAAATATATGACTGATCAGTCTCATCAGTGCGTCATTATCGGTATCGCTGGCGCATCGGCTTCCGGCAAGAGTCTTATTGCCAGTACCCTTTATCGTGAATTACGTGAGCAAGTCGGTGATGAACACATCGGCGTAATTCCCGAAGACTGCTATTACAAAGATCAAAGCCATCTGTCGATGGAAGAACGCGTTAAGACCAACTACGACCATCCCAGCGCGATGGATCACAGCCTGCTGCTTGAGCATTTACAAGCATTGAAACGCGGCTCGGCAATTGACCTGCCGGTTTACAGCTATGTTGAACATACGCGTATGAAAGAAACGGTGACGGTTGAGCCGAAGAAAGTCATCATTCTCGAAGGCATTTTGCTGCTAACGGATGCGCGTTTGCGTGACGAACTTAACTTCTCAATTTTCGTTGATACCCCGCTGGATATCTGCCTGATGCGCCGCATCAAGCGTGACGTTAACGAGCGTGGGCGTTCAATGGATTCAGTGATGGCGCAATATCAAAAAACCGTGCGCCCGATGTTTCTGCAATTCATTGAGCCTTCTAAACAATATGCGGACATTATCGTGCCGCGCGGCGGGAAAAACCGCATCGCCATCGATATATTGAAAGCGAAAATAAGTCAGTTCTTTGAATAAGCTTGATAAATTGTGTACCGTTCAGTGATAACCTGGTATGCCCTTGACGTAATTGGCGTTAAGGGAGTGATGCTCGAAAGGAGAAAATGCCATGCGTCTGTGTGACCGAGATATTGAAGCCTGGCTTGATGAAGGCCGTTTGTCGATCAACCCACGTCCGCCAGTGGAGCGTATTAACGGCGCGACGGTGGATGTGCGCCTGGGCAATAAATTTCGTACCTTCCGTGGTCACACGGCAGCGTTTATCGATCTGAGCGGTCCCAAAGATGAAGTGAGCGCCGCGCTTGACCGCGTGATGAGCGATGAAATCGTGCTCGACGAGGGCGAGGCGTTTTATCTTCACCCAGGAGAGCTGGCGCTGGCGGTGACGCTGGAGTCGGTGACGCTGCCAGTCGATCTGGTGGGCTGGCTGGACGGGCGTTCTTCACTGGCGCGTCTGGGGCTGATGGTGCACGTCACCGCGCACCGTATCGATCCGGGCTGGTCTGGCTGCATTGTGCTGGAGTTTTACAACTCCGGTAAGCTGCCGCTGGCGCTGCGTCCGGGCATGTTAATTGGTGCGCTGAGCTTTGAGCCGCTCTCCGGCCCGGCGGCGCGACCTTACAACCGCCGTGAAGATGCGAAATATCGCAACCAGCAGGGCGCGGTAGCCAGCCGAATCGATAAAGACTAATTCAGGCCCATTGAGGATACCATGAGACGATTTCTGACGACGCTGATGATACTCCTGGTCGTGCTGGTGGCCGGGTTATCTGCGTTAGTGTTGCTGGTGAATCCGAATGATTTCCGCGACTATATGGTCAAGCAAGTTGCTGCACGTAGCGGTTATCAATTGCAGCTCGACGGGCCACTGCGTTGGCACGTCTGGCCGCAGCTTAGTATCCTCTCCGGGCGAATGTCTCTCACCGCCCAGGGCGCAAGCCAGCCACTGGTTCGCGCCGACAACATGCGTCTGGACGTGGCGCTTTTACCACTACTGAGTCATCAACTGAGCGTTAAGCAGGTGATGCTAAAAGGGGCAGTGATCCAACTGACGCCGCAGACGGAAGCGGTGCGCAGTGAAGACGCTCCGGTTGCACCGCGCGACAATACCTTGCCGGATCTGTCAGACGATCGCGGATGGTCGTTTGATATATCCAGTCTTAAGGTGGCGGACAGCGTTCTGGTGTTCCAGCATGAAGATGACGAGCAGGTGACAATCCGCAATATCCGCCTGCAAATGGAACAAGATCCCCAACATCGTGGCTCATTTGAGTTCTCCGGGCGGGTTAATCGCGATCAGCGCGATCTCACGATATCCCTTAACGGTACAGTAGATGCTTCTGATTATCCGCATGATTTAACGGCGGCTATTGAACAAATTAACTGGCAGTTGCAGGGTGCCGATTTACCAAAACAAGGTATTCAGGGGCAGGGGAGTTTCCAGGTCCAGTGGCAGGAGTCACATAAACGCCTTTCATTTAACCAAATTAGTTTGACCGCCAATGACAGTACGCTGAGCGGGCAAGCACAGGTCACGTTGACAGAGAAACCGGAATGGCAGCTGAGACTGCAATTCCCGCAACTGAATCTTGACAACCTCATCCCCCTTAATGAAACAGCGAACGGTGAGAACGGTGCCGCGCAGCAAGGGCAGAGCCAATCAACGTTGCCGCGCCCGGTCATTTCTTCGCGTATTGATGAACCGGCCTATCAGGGACTGCAAGGCTTTACGGCTGATATTTTGTTGCAGGCCAGTAACGTGCGCTGGCGCGGAATGAATTTTACAGATGTTGCCACGCAAATGACCAACAAGTCGGGTTTGCTGGAAATTACTCAACTGCAGGGCAAACTTAACGGTGGACAGGTTTCACTGCCGGGCACGTTGGACGCGACATCAATAAATCCGCGGATAAACTTCCAGCCACGGCTGGAAAACGTTGAGATTGGCACCATTCTGAAGGCGTTTAACTATCCGATTTCGTTGACCGGAAAGATGTCACTGGCTGGTGATTTCTCCGGTGCTGACATAGATGCCGACGCATTCCGCCACAACTGGCAAGGACAGGCACATGTCGAAATGACCGACACACGCATGGAAGGGATGAACTTCCAGCAGATGATTCAGCAAGCGGTAGAACGTAATGGTGGTGATGTGAAGGCCGCTGAAAACTTCGATAACGTGACGCGTCTTGACCGCTTTACCACCGATTTGACGTTGAAGGATGGCGTCGTGACGTTAAACGACATGCAAGGTCAATCGCCTGTGCTGGTGCTGACAGGGGAAGGCATGTTGAATCTGGCAGATCAAACCTGTGACACCCAGTTTGATATTCGGGTCGTGGGTGGCTGGAACGGGGAAAGCAAACTGATTGATTTCCTCAAAGAAACGCCAGTACCGCTGCGGGTTTATGGCAACTGGCAGCAACTTAATTACAGCCTGCAAGTGGATCAGTTACTGCGTAAACATCTACAGGATGAAGCAAAACGCCGTCTTAACGACTGGGCCGAGCGGAATAAAGATTCCCGCAATGGCAAAGATGTGAAGAAGTTGCTGGAGAAGATGTAGGTTACCAGGTGACCTGTCCTGTAGGCCTGATAAGACGCGTAAAGCGTCGCATCAGGCGTTCGTGGCGGCACCATTATATTCTGAATATGTAAGATCGAAGGCTGTTCCGTTCACTTGATGTTCCTCGCTACTATGGAACGCTCAAGCCGGTGAACGTGCCAGGGTGGCTCAATCGCCACCACCCTGGCAACCCGGGCTCCCGGCGGTAAATCGCCGCTGGCGCGGTTCCCTCATCTTATTCCTTTCGGCTATCGGGTACGGGCGCGAGGTAACATCCCTGTAAAACGCGCCCTCAGCCCACATCCATGTGGGCTGCCCCGGCCTACAGGAAACGATTCGGCGATTTACAGCCGGACCCACACCCCCGCTGTGATGTCCATGTACCACAGACAACGCTTCATTGCTGAAGTTATAAGGCGTTACGCAGCATTGGGTAAAATGACCGATACCATCACACCTCGTACTCCATCTCGCCATCCTTATGCAGCGGAATAATCTGTACCTTCTGCACGCGATGGCTTTCCACCTGCAACGTTTTAAGCAAATAATCCCCCACCTGAACTTCTTCGCCAGGTTTTGGAATACGCTGCAAATATTCCATCAATAGCCCGGCAATGGTGTGATATTCACGTTTTTCATCCAGCGGCAGCGGCACATATTGCACCAGATCTTCCAGCGGCATATGACCATTCGCCGTCCAGGAACCGTCCGCATTCTTCTGAATATCATGGCGGGCGTCGATCTCTTCCACTTCATTCGGTAAGTTACCGGCAATGGTTTCAGTGACGTCACTTAATGTCACAATCCCTTCCACCGAGCCAAACTCATCCACTACAAAAGCAAAGTGCGTGCGGGCATTACGGAACTGCTCCAGGGCAGGTAACAACGGCAAGGTTTCCGGGAACACCAGCGGCTGGCGAATCAACACCCGCAGGTTGAGCGGTTCGCCGCGCAGTGACTGTTGTAACAGGTCGATAACGTGAACAACACCGAGCAAATCTTCTGCGTCATCGCCATCAGTAACGACAAGCCGCGTATGCTGATTTCGCTCCAGCAACTGGCGGATCTCGTCTTTCGGCGCGTTGAGATCGATATGCTCAATATCATGGCGCGACGTCATAATGCTGCTGACGGTACGCTGGTTAAGATTAAGTACCCGCTCAATCATCCGCCGTTCCTGCGGATTAAAGATCTGCTGGTTACCATGATCCACCAGCATAGACGCGGTTTCGGCGTCCAGTTCCGCATCTTCTTTTTGCCCGCTAAGCAGGCGCATTACCGCTTCGGTAGTCCGCTGGCGCAGTGTCTGGTTAGCGGAAAGAAAACGTCGCCGGTTAAAGATAGCCAACTGATTGAGCGCCTCGATCATCACCGAGAAACCAATGGCAGCGTACAGGTAGCCTTTCGGAATGACGAAGCCGAAACCTTCCGCCACCAGGCTAAAGCCAATCATCAACAGGAAGCTTAAGCAGAGAATAACGATCGTCGGGTGACTGTTAACGAATTGGGTTAACGGCTTGCTGGCCATCAACATCAGGCTGATAGCGATAACCACGGCGGCCATCATGACCAGTAAATGGTCGACCATCCCGACGGCGGTAATCACCGAGTCGAGTGAGAAGATGGCGTCCAGCACCACAATTTGTGTCACCACCCCCCAGAACTTCGCACCTTTGCGTTGTGTGGGGTTATTGCTGTCTTTCCCTTCCAGCCGTTCGTTCAACTCCATCGTGGCTTTGAACAACAGGAAGAAACCACCAAACAGCATGATTAAGTCGCGGGCGCTAAAGGTAAACGAGCGGAAGCTGAACAGCGGTTGAGTCAGGGTGACCAGCCAGGAGATTGACGCCAGCAGTAACAGGCGCATTAACATCGCCAGCAGGAGCCCGGTAACCCGTGCGCGGTCGCGCTGCTTAGGCGGTAGTTTTTCGGCGAGGATGGCAATAAAGACCAGGTTATCAATGCCGAGGACCAGTTCGATCACAATCAGCGTGATTAACCCAGCCCAGATAGACGGATCGGCAATCCATTCCATAGTAAGTACAAAACCTATTCGTTGTATGACAAATGTCACAATTCGATCATGGATAAATCGGGGCAAAAATGCAATGTTGCAGCACTATTTATCTCATATTATTTGAGGGTTATAACCTCACATTATCCCAGAATTAAAGGTGCTAATAATAAAACATCATTTAAGAAATATCGCATGTGGAGACACTATGTTAAATATTGTCAACCTAAAGAAACTCCTAAAAACTATATTGAATGACACTTAATATAATTCTTAAAAATAGCCAATTGCCGAATTGTTACCTTGCCTGCTATTCCGTTAGCTGTAACACTTCCTCCTGCATTATTGGAAGCCAATATTCAATTACCATAATGCCACCTTATATTCGGAAATTAATTTCCGCAATAACCCTTTCTCATCAACGACTGTATGCAGAGAGGGTTTTAAAAATTAAGCTAAATCAGTGTATTGGTAGCTAAAAAGCCAGGGGCGGTAGCGTGTCTGGGTGCCTGAAAGACCAGTCTGAATTATTCTGTCAATAGCCTGCGGATGAAATCAATTTTTTTAGGACTGATGCCAGTTAAATTTTTATTCAATTAACTGCAAGGTAAATGTGCATGGCGACATTGCTATTAATAGTGCACAGGATAATTACTCTGCCAAAGTGATAAATAAACAATGATGAAATCCAAAATGAAATTGATGCCATTATTGGTGTCAGTAACCTTGATAAGCGGTTGCACAGTACTTCCGGGCAGCAATATGTCGACGATGGGGAAAGACGTCATCAAACAGCAGGACGCTGATTTCGACCTCGACAAAATGGTGAATGTTTATCCGTTAACCCCGCGCCTGATTGATCAATTACGCCCACGACCCAACGTAGCGCGCCCCAATATGACGCTGGAAAGTGAGATCGCGAATTACCAGTATCGCGTCGGGCCGGGGGACGTTCTTAATGTCACCGTCTGGGATCACCCGGAACTCACCACGCCAGCCGGTCAGTACCGCAGCTCCAGCGACACCGGCAACTGGGTACAGCCTGACGGCACCATGTTCTACCCGTATATCGGCAAGGTTCACGTCGTGGGGAAAACACTCGCCGAAATCCGCAGTGATATTACCGGGCGCTTAGCGACGTACATCGCTGACCCGCAGGTGGACGTTAATATCGCCGCCTTCCGCTCGCAAAAAGCCTATATCTCCGGTCAGGTGAATAAATCCGGTCAACAGGCGATTACCAACGTGCCTCTGACCATTCTCGACGCCATCAACGCCGCAGGTGGCCTGACCGACACCGCTGACTGGCGCAACGTGGTGCTAACACACAATGGTCGTGAAGAACGCATTTCTTTGCAGGCGCTGATGCAAAACGGCGACCTCAATCAGAACCGACTGCTTTACCCCGGCGATATTCTTTACGTGCCACGTAATGATGATCTGAAAGTGTTTGTGATGGGTGAAGTGAAGAAACAGAGCACCCTGAAAATGGACTTTAGCGGCATGACCCTGACTGAAGCCCTGGGCAATGCTGAAGGCATCGACATGACCACCTCCAACGCCAGCGGCATCTTTGTCATTCGTCCGCTGAAAGGCGAGGGCGGGCGTAACGGCAAGATTGCCAATATCTACCAGCTGGATATGTCCGATGCCACGTCGCTGGTGATGGCGACAGAATTCCGCCTGCAGCCTTATGACGTGGTGTATGTCACCACCGCCCCGGTTTCCCGCTGGAACCGTCTGATCAATCAGTTGCTGCCAACTATTAGCGGTGTCCGTTACATGACGGATACAGCCAGCGACATTCATAACTGGTAATCGTCATGTTTAACAACATCTTAGTTGTCTGTGTCGGCAATATTTGCCGTTCCCCGACGGCGGAACGCTTACTGCAACGTTATCACCCGGAGCTAAAAGTGGAGTCCGCTGGACTCGGCGCGCTGGTCGGTAAGGGCGCTGATCCTACCGCCATCAGCGTCGCCGCAGAACATCAACTGTCTCTGGAAGGTCATTGCGCACGGCAAATCAGCCGCCGTCTGTGTCGCAACTACGACCTGATTCTGACCATGGAAAAGCGCCATATCGAACGCTTATGCGAGATGGCACCCGAGATGCGCGGCAAAGTGATGCTGTTTGGTCACTGGGATAACGAATGTGAAATCCCCGATCCATATCGCAAAAGCCGGGAAACGTTTACAGCGGTGTACGCATTACTTGAACGGTCTGCCCGCCAGTGGGCGCAGGCATTGAACGCAGAGCAGGTATAAGAATGACAGAAAAAGTAAAACAACATGCCGCTCCGGTAACGGGCAGTGATGAAATCGATATTGGTCGCCTGGTCGGCACCGTCATTGAAGCGCGCTGGTGGGTGATTGGCATCACCGCCGTATTTGCCCTCTGTGCCGTGGTTTACACCTTCTTTGCTACGCCGATTTATAGCGCCGACGCACTGGTACAAATCGAGCAAAGCAGCGGCAATTCGTTAGTGCAGGATATCGGATCGGCATTAGCCAACAAACCGCCTGCATCGGACGCCGAAATCCAGTTGATTCGTTCGCGCCTGGTGCTTGGTAAAACGGTGGACGATCTCGACCTCGATATTGCGGTGAGCAAAAACACGTTCCCGATTTTCGGTGCGGGCTGGGAGCGCCTGATGGGACGCCAGAACGAGACGGTGAAAGTGACCACCTTTAACCGACCGAAGGAGATGGCGGATCAGGTGTTTACGCTTAATGTGCTGGACAACAAAAACTACACCCTGAGCAGCGATGGCGGCTTTAGTGCCCGTGGGCAAGCGGGCCAGATGCTGAAAAAAGAAGGTGTCACGCTGATGGTTGAAGCCATTCACGCCAGCCCGGGCAGTGAGTTTACCGTCACCAAATACTCCACGCTGGGGATGATCAACCAACTGCAAAACAGCCTGACGGTAACGGAGAACGGCAAAGACGCAGGTGTTCTGAGCCTGACTTACACCGGTGAAGATCGCGAACAGATCCGCGACATTCTTAACAGCATCGCCCGTAACTATCAGGAGCAAAATATTGAGCGCAAATCGGCGGAAGCGTCGAAAAGCCTCGCTTTCCTCGCGCAACAGTTACCGGAAGTACGTAGCCGCCTTGATGTTGCCGAAAACAAACTGAATGCCTTCCGTCAGGATAAAGATTCAGTTGATCTGCCGCTGGAAGCGAAAGCGGTGCTCGATTCGATGGTGAACATCGACGCGCAGTTGAACGAACTGACCTTTAAAGAGGCGGAAATCTCCAAGCTGTACACCAAAGTTCACCCGGCGTACCGCACGCTGCTGGAGAAACGGCAGGCGCTGGAAGACGAAAAAGCCAAACTTAACGGTCGCGTAACGGCGATGCCGAAAACCCAGCAGGAAATTGTGCGTCTGACCCGCGATGTCGAGTCTGGTCAGCAGGTCTATATGCAACTGCTGAATAAAGAGCAGGAGCTGAAAATCACCGAAGCCAGCACCGTTGGCGATGTGCGCATTGTTGACCCGGCAATCACCCAGCCAGGTGTACTGAAACCGAAGAAAGGGCTGATTATCCTCGGCGCGATTATCCTCGGCCTGATGCTCTCTATCGTGGGTGTGCTGCTGCGCTCGTTGTTTAATCGCGGTATCGAAAGCCCGCAGGTGCTGGAAGAACACGGTATCAGCGTCTATGCCAGCATCCCGCTGTCGGAGTGGCAGAAAGCGCGCGATAGCGTCAAAACCATCAAAGGGATTAAACGCTATAAACAGAGCCAGCTACTGGCGGTGGGGAATCCAACCGATCTGGCGATTGAAGCCATCCGTAGTCTGCGCACCAGTCTGCACTTCGCGATGATGCAGGCACAGAACAATGTGTTGATGATGACCGGGGTTAGCCCGTCAATCGGTAAAACCTTTGTCTGCGCCAACCTGGCGGCGGTGATCAGCCAGACCAATAAACGGGTGTTGTTGATCGACTGCGATATGCGCAAAGGCTACACCCACGAGCTGTTGGGCACTAATAACGTTAATGGCCTGTCGGAAATTCTGATTGGACAGGGCGATATTACTACCGCGGCTAAACCGACCTCTATTGCCAAATTTGACCTGATCCCGCGCGGTCAGGTGCCGCCAAATCCTTCAGAACTGTTAATGAGCGAACGCTTTGCCGAACTGGTGAAGTGGGCGAGTAAAAACTACGACCTGGTGTTGATTGATACGCCGCCGATTCTGGCAGTGACCGATGCGGCAATTGTTGGTCGTCATGTCGGAACCACATTGATGGTGGCGCGTTATGCGGTCAACACATTGAAAGAAGTGGAAACCAGTCTGAGCCGCTTTGAGCAAAACGGTATTCCGGTGAAAGGGGTGATTCTGAACTCCATCTTCCGCCGCGCCAGCGCGTATCAGGATTATGGCTATTACGAATACGAATATAAGTCGGATGCGAAATAACGACGCCTGCATTCGCACCGCCCCGTAGGCCGGATAAGGCGTTCACGCCGCATCCGGCAAGCAAACCAGCTCATAAGCCGGGAGAACAACTTATGAAAGACAATCCGCTGATTTCAATCTATATGCCGACCTGGAACCGCCAACAACTGGCTATTCGGGCGATAAAATCGGTTCTGCGCCAGGACTACAACAACTGGGAGATGATTATCGTGGATGATTGCTCCACCTCCTGGGAACAACTGCAACAGTACGTCACCGCCCTCAACGATCCGCGTATTACCTACATTCACAACGACATTAACAGCGGAGCGTGCGCGGTACGTAACCAGGCGATTATGCTGGCGCAAGGGGAATACATCACCGGGATCGATGACGATGATGAATGGACACCCAACCGCCTGAGCGTCTTCCTCGCCCATAAACAGCAACTGGTCACACACGCCTTTTTGTACGCTAACGACTACGTTTGCCAGGGCGAAGTTTATTCCCAACCGGCAAGCTTGCCGCTGTATCCCAAATCGCCGTATTCACGCCGCCTGTTTTACAAACGCAATATCATTGGTAATCAGGTATTTAGCTTGGCGTGGCGTTTCAAAGAGAGCTTGTTCGATACCGAACTGAAAGCGGCACAGGATTACGACATCTTCCTGCGAATGGTGGTGGAGTACGGCGAACCGTGGAAAGTGGAAGAGGCGACGCAAATCCTGCATATCAATCACGGCGAAATGCAGATCACCTCGTCACCGAAAAAATTCTCCGGATACTTCCACTTTTACCGCAAGCACAAAGACAAATTCGACCGCGCCAGCAAAAAATATCAGCTGTTTACCCTCTACCAGATCCGCAATAAACGCATGACCTGGCGCACTTTGCTGACGCTGCTGTCGCTGCGTAACGGCAAACGTCTGGCTGATGGTATTCGGGGGCGCTAAAGATGCTGGAAGATCTGCGCGCCAACAGCTGGAGTTTACGCCCGTGCTGCATGGTTCTTGCCTATCGCGTCGCTCATTTTTGTTCAGTGTGGCGCAAAAAGAACGTCCTCAACAATCTGTGGGCGGCCCCGCTGTTGGTGCTGTATCGCATTATCACCGAATGCTTTTTCGGTTATGAAATCCAGGCCGCCGCGACCATTGGCCGACGCTTTACTATCCATCACGGTTACGCCGTAGTGATCAATAAAAACGTGGTCGCGGGGGATGATTTCACCATTCGCCATGGCGTCACTATCGGTAATCGTGGTGCCAATAACATGGCATGTCCACACATTGGCAACGGCGTCGAACTCGGTGCCAACGTCATTATTCTTGGTGATATCACGCTTGGGAACAACGTCACCGTGGGCGCGGGCAGCGTGGTGCTCGACTCGGTCCCGGACAACGCGCTGGTGGTGGGAGAAAAAGCGCGAGTGAAGGTAATTAAATGAATATTCTGCAATTTAATGTGCGCCTGGCGGAAGGCGGGGCGGCTGGAGTGGCATTAGATCTCCACCAGCGTGCGCTGCAACATGGGCTGGCGTCACATTTTGTCTACGGCTACGGCAAAGGCGGCAAAGAGAGCGTCAGCCATCAGAACTATCCGCAGGTCATCAAACATACGCCGCGGATGACCGCGATGGCGAACATTGCGTTGTTTCGTCTGTTTAATCGCGATCTGTTCGGCAATTTCAATGAGTTATATCGCACCATTACTCGCACACCGGGTCCGGTGGTCCTGCATTTTCATGTGCTGCACAGCTACTGGTTGAATCTTAAGAGCGTGGTGCGCTTTTGCGAAAAAGTGAAAAACCATAAACCGGATATCACACTGGTCTGGACGCTGCACGATCACTGGAGCGTTACCGGACGCTGCGCCTTTACCGACGGTTGCGAAGGCTGGAAAACGGGCTGCCAGAAATGCCCGACCTTAAATAATTATCCGCCGGTGAAGATTGATCGCGCACACCAACTGGTGGCGGGCAAACGGCAGTTATTCCGCGAGATGCTGGCATTGGGCTGTCAGTTTATTTCCCCCAGCCAGCATGTGGCAGACGCTTTCAATAGTCTGTACGGTCCAGGGCGTTGCCGGATTATCAATAACGGTATTGATATGGCAACCGAAGCGATTCTGGCGGACTTGCCTCCGGTGCGCGAAACTCAGGGCAAGCCGAAAATCGCAGTGGTGGCGCATGATCTGCGTTACGACGGCAAAACTAACCAGCAACTGGTGCGCGAGATGATGGCGCTGGGTGACAAAATCGAACTGCATACTTTCGGTAAGTTCTCACCGTTCACCGCTGGTAATGTGGTCAATCACGGCTTTGAAACCGACAAACGTAAACTGATGAGCGCGCTCAATCAGATGGATGCGCTGGTATTCAGTTCTCGCGTCGATAACTACCCGCTGATTTTGTGTGAGGCGTTATCGATTGGTGTGCCGGTGATCGCCACCCATAGCGATGCGGCGCGGGAAGTGCTGCAAAAATCCGGCGGTAAAACCGTCAGCGAAGAAGATGTGCTGCAACTGGTGCAGTTAAGCAAACCGGAAATCGCACAGGCGATATTTGGTACCACGCTGGCTGAGTTCAGCCAGCGCAGCCGCGCCGCCTACAGTGGACAACAGATGCTGGAGGAGTATGTCAACTTCTATCAGAATCTGTAGCTACTTACTGCTGCCGCTGATTTACCTGCTGGTTAACGTCAAAATCGCCCAGCTTGGAGAAAGTTTCCCCATCACCATCGTCACTTTTTTACCAGTCTTGTTACTGCTGTTTTTAGAGCGCATCAGCGTTAAAAAATTGATGATTGCCTTAGGGATTGGCGCGGGACTCACGGCGTTTAATTACCTGTTTGGTCAGTCGTTGGATGCCAGTAAATACGTCACTTCAACCATGCTATTTGTCTATATTGTGATCATTATTGGCATGGTGTGGAGTATTCGCTTTAAAACGATTTCGCCACACAACCATCGCAAGATATTACGTTTCTTTTATCTGGTGGTCGGGCTGGTGGTGGTGCTGGCGGCGGTGGAGATGGCGCAAATTATCCTCACCGGCGGTAGCAGTATTATGGAGTCGATTTCGAAATATCTGATTTACAGCAACAGCTATGTGCTGAATTTCATTAAATTCGGCGGCAAGCGCACGACAGCACTTTATTTCGAACCGGCATTTTTCGCTCTGGCATTAATCTCAATTTGGCTCAGCATCAAACAGTTTGGTATCAAAACGCCTAAAACAGATGCTATGATTCTCGCAGGGATAATATTATCCGGTTCATTTTCAGGGGTTATGACCTTTATCCTTTTTTATTTGCTGGAGTGGGCATTTCAATATCTGAATAAAGAGGCGATTAAGAAAAAGTTACCGTTAGCATTGATTTCTCTGGCTGTATTCCTGGTTGGTGTGGTAATCGCGTTCCCTTATATTTCCACCCGTCTGGGCGATTTAGGTACGGAAGGATCGTCATCGTATTATCGTATTGTCGGTCCGCTGGTGATGGTCGGTTATTCTTTGACCCATATTGACGGTGTAGTCAGATTTGGCTCACTTTATGAATATGTCGCATCATTCGGAATATTTAACGGTGCGGATGTCGGAAAAACTATAGACAATGGTTTGTATCTGCTGATTATTTATTTTTCCTGGTTCGCAGTGTTTTTATCGCTGTGGTACATGGGAAAAGTGATAAAAATGATGATCAACGCTTTTGGTGATAACCGCAATTTTCGCGTGCAATTATATCTTTTTACTCCGGTATCGCTGTTTTTTACCGGTTCGATATTTAGCCCGGAATATGCGTTTTTAATCGTCTGCCCGTTTATTTTGCGAAAAGCGTTAAATATACACCCTAAATAATTCGAGTTGCAGGAAGTGGGTGAGCGAGGAAAACCAACGCACATGCAGCTTGAAGTATGACGGGTATTACGAGGTAAAACATGTTGCTTAGCATAATCACTGTCGCGTTTCGTAACCTCGCAGGGATAGTCAAAACACATGCCTCGCTGGCGCATCTGGCGCAGGCGGACGATATCAGCTTCGAATGGATTGTTGTCGATGGCGGTTCCAACGACGGTACCCGTGAGTACCTGGAAAATCTCAATGGTATCTATAACCTACGCTTTGTCAGCGAGCCAGATAACGGTATCTACGACGCCATGAACAAAGGCATTGCGATGGCACAAGGCAAGTTCGCGTTGTTTCTCAACTCGGGCGATATTTTTCATCAGGATGCCGCATATTTTGTCCGTAAGTTAAAAGTGCAAAAAGATAACGTGATGATCACCGGCGATGCGCTGCTGGATTTTGGCGACGGGCATAAAATTAAACGTAGCGCCAAACCGGGTTGGTATATTTACCACAGCCTGCCCGCCAGTCATCAGGCGATATTTTTCCCGGTGTCCGGCTTGAAGAAATGGCGTTATGACCTGGAGTATAAAGTTTCTTCCGATTACGCGCTGGCGGCCAAAATGTATAAAGCCGGTTATGCATTTAAAAAACTCAATGGCCTGGTGTCTGAATTTTCTATGGGTGGGGTATCTACCACCAATAATATGGAATTGTGTGCTGACGCCAAAAAAGTCCAACGGCAAATATTGCACGTGCCTGGCTTTTGGGCTGAATTATCCTGGCATTTACGCCAACGTACGACCTCAAAGACGAAAGCCTTATATAACAAAAGCTGAATATAAGGGAAAACGATGCAGGATTTAAGTGGATTCTCGGTGCCGAAAGGGTTCCGGGGTGGCAACGCTATTAAAGTGCAATTGTGGTGGGCAGTACAGGCAACAATATTTGCCTGGTCGCCACAAGTATTGTATCGCTGGCGGGCATTTTTATTACGTTTATTCGGCGCAAAAATAGGAAAAAACGTAGTCATTCGTCCGTCAGTAAAAATTACCTATCCGTGGAAATTAACGTTAGGTGATTACGCGTGGGTCGGCGATGAGGTCAATTTATATACCCTCGGTGAAATAACCATTGGCGCACATTCGGTGATATCGCAAAAAAGTTATTTATGCACTGGTAGCCACGACCATGCAAGTCAACATTTCACCATTAACGCCACGCCTATTGTGATTGGCGAGAAATGCTGGCTGGCAACCGATGTCTTTGTTGCCCCTGGCGTCACGATCGGCGACGGCACCGTCGTGGGTGCGCGAAGCAGTGTTTTTAAATCGCTTCCGGCAAATGTGGTTTGTCGGGGGCACCCCGCAGTGGTGATACGCAAACGCGTTGAAACTGAATAAATTCAAAAAATACAGAGGAATAAGACATGTCAAAAGTCGCTCTCATCACCGGTGTAACCGGACAAGACGGTTCTTACCTGGCAGAGTTTCTGCTGGAAAAAGGTTACGAGGTGCATGGTATTAAGCGTCGTGCATCGTCATTCAACACCGAGCGCGTGGATCACATTTATCAGGATCCGCACACCTGCAACCCGAAATTCCATCTGCATTATGGCGACCTGAGTGATACCTCCAACCTGACGCGCATTTTGCGTGAAGTGCAGCCGGATGAAGTGTACAACCTGGGGGCAATGAGCCACGTTGCGGTTTCTTTTGAGTCACCGGAATATACCGCAGACGTCGATGCGATGGGTACGCTGCGCCTGCTCGAGGCGATCCGCTTCCTCGGTCTGGAAAAGAAAACCCGTTTCTATCAGGCTTCTACTTCTGAACTGTACGGTCTGGTGCAGGAAATTCCGCAGAAAGAGACCACGCCGTTCTACCCGCGATCTCCGTATGCGGTTGCCAAACTGTACGCCTACTGGATCACCGTTAACTACCGCGAATCCTACGGCATGTACGCCTGTAACGGTATTCTCTTCAACCATGAATCCCCGCGCCGTGGCGAGACTTTCGTTACCCGCAAAATCACCCGCGCAATCGCCAACATCGCCCAGGGGCTGGAGTCGTGCCTGTATCTCGGCAATATGGATTCCCTGCGTGACTGGGGCCACGCCAAAGACTACGTAAAAATGCAGTGGATGATGCTGCAACAGGAACAACCGGAAGATTTCGTTATTGCCACCGGCGTTCAGTACTCCGTGCGTCAGTTCGTGGAAATGGCGGCGGCACAACTGGGCATCAAACTGCGCTTTGAAGGCACGGGTGTTGAAGAGAAGGGCATTGTGGTTTCCGTCACCGGGCATGACGCGCCGGGCGTTAAACCGGGTGATGTGATTATCGCCGTTGACCCGCGCTACTTCCGTCCGGCAGAAGTTGAAACGCTGCTCGGTGACCCGACCAAAGCGCACGAAAAACTGGGCTGGAAACCGGAAATCACCCTCAGAGAGATGGTGTCTGAAATGGTGGCTAATGACCTTGAAGCGGCGAAAAAACACTCTCTGCTGAAATCTCACGGCTACGACGTGGCGATCGCGCTGGAGTCATAAGCATGAGTAAACAACGCATTTTTATTGCTGGCCATCGCGGGATGGTCGGTTCCGCCATCAGGCGGCAGCTCGAACAGCGTGGTGATGTGGAACTGGTATTACGCACCCGCGACGAGCTGAACCTGCTGGACAGCCGCGCGGTGCATGATTTCTTTGCCAGCGAACGTATTGACCAGGTCTATCTGGCGGCGGCGAAAGTGGGCGGCATTGTTGCCAACAACACCTATCCGGCGGATTTCATCTATCAGAACATGATGATTGAGAGCAACATCATTCACGCCGCGCATCAGAACGACGTGAACAAACTGCTGTTTCTCGGATCGTCCTGTATCTACCCGAAACTGGCAAAACAGCCGATGGCAGAAAGCGAGCTGTTGCAGGGCACGCTGGAGCCGACCAACGAGCCTTACGCCATTGCCAAAATCGCCGGGATCAAACTGTGCGAATCTTACAACCGCCAGTATGGACGCGATTACCGCTCAGTCATGCCGACCAACCTGTACGGGCCGCATGACAACTTCCACCCGAGTAACTCCCATGTGATACCTGCATTGCTGCGTCGCTTCCACGAGGCGACGGCACAGAATGCGCCGGACGTGGTGGTGTGGGGCAGCGGTACACCGATGCGCGAATTTCTGCACGTCGATGATATGGCGGCGGCGAGCATTCATGTGATGGAGCTGGCGCATGAAGTCTGGCTGGAGAACACCCAACCGATGCTGTCGCACATTAACGTCGGCACGGGCGTTGACTGCACTATCCGCGAGCTGGCGCAAACCATCGCCAAAGTGGTGGGTTACAAAGGTCGGGTGGTTTTTGATGCCAGTAAACCGGATGGTACGCCGCGCAAACTGCTGGATGTGACGCGCCTGCATCAGCTTGGCTGGTATCACGAAATCTCACTGGAAGCGGGGCTTGCCAGCACTTACCAGTGGTTCCTTGAGAATCAAGACCGTTTTCGGGGGTAATGATGTTTTTACGTCAGGAAGACTTTGCCACGGTAGTGCGCTCCACTCCGCTTGTCTCTCTCGACTTTATTGTCGAGAACAGTCGCGGCGAGTTTCTGCTTGGCAAAAGAACCAACCGCCCGGCGCAGGGTTACTGGTTTGTGCCGGGAGGGCGCGTGCAGAAAGACGAAACGCTGGAAGCCGCATTTGAGCGGCTGGCGATGGCGGGACCGGGTTCTCAGCGAACCACTGGGGGCGGACGATGGCGGAACTGGGGCTGCGTCTGCCGATAACAGCAGGCCAGTTTTACGGTGTCTGGCAGCACTTTTATGACGATAACTTCTCCGGCTCGGATTTTACCACTCACTATGTGGTGCTCGGTTTTCGCTTCAGAGTAGCGGAAGATGAGCTGTTACTGCCGGATGAGCAGCATGACGATTACCGCTGGCTGACGCCGGACGCGTTGCTCGCCAGTGACAATGTTCACGCTAACAGCCGCGCCTATTTTCTCGCTGAGAAGCGTGCCGGAGTACCCGGATTATGAAAATACTGGTCTACGGCATTAACTACTCGCCGGAGTTAACCGGCATCGGCAAATACACCGGCGAGATGGTGGAATGGCTGGCGGCACAAGGTCATGAGGTGCGGGTCATTACCGCGCCGCCTTACTACCCGCAGTGGCAGGTGGGCGAGAACTATTCCGCCTGGCGGTACAAACGGGAAGAGGGGGCCGCCATGGTGTGGCGCTGCCCGCTGTACGTGCCAAAACAGCCGAGCACTCTGAAACGCCTGTTGCATCTCGGCAGTTTTGCCGTCAGCAGTTTCTTTCCGCTGATGGCGCAACGTCGCTGGAAGCCGGATCGCATTATCGGCGTAGTGCCAACGCTGTTTTGCACGCCGGGAATGCGCCTGCTGGCGAAACTCTCTGGTGCGCGTACCGTGCTGCATATTCAGGATTACGAAGTGGACGCCATGCTGGGGCTGGGCCTTGCCGGAAAAGGCAAAGGCGGCAAAGTGGCACAGCTGGCGACGGCGTTCGAACGTAGCGGACTGCATAACGTCGATAACGTCTCCACGATTTCGCGTTCGATGATGAATAAAGCCATCGAAAAAGGCGTGGCGGCGGAAAACGTCATTTTCTTCCCAAACTGGTCGGAAATCGCCCGTTTTCAGCATGTCGCAGACGCCGATGTTGATGCCCTTCGTAACCAGCTTGGCCTGCCGGATAACAAAAAAATCATTCTTTACTCCGGCAATATTGGTGAAAAGCAGGGGCTGGAAAGCGTTATTGAAGCTGCCGATCGCCTGCGCGATGAACCGCTGATTTTTGCCATTGTCGGGCAGGGCGGCGGCAAAGCGCGGCTGGAAAAAATGGCGCAGCAGCGTGGACTGCGCAACATGCAGTTTTTTCCGCTGCAATCGTATGACGCTTTACCCGCACTGCTGAAGATGGGGGATTGCCATCTGGTGGTGCAAAAACGCGGCGCGGCAGATGCCGTATTGCCGTCGAAACTGACCAATATTCTGGCGGTAGGCGGTAACGCGGTGATTACCGCAGAAGCCCACACAGAACTGGGACAGCTTTGCGAAACCTTTCCGGGCATTGCGGTTTGCGTGGAACCGGAATCGGTCGAGGCGCTGGTGGCGGGGATTCGTCAGGCGCTCCTGCTGCCCAAACACAACACGGTGGCACGTGAATATGCCGAACGCACGCTCGATAAAGAGAACGTGTTACGTCAATTTATAAATGATATTCGGGGATAATTATGGCGCAGTCGAAACTCTATCCAGTTGTGATGGCAGGTGGCTCCGGTAGCCGCTTATGGCCGCTTTCCCGCGTACTTTACCCCAAGCAGTTTTTATGCCTGAAAGGCGATCTCACCATGCTGCAAACCACCATCTGCCGCCTGAACGGCGTGGAGTGCGAAAGCCCGGTGGTGATTTGCAATGAGCAGCACCGCTTTATTGTCGCGGAACAGCTGCGTCAACTGAATAAACTCACCGAGAACATTATTCTCGAACCGGCAGGGCGTAACACTGCACCGGCCATTGCGCTGGCGGCGCTGGCGGCAAAACGTCATAGCCCGGAAAACGACCCATTAATGCTGGTGCTGGCAGCGGATCACGTGATTGCCGATGAAGACGCGTTCCGTGCCGCCGTGCGTAATGCCATGCCGTATGCCGAAGCGGGTAAGCTGGTCACCTTCGGCATTGTGCCGGATCTACCTGAAACCGGATATGGCTATATTCGTCGCGGTGAAGTGTCGGCGGGCGAGCAGGATACGGTGGCCTTTGAAGTGGCGCAGTTTGTCGAAAAACCGAATCTGGAAACCGCTCAGGCCTATGTGGCAAGCGGCGAATATTACTGGAACAGCGGTATGTTCCTGTTCCGTGCCGGACGCTATCTCGAAGAACTGAAAAAATATCGCCCGGATATTCTCGATGCCTGCGAAAAAGCGATGAGCGCCGTCGATCCGGATCTCGATTTTATTCGTGTGGATGAAGAAGCGTTTCTGGCCTGCCCGGAAGAGTCGGTGGATTACGCGGTCATGGAACGAACGGCAGATGCCGTTGTGGTGCCGATGGATGCAGGCTGGAGCGATGTCGGCTCCTGGTCTTCATTATGGGAGATCAGCGCCCACACCGCCGAGGGCAACGTTTGCCATGGCGATGTGATTAATCACAAAACTGAAAACAGCTATGTGTACGCCGAATCTGGCCTGGTCACCACCGTCGGGGTGAAAGATTTGGTGGTAGTGCAGACCAAAGATGCGGTGCTGATTGCCGACCGTAATGCGGTGCAGGATGTGAAAAAAGTGGTCGAGCAGATCAAAGCCGATGGTCGCCATGAGCATCGGGTGCATCGCGAAGTGTATCGTCCGTGGGGCAAATATGACTCTATCGACGCGGGCGACCGCTACCAGGTGAAACGCATCACCGTGAAACCGGGCGAAGGCTTGTCGGTACAGATGCACCATCACCGCGCGGAACACTGGGTGGTTGTCGCGGGAACGGCAAAAGTCACTATCGACGGTGATATCAAACTGCTTGGTGAAAACGAGTCCATTTATATTCCGCTGGGGGCGACGCATTGCCTGGAAAACCCGGGGAAAATTCCGCTCGATTTAATTGAAGTTCGCTCCGGCTCTTATCTCGAAGAGGATGATGTGGTGCGCTTCGCGGATCGCTACGGACGGGTGTAAACGTCGCATCAGGCAATGAATGCGAAACCGCGATGTAAATAACGACAAAAACAAAATTGGCCGTTTCGGTCAGGGCCAACTATTGCCTGAAAAAGGGTAACGATATGAAAAAATTAACCTGCTTTAAAGCCTATGATATTCGCGGAAAATTAGGCGAAGAACTGAATGAAGATATTGCCTGGCGCATTGGTCGCGCTTATGGCGAATTTCTCAAACCGAAAACCATTGTGTTAGGCGGTGATGTCCGCCTCACCAGCGAAACCTTAAAACTGGCGCTGGCGAAAGGTTTACAGGATGCGGGCGTCGACGTGCTGGATATTGGAATGTCCGGCACCGAAGAGATTTATTTCGCCACGTTCCATCTCGGTGTGGATGGTGGCATCGAAGTTACCGCCAGCCATAACCCGATGGATTACAACGGCATGAAACTGGTGCGCGAAGGGGCTCGCCCGATCAGCGGAGATACCGGACTGCGCGACGTCCAGCGTCTGGCAGAAGCCAACGACTTTCCTCCCGTTGATGAAACCAAACGCGGTCGCTATCAGCAAATCAATCTGCGTGACGCTTACGTTGATCACCTGTTCGGTTATATCAACGTCAAAAACCTTACGCCGCTCAAGCTGGTGATTAACTCCGGGAACGGCGCGGCGGGTCCGGTAGTTGACGCCATCGAAGCCCGCTTTAAAGCCCTCGGCGCACCGGTGGAGTTAATCAAAGTGCATAACACGCCGGACGGCAATTTCCCCAACGGTATTCCTAACCCGTTGCTGCCGGAATGTCGCGACGACACCCGCAATGCGGTCATCAAACACGGCGCGGATATGGGCATTGCCTTTGATGGCGATTTTGACCGCTGTTTCCTGTTTGACGAAAAAGGGCAGTTTATCGAGGGTTACTACATTGTCGGTTTGCTGGCAGAAGCGTTCCTCGAAAAAAATCCCGGCGCGAAGATCATCCACGATCCACGTCTCTCCTGGAACACCGTTGATGTGGTGACTGCCGCGGGCGGCACGCCGGTGATGTCGAAAACCGGACACGCCTTTATTAAAGAACGTATGCGCAAGGAAGACGCCATCTACGGTGGCGAAATGAGCGCCCACCATTACTTCCGTGATTTCGCTTACTGCGACAGCGGCATGATCCCGTGGCTGCTGGTCGCCGAACTGGTGTGCCTGAAAGGAAAAACGCTGGGCGAACTGGTGTGCGACCGTATGGCGGCTTTTCCGGCAAGCGGTGAGATCAACAGCAAACTGGCACAACCCGTTGAGGCGATTAACCGCGTGGAACAGCACTTTAGCCGCGAGGCGCTGGCGGTGGATCGTACCGATGGCATCAGCATGACCTTTGCCGACTGGCGCTTTAATCTGCGCTCCTCCAACACCGAACCGGTGGTGCGCCTGAATGTGGAATCACGCGGTGATGTGCCGCTGATGGAAGCGCGAACGCGAACTCTGCTGACGTTGCTGAACGAGTAATGTCGGATCTTCCCTTACCCCCACTGCGGGTAAGGGGTTAAAAACAGGAACAACGATGACAAATCTAAAAAAGCGCGAGCGAGCGAAAACCAATGCATCGTTAATCTCTATGGTGCAACGCTTTTCAGATATCACCATCATGTTTGCCGGGCTATGGCTGGTTTGCGAAGTGAGCGGACTGTCATTCCTCTACATGCACCTGTTGGTGGCGCTGATTACGCTGGTGGTGTTCCAGATGCTGGGCGGCATCACCGACTTTTATCGCTCATGGCGCGGTGTTCGGGCAGCGACAGAATTTGCCCTGTTGCTACAAAACTGGACGTTAAGCGTGATTTTCAGCGCCGGACTGGTGGCGTTCAATAATGATTTCGACACGCAACTGAAAATCTGGCTGGCGTGGTATGGGCTGACCAGCATCGGACTGGTGGTTTGCCGTTCATGTATTCGCATTGGGGCGGGCTGGCTGCGTAATCATGGCTATAACAAGCGCATGGTCGCGGTGGCGGGGGATTTAGCCGCCGGACAAATGCTGATGGAGAGCTTCCGTAATCAGCCGTGGTTAGGGTTTGAAGTGGTGGGCGTTTACCACGACCCAAAACCGGGTGGCGTTTCTAACGACTGGGCGGGCAATCTGCAACAACTGGTCGAGGATGCGAAAGCGGGCAAGATTCATAACGTCTATATCGCGATGCAGATGTGCGACGGCGCGCGAGTGAAAAAACTGGTCCATCAACTGGCGGACACCACCTGTTCGGTGCTGCTGATCCCCGATGTCTTTACCTTCAACATTCTCCATTCACGTCTCGAAGAGATGAACGGCGTACCGGTGGTGCCGCTGTATGACACGCCGCTTTCCGGGGTTAACCGCCTGATAAAACGTGCAGAAGACATTGTGCTGGCGACGCTTATCCTGCTGCTGATCTCCCCGGTGCTGTGCTGCATTGCGCTGGCGGTGAAACTGAGCTCACCGGGACCGGTTATTTTCCGCCAGACTCGCTACGGCATGGATGGCAAGCCGATCAAAGTGTGGAAGTTCCGTTCCATGAAAGTGATGGAGAACGACAAAGTGGTGACCCAGGCGACGCAGAACGATCCGCGCGTCACCAAAGTGGGGAATTTTCTGCGCCGCACCTCGCTGGATGAATTGCCGCAGTTTATCAATGTGCTGACCGGGGGGATGTCGATTGTCGGTCCGCGTCCGCATGCGGTGGCGCATAACGAACAGTATCGCCAGCTCATTGAAGGCTACATGCTGCGCCATAAAGTGAAACCGGGCATTACCGGCTGGGCGCAGATTAACGGCTGGCGCGGCGAAACCGACACGCTGGAGAAAATGGAAAAACGCGTCGAGTTCGACCTTGAGTACATTCGCGAATGGAGCGTCTGGTTCGATATCAAAATCGTTTTCCTGACGGTATTCAAAGGTTTCGTTAACAAAGCGGCATATTGATATGAGCTTACGTGAAAAAACCATCAGCGGCGCGAAGTGGTCGGCGATTGCCACGGTGATCATCATCGGCCTCGGGCTGGTGCAGATGACTGTGCTGGCGCGGATTATCGATAACCACCAGTTCGGTTTGCTGACTGTGTCGCTGGTGATCATTGCGCTGGCAGATACGCTTTCTGACTTCGGTATCGCTAACTCCATTATTCAGCGAAAAGAAATCAGCCACCTTGAACTCACCACGCTGTACTGGCTGAACGTTGGACTGGGGCTTGTGGTGTGCGTGGCGGTGTTTTTGTTGAGTGATCTCATCGGTGACGTGTTGAATAACCCGGACCTGGCACCGTTGATTAAAACATTGTCGCTGGCGTTTGTGGTTATCCCCCACGGGCAACAGTTCCGCGCGTTGATGCAAAAGGAGCTGGAGTTCAACAAAATCGGCATGATCGAAACCAGCGCGGTGCTGGCGGGCTTCACTTTTACAGTGGTTAGCGCCCATTTCTGGCCGCTGGCGATGACCGCGATTCTCGGTTATCTGGTCAATAGTGCGGTGAGAACGCTGCTGTTTGGCTACTTTGGCCGCAAAATTTATCGCCCCGGTCTGCATTTCTCGCTGGCGTCGGTGGCACCAAACTTACGTTTTGGTGCCTGGCTGACGGCGGACAGCATCATCAACTATCTCAACACCAACCTTTCAACGCTGGTGCTGGCGCGTATTCTCGGCGCGGGCGTAGCAGGGGGATACAACCTGGCGTACAACGTGGCCGTTGTGCCGCCGATGAAGCTGAACCCAATCATCACCCGCGTGTTGTTTCCGGCATTTGCCAAAATTCAGGACGACACCGAAAAGCTGCGCGTTAACTTCTACAAGCTGCTGTCGGTAGTGGGGATTATCAACTTTCCGGCGCTGCTGGGGCTGATGGTGGTGTCGAATAACTTTGTACCGCTGGTCTTTGGTGAGAAGTGGAACAGCATTATTCCGGTGCTGCAATTGCTGTGTGTGGTGGGGCTGCTGCGCTCAGTGGGGAACCCGATTGGTTCGCTGCTGATGGCGAAAGCGCGGGTCGATATCAGCTTTAAATTCAACGTATTCAAAACCTTTCTGTTTATTCCGGCGATTGTTATTGGTGGGCAGATGGCGGGCGCAATCGGCGTCACGCTTGGCTTCCTGCTGGTGCAGATTATCAACACCATTCTGAGCTATTTCGTGATGATTAAACCGGTGCTCGGTTCCAGTTATCGCCAGTACATCCTGAGTTTATGGCTGCCGTTTTATCTCTCGCTGCCGACGCTGGCGGTCAGTTATGCGCTGGGCATTGTGCTGAAAGGGCAACTGGCGCTGGGGATGCTGCTGGCGGTGCAAATAGCCGCAGGCGTGCTGGCGTTTGTGGTGATGATTGTGCTGTCACGCCATCCGCTGGTAGTGGAAGTGAAGCGTCAGTTTTGTCGCAGCGAAAAAATGAAAATGCTTTTACGGGCGGGGTGAATGGCTGTTTTCGGTTCCGGCAACGAACACAACAAACATAGCCTCACCTGGCATCAAATTTATGAGGAAAAAATGAAATTACTTATTCTGGGCAACCACACTTGCGGCAATCGCGGCGACAGCGCCATCTTGCGCGGCTTACTTGATGCCATCAATATCCTCAATCCACATGCCGAAGTGGACGTGATGAGCCGCTATCCGGTCAGTTCTTCCTGGCTGCTCAACCGCCCGGTAATGGGCGATCCGCTGTTCCTGCAAATGAAACAACACAACAGCGCGGCGGGCGTTGTCGGGCGCGTTAAAAAAGTCCTCCGTCGCCGCTACCAGCACCAGGTATTGCTCTCACGCGTCACCGACACTGGCAAGCTGCGTAATATCGCCATCGCCCAGGGATTCACCGACTTCGTGCGCTTGCTGTCAGGTTACGACGCCATTATTCAGGTCGGCGGATCGTTTTTTGTCGATCTCTATGGCGTGCCGCAGTTTGAACATGCGCTTTGCACGTTTATGGCGAAAAAGCCGCTGTTTATGATTGGTCACAGTGTTGGCCCGTTCCAGGATGAGCAATTTAACCAACTGGCGAACTACGTATTCGGTCGCTGCGACGCGCTGATCCTGCGCGAATCGGTCAGCCTCGATCTAATGAAACGCAGCAATATCACCACTGCAAAAGTGGAACATGGCGTCGATACCGCGTGGCTGGTCGATCACCACATTGAAGACTTCACTGCCAGCTATGCCGTTCAACACTGGCTGGACGTTGCCGCACAACAGAAAACGGTGGCAATTACCCTGCGCGAACTGGCACCGTTCGACAAACGTCTCGGCACCACCCAACAAGCGTATGAAAAAGCCTTTGCCGGGGTGGTCAATCGCATTCTCGATGAAGGGTATCAGGTGATTGCGCTCTCCACCTGTACGGGCATTGACAGCTATAACAAAGACGACCGCATGGTGGCGCTCAATCTGCGCCAGCACATCAGCGATCCTGCCCGTTACCACGTGGTGATGGATGAACTCAACGATCTGGAAATGGGCAAAATTCTGGGGGCCTGTGAACTCACCGTTGGTACGCGCCTGCACTCTGCCATTATCTCGATGAACTTTGCCACTCCGGCGATTGCCATCAACTACGAACATAAATCCGCTGGGATTATGCAACAACTGGGGCTACCAGAAATGGCGATTGATATCCGTCATTTATTAGACGGCAGCCTGCAAGCGATGGTTGCGGATACCTTAGGCCAGCTTCCGGCACTGAACACGCGACTTAACGAAGCCGTCAGTCGCGAACGTCAGACGGGAATGCAGATGGTGAAATCTGTGCTTGAACGCATCGGGGAGGCGAAATGAAGGTCGGCTTCTTTTTACTGAAATTTCCGCTGTCGTCGGAAACCTTCGTTCTTAACCAAATCACTGCGTTTATTGATATGGGCTTTGAAGTGGAGATTGTCGCGCTGCAAAAAGGCGACACACAAAACACCCACGCGGCATGGACGAAATACAACCTTGCCGCCAGAACCCGCTGGTTACAGGACGAACCTACGGGCAAAGTGGCGAAACTGCGCCACCGCGCCAGCCAGACCTTACGCGGCATTCATCGTAAAAATACCTGGCAGGCGCTCAACCTCAAACGCTATGGCGCAGAGTCGCGGAACCTGATTTTGTCTGCCATTTGCGGCCAGGTCGCAACACCATTTTATGCCGATGTCTTTATCGCTCATTTTGGCCCTGCGGGGGTAATCGCAGCAAAACTACGGGAACTGGGTATCATTCGCGGCAAAATCGCTACTATCTTCCACGGCATTGATATCTCCAGTCGGGAAGTGCTCAACCACTACACTCCCGAATATCAGCAACTGTTCCGCCGTGGCGACCTGATGCTACCGATCAGCGATCTGTGGGCCGGAAGGCTGCAAAAAATGGGCTGCCCGAGGGAAAAAATTGCCGTATCGCGCATGGGCGTGGACATGACGCGTTTTAGCCCGCGTCCGGTGAAAGCACCCGCAACGCCGCTGGAAATCATCTCCGTCGCACGCCTAACCGAGAAAAAAGGCCTGCATGTGGCGATTGAAGCCTGCCGTCAGTTGAAAGAGCAGGGCGTGGCATTTCGCTATCGTATCCTCGGTATTGGCCCGTGGGAACGACGCCTGCGCACCCTCATCGAACAATATCAACTGGAAGATGTGGTAGAGATGCCGGGCTTTAAACCGAGCCACGAAGTGAAAGCGATGCTCGACGACGCGGATGTCTTCCTGCTGCCTTCGGTAACGGGTGCGGATGGCGATATGGAAGGTATTCCGGTGGCGCTAATGGAAGCGATGGCGGTCGGCATTCCGGTGGTTTCTACTCTGCATAGCGGAATACCGGAATTGGTGGAGGCCGATAAATCCGGCTGGCTGGTGCCTGAGAACGATGCTCGCGCACTGGCGCAACGACTGGCGGCGTTTAGCCAACTGGACACCGACGAACTGGCTCCGGTCGTCAAACGTGCGCGCGAAAAAGTCGAACACGATTTTAACCAGCAGGTGATCAATCGAGAACTCGCCAGCTTGCTGCAGGCTTTATAGAGGAGAACGCATGCCATTTAAAAAACTCTCCCGACGCACCTTCCTGACGGCAAGCTCGGCGCTTGCCTTCCTCCATACCCCTTTCGCCCGTGCACTTCCTGCCCGGCAAAGCGTTAACATTAACGACTACAACCCTCACGACTGGATCGCCTCATTTAAACAAGCCTTCAGCGAAGGGCAAACGGTCGTCGTGCCCGCCGGATTGGTTTGCGACAATATCAACACCGGCATCTTCATTCCTGCAGGTAAAACGTTACACATCCTTGGAAGCCTGCGCGGCAACGGCAGAGGGCGATTTGTCTTACAGGACGGCAGCCAGGTGACAGGGGGGGAGGGCGGCAGTATACATAACATCACCCTGGATGTGCGTGGTTCTGACTGCACCATCAAAGGGCTGGTGATGAGCGGCTTTGGCCCGGTGACGCAGATCTATATCGGCGGCAAAAACAAACGGGTCATGCGCAACCTGACCATCGATAACCTCACCGTTAGCCACGCTAACTACGCCATCTTACGCCAGGGATTTCATAACCAGATTATCGGTGCCAATATCACCAATTGTAAGTTCAGCGACTTACAGGGCGACGCCATTGAATGGAACGTGGCAATTAACGACAGTGATATTTTGATCTCCGACCATGTGATCGAGCGCATCAACTGTACTAACGGCAAAATCAACTGGGGCATTGGCATAGGCCTTGCGGGAAGTACCTACGATAATAATTATCCGGAAAACCAGGCAGTGAAAAACTTTGTCGTGGCGAATATCACGGGATCAGATTGTCGGCAACTGATCCATGTTGAAAATGGTAAACATTTTGTTATCCGTAATATCAAAGCTCGTAATATCACGCCGGATTTCAGTAAGAAAGCAGGTATTGATAACGCCACAGTTGCTATTTATGGTTGTGACAACTTTGTGATTGATAATATTGAAATGATTAATAGTGCCGGGATGTTAATCGGCTATGGGGTAATTAAAGGCAAATATCTCTCGATACCGCAGAATTTCCGAGTGAATGATATTCAACTGGATAATACTCATCTTGCTTATAAATTGCGCGGCATCCAAATCTCCGCCGGGAATGCTGTCTCCTTTGTGGCGCTGACTAACATTGAGATGAAGCGTGCGTCGCTGGAGTTACACAACAAACCGCAACATCTTTTTATGCGTAATATCAAGGTGATGCAGGAATCCTCAGTTGGACCCGCATTGAGCATGAACTTTGACATGCGCAAAGACGTTCGAGGCGTTTTTATGGCAAAGCGTAAAACGCTGCTTTCACTCACGAATATTCATGTCGTGAATGAAAAAGGGCAAAGCTCCGTCGATATCGACAGGATTAATCACCATATTGTTAATGTGGAGAAGATTAACTTTAGATTGCCGGAACGGAGGGAGTAGATTTGCGACCATTCCTGGAAAAATGGAGTCATACTTAGGAACAATGCTACTGCAATCCACAACGAAGCGGCGTAACATCACAAGTAATTCAGTAATCAATTCAGGGTAATTGATGCTGGCGAAAAAAATCGAACAAGCTATAATTCAGCAACCATTTTACAGGTGGATGAAATAATGACGAATTTAAAAGCAGTTATTCCTGTAGCGGGTCTTGGGATGCATATGTTGCCTGCCACTAAGGCGATTCCCAAAGAGATGCTACCGATCGTCGACAAGCCAATGATTCAGTACATTGTTGACGAGATTGTGGCTGCAGGGATCAAAGAAATCCTCCTGGTAACTCATGCGTCCAAGAACGCAGTCGAAAACCACTTCGACACCTCTTATGAATTAGAATCTCTCCTTGAGCAGCGCGTGAAGCGTCAACTGCTTGCGGAAGTACAGTCCATTTGCCCGCCGGGCGTGACAATTATGAACGTGCGTCAGGGCGAACCTTTAGGTTTGGGCCACTCCATTTTATGTGCGCGACCTGCCATTGGTGACAACCCATTTGTCGTGGTACTGCCAGACGTTGTGATCGACGATGCCAGCGCCGACCCGCTACGTTACAACCTTGCTGCCATGATTGCGCGCTTCAACGAAACGGGCCGTAGCCAGGTGCTGGCAAAACGTATGCCGGGTGACCTCTCTGAATACTCCGTCATTCAGACCAAAGAACCACTGGATCGTGAAGGTAAAGTCAGCCGCATTGTTGAATTCATCGAAAAACCGGATCAGCCGCAGACGCTGGACTCAGACATCATGGCCGTTGGTCGGTATGTGCTTTCTGCCGATATTTGGCCGGAACTTGAACGCACTCAGCCTGGTGCATGGGGGCGTATTCAGCTGACTGATGCCATTGCCGAACTGGCGAAAAAACAGTCCGTTGATGCCATGCTGATGACCGGCGACAGCTACGACTGCGGTAAAAAAATGGGTTATATGCAAGCGTTCGTGAAGTATGGACTACGCAACCTCAAAGAAGGGGCGAAGTTCCGTAAAGGGATTGAGAAGCTGTTAAGCGAATAATGAAAATCTGACCGGATGTAACGGTTAACAAGAAAATTATAACGGCAGTGAAGATTTGCAGCAAAAGTAATTTGTTGCGAATTTTCCAGCCGTTGTTTTATATAAACAATCAGAATAACAACGAGTTAGCAATAGGATTTTCGTCAAAGTTTTCCAGGATTTTCCTTGTTTCCAGAGCGGATTGGTAAGACAATTAACGTTTGAATTTTTCGGGTTTAGCGCGAGTGGGTAACGCTCGTCACATCGTAGGCATACATGCAGTGCTCTGGTAGCTGTAAAGCCAGGGGCGGTAGCGTGCATTAATACCTCTATTAATCAAACTGAGAGCCGCTTATTTCACAGCATGCTCTGAAGTAATATGGAATAAATTAAGTGAAAATACTTGTTACTGGTGGCGCAGGATTTATTGGTTCTGCTGTAGTTCGTCACATTATAAATAATACGCAGGATAGTGTTGTTAATGTCGATAAATTAACGTACGCCGGAAACCTGGAATCACTTGCTGATGTTTCTGATTCCGAACGCTATGTTTTTGAACATGCGGATATTTGCGATGCAGCTGTAATGGCACGGATTTTTGCTCAGCATCAGCCGGATGCAGTGATGCACTTGGCTGCTGAAAGCCATGTGGATCGTTCCATCACTGGCCCTGCGGCATTTATTGAAACCAATATTGTTGGTACATATGTCCTTTTGGAAGCCGCTCGCAATTATTGGTCTGCTCTTGATAGCGACAAGAAAAATAGCTTCCGTTTTCATCATATTTCTACTGACGAAGTCTATGGTGATTTGCCTCATCCTGACGAGGTAAATAATAAAGAAGGATTACCCTTATTTACTGAGACGACAGCTTACGCGCCAAGCAGCCCTTATTCCGCATCCAAAGCATCCAGCGATCATTTAGTCCGCGCGTGGAAACGTACCTATGGTTTACCGACCATTGTGACTAATTGCTCTAACAATTATGGTCCTTATCATTTCCCGGAAAAACTTATTCCATTGGTTATTCTCAATGCTCTGGAAGGTAAAGCATTACCTATTTATGGTAAAGGGGATCAAATTCGCGACTGGTTGTATGTTGAAGATCATGCGCGTGCGTTATATACCGTCGTAACCGAAGGTAAAGCGGGTGAAACTTATAACATTGGTGGGCACAACGAAAAGAAAAACATAGATGTAGTGCTCACTATTTGTGATTTGCTGGATGAGATTGTACCGAAAGAGAAATCTTATCGTGAGCAAATCACTTATGTTGCCGATCGTCCGGGACACGATCGCCGTTATGCGATTGATGCTGAGAAGATTGGTCGCGAATTGGGATGGAAACCACAGGAAACGTTTGAGAGCGGGATTCGGAAGACAGTGGAATGGTACCTGTCCAATACAAAATGGGTTGATAATGTGAAAAGTGGTGCCTATCAATCGTGGATTGAACAGAACTATGAGGGCCGCCAGTAATGAATATCCTCCTTTTCGGCAAAACAGGGCAGGTAGGTTGGGAACTACAGCGTGCGCTGGCACCTTTGGGTAATTTGATTGCTCTTGATGTTCACTCTACTGATTATTGTGGTGATTTTAGTAACCCAGAAGGTGTGGCTGAAACCGTCAAAAAAATTCGTCCTGACGTTATTGTTAATGCTGCTGCTCATACCGCGGTAGATAAGGCTGAGTCAGAACCCGAATTTGCACAATTACTCAATGCGACAAGTGTTGAAGCGATTGCAAAAGCGGCTAATGAAGTTGGGGCTTGGGTAATTCATTACTCAACTGACTACGTATTCCCTGGAAATGGCGACACGCCATGGCTGGAGACGGATGCAACCGCACCGCTAAATGTTTACGGTGAAACCAAGTTAGCCGGAGAAAAAGCGTTACAGGAACATTGCGCGAAGCATCTTATTTTCCGGACCAGCTGGGTATATGCAGGTAAAGGAAACAATTTTGCCAAGACAATGTTACGTCTGGCAAAAGAGCGCGAAGAATTAGCTGTCATTAACGATCAGTTTGGTGCACCAACAGGTGCTGAACTGCTGGCTGATTGTACGGCACATGCAATTCGTATGGCACTGAATAAACCAGAAGTCGCAGGCTTGTACCATCTGGTAGCCAGTGGTACCACAACCTGGCACGATTATGCTGCGCTGGTTTTTGAAGAGGCACGAAAAGCAGGTATTCCCCTTGCACTCAACAAGCTCAACGCAGTACCAACAACAGCCTATCCAACACCAGCTCGTCGTCCACATAACTCTCGCCTTAATACAGAAAAATTTCAGCAAAATTTTGCGCTTGTTTTGCCTGACTGGCAGGTTGGCGTGAAACGAATGCTCAACGAATTATTTACGACTACAGCAATTTAATAGTTTTTGCATCTTGTTCGTGATGATGGAGCAAGATGAATTAAAAGGAATGATGAAATGAAAACGCGTAAAGGTGTTATTTTAGCGGGTGGCTCTGGTACTCGTCTTTATCCTGTGACTATGGCCGTCAGTAAACAGCTATTACCTATTTATGATAAGCCGATGATCTATTACCCGCTCTCTACACTGATGTTGGCGGGTATTCGCGATATTCTGATTATCAGTACGCCACAGGATACTCCTCGTTTTCAACAACTGCTGGGTGACGGTAGCCAGTGGGGGCTAAATCTTCAGTACAAAGTGCAACCGACTCCAGATGGGCTTGCGCAGGCGTTTATTATCGGTGAAGAGTTTATCGGTGGTGATGATTGTGCTTTGGTTCTTGGTGATAATATCTTCTACGGCCACGATCTGCCGAAGTTAATGGACGTAGCTGTTAACAAAGAAAGTGGTGCAACAGTATTTGCTTATCACGTAAATGATCCTGAACGCTACGGTGTCGTTGAGTTTGATAAAAACGGTACGGCAATTAGCCTGGAAGAAAAACCGCTACAGCCAAAAAGTAATTATGCGGTAACTGGGCTTTATTTTTATGATAACGACGTTGTCGAAATGGCGAAAAATCTTAAGCCTTCTGCTCGTGGTGAACTGGAAATTACCGATATTAACCGTATCTATATGGAACAGGGGCGTTTATCTGTTGCCATGATGGGACGTGGATATGCATGGTTGGACACGGGGACACATCAAAGTCTTATTGAGGCAAGCAATTTTATCGCAACAATAGAAGAACGTCAGGGGCTGAAAGTTTCCTGCCCGGAAGAAATTGCTTACCGTAAAGGGTTTATCGATGCTGAGCAGGTGAAAGTATTAGCTGAACCGTTGAAGAAAAATGCTTATGGTCAGTATCTGCTGAAAATGATTAAAGGTTATTAATAAAATGAACGTAATTAAAACAGAAATTCCAGATGTACTGATTTTTGAACCGAAAGTTTTTGGTGATGAGCGTGGTTTCTTTATGGAAAGCTTTAATCAGAAAGTTTTTGAAGAAGCTGTAGGGCGGAAGGTTGAATTTGTTCAGGATAATCATTCTAAATCATCTAAGGGTGTGTTACGCGGACTGCACTATCAGCTGGAACCTTATGCTCAAGGTAAATTAGTTCGTTGTGTGGTCGGTGAAGTATTTGATGTAGCAGTTGATATTCGTAAATCGTCACCTACATTTGGGAAATGGGTTGGGGTGAATTTGTCTGCTGAGAATAAGCGTCAGTTGTGGATACCTGAAGGATTTGCACATGGGTTTTTGGTGCTGAGTGAGACGGCGGAGTTTTTATATAAAACGACGAATTATTATGCTCCGACCAGTGATTGTGGTTTAGCTTGGAATGATCCAGATCTAAAAATCGATTGGCCTCTATATAATGAGCCTATTGTATCAGAGAAAGATTCTAAGCAACCATTTCTCTACAGGTGAGTGGAATTACGCAAGAGGTTTTTTTGTTGATAAATAAAGATTACAAAAATGTAATATATAATGCTGGCTATTTGCTATGTACTCAAGGTGTTGCGTATCTTGCACCGATTATCGTGCTGGGTCATCTTATAACAACCTTGGGAATTGATGGCTTTGGCAAATATGCATTTGCATTGGTACTGATGGCTTATTTCCAGGTTGTTATTGATTATGGATTTGCTTACAGTTCCAGTCGAGCTATTTCACAAAGTAGGGATAATATTTGTCAAATATCACGTATATATTTCGCAACCAATTTCATCAAATTTGTTCTAACAATTTTATTATATAGCATCTTATATATTATATGCTGGAGTTTTGTTAATGATAGCAATTATTATACTATAATACTCAGTGCCTTTTTATGGGCATTTTCTAATTCAATGTACCCACTATGGTTTTATCAAGGCATTGAAAGATTAAAAGTAGTTGCTGTTATCAATATTTTATCGCGAATAATGTCATGTATTTGTGTGTTATATTTTGTTCGTAATGAAAATGATATTAGTACTGCTATATTTTCACAAGCATTTCCTGTGCTTATTGGCGCGGTTTATGCTAACATATATATTATTCAAAAAAAATATATAAATTTCATACTGCCTTCTATAAAATATATAATGGTATCCCTTAAGGAAGGGTGGGATTATTTTTTAGCAACACTTGCCTCAACATTGCTAACAAACAGTGCTGTTTTTATTCTTGGTATATACCATACGCCATCTACTGTAGGTATCTATGCAGTTGTAGAGCGAATAGCAAAAGCTATAGTATCATTATTTTCTCCGTTGACGCAGTCACTTTATCCACATAGTTGTAGGAAGTTTAAGGAATCATTTGATGTCGGCATGTCGTCAGCTATACGCACTGGGCGTCCCTTAGTTTTATTAGGTCTAATCGTAAGTATGATTTTTATACTTACATGGTGGATCGTATCTTCTAGAGAAGATTTGCCCCAAGAAACTCTGGCTTTTGCCTTCTTACTTGCTCCATGGATGTGTTTGGGCGTTCTTAATAATGTTCTTGGTATTCAAATCCTGAGTGCCGCAGGTTTTGCCAAAATGTATAGTTGTAGTTTCATTTATTCTGCTGTATTTACGGTAATTTTTCTTTTATTACTTGCAGGCTTATATAATGGCTATGGGGCTGCAATAGCAGTATCGAGTGGAGAACTACTTTTAAGCATACTGCTGCTAAGTAATATAAGTAAGGTCAAAAATCAACATTTTATTTAAAGAAATTTAATATGAAAAAGATATTTCTAATTTTTGGTACTCGACCAGAAGCAATAAAAATGGCTCCTTTAATAGAAAGCTTAAAGGGGGATAATAGATTTTGTTGCAAGGTTTGTGTAACGGGCCAGCATCGTGAAATGCTCGATCAAGTTTTAGACCTGTTCCAAATAAAGCCGGACTATGATTTAAATGTAATGAAGCCGGGACAAACACTTGTATCTCTGACTAGTATTATCTTAGACAAGCTTAATGAGATCTTTATAGCAGATAAACCCGATATGATTCTCGTTCATGGAGATACAACTACTACTATAGCTGCGTCCCTTGCAGCATATTATAATCAAGTAAGGATCGGTCACGTAGAAGCTGGACTACGTACCGGAGACTTATACTCCCCTTGGCCTGAGGAAGGAAATCGCAAACTTACAGCTGCTATAACTGATTTGCACTTTGCTCCAACAGAGACTGCAAAATTAAATTTATTAAAAGAAAATATAGCTGAAAAAAATATTTATATAGTTGGTAATACTGTTATTGATGCACTTATGGCTATTGTTACCAAAGTTCGCAAAGAGCCGGAATTGCAGAAAGAAATGGTGAAAAATCTTCCATTTGATGTCAACACCAATAAAATTATCTTAATAACAGGTCATAGAAGAGAAAACTTCGGGATTGGTTTTGAAAATATATTTTTCGCAATTCGTAATGCTGCATTGAAATTCAAAGATTATAATTTTGTATATCCGGTACATCTTAATCCGTCAGTACGTAAACCGGTAAAAGACATACTAAGTGGCATAAGTAATATCTACCTGATTGAACCATTAGAGTATATGCAGTTCGTTTATTTAATGGACAAAGCATATATTATTGTGACTGATTCTGGTGGTATTCAAGAAGAAGCTCCGTCTTTAGGAAAACCTGTTTTAGTTACAAGAGACACTACAGAGAGACCGGAAGCTGTTACAGCTGGTACTGTTAGACTAGTAGGTACTGATAAAGACATAATATTTAATGAATTGAACCTTTTACTGACTGATAAAGGTGTATATGAAAAAATGTCAACTGCTTCTAATCCGTATGGTGATGGTCAAACCTCGACACGAATAACAGAGATATTGGCTGAATGGTATAATTTAAACTAATAATATGTAGCTTGTTAATATTATTAGTAATTTAAAAAATTGATTAAAATCTGGCTAACGGTGTAATATGATTTTGTTTATAGCTGACTTTCCTACAGAAGAAAATATTCGTGATGGTATGTTTCAAAGAATTTCTGCGATAGATTCTTTAACGCAAAATAAGGAGAGAGTATATTTAAATATTTCATTTAGGAAAAATACAAAAAGAAAAATATCTGTTTACGATACTTGCAAAGTAGAGAATCTAAATTATTTTTTACATAATCGGACAATAAGAGAATATTTAAAAAAAGCTACGATAATTTATGTTCACTCAGTATATAACATGTTGAAAATATATCCCTTTGGTGATTATAATAAAATTATTCTTGATATACACGGGGTAGTTCCTGAGGAAATGAGATTCCTTGGTAAAAGAGCAAAAGCATCCATTTATAATATAATTGAGAGGGAATCGATACAGAGGTGCTTTAAAATAATACATGTTACTTCGGAAATGAAAAAATTTTACGAGGCTAAATATAATACTAGTTTAGATAAAAGATCTATTGTATTGCCAATTTTTGAAAAGAACAAGATTCATGTTGATCAGAATAAATGGAATTCAAATGTGTATGAATTCATTTATGCAGGGGGCATGCAAGCTTGGCAAAATATTGATTTGATGATAGAGACAACTAAACGGACATATAATAAAAATATCAAATTCAACTTTTTCTTTCCGCAAAATTTAATTTGTGAATTCAATAGTAGAATCGGTAATTTTTTTAATGATAAAAATATTACAGTTGATTCATTGCCAAAAGAAGATGTAATTAATGTTATGGCTCGCTGCCATTTGGGATTTGTTTTAAGAGATGACATAGTTGTAAATAGAGTTGCCTGCCCAACTAAATTAATTGAATACCTTGAATGTGGTGTTGTTCCTGTTGTTAAATCTCCAGATATAGGTGATTTCAATTCGCTAGGCTATTCATTTATTAAAGTTGATGAAATTTGTAGTCCTCTTAAAATGGAAGAATTATATGAAAAAGTTGAAAATAATTATAGAGTGTTAGCTCATTTTCAAAGTCTAACCGAGCATTCCAAACTAGTATTGATAAATATTTTTAAAGGGGCTAATACGGACTTGGGAAATTAATGTATTAAACGATGTCAAAAACCTGACGTAGGGACATTATCTATTCACGTATTTTCTGAAATATTAAAGATTATGATTTCTATAAGAAAAGATCATGGAGCGTTTATTGCAAACCAAGATCTTTACTTGGGGGAGGGTTATTTCTCTAAACTAAAATGCATGCAAAACATATTACCTTTTAAGAGATTAACATGCAAATAAAAACTCGTAATTTATTGTTTTTTATAATGGTGCTGTGTGCTACCATTTTTGCTATGAAAATAATGCCATATTCTAACGACCATCAAGCATATTTGGATTTATATAAATTTACTATCTATGATTCATCTTATGAAAGAATGGAAGTCGGATTCAAAAGTTTTATGGTGTTATTTAAATCAATAGATTTTAGTTTTGAATTTCTTTGGCTTTTAATTGCTTTTACTTCCGTACTATTAAAATTTTATGTACTAAAATCGTTTGATTCAAAAATCTCAGTATTATTTTGGTTATATTTTTTATATTGCATATCATTATTGGCTTTACACGAAGGTACGCAAATACGCGCAGCTATTGCAATAGCCATAGGCATGGTGGGATACCGATGTAAAAATAAACGACTTGGAGTTTGCTTACTTCTATTTTCAGCAATGTTTCATTATTCAGCCATTTTATTCATCGTCTTATATATGCTAAATATTGTAGCCAAACCGTATAAGTTTACCTGGTTACTTGTTGTTATTTCTATATCAACAATTATGCCTTTATTTTTACAACAATATTCAAATATATTGGAGAGTATTAATCCATTATTTACATTATATCTACAGAACTCCGATGATACGCAGATAAACAAGTTTTCATTTACTTCGATATTTGCTATTGCATTTTTTATAATAAATTTCTTCCTTGGCAGAAGACTTAACTGTTATAATACCAATAATGATTTTATTTTTAAACAATATAATTTGTTTTCATTTCTTTATCTTTCAAGTGTAATACTTTTATCAGCATTATCATTTTCTCCGGTTATATCAATAAGATTGTATGAGTTATTTTCCCTAAGCCCTTTTGTTATTATTGCAATACTATATGCCAAAAGTTTTAAAATTATTTTTCATTCCGATTTAAGGCTGGCTTTTTTTAGAAGAACACTGTTCTCAGTTCTTTGGCTAATTTCAGTACATCGATTTATAGCTTATTATTATGTTAATCCAATCATTAAATTTTAAATTAAATGATAAGAAGGAATTTATTGTGTCATCAGAAGCTTCATCTGTAACGGCGGTCCTTGTTACATTCAACCCGGAACCAAATATATTTTATAAAGTAATAGACTCTTTATCTTCACAAATACAAAATATTATTGTTGTTGATAATTCATCCAAAAACAGAAAGGAATTCGAATTTTTTCTAAACCAGCAAAATGGTATAATATTGTTGCCCCAAGAGAATAATATAGGATTGGCGGCAGCACAAAATATCGGCATTAAATATGCAAAAGATATATTAAATTCGACACATATAATTTTATTTGATCAGGATAGCATCATAGAACCCAACTTTGTTGTGAATTTAATTAATGAGGAATTAAAGTTAAAACATGAAGGTTATAAAATTGCAGCAATAGGTCCCAGCTTTTATGACCCTGAGAATAATAAAATTTATCCGGCCACTTTATACTGTGGTCCATTCATACGAAAAGTTATGCTTGATAAACAACCAGTTGAAGCAACCTTTCTGATAGCATCAGGTTGCTTGATTAATATGGATGTTATCAAACATATTGGATATATGCTTGAGGATCTTTTTATAGATTACATTGATGTTGAATGGTCACTGCGTGCAAAAAAATTCGGCTATAAATTATTTATTACTCCCAAATCTTCTATGGCTCACTCAATTGGTGATAAACGTATCTCTTTTTTTGGACGTACTATATCTTGTCATAGTCCATTGCGTCGTTATTATCTTGTTCGGAATAGTTTCAAAATGCTGAGATTACCTTATGTTCCTATTGGATATAAAATTCGTGAAACTATCTTCAATATTTTAAGAGTCATCATTGGGTTTGCAACGAGTACAGATAAGAAAAGTTTCACTAAATATACTGTCGTTGCATTTAAGGACGGCGTTTCTGGTAAGTTTGGGCCTTGTAAGTATAAGTTTTGATATGATTAAAATTGCTCATACAACTTCTTCCGCTATTAAGTGGTGTCCAACGAGTTTGCCTGGACGAATTAATTCGTCTTGACCCAAGGACATTTGATAGGTATTTGATATGTAAAGAGGAGGGCCCCCTAACAATTGAAGCGCAAAAATATGGAATAAAATGTTTATTTGTGAAATCTCTTGTTAGAGAGATATCGTTAAAAAACGATTTTAAAGCACTTTGGTATTTATGGAAACTTATTAAGCAGCATAATTTTGATATCGTTCATACCCACTCATCTAAGACAGGGGTGCTAGGACGAGTTGCTGCGTGGCTAGGTCGCACGAAACTGATAGTACATACTGTCCATGGATTTTCCTTTCCTGCTGCTAAAAATAAATTACAAAAATTATTATTTTATTTAATGGAAAAAATTGGTTCTCTTTGTGGTGACGTAATAATTTGCTTGCATGAAGATGATGCTAAAATAGCACAAACCATACTTAGGACCGGTAAGGATAAAATATTCATAATAAGTAATGGCGTTGATACGGAAAAATTCAGACCATATGCTAAAAATGATAAGGAACTTTGCCGGCGTAATATATACAATATATGCGATGACGACATTATTATTGGGATGATAGGACGTCTTTGGCCACAAAAAAACCCACTTTGTTTATTAAAGGCTATTTCACAACTCATTAAAAGTAATAAAAAAATAAAATGTGTTTTTATTGGTGATGGTGAGTTATATGGTGAAATGGCTGACTTCATTAATGATAATGCACTTCATGATAGTGTTCAATTATTGGGGTGGCGTAATGATACACCTATTTTACTTAATGCTATGGATATCTTTGTATTACCTTCCCTTTGGGAGGGGATGCCATTAGCTATTCTTGAAGCCAAAAGTTGTGGGCTTCCTTGTGTCGTATCCAATATTCAAGGGAATCGCAACATAATTAACGGAGTTGATAATGGACTATTGTTTGATTTGAATTTAAATTGGCATGATTTACATGATAAATTAAAACTGCTTATTGAAGATTCAAGATTAAGAACTATCCTTGGCAAAAACTCGCGTCTTGATGTGATGATTAATCATAATATTTCAAGTAGAATTAAAAAGATAGAAAAACTGTATTTAAACAAGATCGTGTAGAGTATATTCATGTTATAAACCCCAAATTGTTTTTGGATGTTTTTTATTCTGTTCTTGAGGCGTGTTTTTAAATTAAATCATATTTCAAGTTGATTTAATTCTAATGTTAATAATGGAAGAGTTATGTTATATATAATATAAGTATGATAAATAAACATATATTATTTATCATAATTATATGTTACAACATGTGTCAATCTGGCACGGTGACTACCCCCCTGACAGGAGTAAACAATGTCAAAGCAACAGATCGGCGTCGTCGGTATGGCCGTGATGGGACGTAACCTTGCGCTCAACATCGAAAGCCGTGGTTATACCGTCTCTATTTTCAACCGTTCCCGTGAAAAGACGGAAGAAGTTATTGCCGAAAATCCAGGCAAGAAACTGGTTCCTTACTATACGGTGAAAGAGTTTGTTGAATCTCTGGAAACGCCTCGTCGCATCCTGTTAATGGTGAAAGCAGGTGCTGGCACGGATGCTGCTATTGATTCTCTCAAGCCATACCTCGATAAAGGTGACATCATCATTGATGGTGGTAATACCTTCTTCCAGGACACCATTCGTCGTAACCGCGAGCTTTCTGCAGAAGGCTTTAACTTCATCGGTACGGGTGTTTCCGGTGGTGAAGAGGGCGCGCTGAAAGGACCTTCCATCATGCCTGGTGGGCAGAAAGAAGCCTATGAACTGGTTGCACCTATCCTGACCAAAATCGCCGCCGTGGCTGAAGATGGCGAACCGTGCGTTACCTATATTGGTGCTGATGGCGCTGGTCACTATGTGAAGATGGTTCACAACGGTATTGAATACGGAGATATGCAACTGATTGCTGAAGCCTATTCTCTGCTTAAAGGTGGCCTGAACCTCACCAACGAAGAACTGGCGCAGACCTTTACCGAGTGGAATAACGGTGAACTGAGCAGCTACCTGATCGACATCACCAAAGATATCTTCACCAAAAAAGATGAAGATGGTAACTACCTGGTTGATGTGATCCTGGATGAAGCAGCAAACAAAGGTACGGGCAAATGGACCAGCCAGAGTGCGCTGGATCTCGGCGAACCGCTGTCGCTGATTACCGAGTCTGTGTTTGCACGTTATATCTCTTCTCTGAAAGATCAGCGTGTTGCCGCATCTAAAGTTCTCTCTGGCCCGCAAGCACAGCCAGCAGGCGACAAGGCTGAGTTCATCGAAAAAGTTCGCCGTGCGCTGTATCTTGGCAAAATCGTTTCTTACGCTCAGGGCTTCTCTCAGCTACGAGCAGCGTCTGAAGAGTACAACTGGGATCTGAACTACGGCGAAATCGCGAAGATTTTCCGTGCTGGCTGCATCATCCGTGCGCAGTTCCTGCAGAAAATCACCGATGCCTATGCCGAAAATCCGCAGATCGCTAACCTGCTGCTGGCTCCGTACTTCAAGCAAATTGCCGATGACTACCAGCAGGCGCTGCGCGATGTCGTCGCTTACGCAGTACAGAACGGTATCCCGGTTCCGACCTTCGCCGCAGCGGTTGCCTATTATGACAGCTACCGCGCCGCTGTTCTGCCTGCGAACCTGATCCAGGCACAGCGTGACTATTTCGGTGCACATACTTATAAGCGCATTGATAAAGAAGGTGTGTTCCATACTGAATGGCTGGATTAATCTGATTTAATCAACAATAAAATTGAGGCCCGGCGTATATTGTGCCGGGCTTTTTTTTGCCAATTATCTTATAGACTAAATTTCACTGCTTAATATTAACTTAATAAATATCAGCTATTCTTATAAAGAAAATCTGAATTGTTTTTCGTTGCGTTGACCATCGAACAACGTAGCGTTAAAACTTTTAGCTCTTATCAGGATGCTAAAAACATCATGATTCACAGTTAAGTTAATTCTGAGAGCATGAAATGAAAATCACCATTTCCGGTACTGGCTATGTAGGCTTGTCAAACGGGCTTCTAATCGCACAAAATCATGAGGTTGTGGCATTAGATATTTTACCGTCACGCGTTGCTATGCTGAATGATCGGATATCTCCTATTGTTGATAAGGAAATTCAGCAGTATTTGCAATCAGATAAAATAAACTTTAATGCCACATTAGATAAAAATGAAGCCTACCGGGATGCTGGTTATGTCATCATCGCTACTCCAACCGACTATGATCCTAAAACTAATTATTTCAATACATCCAGTGTAGAATCAGTAATTAAAGACGTAGTTGAAATAAATCCTTATGCGGTTATGGTAATCAAATCAACGGTTCCCGTTGGTTTTACCGCAGCGATGCATAAGAAATATCGTACTGAAAATATTATTTTCTCCCCCGAATTCCTCCGCGAAGGTAAAGCCCTTTACGATAACCTTCATCCGTCACGTATTGTCATCGGTGAGCGTTCAGAACGCGCAGAACGCTTTGCGGCGTTATTACAGGAAGGAGCGATTAAGCAAAATATCCCGACCCTGTTCACCGATTCAACCGAAGCAGAAGCGATAAAACTTTTCGCTAATACCTATCTGGCGATGCGCGTAGCATACTTTAATGAACTGGATAGCTATGCAGAAAGTTTAGGGCTGAATACTCGTCAGATTATCGAAGGCGTTTGTCTCGACCCACGTATTGGCAACCATTACAACAATCCGTCGTTTGGTTATGGTGGTTATTGTCTACCGAAAGATACCAAGCAGTTACTGGCGAACTACCAGTCTGTGCCGAATAACCTGATCTCGGCAATTGTCGATGCAAACCGCACGCGTAAAGATTTTATTGCCGATGCCATTTTGTCACGCAAACCGCAAGTGGTGGGTATTTATCGCCTGATTATGAAGAGCGGTTCAGATAACTTCCGTGCATCTTCCATTCAGGGGATTATGAAACGTATCAAGGCGAAAGGCGTTGAAGTAATCATTTACGAACCGGTGATGAAAGAAGACTCGTTCTTCAACTCTCGCCTGGAACGCGATCTCGCCACTTTCAAACAACAAGCCGACGTCATTATCTCTAACCGAATGGCAGAAGAGCTTAAGGATGTGGCAGATAAAGTCTACACCCGCGATCTCTTTGGCAGCGACTAACATCCTGTTATCAGGGCGATTTTCGCCCTGATTGTCTTATGTTCCCTTTGTAATAATTCATTATTTTTATCATTTATCCTATAGCATTCATGGCGATTATCGCTAAACTATGACGACTTAAAATTATTTTGTCCGTTAGGGTAATGATGAGAGTAGAAAATAATAATGTTTCTGGGCAAAACCATGACCCGGAACAGATTGATTTGATTGATTTACTGGTCCAACTATGGCGTGGCAAGATGACTATCATCATTTCTGTCATTGTGGCTATTGCCCTGGCTATAGGGTATCTGGCCGTAGCCAAAGAAAAGTGGACTTCAACAGCTATCGTTACTCAACCTGATGTGGGGCAAATCGCTGGTTATACCAACGCGATGAATGTGATTTACGGTCCGGCAGTACCGAAAGTCTCCGACATTCAGGCTTCACTTATCGGACGTTACAGCACGACATTTTCTGCATTAGCAGAAACGCTGGATAATCAGGAAGCACCTGAAAAACTGACCATTGAGCCTACCGTTAAAAATCAGTCATTACCTTTAGCGGTGTCTTATGTGGGTGAAACACCTGAAGGTGCGCAGAAACAGCTGGCGAAGTATATCCAGCAAGTTGACGACCAGGTAAATGAAGAACTGGAACAAGACCTGAAAGACAACATCGCGCTGCGAATGAAAAACTTGCAGGACTCTCTGAAAACCCAGGAAGTGGTCGCGCAGGAGCAGAAAGATCTGCGTATCCGTCAGATTCAGGAAGCGTTGCAGTATGCGAATCAGGCGCAGGTGACAAAGCCGCAGATTCAGCAGACACAGGACGTAACCCAGGATACTATGTTCCTTTTGGGGAGCGAAGCGCTGGAGTCGATGATTAAGCACGAAGCGACCCGTCCGTTGGTGTTCTCACCAAACTACTATCAGACTCGTCAAAACCTGCTGGATATTGAAAACTTAAAGGTTGATGATCTTGATATTCATGCTTATCGCTATGTAATGAAACCGACGTTACCTATTCGTCGCGATAGCCCGAAAAAGGCAATTACATTGATTCTGGCAGTGCTGCTGGGCGGCATGGTTGGCGCGGGGATTGTGCTTGGGCGTAACGCGCTGCGTAATTACAACGCGAAATAATATTATTGTGCATTTAAGAGAAACGGGCAGGGTGGTGACACCATGCCCGTTTTTTTTGCCGGATGCGATGCTGGCTGAACTGAACCCCAAAACCTGGACAGTTTCAGTTAACCGGCTTTTTGATACTCAG
>OGPN01000083.1_pt1 | contig 66051 bp, 48 predicted proteins | sample 1552941 | NCBI WGS metagenome assembly OGPN01 (sample SAMEA2580220, study PRJEB22360) | human gut metagenome | biome: human gut; feature: human-associated habitat; material: faeces | place: Denmark | collected 2008/2010
TCTGCCGAACTCTCTTAGAATCCAAGTCTTACCCACCTGACGTACGCCCTTCAAGATTAAAGGCTTGCGGTAGGGAGAATCCTTCCAATCCAGCAACTTTTTTAAGATAAATCGTTCCATAGAATCACTCTTCACATTTTTATTGGAGTTTTATGCTTTATAATCACACTTTGTCCCATCAAAGAAATAGGGCTGACCTGTTACAGTCAGCCCTAAGTAAAAATTCTATATTCTGTTAGCAAAAAATCAGTTTTGCATTAACGTCTTGCGCCATAGCTGCACTGCTTGAGTGCACTCCTAGCCACAAGTTTGCTTCCGTCATAGACCAACACGCGGGCTTTGTAGTAATATTTTCTGCCCTTCGTGCCCTTGGTGCTGATAAAGCTGTTCTTGCTGCTTGTCTTGAGCAGCTTGTAGCCTGCGTCCTTCTTCGTCGAGCGATAGAACTGGTACTTGACCGTGTAGCCCAGCGACTTGATGTCGGAGATCATGGTCTTGCTGCTCTTGGCTGCGGCCTGTACCTTGACGGATTTCTTGCTCGTCTGAGTGGTGGTCACTTTGAACTTCGCGCTCTGCATCAGTTCTTTGACGTGGGCGGCGTTCTGTTCTTTAATTAACCCCTCTGCTTCGTCTTTGTCGACGACTGCGAAGGTCGAGAAGTGGGGCGTCGTGAAGCGAATGTAATATTCTGCGCCGATCTTCACTACGCTGTGGTTCAGGATCTTGCAGAGGCCGTTGTCGTCGATGTAGATCACGAGGATGTCTTTGCCTTTGAGCTTATCCGGCATCGGCAGAATCACATAAGCCTTGCCGCCTTTAAATTGATGCAGGTGTTTTTCGCCAATCTTCGCGGCAAGGTCGAAGAGCGTGCCGTTCTTGCCGACGATCTTCTCCGCCGGTTTCTGCGTTTCCTTGAGCTGGGTGTTTTCGCCCACCACGATGGTTACGGTGTCACCATTGGCTGCGCCTGCAATCGTTTCTAAGGTCTTGTTGTCGAGAACCACTTCGCCGTTATCTGTCTTGATGACAAGGTCTGCGTTCGTGTCCTTGGCGATCGCGTTGACGATCACCTTTGGCAGCTCGACTTCGGTTGCTTTCACGCGGTCCGCCGCGCCTGTGCTGCCTGCGCCGCTGCCGTTATTCGTGTCACTGGACTTCACAGTGATCTCGATCGTATCGGACTTATTGGAAACCGCCTGATCGAGCAGCTTGTCACCGAGGTCTTTGGAAACGCTGGCTGTGGTCTTGGAAACATCCTGACCCTGCTCGTTCTTGGTCGTTTCGGTCGTCGTATTCTTGACGGTCGTCTTGGTTGTTGTAGTTGTGTCGGTTTCCGCACCCGGCTTGAAGGTCGTATTGTCCTTCGTGTCTTCTTTGACTGTGATGACATCCGCATCAGCCGGTGTCGGAGCCGGGGCTGCGCCACCGCCGCCACCACCGGATGCTCCGCCGCCGGAAGGCTGGTTGGAAACGGTCACAGTCAAACTTTGTTCTGCCACATCTGCGTACTCTGCGTTTCCCTGCACCTTATACCAAACGGTGTATTTCCCCACGTTTTTCGCTGTGGGGATCTGCTCGCTCCACTCAGAATTGTCAAGCCGGTAGAGCATCGTGCCGCCAGTGGTCTTGCCTGCTGTAACCAGCGCCTGTTCTGTACCATTGTAGGTCAGGGCGTTTGCCGCGGGCGCGGTGATCGCGCTGGTCGGGATGGCGGCCTTGGTGACGGTCAGCTGTTTGTGACTGCTCGTCACCGAATAGCCGTCCTTGGTGGCGGTGAAATAGATGGTGTATTCTCCGATCGTATCGAAGGAGTAATCTTTTGTATACTTCCTATCGGCATAGCTCGGCTTCGTCAAGGTGATGGGCGTTGTTTCGCCCTTCTTCAGGATGGAGAATTCCACCGTCACGTCCTTCGCATTGCAGCTGGCGCAGAGCTGGACGGTCGTGCCGCGCTCCACCTTCGGCGAGTTGCCGGTCAGGTTCTTACCATCGACCTTCAGATTCAGGGTCTTGGAGGTGATGGGCAGGCTATTGATAATAACGTTGTTCAACTGCGAGTCCTTGACATCATTCGGGGCATACCACTGGTGAGTGCCGTCCGCGTTTGTGACCCTGAAGCCAAGGCGGGCAGGCTGCTGCAGGATATCCTTCCACTGCGTGGTATCGGCCAATGTCAATACGCCGATCACGGCGGGATATTTCGACCCGGCGAGTTTTGCTCCCCTGTGGGCAACGACCGCATCAATGCTGGCTGTGGTGGTGTTTTGTGTGTTGCTGAAAGTGGTGGTATTGTTGCCTGTAGCCGCCTTGACCGTCACCGTCCCCTTGATGGAGTGGCCGTTCAGGTCAAGTCCCGTGTCCTGCGTACCGTCGATGGTGTAATCGCCGGTCACGTCGGCCAGCAGCTGAAGGGTCGCGCCGCCGTCTCTGTCTGCGTCAAGGGCTGTCTGCAAATCAGCAAATCTCCGCAGCAGTCTGCTGCCCTCGCCATTGTTCAAGGCTGTTTCAGCCACCGCGGGCGCGTTGCAGTAGGGGCAGTTGGTGGAGCTGCCGTCAAAGCCGTTCTTGCCGCCGTGGGCGCAGGACTTTACCACCAGGTCGCAGGTCTTGGAAGCGGCTTCCTTCAGCGTGAGCTGCGTGTCGCCACAGTAGTAAGCAAGCCCCGCTTTCTGGGGAAGAAGATCGCCCAATGTGATGCTGTTATTCAGCCGCAGATCTTTTCTCAAAATCTTTCCGCCGTGCAGCTCGACTTTGCCGCCCCAAACCTCCAGCTGGAGCAGGGTGGTGCTGTCATTCTCCGGATCAAATACCAGTGTACCGCCGTCCCGCACGGTCACTCCCACCGCGCCGTTGCCGCCGCTGCTGTCAATGACCGTCAGATTACCGGTGAGAGCCTGACCCGTGGCCGTAGAGCCGCCGACATTCAAGCTGTGCCCACTCAGGCTATGTCCGTTCAGATCCAGCGTGAGGGTCTTGCTGGCATATATGCCGTAAGGCAGCGTCCCGTTTGCCAGCAGGGTGATGGTCTGACCGCCAGCTGCCGCATCCAGCGCGGACGGCACATCGGTATAATAGGTTTCGCCGATGCCAGCCGCAAACTGCGTCCCGCAGACCGCGCATTTGCCGTCTTTGTCGATGGCGCTTGTGCCGTCTGTACCCTTGTGGGTGCAGGAAAAGCCGCAGGCGCACTTGTTGTCCACCATGGTGTGGGTGTGCTCCCTGACGGTTACGTCGGCCAGCTCCGTTGCATTGCCGTCCTGCACGTCGTCGCCCTTGTAGAAAGCGTGCACCTTCTGCGTATCCAACAGGGACATGAGCGGCTGCAGCTCTTCTGCGATGTAGCTCTTAATGCTTTTGAACGTGCCGCCGCTGATGGCGATGGTTCCGTTGCGCGTGAACTGCACCTCGCCAAACGTGCCGTCCGTAATGTTCAGCGTGGCGCCGGAAGCGACAACCCATTCACCCGCGTGTTTGGAGCCGCCATTGACGGTGACGGAAGCACCCTCCAATACGGTGAGGCCATACACCGTGCCGTTGCTGACGGTCACAGAGCCACTGTTCGCGTCGCAGAAAAGTCCCGCGCATCCTGAACCGCCGATCTCGCCGCTCCGGATGTCCAGTGCGCCGGCCATGAACATGAGATTTGAAATTCTGCCGTAAGCGGCCTCGCCCGTAACAGTCAGGTTGCCTGTCGCGAGAGTTTCTTTTTTCTGCGTTTCCTCGTTAGTCTCTGTGAATCCAACCTCGAGGTAGTCGACCGTCTTGTGGTTCAGATCGAGCGTCAGGGTTTTGGTGACAACGGGTACGATGGAAGCATACTGTGCGAACGTAAAATTTTCACCGAGCGCATTGAGGGCGTCTGCATCCGTCACATGGTTGGCCAGCAGCTTCACGGTGTCGCCGTCCCGTGCCGCATTCAGCGCCCTGGGGAGAGACTTGTACTGTTTGCCGTTCACCTCGGCTGCATCCGGCAAGCCGATGACGGTGATGGTGGCGCTTGCCTGCACGGAGGTGTTCCCCACCTCGTGAACGAACAGCGTGTACGTGCCACCGGGCGTTTCCTCATCGATCTTGACGGAGACGGTATAAGTGCCGTCGCCGTTGTTCTTCTGGCTGATGGTAAAGCAGCCATTGACCGCGCTGCCCTGAACATAGGCGTTCAGCGTGTCCGTGCCGGTATAATTGGCAGTGAACACGGCGGTCTTGCCCGCGGTAAGGCTCTTGCTCGTTTCGGTCAGCGTCAGGCTCGGCGCTGCGGGTGTGGTGCTGCCCACCGGCTTGTTGGTCAGCTTCTTTGCGATTTCGCCGCCTACTTTATAGGTATCGGTGTCAAAGCCAGCTTCCGCAGCGGTATCGCCGTTCACTGTGGCGGAGCCGTAGAGCGTTTTGGCGGCAGGCTCTGCCGCGCTATCCAGCTCGACCGCCTTCACTGCGCCGGAGATCAGCATATCCGGGCCATCGAAGTACAGCGTGCCCTTCACGCCGACCTGCGCGCCGCTGACAAAGGCAGAGCCGGAAACCACGTTCAGCCCGCCGGTAATGGCCGCTTCCGCTTCGGCGGGCGCGGTCATGGTAAACGTGCCGCCCGTTGCATTGACGGTTACAGTACCATCGACCGTGCCGCCGTTCAGCGTCAGACTGTCCGTGGCATCAATATTGCCGGTGATGCTGTGCCCGTTCATGTGGATGGTCGTCGCGGCGTAGACGGTGAGGTCTTCCGTGACGCTGTCGAGCAGCGTGATCTCGCCTTCCTCCATATTCTCCAAGATCTCCTGCACCGTTTCATACTGCGTCCCGCCGCTCTCCGCGACGTAGTGCGTCCCGCCGCTTCCTTCGCCGTTCTCCGTGACGTCGGCGAAGACTGCCGTGGGCAGCGTCGTCAGACAGAGCGTCAGCGCCATCAGCAGGCTCAATACTCGTTTTTTCATAAGCTCCTCCTTTAGGATATGTGTATAGGGTTTATATCCAGCCCGTTCAGGCACAGGCATAGCATTTATAGATCATCCGGAACGAGCCGCAGCTTTTTCGCGGCCGGATGATGTTTTTATAACTCTTCCGGTACCAGATGCAGCTTTTTCGCGGCGGTCTTGGCTTCCGCCCGGCGCTTCACGTCCAGCTTGTCGAGGATGTGGCTGACATGGGTCTTTACTGTGGGCAGCTTCACATCCATGATCTGCGCGATCTCGGCGTTGGACTTGTCCGCGCAAAGCAGATGCAGAATTTGCAGCTCCGTGGGTGTCAGCTCCTCGCCGGGGGCAAGGCGGGGTTCGAGGAAATGCGGGTAGAACGCCGCCTGCGTCCGCACCGCCGCCATCAGCCGCTTGCGCCACGCCTTGTCGCCGTCCCAGTCCAGCGCTTCCAGCAGCGGCAGCACCGCCGTGCCGTATACGCTGACGGTGCGGATAAAGCGGTACTCCGCCGCCGCGTCCAGCGCCGCTGTCAATCGCCCGCGCCACCGCTCGTCCTTCTTGCGGTGCAGGGCGATGGCAGTCAGGACATTCAGGTGGATGCCGTCGATGATGCGGGCGCAGTTTTGGACGTACGGCTCCAGCGGGGCAAGCGTCAGCTGCGCCGTGTCCGGCCTGCCGTCCGCCAGCTCCACCATGGCCTGGGTGAGATACTGGTAGCGCCGCATGACATTCAGGTGCGTCGGCTCCCGCGGGGCTTTTTCCCGATACCACGCGTCCGCCGCGTCAAGGTCGCCGGTGTGCATGTCAATACGGCAGAGCATGGCGTCCATATTGGGCAGAAAGCGTGTCAAACCGCGCTCGGCAAAGCATTCACGGAGCACCTCGATGGTGCGCCGCGCGTCGGCGGGCTGTCCGCTTGCCAGCTGGCTGCGGGCCAGCAGTCCACTGACGGCGAACTCCATGTCCGGCGTGCCCCGGTTGCGGACCTCGTTCAGCTGTGGGAGAAGGGACAGCATCCGACCGGCCACGTCCTCCCCCTTTTCAAACTTGCTCTCGGCGATGGCGCAGTCCGCAAGACCCACGCCGTCCCGCCCCAGCACCGCCTCCACGGGGAGACAGAGGGTTTTGTAGAGCAGGTTGTCCTTTTTGCTCCATGCGGAAAAGTCCTTGCCGCCGTTCATGATGCTGGGCAGCGCGCTTGTGACGGAGAAGGACGGCAGCGTCACTTCCTTGTTCATCAGCAGCCGGAACACGGCGGGAATGGTTTCCGTCAGACCGTTCACGCCCCGCTGGGGGAGAGAAATGTCCAGCCATGCAAGGCGGCTGCGGGCCTGCTTTCCGGCGGCGTCCTGCCTGCCGCAGCGCTCGGCAAATGCTTGCAGCTCGCCGTACCAGCGCTCCGAGCCTTCGTAGTCCATCGCCAGCGCGCAGAGCATGCTCATGCCCTGCATCAGCGAGGGAGAGGCGAGAATTTCCGCCTCCGGCAGGCTGCGGTAGTATTTTTCCATCTCGGCATAGTGACCCATGCCGGGGTGCAGCTCGGCGTTGCGCACCAGCAGCTCGGAGACCTTGGAATGGTCACCGCCGCTGGTGTAGCATTCCAGGGCGTGGGCGTAGTCCTCCTTCAGCTCATAGTACAGCCCGCCCCGGCTGAAGAGCGCTTTGCGCTTTTCCTCGGTATACTCCCGTTCCATCTCCCAGAGGAGAAAAGCTCGGAACCCCGACCAGAAGTGGAAGCGCTGGCAGTCGTCATAGCGCAGCATAGTGGTGTATCGAAGAAGCCAGTCCAGCCGTTCGCCGGCACGGGGATCGCTGCTGACCATCCGCGCCATTTCCAGGTCAAAACTTTCAAAGGGGGCCAGCTCCAACAGGAAGCGCCGCACCGGCAGGTCAAAGCGCCGGTAGATGGCGGTCTCGAAGTAGAGGAACCCCTCCCGGAACACCCGCGCCACCAGCTCCGGCGTCCACGGCTTGCCCGGAGACATACACCGCGCCGTGATGGCCACACCCAGCGGATAGCCCGCGGATTCTTTCAAAATTCCGTCGATCTCGCTATCTGTTACATTTGCTCCCGAAAGCTGAAACAGTCGCCGCACATCGTCCGCGTCAAAGAGCAGGTCGTCGGCCTCCAGTACGGTCATCAGCCCCGTGTACTGAAACGCCGTCAGGCAGCCGGGCGGCACACCGCGCGAGAGCAGCACGAAATGGCGCTCCGGACTTGAGCGAATCAATTCGCAAAGAGCCTGCTGTCCGGCTTCCTCCTGCATGAGCTGAAGATCGTCGATCAGCAGAATGTCCCAATCCTGCGCTGTCGGTGGGATCGCGCAGTCTGGGTCTGCCGCACTTTGCCGCAGCACGTTCCGCCCGCGCAGCAGTGCGTCCGCCAGTACGGTCTTTCCAAAGCCGCAGGGCGCGCTGAAAAAGAGGACTCTGCCGTGTGCCATGAAGCTGTCAAACCGTTTCTGAACGGAGGGCTTTATGATGATATTTTCGGTCATTTCTTCCCTCCCTTTGGTACAGAGCGAGATTGTCATAAGCCTTTCGCTACTTATCTTAAGTTATATTATACGAGTCTGTTTCGAAATGTAAATCATCCCAAAGGATGAGACGCGCTGCATAGCAAACGGCTGTGCAGGCCAGCATTTCGTGAGGTGAAAAAGAAATCGCACAGCATCAGGCCAAAATGCCTGCGCTGTGCGATTCGGTGTTTACTTATAGAGTCTTGTCACTTCTTACTGTGTCACCGGAGAATCAAAATTAAAGTCGCGGCGCAATGCGGCCTGCCCATGTTCTGTGTGATATTCTTCAAGCTGTCGACGAATATCATCGGTAGCCAAAACGAGAAACTTATCATCCAAAAACTGACGGTGACGCTTGATATAATCGGCGACTACTATGAGCATATATGTGTTTCTGTCCATCGCATACCGCATTGCCGATAGCAGGATCAAGCGAAAATTAGAATCGCAGATTGGGGCGAGCAGATCCTGTGGGAACAGCAGGAGCACCTTGCCGTCATTCATGAATACGCGCAGCGGGTGCTGTTCTTCTGTTACCCGGTCCAGTGAGTTGTTGGTTTGCTCTTTCAGCTCATCAATGGTGATGGATTCATAGGCAGAAACGAGAAGGCCAAGATGAACTTTATATTGAAAAATGGATAAAAAAAGACCAGACATAGTTGTGTCCGGTGGGGAATTTTAAGAACGCACAAATAAAAAATAATATCAACAAATAACAGCAAACTCTTGAAAAATTCACATTTATGGTGTATACTAAAATAATTGAGCTGTATTCAGATTCAAATCACGAGGTGAGAGCATGGAAGAAATCATGAATGACAAATGGATAAGCATAGATGAAGCTGCGGAATATTTAGGAATCAAAACAGTTACTCTTCGCAGCTGGATCAGAAATGGTAAAGAAGGTTTGCCTGCTCAAAAAATCGGAAAACAGTGGAAGTTTAAAATTTCCGAACTCGATGAATGGGTTAAGAGCGGTAAAAGCGCTGACTGATTCAAGGGGAAAATCGAAGAAAATCATTAGACAAGGAGCAGACAAAGATGGCTGTCAAGAAAACGCAATTATATGCATCGCTGTGGGCGAGCTGTGACAAACTTCGCGGAGGCATGGATTCCTCAGAGTATAAGGACTATATCCTGACACTTTTGTTCATGAAGTATGTCACGGATAAATTTAAGAATAAAGGAGCCTATGAAGACATTAGGGTCTTTGATAAGGCACATGATAAAGATCCCGATCCGGAGAAACGGACGGGCTGCTCCTTTGATGACTTTATTGCTCTGAAGGGAAAGAAAAACATCGGCGAAGGTATGGATAAAATCATAGCACGCCTTGCTGACGAGAATACTGACCTGAAGGGTGTTATTGATATTGCTCATTTTAATGATGAGAAGAAGCTGGGAAGCGGTAAGGAAATGGTTGATAAGTTGACCGATCTCATATCCATCTTCCAGCGCCCGGAACTCGACTTCTCCCGGAATAAGACTGAAGGTGATGACATCATCGGAGATGCCTACGAATATTTGATGCGCAAATTCGCTACAGAAAGCGGAAAGAGCAAGGGACAATTCTATACACCTGCAGAGGTTTCCAGAATCCTCGCCAATGTAGTGGGAATCAGCCGTTGCACGGACACCAGCGCCACGGTATGCGATCCGGCATGTGGAAGTGGCAGCCTATTAATTCGAGCTATTGATGCAGCTCCTATCCCAATCATGGGATATGGCCAAGAAAAGGAAAGCACGACAGCTGGTCTGGCGAAGATGAATGCCGTCCTGCATCGTAAGGCCGAGATTACCATCAAGAGCGGTAACACATTCTCAAATCCGCAGTATCTTGATAAGTCCGATAATTCCATACTTGAACGTTTCGATTACATAGTGGCAAATCCGCCCTTCTCTATGAAGAACTGGCGCGATGGTATTGCCGGTAAAGAATATGGTCGCTTCGAGGGCTATGGGGACACGCCACCGGAAAAGAACGGCGACTATGCTTGGCTCATGCATATCCTTAAGGCTTTGAAATCAAATGGCAAAGCTGCGGTTATTCTCCCTCATGGTGTTCTGTTCCGTGGAAATGCCGAAGCGACTATTAGAGAAGCAATTATAAAGAAGCACTGGATCAAGGGCATTATCAGCCTTCCGGCAAACTTGTTTTACGGCACCGGCATAGCCGCCTGCGTGCTCGTGATTGATAAAGAAGGCGCTGCAAACCGACAGGGCATCTTTATGATTGATGCCAGCCGTGGGTACGTTAAGGACGGAAATAAAAACCGTCTGCGTGAACGTGATATTTACAGAATCATCACAACATTCAATCAGCAGATAACAACCGATCCCAAGTATGCTCGTTTCATACCAAACGATGAAATTGAAAAGAAGAACGGGTATAACCTGAACATCACCCGCTATATTGACTCCACAGATCCGGAGGATATTCAGGATATCTATGCGCACATTCATGGAGGTATCCCTGCGGTTGACATTGATGGCCTCTCCAAGTACTGGGAAGTATTTCCTTCGCTGAAGGCTGAGCTGCTGACGGCGATCAGCGAGAAGTATTACAGCCTGAATGTGGAGCACGAAAACATCCGTCAGACGATATATAAAAACGCCGAGTTCTCAGATTATGGCGAGAAACTCGACGAGGCTTTTGCAGCTTGGAAAGCCAAAGAATATCCTGCGCTATCTTCCCTCGATGAAGATGTATCCGCCAGAGAGTTAATCATTAGTCTTGCGGAGGATATCCTTGCTGAATTCGAGCACTTGACACTGATTGATAAATACGACGTGTATCAAGTACTGCTGGCTTATTGGAACGAGGTCATGAACGATGACGTGTCGCTTATCATAAGTGAACCGGATGGCTATGCCAATGCCAGAGTGACGGACAATATCGAGGAAGAGATCACGCAAGGTAAGAATAAAGGCGAGATGAAAGTCACCGGATGGGAAGGCAGATTGATTCCAAAGGCCATCGTTATAGATACCTTTTTCCGTGAGGAGAAGAATGCCATAGAGGAAGCCGAGAACGTTGTCGCAGAAACTGAATCCCAGCTTTCTGATCTGATTGAGAGCGCCGATGAAGAATCTGCTCTTGCCGATGTGGCTGAGAACGGAAAAGTCAAGACTAAGGATTTAGAGGCTAAGATCGAGGAACTCACACAGTATGTAGAGACGGAGGAAACGATAGAGCTGGAGCTCCTAATGGATCAACTTCCTATGCAGAAAAAGCGCCTTCAGGCATATCTTGTTGGCCATCCGCGCTGCAAGAGCGCTTTGACTGACAAGGGTACCGTCAATAAATCATCCATTATGCTGCGTTTGCTGGTTATTCGGACTGAGGAGAACATACCGGAAAGTTTGCAGGATGATGTTAACCAGCTGAAAGCTGCATTGGAGCTGTGTGGCATGATTTCAGATTACAACAAGGTTGTCAAAGACCTGAACAAGGCGCTTGATGAAAAATGCAGAGCAAGATACGACAGCCTGACACACGAAGAAATTCTGGAGCTGCTGGTAAACAAGAAGTGGTTTGACAGTATCTTCTTTGGTATTGCTGATTTGTACGCCGCGATTTCTCATCACCTGACAAATAGGATAATTGAACTTGCGGATCGTTATGAAGATACACTTCCGGAGCTTGATAAAGATACAACTGAGAATGAGGCAAAGGTAAAGTCTCATCTGGAAAGGATGGGATTCGAATGGTAAGCAAATATAAAGAAACAGAAATTGGATCTATTCCAGAGGAATGGGATGTGACCTCACTATCAGACGCTTTTCAGAACCTTGAAGCTGGAGTAAGTGTAAATTCAGATGAAAGGCAAAATGCAGATTTCTTTGTTTTGAAGACATCTGCAATTTCCGATGGACTTATCAACATAGATGAGGCTAAGCCTGTAGTCAAAAAGGAGTATGCGCGTCTTAAATGTCCGGTAAAAAAAGGAAGCATCATCATAAGCAGGATGAATACTCCACAATTAGTAGGTGCGTGCGGGTATGTAGCTGAAGACGCCAAAGGTTATTTTTTGCCAGATAGGTTATGGCAAGTGATAAATAGCAAGCCGGAGAAGTATGACTTTCGCTGGCTAAATTACTTATTGAATCAGTATAGGTATAAAAATGCTATACATGCTGTTGCTACAGGCACAAGCAACAGTATGAAAAACATATCGAAGGAGCGTTTGCTGGAAATCCGTATTCCAAGACCGTCCATTGAAGAACAGAAATTTATTGTCAAAGCAATAAGTGATATCGAGGCACTCATTTATGACCTTGAAAAACTCATAAAGAAAAAACAAAACATTTTTACTGGGACAATGCAAAGTTTGCTCTCTGGAAAAATACGTATATCAGATTCTTTATGGGAGAAATATGTGATCGGGGATATTGGAGACTTCTATAGTGGACTAACTGGAAAGCAGAAAGATGATTTCGGCAAAGGGAATGCAAGATATATTACATTTCTCAACGTCTTAAACAACACGGTCATAGATATATCGAAACTTGAATCTGTGCAAGTAAATGAAGATGAGTATCAGAATGAAGTGTTAAAGGGAGATTTGTTTTTTAATACCTCGTCAGAAACGCCGGAAGAAGTCGGAATGTGCGCCGTATTGATGGACTCTATAAGAAATACTTATCTAAACAGCTTCTGCTTCGGGTTTCGGTTAAAGACAAAGAAAGTATATGCGCTGTTTTTCTCCTACTATTTTAACAGTCAAGAAGGAAGAAAAATTATGCGAGTATTGGCTCAAGGAGCTACGAGATTTAACCTTTCCAAAGATTATTTTAGCCAAACAGAAATCGAGCTGCCTCCGTATGAGGATCAGGTTGAAATAGCTCAAACATTGGCAGATATGGAAGGCGACATACTATCCTTGGAAAAGAAATGCTTGAAATATAAAGCTATTAAGCAAGGCATGATGGAAGAATTGCTGACCGGCAAGGTCAGATTAGTGTAAGGAGGTGCCTGTCAGATGAGTATTGGCGATGCCGAAATTAAAACACAGGAAAGAGTGATCCGTTTCTTTAAAGATCCGGAGATCTTGGGCTATCAGTATATTGGTAACCTGTCAGATTATCAAAATAAGAACATCAATGAAGATCGTCTGCGCCAGTACCTTCGACTGAAGGGCTATGCAGACAAGCTGATTGATGCTGCTGTTATGCAACTTCAGCAGGAAGCTGGGAATCTTTCGCGTGGAGTTTATGATGCTAATAAGACTGTGTATTCGCGGTTGAAGTACGGCATTCCGGTCAGTGAGAGCCCGGAGAAGCCTCCGGTGACAGTTGAACTTATCGACGAGGCCAATCCGCTAAATAATGACTTTGCAGTCGCTGAGGAAGTAACTGTTGTTGAGCAGCAGGAGAAGAGGCCGGATCTTGTCATCTATTTGAATGGTATTGCTGTGGCCGTTATCGAATTAAAACGAAGCAGCATCTCCGTGTCCGAAGGCATCCGCCAGAATCTCACAAATCAGAAGGACTCCTTTATTCGAGGCTTCTTTACTACCATGCAGTTCTGTATGGCTGGAAACGAGTCGGAAGGCCTGCGCTACGGGACGCTTCTGACCGGAGAGAAGTTTTATATGGAGTGGAAGGATGACGGTTTCAAAGAACATGAGGAGGAGCGTGATCCAGTAGATGTTCGTATCAGTAAAACCTGCGAAGGCATCGATAATAAACTCCTGAAGCAGATATATGCCATGTTCGATAAGGAACGTTTTATCGACCTTATTATGAATTTTGTTGTCTTCGATAAAGGCATCAAAAAGGTGTGCCGGTACAATCAGTATTTTGGCATCAAGCGCACTCAGCAGAGGCTTAATAATCTGAGGACGGAGCTTCACAATCCGAACAGAAATCAGGATAAACCGCTGGGTGGTATTCTTTGGCATACACAGGGTTCAGGTAAAACGCTGACAATGGTATGGCTCGCCAAGTGGATTCTGACACATTGGGCGGAACTTAATGCCCGTGTCCTTATTGTGACAGACAGAGATGAGCTTGATGAGCAGATAGAAAAAACATTCACTGGCGTGGATGAAAATATTGCTCGTACCAAGAGCGGGAAGGACTTGCTGAATCGCCTGAATGTATATGATGATTCGCTAATTTGCTCTCTGGTTCATAAGTTTGGCCGTCGTGGCGGTGAAGCGACAGAGAATGACTACGATAAGTATATTGAAGAACTGAAAGCCTCCCTCCCTGCTGATTTTGAGGCAAAGGGGAATCTTGTAGTATTTGTTGATGAATGTCACAGAACACAGTCCGGTAAGCTCCATACGGCGATGAAGACTATCATGCCGAATGCAGTATTTATTGGCTTTACGGGTACTCCGTTGCTGAAAAAGGATAAAAAGATTAGTATCGAAGTTTTCGGTACATACATCCATGCTTACAAATATAACGAAGGCGTTGCCGATGGCGTCGTGCTGGATTTGCGTTATGAATATCGTGATGTTCCACAGGATTTATCTTCGCAGGATCGTGTTGACCAGTGGTTTGATGTAAAGACCAGAGGCCTCTCTTCTCGTGCTAAAGCAAAGCTCAAGGAGAAGTGGGGCACGATGCAGAAGGTATATAGCTCTCGCTCTCGTCTTGAAAAGGTGGCGTGGGACATCATTCAGGACTTTAATATGAAGCCGCGTCTGATGGATGGAAACGGAAATGCGATTCTTGTAGCTGATGGTATTCCTACGGCTTGTAAGTATTACGAAATCTTCCAACAGATGGGCTTTAAGAAGTGTGCCATCATATCTTCCTATACACCGAACAAGGGCGAACTGCGCACTGATACTGTCAGCGATGAGGATGATACTGAAACCTTCCTCAAATATGAGACGTATTTGAAGATGCTGGGGCTTGATCCGTCTGACCTTCCGAATGCAGGATCGGTTCAGGCTAAGGTGGAGGAATTTGAAAAGGAGGCAAAGCGCAAATTCGTAGAGGAGCCCGCGAATATGAAGCTCCTTATCGTCGTGGACAAGCTCCTCACCGGATTTGATGCGCCTCCTTGTACCTACCTTTACATCGACAAGAGGATGCAGGATCACGGCCTGTTTCAGGCGATTTGCCGCGTCAACCGTCTTGATGATGATAGTAAGGATTTCGGCTATATCGTGGATTACACGCAGCTGTTTGGACAGCTCCAGACTGCAATGAAGGACTATACTTCCGGCGCTTTTGAAGGATATGATCCGGAGGATGTAAAAGGACTTGTTAAGGATCGCCATGATGCTACGGTATCCTATTTTGAGGAAGTGTATGATGCCGTCGAAGAACTCTGCGAAGGCGTCGAGGAACCTCGCGGGGAGATCCAGTACATCCATTATTTCTGTGGTGTTTCTGGTCAGTCGGAGGAGAGCGACGAGATTTACGCACGCCTAAGAGAAAAACTCTATCGTTTGGTGAGCAGTCTTGTCAGAGCTTTCGCGGAAGCGAAACCATATCTGGTTGATGATATTTCATCTGGCAAACTGAATGAATATGACAAGAAGGCCACTTTCTACATTGAGTTGAAGAAAACCATCGGTACGGCCAGTGGTGACTTCCTCGATTTGAAGGCCTATGAGCCTGATATGAGAAAGATGATTGATAACTATATAACGGCAGCGGATGCTGAAAAGATTGGCGATTTTGACGATCTTACCTTATTGGATTTTGTAGCAAAACAGGGCGAAACGCTTACCGGTGAAGGTGATAGCGGCCACAAGGAAGGTGCGGCAGAGGCCATCGAGAATAACATCCGTAAGAAGGTTATCGAAAAGGTTACCGTCAATCCGCGCTATTACGCAAAAATGTCAGAAATCCTTGATAAGCTCATTGAAGAGCGTAAGCAGGGAGTTCTTGACTATGCTGAGATGCTTGAGAAATATATAAAGCTGGCTAAGGACGTTGATTGCCCGGAGGATAACGATAAATATCCGGAAAGCATCCGTAAGAGCAAGGCACTTATGGCTATTTATGACAACACCGGCGAGGACGAGAAACTTGCCCTACGAATTCACAAAGCCGTGAAAAAGCAAGCTCTGTCTGGTTTCAGGGATAATCAGGTTGTTGTCAGAAGAATAAAAAAGGCTCTCTTTGAGATTCTGGGTGATGATTCCGAGGTGGAGCGCATCTATAGGATCATTGAGAAACAGGAGGAGTATTAATGCGCATTGTCATTTCCGGGATTCCGATTGATGTGCAAAAAAAGAATATAAAGAATATGCACCTTCAGGTGAAGCCGCCAGATGGACATGTGGTAATTTCTGCGCCTTTATCCGTGGACGATAAAGCTATAGAGGCTTATGCCAGAACTCAGCTGGGCTTTATCAAGAGGGCTATTGCGCAGTTTCAGGATCAGCCAAGAGCATCGAAGCGACAGTATGTTTCCGGCGAGACGATGTATATCTGGGGGAAGCAATACTTTCTTGTCTTCAAGCCGGACAATCAAAAGAACAGCTTCGAGATTCAGAATCAGAATATTGTTCTATCCATGAGCGCCAAAAGTACCGTGAAACAGCGAGACGCTTATGTGAAAGAGGAATATAGGAAGATCCTAAAGGAAGAAATAGAAAAGCGTCTGCCTAAGTGGGAGACACAGACAGGACTTAAATGTGATTCTTGGCAAACGAAATATATGGTCACAAAATGGGGTGCCTGCAGCACAGATAAAAAGAAGCTGTGGTTCAACCTGCAGCTCGCCCAGAAACCGTATGCCTGCCTTGATTATATTATTTTGCATGAGCTTACACATTTAATCACAAGAAAGCATGATGCTACATTCATCGCACACATGGATAGGCACATGCCTAATTGGCGTGAAATACGTAAAGAGCTCAACGACAGCAGACTGGACTACTATGAAGCGCAGGATGAAAGCCCACTGCAGAAACTGATCGACCAATCTCGTTATGACGACATCCGGGATGCGGCCATAGCTTATATTCAAGAGGATCATTCTGGTGACACGAAAAGACTATCGGTCATTGATATGAAAATCGAGAATGTTATCCATATTGAACAGCCGGAGGATGGCGTGATTGCTTTCGATGTAATTGCATCATGCGATGTCGAAATGCCATCCGCATCTCGCAAGGGATATTTTAATGAGCGCTGGCTTAAGATCCATTGTCAGGTTACTCTTGGCATCGATATGAGCGGGTTCCGGATCATGTCTGTTGGTAATTGTGAGCCGCAAGAGGAATCTGATAATGACCGTCTGTCCGGAGAGCTGGTACCTATTATCTCTCGCGACCAGTTTGAAGGCGAGGCTGAGAAGTTCCTGACAAGGTATTGTCCGGAAGCACTGGATAAACCGATGAGGGTTCCAATCGAGACAATAGCCAGCGATATGAAACTACAGGTTATCGAAGATGTTCCTCTGTCAGATGATCTTACTTACTTTGGGACTATCATATTTGATAACGGGAATGTTCTCGATAAGCACCGGAAGATTACAATTCGCAATGCCAAGCGAGGAACCGTTTATCTTGATCCGCGTGTCTCCTATGAAAGATCTGTAGGAACAAAGCGCACTACTCTGGCTCATGAATGTTTCCACTGGTACCGTCATCAGCCTTATCATGTGTTGATGAAAATGATAGGTGCCGATGATAATCTGGAAAAAGCAATTCAATGTCAGATAGCCGCTAATTCCATAGATTCAGATAAATGGAAGGCTGTAGACTGGATGGAGTGGCAAGCCAAAGGCGTCGCTCCGAGAATCTTGATGCCTGCGAGACCGACGCGTTTGAAGGCAGATCAGCTCCTTGCAGTTTATGGCGGGGCTGATGATGCGAGCATTGCAGCCTATGAGAATGTCATTGATGAACTTGCGGAGTTGTTCGATGTGTCGAGACAGGCTGCCAAGGTTCGCCTGATGGATCTTGGGTATCCAAAAGCCGAGGGCGCATATCCATTTGTGGATGGTCAGTATGTTCGCGGATATTCATTTGAAGCAGGTGCCTTGGATAAGAATCAGACATTCACTATTCCCTATGCCGATCTGTTTAAAGCGTACTGCTTTGATCGTGAGTTTAAGAAGCTGATTGACAGCGGACAGTTTATTTTTGCAGATCGTCATCTCGTTCTCGATAACGAGAAATACATAGCGAGAGATCAGTCCGGGAATGCTACGCTGTCAGAATATGCTCTCTCGCACATGGATGAGTGCTGTGTCGTTTTCTCGAAGGGATATAGCTATCAATCGAAATATCAAGGGGCAAGGTATTACACGCAGTTTATGCGGAATGCCGCACCGGTTGAAAATCAGGTTGAATATTCCTTTGAACTTAATGCGCACAACAAGACACTTCTTGAGCAGATCAAGAACGCAAAGCGCCGGTCAGAAGCTATGCGTAGATATCCCGGTTCCTTTGCTGAGACGCTTGTAGCGCTGCAGAAGGAAAGGAAGCTCTCAAATAAGCAGTTGGCTGACCGCTCACTTGTGGGAGAAAAAACCATTCAGCGTTTGAGAAACGATGAAGAGTATCCAACATCTGTGCAGACAGTTCTGGCGTTATGCGTAGGTCTGAAGTTGCCTTTGCCAGAGGCTGAGATGTTTCTCGGTAAAACAGATTTTAAATTGAATTCGATGAAAAACGAAGGTTACGTTTATCAATGTGTATTAGCGGCCTGCGCTGAGAATTCGATTTATGAAATAAATGAAATGCTCAAAGAAAACGGAATTACACCTCTTGGAAGTGATCCCGATCTTCAGTGAGTCAAGGAGGAGGACTAACAATGGCAGTGCCAAAATACGATGAATTGATGAAGCCTTTACTGGCAGCAGTAAAAGACGGTGAGGTCTATAAAATTAAAGACGTTACTGCCGTGTTAGCTCAACAGCTAAATTTATCAGCGGAAGACCTCGCAGAAATGCTTCCGAGCGGCAGGCAAACCGTGTTTAAAAACAGGGTCGGATGGGCGAAGACTTATCTGAAAAAAGCTGGACTCCTTGATAGTCCTGCCCGCGCTACTATTGTTATTACAGAAGCTGGAAAGAAGGTGGTTGCAGAAAATCCGGAGAAAATTGATTCCAAATATCTGGAACAGTTTCCTTCATTTGTGGATTTTGCATCCGCCTCTGATCCTACAAATGGAGATGATACAGTGCCCGTGATTTCAAAGCAGACGGATCTTACACCCGATGACCAGCTTGAAGACGCATACAAGCAGATTAATGCAAGCCTTGCATCTGATTTGTTGAGTGAAGTCCTGAAAATTTCACCATACACCTTTGAAAAGCTCGTTGTTGATCTTCTTTCGAAGATGGGATATGGAACTGTGGCTTACGGAAGTCATGCAACAGTCGCTTCCGGTGATGATGGAATTGACGGCGTGATCATGGAGGACAAGCTCGGCTTTTCTTTGATCTATATACAGGCTAAGGAATGGGCACCGGATAGAGTCGTTGGACAGCCGGACATTCAGAGCTTTGTAGGTGCGATTGCCGGGAAGCACGGTGATGGACTTTTTGTTACAACAGCTAAATTCTCGCAGAAGGCTAAGGATTACGCAAATACGCATCACATTATTCTGATTGATGGTGAGAGACTTGCAAATCTGATGATTGAGTATAACTTCTGTGTGTCAACGAGGAAAACGTTTGAAATTAAGGCAATCGATACGGATGCTTTGGCAGAATATCAGGATGAGTGACGTTCTCACATAGACAATAAATCGGAGGAATATTATGTACGAGAAAATAAAGAATGACATAGCACAAGAATATTATGTGAAGAACTATCCCAATGATGGACAGCGGTTTGTCGCTTGGTATCTTCGTAATATCCATAACCTTGATACCTTTGAGGCCAAAGCCTGCATTACCGATGGAGCCGGAGACAAGCAGATTGATGCGGTCTATATCGATGACCAGTCTTCGACAATATACATTATTCAGGGAAAGTTTTACAAAGGCGACACTGTGGATGCAGAACCTCTTCGTGAGGTAACATCGTCGTGGATTCAAATTAAGAATCTTGCAAAGCTGCAGGAGGCGGCTAATGAAAAGCTGCAGGCAAAAATCAGTGAAATTGCTACAGCCTTAGAGGACGACTATGAGGTTTGTTTTGAACTGATTACCACATCCGGTTTGACAGATTCTGCTAAGTCTGATTTGGCTGCTTTTCAGACAGAACTTGCGGAGAGCGAAACTTTGAGCGCGAATCTTGTGCTTGTTGACAATGAAACTCTTCAAGCTCGATATGATGAGGCACTGAATCGAAATCGTCCATATATCAATTATGAGTTTTCCATTGAACAAGGGAAATATATGGAGATGCAGATTGGTGCAACCAGAGCTGTTATCGCAGCCATTCCATTGAAGGAGTGTATAAAGATTCCCGGCATCAAGGATGGGACGCTTTTCAGAAAAAATGTACGCCAGTCTCTCGGTACCGGGAATAAGGTTAATAAGGGAATCGCTCGCACGCTGCGAAATAATCCGGAGGAGTTCTTCTTCCTTCACAATGGAATAACGGCAATTTGCTCGTCTATCAAAATTGTCAATGGAACCATGAGCGTAAAGGAATTGAACGTGGTTAATGGCTGCCAATCCCTGAGTACGATCTTTAATTGCAGTGAATCCGTCCGGAATGTCAGCGATGCTTATATAATGTTCCGCTTCTATGAGATTAGTAATGCAGAGCGTGCAGATGAAATCAGCACATGCACTAACTCCCAGAGCGCTGTAAAAGCTCGTGATTTGAGGAGCAATGACAAATATGTTCTGGCGATGAAGAAGGCTTACGAACAGCATTTTACTGACGGATACTTCATTACAAAACGCGGAGAGAATGCTGATCCGGTTAAATACAACACAGCACATATTGTGGATCTGACATCACTCGGCAAACAGCTGATTGCATGGCATTCTCAGAGGCCTACCATCTCCTACAGTGAGAGCAGAATATTCGACAAGTATTTCGAGCAGCTGTTCCACAGAGAGTATAGTCCAGAAAAGGTTCAGGCGCTTTCTGATCTCTACAAAGAGGTTTATAAGAACTGGGGTAATGATAATCCGCTTGGACTAAACGAGGCCTTGATAGCCCTTAAGGCTTACGCTCCGTATCACCATCTTTTCGCTGTTTCTGTTCTATTCTGTGAAATCAATAAGATGCAGGATCTTGTTCCGAATCCGGCAGTTGCAATGCAAAAGCTCAGGGACAACGACCTTCTTGATACGGTTATTGAACTCGCCGGTCAGTGTTTGAATATGGGCTTTGAAATTGCACTTGATGATGCAAGTCAGAACAACAAGGTGTTTAGCCCTCCGAACTGGACTAAGGCAAAAGCCTCCTTACGTGATATCCGCACTGCCGTAAAGCAGTACCTGATGACCGTGAGAATGACACCCGGTGGGAAGGATATACTCGACAAGCTGAATACGGGTCTCAAAATGTCGAATGATGATTTTGAATCTCGCTGGAGTGCAGACTAAACCCATTAGGGTTTCCTTGCAAAAATATTCGAGTAAGATTAATTCGCAAAAATTACAAGGCCTCTTATGAAACATCAAATGAAAAGGAAAGGTCGTGAATAAATGAGCAGAATACTATGCCCGGAATGCGGGACAAAAATATCAGACAAAGCTACGAAATGCCCGCATTGTGGATTTCAAAGTGCCGATCCAAAGAGGCCAATCAGTGAGCAGGACAAATACGAGATGGTTCCGATCTTCGAATATGATATTGAAGAGTGGCAGCCGAATCGTGGAGAACTAAGCATTATCTCATATGAAGATAATAGAAGTCTTATTCAGTATTTTGGTAAGTGGGAAAACATCAAGGTAAAGCTTCCTGCAATTGCAGAAGTAATAGGAGCCATGGCAGGCAAGGATCACATCATGGTTGCTAAGATGGATTCCTATGTGAAGGATCTAATAGATAAGGGAATCTATCGATTCACCATTGATAAGCAGGGAGAAATACTACCAACAATTCGTGACGCAGATGGATTTGTTAAACAGGTGAGACTTGAGGACATGGCCTTGACACCTAATCTCACACAGTCCTTAAACAACTTATCGACGCACGCGGTAATGGCTCAGATTCTTGATGAAATAGAATATGTCGGTGATGCAATAAGAGAAATCCACGTAGAGCTGCAGAATGATCGTCTTGCTATGGCAGAAGGAGCAAGGGATAAACTAATACAGGCAAGGCTGATCCAGGATGCAAAGCTGAGAGAAGCGGCTATGCTGGATGTTATACATAGTGCGACAGATGCAAAGCGAGTATTGATGCGGAACTTTTCTCAGAATATGTATCATATCACCGAACATTCCCAGAAGTCTGATTTTCAAATGATGCTTGATTTCAAAGGAGAAAAAGACGTCAGCAGGAAGGCAATTGACGCGTTTCAGGCACTTGTTTACATTACTAACTCTGTGCAGACCGAGTGTGAAGGATACGCAATGTTGGGAGAATACGAACCGTGCAAGGAATGTTTAGAGGAATTCAAATCCTTCATATTGGAAAACAGACTTAATGAGCGAGATACATTATTGTTGCTCAATGAGAATTCTTCTCAAAAGCGAATCGAAGTAGTCGATCAGTTTACCGATATTGCAGCGAGGATTACAGCCTTTGATCCGAAGGCACATATTGAGTATTCAGTACATAATCTGTTGACCGCAGAAACAGAACATACCGGAGGTGATTCTGATGAGCAATAATAAAGATCCAGAAATTCGTTACTGCAAGAAGTGCGGATGTGAACTTGTAAGCACGAATAAGCACAAGTTATGTGATAATTGCAGACGCGAAAGGAATGCAAATATTAGAAATGGCGTATTAGGTGCAGTGGGCACGGTTGGCAGTGTTGCGCTATTTATTGTTACCAAGGGAAAGCATGGTGGTGGAGGAAATAAAGCCTGAGCCGAGTTGAGGCGATGGGATTTCGGACTTGTTCCCTCAGAGCGAAGTCTTGAAGCGGTCGGCAAATCTGTGTGTTTGCATATTATAGGTAGGAGCAAGGTCTTTGACCTGTTTCCGAGAACGTACAGGGGTAAAAATCGGTGTGTTTTACGGCAAAAACACGCTTTGATAAATTCCCGCGAACGAACGCAAAAATTTGACATCCATCTGAAGCAATCGAGCCAAGAAGTATACTTTTGTAATCAGGAGCGTAACACCATGACTTTTATCTGCTACCCCAAATGCACCACCTGCCAGAAGGCGCAGAAGTGGCTGGACGAGAACGGCATTTCCTATACATTCCGGGACATCAAGACGCAAAATCCTGCTTATGAGGAGTTGTCTGCGTGGCATCGGCGCAGCGGTCTGCCGCTCAAGAAATTCTTCAACACCAGCGGTCTTCTCTATAAGTCCATGGCGCTGAAGGATAAGCTCCCCGCCATGAGCGAGAACGAGATGCTGAAGCTCCTTGCAGCAGACGGGATGCTGGTCAAGCGTCCGCTGCTGGTGGGCGATGATTTCGTGCTGGTCGGCTTCAAAGAAGCCGAGTGGGAGAGCTGCCTGAAAACCCAATAAATGTCGCTCCACAGGCGACCAAACCCTCCTTCGGCTGCGCTACAATGTGAGCGTAATCAAACGAAGGAGGGCTTTTTTTGACGGAATTGATTTTTATTTTGGATCGCAGCGGCTCTATGGCGGGGCTGGAATCGGACACCATCGGCGGCTTCAACTCCATGATCGAGAAGCAGAGAAAGGCAGACGGCGAAGCGCTTGTCTCCACTGTCCTCTTCGACAATATGAGCGAGGTGATCCATGACCGCGTGAACATCCATGACATCAAGCCGATGACAGACAGGGACTATACCGTCCGGGGCTGCACGGCTCTTCTGGATGCCATCGGCGGTGCGATCCATCACATCGGCAATGTCCATAAGTATGCCCGACCGGAGGATGTCCCGGAGCATACGCTGTTTATTATCACCACGGACGGAATGGAGAATGCGAGCCGGTTTTACAGCAGCGACCGGGTGAAGCAGATGATCGAGCGGCAGAAGGCAAAGTATGGCTGGGAGTTCCTGTTCCTCGGCGCAAACATTGACGCGGTGGAAACGGCGCGGCACTTTGGGATCGGAGCTGACCGAGCCGTCAATTACCACTCTGACAGCGCCGGGACGCAGCTCAACTATGAGGTGCTGAGTGAGGCAATTTCCGCCGTCCGTTGCAGCGCCCCGCTCGGCGCAGATTGGAAGCGCCGGATTGACGAGGACTACGAGAAACGCGATAAAGGGAAAAAGAAATAAGCTGCACAAGCATGAGGGAAGGCGCTTTCGAGCGCCTTTTTTATATCTGCTACCAAGTTTTTCGCAAAAATTGTCCGTTGTAAAGTGAAGGGGATTTTTACGGGGAAAAGCACCGGGAATACGATTTTGAGAGAATAGCAAGCACAGCCGGTGTCCGTACACACGGCGATTTTCGAGTAAGGGAACCCTTACTCTTCAAAATGCTTGTTGGGATGTCTCCCAAACCCTCTATCTTTACGAAAGGACAGATTGCCTATGGCAAATAGAACAAGGCCAATACGCATTGAGTTCTGCGTGTCAGAAAATGAGCATCGGATCATCAAATCAAAGATGGCGCAGCTCGGAACAAAGAATATGGGAGCGTATCTCAGAAAGATGGCGATTGACGGCTACATCATCAAGGTGGACTACACCCAGCAAAAGAAGCTTGCCGCCGCTGTCAGCCGTGCAGCGTCAAATATCAATCAGATTTGCCGTCGTATCAATTCAAAGGGAAACCTTTATGAGGATGATGTCACCGAGCTGAAAGAGAGGCAAAAGGAAATATGGCAGTTACTAAAATCAAGCCAATCCGAGGAACTGTAAACAAGGCGCTTGCCTACATCCTCGACCCGGAAAAGACCGATGATCAGCTCTATGTTTCCTCTTTCGGCTGTGCTGCCAGCGACGCGGCGGCAAAGGAATTTGAGTGGACACGAAACCTTGCTGCCCAGCAAGGAATGCAGATGCCGAAGGTGATTGCCCGACACCTGATTCAATCCTTCGACATCGGAGAAGTCACGCCGGAACAGGCGCATGAAATCGGAAAGCAGTTCGCAGACGAATGGCTGAAAGGCAAGTATGAGTATGTGATTGCCACCCACATCGACAAGGGGCATTGCCATAATCACATCATCTTCAACGCTGTCAATTTTGTGGACTACCATGCCTATCGGAGCAACAAGCGAACCTACCGGGAAATGCGCCAACTCAGCGATGAAATCTGCAAGGAACATGGGCTTTCCGTGATCCCACCCTCACAGAGCAAGGGCATGGACTACAAGGAATACACAAAGGCTAAACGCGGCACAAGCTGGAAGCAAAAGCTCAAGCAGACCATCGACCGCTGCATCATCACAGCGAAGGATTACGATGAGTTTTTGAAACTCATGCAGGAAGCCGGATATGAAATCAAGACCGGAAAATACATCTCCTTCCGTGCTGAGGGACAGGAGCGTTTTACCCGTGCAAAGACCATCGGAGACAACTACACCGAGGATCGGATTAAAGAGCGCATTCAGGGGCGCGGGAACCGCAAGCGCCAGATGCAGACCTCTCGCCGGGGTATCTCCCTCATCAGCGACATTCAGGAGCGCATCCAGCTCATCGGCAGCAAAGGTTACGAACACAAAGCGAAGCTCACCATTCTCAAAGAGGCCGCGCGTACTCTCAACTACCTGACTGAGAACAACCTTCTGCAATATGCTGACCTTGAAAAGAAAGTCGAGGACATTCACAGCTCCTACGCCCGCACCGGCAGTGAGCTGAAAAATGTTGAAGCCAGACTGCGTGAGGTGCAGCCGCTTATCAAAAACATCTCGAACTACCAGCGGCTCAAACCGGTTTATGATGCCTATATGAAGGCGGCGGACAAACCGGCATACCGTGCCAAACACGAAGCAGAGCTTGTCATCTATGAGGCGGCAAAGAGCACTCTTCTCGCCATACAAGGCGACGGGAAATTGCCGAGCTTGAAATCTCTGCAAGCCGAACAGCAACGGCTCGTGGACGAGCAGCAGCGCCTTTATGACGAACGCGCCAAGTTGAAAAAAGAAGCTCGCCTGATTGACACGATGAAGGCGAATGTGGATGATTTCTTCAGTCCCTCGTTGGCAAAGGAACAGGAGAAAACCCGCAGCGGAGAACTCGAATAAGCAAAAGAAAAAGGCTCACCGAAACCTACTGCAAGATTTCGGTGAGCCTTCGTTATTTCAGGGCTTAGCTTGTTTTGAATGCTTGATCATCGTGTCGATGACATCATAAATCTGAGAGCGATCCTCCGCAGAAAGCTTATCGAGCTTTTGAGCCAGAAGCGAATCTTTTACCAAATACCCATTGTCAAGGACATCCACAAGGATCATATCCGCTGAAACGCCGAGAGCGTTGATTATGGAAATCAATGACTCAAGAGAAGGCGTTTTTTCGCCGCGCTCTATTGCGCCTACATAGTTAATACTCAGGTCGGCTTTTTCCGCAAGGTCCTCTTGACGAAGCTTCCTCATCAGGCGGTATTTGCGGATATTTTTGCCGATGGACTCAAGCCTCATCACAGCACCTCCTATCAGCGTGGAATACACACTAATAGTATAGGTGACGCAGCTATCACTATACACATTCTATATGGAAGCCGCCAACGCTAATAGCGTTGATTTGTTCGTGGAGTTGTGCTATCCTTTTATTTTGAAGAGGTGTATCTTGAGATGGGAAAAGAAGCGACAGCGACCTTCATTGGTCACAAAGAATGCTACGGTGTCCAAGCAGAGGATGTCCAGCGAGAAGTTGAAAAGCTTATCGCCTCCGGGGTTACTGACTTCTTAAATGGCGGCATGGGCGGGTTTGATTGGATGTGCGCAAGGGTTGTCTTTGACCTGAAAAAGAGCTATCCGCAGATAAGGAACTACCTTGTCATCCCCTACCTCACTTTTAACATTGCCGAGCCAAAATACTTCGATGACATTATCTATCCAGAAGGCTTTGAGAAGTATCATTTTAAGGCTGCGATCCCAGCAAGGAACCGGTATCTCGTTGATAACGCTGCATACGCCTTGTGCTATGTGACTCACGGCTGGGGAGGCGCTGCGCAAACACTCAAACGCGCCCAGAAAAAAGGGCTGACAATAATCAATTTAGGAGAGAGGAACGATGGGAGAGATAATCTATGAGAAACACTTTCACCAAGAAACCATAGAGGAAATCGAGAGGGAAAGAATCGACTTCTTAGAAGCCTTCGGAGAAGATGCAGAGCAAGCACCTTCGTTCGACGAAATCATGAAAAAGATTTATAGCAATGTAACTTACCTTGTCTTGCCGGAGCGCGAGAAAATGGCGAAAACCTTCATCAAAACAGCCATAGAAATTTCCAATGACTATGAGCTGGATATTGAGATTGAGGAACATCTGAGCCACATTTCTGCCACCTACTATTTTGATTGCGGCGCGTGCATGGGCTTCCTTAGAAGAATTATTGAGATGTCGGATGACATCTCCTTCTTTGACCACATTAAGGGCTTTGATATGGTCATGTCCCTCGACTTTTACACAAAGGCTGTATTCAAAAGGGATCGGCTTATCCACCCCCAATGGTCTGACCTGAGTCGCTGAAAGGCGCTCGGGTTTTGTTTTTAGATGTTCACTCCAAGAACTTGAAACTTTTTTGTAAATACACAAAAGATGCTGTTGCGTGTTTCGAGTGTTTCCGCTATAATTATAATGTGTTTTTGTAGCCTCGCCGTATCTCGAAAAACAAGGAGCATCGACATGAAAATAAGTTATAAAAAACTGTGGGTACTGCTCATCCAGAGAGACATCTCAAAAGTAACTTTGCGCAAAGAGGTCGGGATTGCAGCTGGTACGATGAGCAAGCTCAACAAGGGCGAAGAAGTTGCTCTCCCTATTTTGCTACGCATCTGCGATTACCTTGATTGCGATATTGGGGACATCTGCGAAGCTGTACGCGAGGAAAAATAGTCCAGCAATCAAGGAGGTCAACAATCGAGATGGAACGAAAAGAATACAGTGCGGGCGCAGTGAAGTTATCCTTCTGGTTTATAGAGTTCCGCAAAGTGGTGGAGCTTCTTCATGAAGGAAAGAATGCCGAACAGATAAAATCCCTTGCCCTGAACGAGAACCTGTTTGCAGCCCCGACTACTCTCCGAGCCAATCAGATTTATCATACTGTCACAGGCCGCATCAGGGCTTTAGATGAAAGCTTCATCCCGCTTTTCACACGCAGCGACCTTGCAACGCAAAAGCTCTTTGCCCTAATTGCTGCTATGGCGTATGACACGCTTTTCTTTGATTTTGTCTATGAAGTGATCCGGGAAAAGATGATTCTCGGCACCTACGAGTTTTCGGACAGCGATGTGCGTGTTTTTTTCAAAGATAAGCAACAGCAAAATGAAAAAGTGGCCGGATGGACGGACGCTACATTGGTACGGCTTGGCCGGTGCTATAAAACAATGCTATACGAGGCTGGGATAATTGATAAAGCAAAAACGGCCAGAAAAATACTGCGCCCTATTTTAGACCCGGACTTGGTACGCTGGCTGGAACAGAACAATATGGGCGCTTATGTCAAGGCGCTTGCGGGGGTAAGATAATGGATTTAACAGAACGACTGGACGCGATGGAAGCGGCGATCCGAAAGCCATCCTTCCGTCAGAGCAGCGGAAAAGCCAATGAGGTCAACTACTGGATTTTTGACTATCCGCCTGAGAAAGAGCTGGAAGTCCGTGAGCGTATCGAATATATGAAGCATAAGAACTCGAAAGGAACGGACGGATTTGAGCTTGTTGTGTTCGACCTCTATGATATTATTATTGACTTCCTTGAAGGGAAGAACTTCATAGAGAAGTGCTGTGAATTTGAGAAGAAGCGCGGCATCCAAAGAATTGTCAAGGCAGTCAGCAATTCGATGAAAGTAAGCGAGGACGACAGCCTGATTGTGCAGTACATTCTTGACCACACCCCGGAGAACGCCATTGTCTTTCTGACCGGTGTTGGCAAGAGCTATCCACTTCTTCGTTCGCATAATGTGCTGAACAATCTCCACCAGTCCTATCTACACGCACCTGTGGTGATGTTCTTTCCCGGCACATACAACGAACAGGAATTGATTCTCTTCAACGAAATCAAAGACGATAATTATTACAGAGCCTTCCGGCTTGTCAAGTGATGGAGGTGCAGCAATGAAAATAAAGGATATGTTCGCCAAGAAGATCGACCGAGAAATTCAAGGCGTAATTATTGTCGGACAAGGCGAGGACGCAAATGTATCTCAGGAGCTTGAGGAATATGTCGTTACCCGCGAGCTTCAAAAGCATTTTGCCGATTTCTATTCGGCCTATAAAAAAGGGATTGTCGGAACAACGCCAAAGATGGGCGTATGGATTTCCGGCTTCTTTGGAAGCGGTAAATCGCACTTCCTGAAAATCCTGTCCTACCTTCTGGAAAACCGTCAGGTCGGGGACAGAAAGGCGATGGATTACTTTGTTGAAGATAAGAAGATCGTAGATCCGATGGTGTTGGCGGATATGAAGCTGGCGGCTGATACCCCCACGGATGTAATCCTCTTCAACATCGACTCCAAGAGTGAAACGAATGGCAAGCAAAACAAGGATGCCATCGTCAATGTATTCCTCAAAGTCTTCAATCAAATGCAGGGCTTCTGCGGGTCCATCCCCCATGTTGCCGATCTGGAACGGAGGCTTTCCGAGGAAGGACGCTACGATGAGTTCAAGGCTGCTTTCGAGGAAGAATACGGCGATCCGTGGGAAGAATCCCGACAGGACTTCGACTTCATCCAAGACAGCGTTGTTGATGCCCTTGTCTCAATGGATTTTATGAGCGAAGCTGCGGCGAGAAACTGGTGTGAGAAAGCGGTGGAGCCATATACCATCAGCATTGAAGACTTCGCCAAGCGCGTCAAGAGCTATATCGAGCGCAAGGGGAACAACCACCATGTTGTATTTCTGGTGGACGAAATTGGTCAGTACATCGGTGATGACTCCAAGTTGATGCTCAATCTCCAAACTGTGACTGAGGAACTGGGCAAGGAGTGCATGGGCAAGGCATGGGTCATCGTGACCAGCCAGCAGAATATTGACTCCATCACCAAGGTCAAGGGCAATGACTTTTCTAAAATTCAAGGCCGGTTTGATACCCGTCTCTCCCTCTCTTCTGCAAATGTGGATGCTGTTATCAAGAAGAGAATCCTTGAGAAAACGGAACCGGCTGCGCAAACGCTCCGGCTGCTCTATGAGCAGAAAGCAACGATTATCAAGAACCTGATTGTGTTCAATGACACGGCAGAAAAAAAGCTGTACGCGAGTGCGGAAGACTTTGCCGAGGTCTACCCCTTTGTGCCGTACCAGTTCAATTTGCTGTCCAGCGTATTGACTTCTATTCGTACCCACGGGGCTTCCGGTAAACACCTTTCCGGCGGTGAGCGCTCCATGCTGGCGCTTTTTAAGGAATCCGCCGTCAATGTCATGAATGAAGAGGCAGGGGTCATTGTACCCTTCCATCGCTTCTATGACGCACTGGAAAACTTTCTGGATCACAGCCACAGCGGGGTGATCATCCGGGCTTATGACAACAGCTATATCAACCCGGAGAAGAAGGACAAGGATGTCTTCGCCATCAATGTCCTCAAGACACTCTTCATGATCAAATATGTGCTGGAAATTGAGGCAAACATCGACAACATCACCAGCCTGATGATTGAAAATATCGACGATGACCGGATTGAGCTGAAAGGCCGTGTGGAGGAAGCGCTGAAGGTCCTGATGCGGCAGATGCTCGTGCAAAAAAACGGCAGCATCTATGTCTTCCTGACCGATGAGGAACAGGAAGTCAACAATGAAATTGAGAAGGAAAATGTAGAAACGCCGGAGATCATCACCAAGGTCGCGGAAATGATTTTTGAGGACATTTTCCCCGGCAAACGCTACACCTATCCTGTCTTCAATGGCCGCTATGCCTTTGGCTTCAACCAGTTTGTAGATGATCGTCCATACAAAGCAAATCAAAACTATGACATCGGCCTTCGTGTCCTGACACCGTGGTACGACGGCAGCACAGAGGATGGAACCCTTCGGATGATGTCCGGTCAAAGCAGAGAAGTCCTTGTTGTACTTCCGAATGATGCAGAGTTCCTGACGGAAATTCAATCCTATTTGAAAATTGAGGGGTTCCTTCGGAAAAACACCTCCACGCAGCTTGCCAAGTATGAGACGATCAAAGAGGCAAAGCGTGTGGAAATGCGGGAGCGCAATCAAAACGCAAAGCTCTACTTGACCGAAGCGCTGAAAGAAGCAACGATCTATGTAAACGGCGATGTTGTCCGCGTGAACGGCAAGGAAGTCGTCAGCCGGATCAATGAAGCCATTGGCCGTTTGGTGCAGACGGTCTATCACAAGCTGTCCTACATCGACGCGCCGATGGGCGAGGCGGAGATCCGCAAGATGCTCCATCAGAGCAACCAGCTTTCTCTTGGGCTGGAAGGTGGCACAGAGAGCAATGCTCATGCGCTGGACGATGTGCAGGGCTTTATCGCCATGAATACCCGCAATCACATGAAAACCTCCATGAAAACGGTGAAGGACCGCTTCATGAAGGCTCCTTATGGCTTTGTGGAAGATGATGTGCATTGGCTGGTGGCGCGTCTGTTCAAGCGCGGAGATCTCGCTTTCACAGTCAATGGTGCTGCGGTCAGCCTGAATAACAAGAGCGAGGAAGAGATCATCGGCTTCATCACCAAAAAAGCGTTTGCGGAAAAGCTCCTGATGGAAGAGCGTGTCCGCGTCAGCGATAAGGACAAAAAGGCTGTCCGGGATGTGATGAAGGAGACCTTCCGCGCCACTACTTCGGCGGAGGACGAAGATGCCATCATGAAGAACTTCCAGCGCTATGCGCAAAACACGATTTATGAGATCGAGCGTCTGGAAGTCCATTACGAGCAGCATCATTATCCGGGCAAGCGTGTTCTGTCCGGTGGGAAGGCTCTGATGCAGTCTGTTGTTCAGATTCAGTCTGCTTTGGACTTCTTTACGACCGTTTCCAAGAAACGGGATGACTTCTTCGACTTCGCGGAAGATTACGAGCCGATCAAGACCTTCTTTAGCGGCGAACAATCTACCATCTTCGCTCGTGCGCTGGATATGCTTGCAATCTATGATGACAGCAAGACCTATATCGTCAACGCCGAGCTGGAAGATATAGTCGCACAGATGCGCTCTATTACCCGGCAGGAAAAGCCCTATGCCAACATTCCGAAGCTGCCTGAGCTGCGTGAGCGGTTCATGTCCTGCTATGGCGAAATCTTGCAGCAGGAGTCCGCCCCTGTTCTCGATTCGATTGATCAGGCGTGGAAGCGCGTTTTAGAGGTACTTTCCACCAAGGACTACAACGACCAGAAGCGGACGGCTTACTATGAGAAGTTCCAGGAAATCCGGGATGGAGCTACCCACTGCAACAATGTCTCTACGCTGAGAAGCTTCGCAGATAAAGCAGATGCACTGAAACGACGGCTTCTTGATGAAATGGCTGATCTTGACTACAAGCGGGAAATTCAAAAGGCCGAAGAAGAAGCCCGCCGTCAGGCAGAGGAAGCCAAACAGAGCGGAAATCCTGCCCCGGAAGCAACCGTTGCCCCTGCGCCGGTGAAAATCCGCAAGACGAAAAATGTTTCCATCAAGATGATGACGGGAACGGCTTCTTGGCGTCTGGAAAGCAAGGAGGACATTGATCGCTACATGGACAGCCTTCGCAAGTCGCTGGAAGCGCAACTGGACGAAGATACGATTGTCAATGTGGAGTTTTAATGGGCAGTATTGGAGGTGCGTATGGGAAATATCACGCTGAGTTTTACTGTTCAAGGTGACAGCGAAGGATATGTCACCTTTGAATGCCCGTATTGCGGATCAGAATTTAAGCTGCAAGCAGGAGAAGTCCAAAGTGATGAAGAACCTGTTTTGGAACTGTTCTGCCCCTACTGCGGACTTGCAAAAGAGAAATCCGCATTCTGGTCAAAAGATGTTCGTGACAAAGCTCGAGCGTTGGCCGAGAACTATATGATTGAAGAGTTGAATAAAGCCTTTGGGAAAATGGCTCGTTCGATCAATCGTCAAAAGAGCATAATAAAAATGACATATAAGCCGTTGAAAAAAGTGTATGTCAAAGAGTTAAAAAATGCGGACACAGCGGAAACGGAGTTCCAATGCACTTGTTGCAATCGAAGGGTTAAAGCGTTGTACTGCGCCGGAGCTTCAAAGATATTTTGTCCTTACTGCGGGGTAGACTTATGAGTGAATACAGAGAATTAAGAACTATCAGCCTCGATTTTCGAAGAATATCCAGCAATCTTCTTTCAAGTGACGATGGAGATGCAGATGTGAATCTCCATCGGCTGATGGATTATATTGAGAAGACGCCATTTATCCATGACCGTGTTCATAGCGTTGTGGATCAAGTCGAATATGATTTTCAGGCTTGTTTTCCGACTCATTCCTCTGAATGGGCAAGCACGAGCATTCCAGTAGATGAAAATTGTCACATCAAAGCAATTTATGACTACATGAGGTACATCGTGGAGACCCCAAATACGAATGTTTTAGGACAAGCCATGCAATACCTATGGAAAAAGGGCGCAACTTACACGGATATTATTCAGCGTTTTTTGGAAAACACAGTAAAACCCTTGATAAATTTCATCAACGATGAAATTTCCAAGGAGATGATCCTCCTGGAAGATGAGAAGAAGGCTGCACCAATGACTCAAAACATCGGGACGGTCAATGGTCCGGTTATCCAGCAAGGCAGCGGTTCTATTACACTCAACACGAAAAACGGCGTATCAGCAACGGACTTAAACTCGCTCATCGAAAAGCTGATTTCGTCACTTCCCGCTATTACTGATACTGCCGCCGAAGAGATTGAAAGCGTTAAGGATGACTTGGAATCCTTGCAAGAACAAATCTATTCTTCTGCCCCGAAAAAGAGCCGGATGCAAAAGGCTTTGGCAGGAATAAAGAAATTTTCCAGTGAGGTTTTATCTAAAGCATCTGTTTCAATAGCAACAAGTGCCATCACCGGAGCAGACTGGACAACATTGATTCAGCAAGCCGAAATGTTCATCGACGGCTTAATGTAATAGGGAGAATCGCCATGAACAAAACAGCCATAAAAAACTTTGCAATCTGGGCTCGGAATAAGCTTATTGCGGATATTCAGTACCGCGCAGGATTGATGGGGATCACAGCGGACGGCATCAAAGACCCGTTGCCGCAGTCTACCGGGACGATGGAGTTTTATGACATCGGAACTTCTGAGCCGTATGCCATCAGCGGCGATGCGATCCCGCAGCGCAAGAAACTGGCGGAGGTGATCCGCAGGAAAGAGAAAGACAGCAACTACGCCACGGCCTACAAGTACATCTTGGAAGAGGTTGCCTACACCTGGTTCAACCGGCTGATCGCCATCCGTTTCATGGAGGTCAACGACTATCTGCCTTCCCGCATCCGCGTCCTGTCCTCCGAGAGCGGCAAAATCGAACCGGATTTGGTGACAACGCCCTTTGACGCGGAGCTGACCTTCACCCACGCTGAGGAAGAGACTGTCCTGCGCCTGAAAAACGAGAACAAGCTGGACGAGCTGTTCCGGCTGCTGTTCATCAAGCAGTGCAACGCTCTGAACGAGATCCTGCCCGCCCTGTTTGAGAAGACCAGCGACTACACCGAGCTGCTGCTGAACCTCTCCGTTGTGGATCAGGAAGGTGTCGTGTATCACCTCATCCATGACATTGCCGAGGACGATTTCAACATCGAAAAGGGCGGTCAGGTGGAGATTATCGGCTGGCTGTACCAGTATTACAACACCGAGCCTAAGAACGCCGCCTTTGCCAAGAACGGCAAAATCACCAAAGAGGAAATTCCCGCCGTCACCCAGCTCTTCACGCCGGACTGGATCGTCCGCTATATGGTCGAAAACAGCCTTGGCCGCATCTTCATCGACAAGCGGAAAGAGCAAGGCGTTTTCGCTGACGGTCTTGCCCCGGAGGAAATGACTTGGGATGAGATCGAGGCAAAGCGCATCGCCAATGAAGAAGAAATTGCCGGGCAGATGGGCTGGAAGTATTATCTGCCGGAAGCTGCGCAGACCAAGGAAGTGCGCCAGCAGCTCGACGAAATCCAGAAGCAGAGCGAATACAAGGATGTCCGAGACATCAAGGTTATCGACCCCTGCATGGGCAGCGGCCATATCTTGGTGTACGCCTTTGATGTGCTGATGCAGATGTACGAAAACGACGGGTACAGCCAGCGGGATGCGGCGCACTGTATCCTCGAACACAACCTGTTCGGGCTGGACATCGACGAACGGGCGGCGCAGCTTGCCTATTTTGCGGTCATGATGAAGGCCCGCCAATATGACCGGCGCATCTTCTCTCGCGGCATCCAGCCCCATGTCTATGCGATTGCCGAGAGCAACGGTATTGACACATTTACGCGGGACTACTTTGCGAACAACGACCCGAAGCTGAAATCCGCTCTGGACAGCATCATCAGCGATCTGCGCGATGCAAAGGAGTACGGTTCCATCCTGACGGTTGCCCCGGTAGACTTTGCAGCCCTGTATGCCCGTATGGATGAGGTGCAGAACGACATCAGCCTATATCGAGAATCTGCCCTGAATACCATCCTGCCGCTAATCCGAGTGGCTGAGATCATGGCAGAGAGATATGATGTTGCAATCACGAATCCGCCATATATGGCAATTAGCAGCGCGTCCGCCAAATTGAATGATTATATCAACAAAAATTATATAGGCGGTAAAACGGACCTTTTTTCCGTGTTTATTGAAAGATGCCTTACTTTTAGCAAGCAAGCAGGATATACATCCATGATTACTATGCAGTCATGGATGTTCTTGACGAGTTTTGAAAAACTAAGGCATAAGATTCTTTCTAATGAAATAACCACAATGGCTCACTTGGGAGCAAGGGGATTTGATGAAATAAGTGGAGAGGTTGTTCAAACAACGGCCTTTACTGTCCGGAAAATGTCATTGAATGGGCAATATACCGGAACTTATAATAGATTGATTACCGGAAATTCAGAAGCAGAAAAATCAAGAGATTTTCTTTCTGGAAAGTATCGCTTTCAAAGCTGCGGAAAATACTTCTTGCAAATTCCCGAAAGCATAATTGCTTATTGGATAAGTAGAGCTGTTGTCGATTGCTTCAAAAACAGGCCGCTGTCCACAATTTTTGTTACACGAGAAGGGATGGCCACCGCAGATAACGACAGGTTTCTAAGACTATGGCATGAGGTAGCGTTTCCTGTAATAACATTCGATTGCGAATCTGAACAAGACGGAGTTAATAAAGCAATAAAATGGGTCCCTTATAATAAAGGAGGCACAACAAGAGACTGGTACGGAAACAATGAGTATATTGTGAACTGGGCGCTAAATGGTGCTGAAATAAAGAATAATAAAGACCCGAAGACCGGGAGAATCCGCTCACATAATTATAATGGCGAATACGGATTCAAAGAAGGAATAACTTGGTCTGCTATTAGTTCCGGGGATTTATCCGTAAGGTATTGCAAAGCAGGATTTCTATTTGATTCCAAGGGAGCAAAGGGATTTTCTCAGAACGAAGATAATCTGTTATGGGTTCTCGGACTGTTAAACAGCAAGGTTTCTATGCAGTTCCTGCAATTTCTCTCTCCAACACTTGACTTTAAGGTTGGAGATATAATTTCCATTCCGTTTGTCGAAGATGAATGCAAAAGAAGTTATGTTGTTTCTATTGTCCGCAACCAGATTGACTTATCTAAAGAAGATTGGGACGCCTTCGAAACCTCATGGGATTTCAAGGGACATCCTCTTGTTCTCGGAAGACTTCCTGAACCCGTATGGGGAGATGTGCCTGACAAAGTGGCTTTTCAGAACACTTCGCTTTCTTATACTTACCAGATATATTGGAAGAAGACTTGCGAATATAGGTTTGAAAAGCTCAAAGCCAACGAGGAAGAACTGAACCGCATCTTCATCGACATCTACGGCTTGCAGGATGAGTTGACCCCGGAGGTGGCGGACAAGGATATTACCGTCCACCGCATTTTTGACACCAAGGACGAGGTGCCAGAATCCATGCAGGGCAGTAGCTATGTCCGCACCAAGCGGGATGAGGTCGTTTCGCTGCTTTCCTACGCCGTGGGCTGTATGTTTGGGCGCTACTCACCGGATAGACAGGGGCTTATTTTTGCCGGAGGAGATTTTGATTCTGTATATTGGAAATTCAAAGGACAAGCTGCTCTTAATGAACAGGGTGATCCGATTGAAGGAGGGTATGCTGGAATTTCACTGGCGAATTATCACTACCCCAAATTCCATGATGCAGAAAATTGGGAAGATGCTACTTCGCTTTCTTATGAGCCGGATGCAGATGGCGTTATCCCCATCACCGACGAAGAGTATCTGGAAGACGATATTGTCTCCCGCCTGTGCGATTGGCTGAAAGCAGTCTACGGCGCGGACACGCTGGAAGAAAATCTGGACTTCATCGCCGGGGCGCTGGGCGGCAAGGGCAACAGCAGCCGGGAGATCATCCGCAACTACTTCCTCAAGGATTTCTTCAAAGACCACTGCAAGACCTACCAGAAGCGCCCGATCTACTGGCTGTTTGACAGCGGCAAGCAGAACGGCTTCAAGGCGCTGATCTACCTCCATCGCTACACGCCGGACACCATCGGCAATCTCCGCGTGGACTATCTCCACAAGATGCAGCGCGTCTACGAGTCCGAAATCAACCGGATGCAGGATATGATCGACAACAGCACCAACGCCCGTGAGATTGCCGCTTCCACCAAGCGGAAGGAAAAGCTCCAAAAGCAGCTCAAAGAGTGCCGCAACTATGACGAGATGATCGCCCACCTTGCCCTGAGCCGCATCGAGCTGGACTTGGATGATGGCGTGAAGGTCAACTACGAAAAAATCCAGACCGCCAGCGACGGCAAGAAATACGCCGTTTTGGCGAAAATATAACATGAGGTGATCTTCTTGGAATTGTTTGATACGCTCAAAGAATGTGTGCGAGTCGCACAGCAAGCAGACAATGTTCCTCTTGTACGGGAATTGATAAATGCACAAACGCAAGTGCTTGATTTGGTGGATGAGAATCAGAAGCTCAGAGAACAAATTAAAAAAATGCAAGAAACAACTGACATTGCTGGAAAGATTAAGCGGCATGAAGATGCCTATATCACGCTGGCTGATGACCCTGATAAGCACATTTATTGCTCGTGTTGCTGGGACACAAAAAAGATGTTGGTACAGGGGCAAAAGACCGGTGTAGGAACATATCGCTGCCCCTCTTGCGGAACAAATGCGTACTACGACAAAGCAGCTTATGACAAACACCAGGCGGAAGCTATTGCCAGTATTGGGAACATGACGGCGCAAATAAATCGCCGCAGATGATATGTAATTCAATAGAAGGAGGTGGTCGAGATGACCGCAGAAGAGATTTTCGCCGGTGAATCCGAGAATATCGAGTTCAAGAGCGAAATTCCCGTCAAAAGCGAAAAATATATGAAGACTGTGGTGGCCTTTGCCAACGGCAAGGGCGGTAAGCTGGTCTTCGGTGTGGAGAACGGCACATGGACTGTCACCGGCTTCTCCAAAGAGGAAGTCTTTCAGAAGATGGATGCGATTACCAACGCCATTTTCGATAGCTGCGAACCCAAGATCACCCCGAACATCGCGGTACAGGAAATCGACGGGAAGGCAGTCATCGTTGTTGAAATCATCCCCGGTATGCAGCGCCCCTACTATATCAAAAGCCAAGGCATCATGGAAGGCACCTATATCCGCGTAGCAGGTACAACCCGTCATGCGGAGCGCTACCGTGTGCAGGAACTCATCATGGAAGGGACAAACCGCTCTTTCGACCAGATGGAGCGCGAGCAGACGGTATCTGAGGAAGAGATCGCGGTCTTCTGCGAGAAGATGTATCAACACGCCCTCAAGCTGGCCGAGACAGACACGGCGCGGGAGCAGATTCAAAAAGTGGGCAAAAATCAGTTGCTCTCATGGAAGCTGCTGGTGGAGCGCGACGGAGCTTACCATCCCACCAACGGGTATCTGCTGCTGAACGGCGACACGGCTGAGTTCCCCGATGCCGCCATCCAGTGCGCGGTATTCAAGGGGACTGTCCGGGATATTTTCATTACCCGTAAAGAATTTGCCGGTGCGATCTATGAGCAGATTGAGGATGCCTACAACTTTGTTTTGCAGCACATCGACCTCGGCTCCCGCATAGAAGGGATCGCCCGTCAGGATTACTATGAGCTGCCGGTCAAGACCATCCGGGAGATGATCTCGAATGCAGTCTGCCATCGCAGCTACCTGACACCGGGTAAGATACAGGTGGCACTCTTTGATGACCGGCTGGAGGTCACCTCCCCCGGTATGCTGGACAGCGAAATCACCATTGAAAAAATGAAGTCCGGCCTTTCAAAGATCCGCAACCGTGGTATCGCAGCCGCCTTTTCCTACATGAACATCGTGGAGGCATGGGGCAGCGGAATCCCGAAAATGTTCCGGGAAGCAAAGGAATATGGACTTCGTGAGCCGGAACTGATTGATATGGGCAGCGATTTCCGCATCAACCTGTATCGGAAAGACGCGGCTACCGATCAGAATGGTGTCATTGACCCCAAAGAGCGTGACACCAATGACACCAAAGTTGAACCCAATGACACCAATGAAGAAGCGATTCTGCGCATCCTCCGAACCGATCCAAAAGTAACGCAGAAAGATGTTGTAGAGATGCTGGGAATTTCCCTTGCCACTGTGAAGCGGCTCATGAATAGCCTTCAAAAAGCTGGCAAAATCAAACGCAAAGGTTCCAACCGGAGTGGGTCGTGGGTAGTCATAGACCAGAAGGAGTAAGGCGGCATGGCAGAAATGAACATCAAACAAATCATAGACCGGCTGAATGCTGAATTTACCGGCGATACCCGTAAACTCGTCTTTTGGTACGACGATAACGGCGAGTTTGTGGAGGATATGCAGAATGTAGAGCTTGATAATGCCAAAGTCTACTTCTTGCAGCCGGACAATCAGTTCGCCACCAAACTCTTTCTGGAACGGCAGGACACCACCACAAACTACCTCATCTATGCCCCCTTCCCCAAGCCGGATGTGCGGGACAACCATCTGGAAGATACTCTGCTCTACTCTAAGCGCTTCTTTGCCGACCGCGCTTCGCTGCTTTCGGTGGATTTGGGCATTGACGAGAAGTATAAGCCCATCATCGAAAAGCACATCAAGTTCTTTGCCAACAAGGAGCGGACGCAGCGATTCTATGACCTTGAAATAGAGAACTTCAACGAAGAGAACATCATCACGGGGCTTCTCTCTGCCATTTGCCGCACCCGAACTTGTTCCTTTGAAGAAGTGATCCGGGTCATGCTGACGGACGGTGAGCTTGCAGATAACAAGTTCCTGTCCGAGGTGGAGAAATACGGCCTACTGGATGATTTCTGGAAGCTCTGCGAACAGCATTTCGGCTATACAGATGTTAAGCCGACGCTGGAAAAGCTGATAGTGACCATGTTCGTCACCTACACGGCCAAATATGTAGGAAGCGAACTTCCGAAGCCGTGGAAGGTGTTCCTCTCCTATAAGGCCGGGAATATCATTGCCTTTATGGATAACCTGATGAACAATATCCTTTACCGTGGGCGCTATGATGAGCTTTCCGCGCATGTGGCCTCCGGCTTGAATGTCCAGAAGGCTTTCTCCGATTATTCACCTGATGACTTGGTGAACTGCGATACCTTCCTTGCCGTCGATCAGATCCTCATAAAATGGATTGTGGAGCGGCTTTTGGCCGAAGATGTGGGGGCAGCACTGGACGGCCTGACCATCCCGCAAATCTGCGATAAGCGGAGCAAAATGCACTTTGGGGAAAAGACCGGAGGCTGCTATCAGATGCTTGACAGCTCCTATCAGATCATTCAGGCTGGGAATTACCGTTGCCCGGACAACTTCAAAGAGATTCTGCGCCAGTATCAGGAGGAAGACTTCCGGCTGGACTACGAATATCGCCGCTTCTATTCTGCTTATGATCAGCTTGAAGAAACGGCAGCTTTCGAGCCGCTGCGCGATTTGGTAGAAAACATCTACACCAACGAGTATCTGGAAGCGCTGCTTCCCAAGTGGAATGCCGCCATTCAGGAGCCGGACGCATTTATGGCGCTGCCCTTGCAGAGGGACTTCTATGCCCGCAATTTGAAGAATGCCAAGGAGCGCACGGTGGTCATCATCTCGGATGCAATGCGCTATGAGGTGGGCAAGGAGCTGTTCCGCCGGATGCAGGATGATCCAAAGTGTACAGCGAAGCTGGAAGTCCAGCTCAGTGTTTTGCCGTCCTATACCCGTCTCGGCATGGCGGCGCTGCTTCCACACGCGGAGCTGACGATGACGGACGATTTCAAGGTGCTGATCGATGGTATGCCTTGCGATAACCTTGCTGAACGAGAAGCGATTTTGCAGAAGTACAGCCCTGATAGCGTTTGCGTCCAGTTTGACAGCATCAAGTCCCTCAAGGTTGCAGAATTACGCAGCGTCTTCACCGGCAAACAGGTAGTGTATGTGTACCACAACCAGATTGATGCCCGTGGCGATAAGCCCAATACCGAGGATGAAGTCTTTGTCGCCTGTCAGGAGGCGATTGCGGAAATCACCGACCTGATCCGCCGCATCTCTACCAGTGCGAATACATACCGGTTTATTGTTACTGCTGATCATGGCTTCATCTACAAGCGGGACAAAATTGCGGAGAGCGATAAGATCGAGGGGATCAAGGGCAAGACTTCCTTTATCAACCGGCGTTTTGTGGTCGCACAGGAACCCGTTTCAAGAGATGGCATCGCCAGCATGGAGATGAGTAAAGTTCTTCGCAATGATGACACCAAATGGGTGTCCTATCCCATCAGCGACGATGTATTCAAGGTGGCTGGCGGCGGGCAGAACTATGTACATGGCGGCTCATCCCCACAGGAAATGCTTGTGCCTGTCCTCGACCTCAAGATGGAACGAGGGCACATGGAGACGCGGAGCGCGGGAGTTGCGCTGGTAAGCATGGTGCGAAAAATCACCAATAAGATCACCATACTGGATTTCATTCAGTCTGAGCCGGTCAGCGATGTGGTCAAGGCTGCTTCTTATCGGTTGTTCTTTATCTCCGATGATAACGAGCGGATTTCCAATGAGAATAGCTGCATTGCGGACAGCCGGGAACAAGATGCTGCCAAACGCATCTTCCGCATGAAATTCCAGTTCAAAGACAAGAAGTACGACAAAGACAAACAGTATTTCTTTGTGATATACGATGATGCAACAGGGCTTGAGGTGTTCCGGCATCCTGTCATCATGGACATGGCATTTGCCGATGACTATGGCTTCGGCTTTTAAGGGGACCCTAAGTGACAGGAGGCGATTCAAATGGTTGATATGACAGAAAATGAGGATAGAAGAGCTGTCATCAAATCAAAATTGCGGCAAAATTTCGATGGGAAGATTGTGCGCAAGGATTTGACCAAGAAAATCAAGGAAGGCGCAAATGTGCCTGTCTATGTCCTTGAGTTCCTGCTGGGACAGTATTGCAGCTCGGATGACCCTGATATTATCGAAGAGGGCGTAGAGAATGTAAAACGCATTCTTGCGGATAATTTTGTCCGCCCTGATGAGGCGCAGAAGATTCTCTCTGTGCTTCGTCAGCGTGGCAGCTACACCGTGATTGATAAAATCACAGTGAACTTGAACATCAAGCGGGATTTCTATGAAGCAGAGTTCTCCAACCTTGGACTCAAGAATATCCCCATAGACGAAGAATATCCCGCCAAATTTGACCGCCTGCTTTGCGGTGGCATCTGGTGCATCGTGCAACTGGACTATGAGTACATGGAGGAAGATCGGAACGGAACGCCAATCAGCATCCGAAAGCTCACGCCAATCCAAATGCCTCATGTGGACATTGAAGAACTGAAACAGGGGCGCAAAGCATTTACGCAGGATGAATGGATGGATGTGCTGCTGCGCTCCATCGGCATGGAGCCGGACACCCTGACTTACCGTGAAAAATGGCTGCTCCTGATCCGCATGATCCCGCTTGTGGAGAACAATTTCAACCTCTGTGAGCTGGGGCCGCGTAGCACCGGTAAATCCCATCTTTACAAAGAGATTTCCCCGAACAGCATTCTCGTTTCCGGCGGTCAAACAACGGTAGCCAATCTGTTTTACAACATGGGACGCAAAACAGTCGGACTGGTGGGCTTGTGGGATTGCGTTGCCTTTGACGAGGTTGCCGGTATCAGATTCAAGGATAAAGACGGCATCCAGATCATGAAGGACTACATGGCATCAGGGTCTTTTGCCCGTGGGAAAGAGGAAAAGGCCGCAAGCGCGTCGATGGTCTTTGTGGGCAACATCAATCAGAGCGTGGATGTGCTTCTGAAAACATCCAGCCTCTTTGATCCTTTTCCTCCTGAGATGGGTACTGATACGGCCTTTCTCGACCGGATTCACTGCTATCTGCCCGGTTGGGAAATCCCGAAATTCCGTCCGGAGCATTTTACGGATGACTATGGCTTTATTACAGATTATTTGGCAGAGTTCATCCGGGAGCTGCGTAAGGAGCAGTACGGCGATGCGCTGGACAAGTATTTCCGCTTAGGCACCAACCTCAACCAGCGCGATACCATTGCCGTTCGGAAGATGGTTGGCGGGCTTTTGAAGCTCGTATATCCTGACGGCGAGTTCTCAAAAGAACAACTGGAAGAAATTTTGAAGCTTGCCCTTGAGATGCGCCGCCGCGTCAAGGAACAGCTGAAAAAGCTGGGCGGCATGGAGTTCTACGATGTGAATTTCTCCTACATCGACAAAGACAGTTTTGAGGAATACTATGTATCCGTTCCTGAGCAAGGCGGCGGTAAGCTGATTCCCGAAGGAATGTGCAATCCCGGCCAGGTCTATACAGTATCACAGGGAAAATCCGGTATGATTGGCGTATTCCGGCTGGAATCTCAGATGCTTCCCGGCAACGGCAAGTTTGAACGCACAGGTATTGGCTCGGAACGCGAGGCAAGAGAGGCTACAAATACTGCTTTCAACTTCCTCAAAGCAAATGCCGGACACATCAGCGGGACAATCAGCACTACGACAAAGGACTATATCGTCAATTATCAGGACTTGCAGGGCATCGGCATGACCAGTAAGCTTGCCCTTCCGACGCTGATCGCACTGGCTTCCATTGCCCTGAACAAGCCCACTGTCAGCAGCTTGGCTGTACTGGGAGAAATAAGCATCGCCGGTACGATGATCAAAGTAGATGAACTGGCAAACGCCCTGCAAGTGTGTCTTGACAGCGGGGCAAAGAAAGTATTACTGCCCATTACATCAGCCGCAGACCTTGGCACTGTCCCCTCAGAGTTGATCGGATGCTTCAATCTCATCTTCTATCAGAGCGCAGAGGACGCAGTATTCAAAGCGCTAGGCGTCGAGTAACTGAACGGTAGTTGAACTTTCTTCCGTTATTTGAGCAAGCCATATAGCTGTGATGAGACAGTAAAAAGCGCACGAAATGAGGATGAGCATGAGCTATTATTTCGGATTTAACACACCCGAAGAACAAAAGAAAAAAAGAAAGTCTGACCTAACAGCAATCGGCGAAAAAGTCACTTCATTCTTTTGGGATATTGCACCGGCCAACGGTTTTGAGATGCGAGAAGGCCAACAGGATATGTCTTTTGAGATTGTGGATGCCCTTATTCATGATCAGCATTTTGCGGTAGAAGCCGGAGTCGGAATCGGAAAATCATTTGGGTACTTGGTACCGGTCTTGCTGTATAACAAGAGAATGAAAAAGCCCGTTATTGTGGCTACATCAACTATCGCGCTACAAGAACAGCTTTGGGATGATATTCACATTGTGATGAAGCTTCTCAATCTACAACCGGAAGTTATCCTTGCGAAAGGACAAACTCATTATCTCTGTCATAAGCGGGCTGATGAGCACATAAATACAGCGGATGCAGTAATTCCTGATGAACTGCAAATCGGTCTTGAAAGTGGATTTCAGGAAAGAAAGCAGTTTTCACAAACTTTACCGCAGAATATCTGGGATAAAGTCAATGTACAACGGTTCAGTATGCGAAATTGTGGTGGCTGTGAAAAGAAATGCCTTTATCATGCCATTCGCTCGAAAATAAAATATACCGATGGAATTATCCTGTGCAACCAGGACTTCCTGACTGCACATCTTCAACAAGTACGAGGCTGGCAGGATGGCCTTATTAACCGTGAGGCCGATCTTATTGTTGTGGATGAAGCACACAACTTAGATGATAAAGTGCGAAGCGCCACCACAAAACGCATCAATCAAGGAATGCTATTAGGACTTATTAAAAGCGCAACCAATGAAGTCAAGGCGGCTGATAGGCAGAACATCTATGGAGATGTCGAAGACGCGAAGAAGTCAATTAGCGTGTTTTTTGACCGCCTTAAAGCACAGATGCAGGAACAGATCGACCTTTCGCGGCAAGATATGAGATACGCGGATCGGTTTTTCTTTGATGGTGGTGAAGACTCCATAGCCCTTCTTAAAGCGATGATAGAAAGCATTAAAAGTGTTGCTCTCAGCATTCAGATTTACACCAGCTTTGATTACGGCAGTCGAACAACTGCTGCATCGGACGAATTGGACAGCCTAAGCGAAAGCCTTGCAGAAATGATCGAACAAATTGATAGCAACCTTCTCTGGATTGAGCGAAAAGGGAAAAATGCAGAGCTTGTTTATTGCCCAAAGAATACCAGCCAAATTACCAATCGACTGTATTTCAGCGGGAAAGAAAGAGTAATCTTGACCTCCGCAACCATGACCAATGCAAGTAATGGAGAATTCGTAGATCAATACTCCTATTTTATCGGTAATACAGGATTTCCGACGGATGAACGCGGTTGCTTATCCGAACCGAAGCCTTCTCCCTATCCATACGATGAGCATTCCATGATTTATTATTGTGACGATCTGCCCCATCCCACTCAGGAACATGAAGCTTTTATCGAACAAGGCGTACAACGCTTGCTTGAAGTTCTCGAAATTTCAGGTGGGAAGGCTCTTGTATTGTTTACTGCGAAAACAGATATGGAGGAAGTTTATACCATCCTCAGTAAACTAAACTTGCCTTACAAGGTCCTAATGCAGCAACCCGGTTCATCACAAGATAAAATTCTTAATGAATTTAGAGAAGATACCAACTCTGTTCTGCTCGGGACAGGCGCTTACTGGGAAGGCATAAGCATTGAAGGCAAAAGTCTCTCTAATGTCGTGATTTTCCGCCTTCCATTTCCTGTACCTGATCCGATTATAGAATACAAAGCATCCATTGCTAAGGACGCTTTGATGGATGTCCGTGTTCCTGAAATGATAATTAAACTCAAACAAGGGATAGGCAGACTGATCCGTAATTTTAGCGATACAGGAATCGTATGTATCATTGACCCACGACTTCGAGATGACCCTCCTGCCAAATATCACGACATTGTATGGGAATCCCTCCCCATAAAGAATAAAACAAACAGCCTCGATAAACTAAAAAGGTTCTTTGACAGCCTTTCCAGTTTGAATGACCATTGAGTCTTCTTTACATCCTATATCTCATAAACATTTTCCAAGAAAAAAGAGCCTCAGCCGACAACCAGAAGGTTATTGACTGAGGCTCTTCACTTTTGATTAAAAATCAACTTTTATCCTTACATTTCAGGTTATGAAGGCACGGACAGGAAAACATACGGGGCACCTTTCAAGCGCCGCTTACAGGGCAGAAAAGCCACGATTTTCAACCCTTATCACGACATATTTTCCGCCCTATCTGTCCAGTTGTAAGTGACAGCTTTTTCATTCTTTTGGTTTGTTTTCTTCTCCCCATAAGCATAACTGATCCAGCACTTTCATCAATGATTTTCCCCGCTCACTCAAGCTGTATTCTACCTTTGGAGGGATTTGGGGATATTCTGTTCTTATGATCAAATTGTCGGCTTCCAGTTCTTTAAGGTTTGTACTGAGGGTTTTGTCTGATATGTTTTTTAGATACCTTTTCAGCTCATTAAACCGTACCACCCTATACTCCATCAGGCAATATAAAATTACCATCTTATGCTTGCCGGAAATGAGGGAGAGTGCGTAATGAAAACCGGTATCTTCAAAATTGGCGTTCTCAATGTAGTTCTGTATCATAGCATCACTTACCTCATAGAAAGTACCTGTCTTAATTGCCAGTACTTGAATTTGTTTCTCTTCTGGATATAATTATAAATAAGGCATACGGTCATGTCAATAATGCAAATCAGAAGGAGAGATAGTTATGAGAACCAAGTTGAATATCACCGAAGGTATTTTCCCGATGCCGGTGCTGATGGTTGCGACCTATAATGAGGATGGCAGCGTCAATGTTATGAACGCTGCATGGGGAACTATGCAGGAAAGAGATACTGTCGCTCTCAACCTTACCGAGAGTCATAAGACTGTAAAAAACATTAAGGCTCGGGGTGCTTTTACCGTCAGCATCGCGGATGCTGCTCATGTGACGGAGGCGGATTACTTTGGTGTGGAATCCGGCAATCGAGTATCGGATAAACTTGCTGCAAGTGGCCTGACTGCCAGCAAGGCCGAAAAAGTGGATGCACCTGTAATCAACGAGTTCCCGCTTTGTCTGGAATGTGAGTTCATCGAGTATCAAGACGGAAAATACGGTTGTGGCGTTATCGGTAGAGTTGTGAATGTTACTGCCGATGAAAGCGTAATGGTGGACGGAAAGCTTGATATGTCCTTGGTGAATGCTATTGCATTTGATCCATACACTCACGGGTATTACAAAGTGACGGAGCGCGTCGGCGAAGCATTTAAGGACGGTTTGAAACTCAAAAATGAGCGTCCTGTTCAAGGAGACGAACCGGCAAAGTAAAATGAAAAAAGAGCCTCAGCCGACACCCGCAAGGGCATCGACCGAGGCTCTTCGCTTTTGATAGAAAATCGACCTTTATTCTGACATTTTGGGCATTACGGACTTCGACGGGAAAACATACGGGGCTACGCTTCATCTCTGCTCAGAGGGCAGGAAACCAGCGATTTTCAACCTTTATCCCGACAGATTTTGGCTTTGTCCTGAGCGCTTGGAAAAGTAATGCGGACAGGCGATGATAACGGCGCGGAAGCTCTGCTTGCAAGGATGAACACAGCGGCGGCACAGGTCATTGTATTTGCGCCGTCCGTCGCTGCCTAAAAAGAAGCTCCATTCGAGCTTCCATTTCTTACTCCGGCTCATATCTCACGCTCGTTCTTCTTCTCCTTGTGGGGAGAAGGCTTATCCGTCTGTTGGGCGGTTTTGGCAGATTTCAGCCGATCCATGATAGAGGCTTTCCCGCCCTTCTCGCTCGCTTTGTCTTCCTTCGGACCGTTGTTGATGATCCCGTCAATCATGCCGTAGTCATCCTCAAGCGACATTTCAGCGGCTTTAAGAGGATTCTGCTTTTCCAGCTCGGCTACCCACTCCGCTTTCTCCACACCGAAGATACCGCCTTTGGCGGCGTGTTCCTTGATCTCCTTGGCGTCCAGAACCAGCCCCTCGGTATCGTCGCCGTACAACCGGTAAATCTGGCACGACTTCATGACCTCAGCCGCAGCCTCTTCCCGCATGGGCAGCATCCCGCCCCATTTGTAGCCGTACTGCTTCATTTCCTCGATGCTGATGCTGCCATCCGGCATCTTCTCGACCGGCATGACCTCCTGACGGAGCAGATTGACTGCGGTCTCATCGAAGCCGTCATAGATATGGGACAGCACCAGCTCGCCGCGCTCATCGACAATGATGCAGGAGGCATCGTCCCCAAAGGTATCGTGCTCCATGAGCCAAAAGGTGTGACCGTCGATCTCTTTATGGTCAATCGTGTGCCATGTGCCGATATGACCATCCACCGCCATGCCGGAGGTGTTTTCATTGACAATGGAGCTTTTCTCTTCAAGAACTGTCTGTTTCTGCTGTTCTTCGGAAATCATCGGGATAGCAACAATCCTGTCTCCGATTTTGGCAAACTGCTCCGGCATTTTGAACTCCGTCACAAACTGTCGCAACAGATCCGGCGAAAGCGAGCCGAAGCTGTCATCCGTCAGCCCTGTGACAAGGAAGGTACCGGCAACAATATCATAGATTTCACCGTTGTCATCCCGCAGAGCGCGGTTGAGAGGCAAACCGTTCATCTTGCCTTCTCCGTTGCAGACAATAGCAACCGGCTCTTCAAAGGGATAGACCGCCTCAATGTCCCCGCCAACCTCATGCTGTAAGGACTCAAGGCTGGAAGGGATTTCTTTCACATAGGGCTTCTTGTCCGGCTCAACCACCAGCACAGTGATCGTGCTTGGCTGCTCCAATTCCTCGCCGCTTCCGGTGACACGGTACTCATCGGGAATATCCTCAAGCGTACCGTCAAAGTAGCGGTTCCAGCTATCGCCGGTAGGTCGGATGTACCCGGCGTCGGTCAGCGTGCCGCCTTCATTGATTGCACAGTCTTCACCGTACCGCTCAAAGTCGATGTAGTCAACAAAGCTGCCGAACTTGTTGTCGATGTTGTAGCCACCCTCAAAGAAGTAGTAACGACCGAGATCGTCATAGTCCTTGATGTCGGGGATAAAATCATAGTTGTCGAGATTGTAGGTCAGGTTGATCAGATCGTCGAGGTCATTCACTTCATCGCAGCCGCTATCCATGATTGCCACGAAATGCTCAAGCTCAGAGCGGGACATCTCATCCAGCCGCGCGGCGAGGTAGTTGAGCTTATCGAGGTTTTCGTATTCGCCAAGGAGATTGCTGACTCCATGAATGGAGCAGTCATAATCCGTGATAAACCATTCCTCATAAACCTGACCAAACTCGCCCTTTGAGCCGATGCCGATCCGCTCGAAGACCTCCTTCATTTCCTCTTCGGTGGTCGGAAAATGAACCCATTCACCGACAAGCTCGCCTTCGTTGTACTTGCCGAGATTGGTCACGAAGGCTTCAAAACTGCCATCCAACACGGGCATAGGCATCCTCCTTTCAATCGTCCATCATACTGTCCGGCGCGATGTAGAGCTGGGCAAACGCCTCGTCGGTGATACCCTCAAGCTTCCGAACGGTATGAAAAAGCAGCTCCGCCATCTCATCGTCCAGCTCATTGATGGGCAGCGACTTCATCTCTGCAATCAGCCTCTTGCGGCTGGAAGTGTCGAAGCAACACATCAGATTTGTCTCTTCCACGGTAAAAAACATAATCACATCTCCATTTCTTTTGATTTCGGTTTCTTTGTTTGCTCAGGCTTTTTAGCACCTTTGTCCGGCGCAGTCTGGGCGTGTTCTTTGAGCTTTGCGAGGACAGAAGTCTTCTTCTGAGAGGGATGCTCTCTGCGATCCATTGCTTTCCAGAGGCTTTCAGCCGGAGCTTCCTCCACATAGGAGCGGACAATAGACAGCCGCTCATGGAATGGAACGGGATTTTTCCTGTCCGTGATGTCCGTCAGGCTGACTTCTTCATTTGGAAAATCAACTTTGTCAACGCGGACAGTTTTGCCGTCCATATCCATCACCATGCCAACAGGGATATAGTCCTCAGCGAGAAGGTGCTTGACGGTTTCCTGTCTACCGTCTTCACCGGATTGCGTGACAAGGACATCGTTGCCTTGTCCCCACAGAGCTTTTGCCTTGGCGACCCACTGATCTTCCCGAAAACCGGTCACGGCGACCTGCCCGCCGCCTTCCAGCTCTTTCATCAGGAGCTTTGTGCCGAGCGCGGGCGCTGCCTTCTTCGCATCTTCACCGTAAATCTCGAAGTAGCCGTTCTGGGCAAAGCAGACAATCGCTTCGGGATGGGCTTCCTTGACGGCATTGTAGGCGGTCTGCGCTTCAAGGGGCAATATGCCAAGCTTTTCTGTCACGCCATGCTGGACGGCAAGCTTGTGAATGTGATCCTCAATACTGCCGGTTTTCGCATGGAAGCCCGTTTTGAAGCGCTCACGGCGGAGGATCATGTCAAGCTCAGTCGCATTCTCAGGCAGATAACTCACCGACACAACCTTGCCGTGCTTTTCTTCCAGCGGGATCGCTTCACGCCGGTAGCTGCGGAAAGGCAGATAAAAGGTGGCATCGTCCTTAAAGGAGACTGCCACTGTCTCAACCGGAACGGTGAGCTTTTGCATCCTCTCCACATGGGCAGCATAGTCCAGCTCAATGAGGTTGCCTCTGACGGTATCGCCCTCTACGCCCTTGATCTCAACCGCGTAGGCAAGGATGGGATCGCGGGTTTGCTCATGGTAAAACTCCCACACTTTGTTTTCGTAGGAATCCTCCACATAGACTTCGCGCTCAGGCAGGAGGTAAGTGCCGTTCGGACGGGACATCCAGAGAAGGTGCTTGTCCTCGGGAGATTGGGAACCGGCAAGACTGTGAAGCAGCCCAGCGTCCAGCTCAAAGTCCTCTTTGTAGTTTTGGGTGTGGATGTCCATAATCCGGTGAAGGGCATCCACAAGATCGATGTTTTCAAACTTCATAGGCATCACTCCAAACCGACATCGTGGGACTTCTGCTTAACCGGCGTTTTCCGCTCAGGCTGGCTCTTTGCCGCAGCACGGAGCTGTTCCCGGATAGAAGGCTTTTCCCGCGCTGCTTCCTGAGTCTTCTCTTTTCCGATATATTCAAGCGTCGGTGTCAGCTCTCGATAGCAGCCTTGCACCTTCTTGGCAGAATGGCGGCGGTGAATGGCGAACATCGGCTCGCCATCCCGGGTAACGGTGTTGCCCTCAATCCTGACCTTGTTCTCCACCATCACCTTGAAGGATTGATTGGACGAGTGGTAGGTAGCCAGCATCCCGTCGTTGCGACCGGCAATCTGCGCTTTGAGCGTGTCCATGACGGCTTCCTTGATTTTCTTTTCCTCCGGTGTGAGGCGATGCTTCGCCGGTGCTGCCTGTTCCGGCTTTTTGGGTGCCTTCTCCGGCACAGCCGGATTGCTCTGTTCAGCCGGTGTCTGCTCCTGTACCTTGCCGATAGAGGTCTGCCGGACGAACTCTTCGGTGAAAAGGCTGACCAGCCCCGGATTTACGCTGTCAATAATGAGCTGTGAGGCATTATCCGGGCTGCCATCCATGCCCTTTGCCCATTCCTTGCAGTCCGGGGAAATGCGCCCGTCATGGTCTTTCTGCTGGATGGTTTGCGCGAGGACATAGGCGACGCGCTCAGGCGAGAATTTCTCAAGGATGCTCTTAACGGCGGACTCCGTCGCAAGTCGGTTGTTGCCGTAGTAGTCGTTGATGGTCTGCTCAATCGCCTCTTTACAGTCCATGTTCGCTTGCATCGAAGTGCGGTAAGCACTCAGCTCACCGGCTTCAAAGGCATACATCGCTGCTTCCCGATAAACCGGAATAGCCGCATCCCGCAGCGGCGTAGGGGCTTCCTGTTCTTTCACGGCAATCCGCTCTTTGAGCTTTTCATCAATACCGGTGATCATCTCAGCCGCCGTTTTGCGGATGGTTTCCAGCGAGCCTTTCAGCTCCTTGGTCTCCTTGTCGGAGGACCAACCGGCGATATAGCCGAAGGAATAATCAGAGGTTTCAATGCCGTACCGCTGGCAGACGGTATAGGCGATGCTTTCTGCCTCGACCTCCTTAGTGCGCCGGTCTTTCTTGTCCTCGGGAGCAACCTTTTCGCCCGGAGTGACGGCATGGAGCTTGGCATGGGCAATCTCGTGGATCGCCGTCTTGATGGTCTGGATTTCACTCATACCCTCCTGAATGGCAATGCGGTTTTCTACATGAGAGAAGTAGCCTTTTGCGCCATCGGTGATATTTTCAAAGGCAATGGGGACCGGAGACAGCGCTTTGAGAGCATCAAAAAAGGCGGCGTAGTTTTCCACGCTGCCTGTCAGCTCGTCCACGGCAATATCGGGAAGCTCTTTGCCGTCCGTCTGGGACACATCGAAGACGCTCACCACCTTGAAGGCGGGGCGGGTCACTTCAACCGTCTCAGTGACCGGCTTGCCGTCCTTGTCGAGAACGGGCTTCTGCGTTGCCGGGTCGAGTTTTTCCCGCTCTTCCTGCACCTTGTAGGGCGCAGGAGCAAGGATTTTGATGCCCTTTTCGCCCTTCATCACATGGCGGTCGAAGTTGCGCTGCCATGCCGTGTAACCGGCGATCAGCGTCGCATCCGGCTTCTGCATGGCGATGAGAAGCGTATTGTTAAACGAGTAGTTGTAGAACTTGGACATCGTTTTCAGGTACTCTTTGAAGCGTTCGGATTCAAACAGTTCCTTGATTCCCTGTTCCAGCTTGTCGGTGATTTCCCGGACTTGCTGGGCGTTTCTGTTTTCAGCCATTTCTAACCTCCAATCTTACTGATTTGAAATAGAAAACTCCGGCTGAGATTTGCCCGAAAGACGGGCTTTGATCTCAGACGGAGTTTCCGTTCTGGTCAATCTGCGATGATACAAATTATCTGTATGTTCCCATTCAATCAACTTCTCAAATAAGTCAGGGTGACGGTTGACCATGTGGGAAAGCTCAGAAGTCGATGCGTTCGGGCAGAACCAACAACCGTTGCGTTTGGAATGTTGATAACAGGGCGAGAGCATATCGTATTTCTCGCACAGCCGCCAAGCATCCGCTTCCGTCATGCCATACTTTGCAAGAAGGCTGATGTCCTTCTCCTTATTCAGTCTGGCAAGACGCTTTGGCTCGTCCAATGCAATACCTACATAGCTGCGGGTGTCATCAGGTTGAGCCTTGTGGTACTTGCGGAGTGGAGGCATTTTACAGTCCCGATTTACCGCGCACTTTCCCGGCCAGACAAAACCTCGGAGCAGCCCTTCATAAGGTCCTCTTGTGATAATGTGATGGAACACATCATCGTAAGTTTTGTCACTTCGCAGAACCGTGAATTTGCATCCGAGTTCATTTTCAACGAACGGTTTGAGCTTTTGGTGGATAAAGTCCCGATGCTCCGGGACTTCTCCACTGATCTCCTGATCGAACATCACCTCACTGTAAATGACCTCATCCAACGGCTCGTTTTTCTCCGCAGCAAGGAGAATGGTTGCTACGCTGTCCTTGCCTCCGCTGCATGAGGCAATATATCGCGGGCGCGTCATCGGTCGAACTCCATCTTGAAGCTGACATACTTGCCGCCTGTGTCATCCAGACGGATCACCGCATCATAGAGCTGCGGGCGCTTTGGCGTATAAAGCCCGGTCACTCTGCACCAACCCTTGTCCAGCAGTTCGGCGGCGATTTTCTTGGTCAGCTTCTTTTTCTTACTCGTAAAGAACTTGTTATCCTCCCACATACAGAAGGAGCATTCCTTGTTCGAGCAGTAGTAGTTTCCCTTGCCTACATAGACCGGCGAGCCGCAGCGCGGACATTTGCCAATGGACTCTCTGCCGGTATCGAAGCGGTTTGCCTCGGCGTCAGAGAGGAAGGGATAGGCTTTGACCAGCTCGGAGGTCATCCCCACAATGCCGGAAAGGAACTTGTCCGCATCCGCATTGCCGCGCTCAATCTGCATCAGGGTATTTTCCCATTCCGCCGTCATGGAAGGAGAAGTGATCTGTTCGGGCAGGACGCATACAAGGTTGTTGCCGTCCTTTGTAGGCACGAGAGATTTGCCCTTGCGCTCAACAAAGCCACCTTTGACCAGCTTTTCGATGATACCGGCGCGGGTGGCAGGAGTGCCAAGCCCTTTCTTTTCGGTATCATCATCAAACGCATCATTTCCGGCGGTCTCCATTGCTGACAGAAGGGAGTCTTCGGTGTAGGGCTTCGGTGGGGATGTGTAATGTTCGGTGAAGCTGGAAACGACAGAAGAGAGAATATCCTTCTCATTCAGAGAAGGCAGCGAGCGTTCCGGCTCGTCTTTTTCCTTGCTCTTGAGCGTTTCCTTGAAGCGGTGCTCAATGGCTTTCCATCCATCCTGCATGACTGTTTTGCCCTTTGCCTTGAACTCGTAGCCCTCACAGGTGAGCGTGACCGAAGTCTCGTCGTAGATGTGCTTCTCACCGGTAGCGCTCAGAAGGCGCATGGCGACAAGCTGGATGATTTTTTGTTCCGACTCCGGCAGCTCGGCGAGGTCTTGCTTTTCAAGCTGGACGGTGGGAATAATGGCATGATGGTCAGTGACCTTGGCGTTGTTGGTAATTCGCCCGATGTCCGGCTCATGGGTAATGCCCTCGAAGAGCGGCAGCTTGCGGGAGACAATGCCGATCACCTGATGAGCGGTGCTCTCCATATCCTCAGTGATGAACTGACTGTCCGTTCGGGGATAGGTGAGCAGCTTTTTCTCATAGAGGGACTGCACCAGATCGAGCGTCTGCTGGGCGGTAAAGCCATAGTAGCGGTTGGCTTCCCGCTGCAAGGTGGTCAGATCATAGAGCCTCGGCGGGTTGACCGTCTTCGTCTCCTTCTTGAGAGAAGAAACGACGGCTTGCTTTTTATCGCAAGCCGCCGCAATCGCCTTCGCTTCCTCTTCGGTTTTGACCTTTTCCAGGTCCGCCGTCAGGTTGTCTTTGCTGATATGGACATTGAAGTATTTCTCCTTATGGAAGGTTGAGATTTTGCCTTCACGCTCCACCAGCATTGCCAGCGTAGGCGTTTGGACGCGCCCGACCACCAGCTTCTTATGATAGAGTGTCGAGAACAGCCTTGTGCCGTTGATGCCGACAATCCAATCTGCCTTGGAACGGGCAAGCGCGGCTTCGTAGAGCCGGTCATACTCGCCGCTGCTTCGCAGATGGGCAAAGCCCTCCCGGATTGCGCTATCTTCCAACGAACTGATCCACAGGCGCTTAAAGGGCTTTGTGCAACCGGCTTTGTTGTAGACCAACCGGAAAATCAGCTCGCCCTCGCGTCCTGCATCGGTGGCGCAGACAAGCTCGGTCACACGCTTATCGCGCATGAGGTCGCACAGCACCTTGAACTGCTTCTGCTTGTCCTTCGGGACTTCAAACAGCCATTCCTCCGGGACGATGGGGAGATCGCTGTACCGCCATTTGGCAAAGCGCTCATCGTAGGAGCTTGCGTCCGCAAGCCCCACAAGATGACCGACGCACCATGAGACGATGTAGTTGTTTCCTTCGAGATAGCCGTCCTTACGGGAGGAAGCACCCAGCACCTTCCCGATAGCGGCTCCAACACTCGGTTTTTCCGCAATCACTAAGATCAAATCGTTTCCTCCGTTTCTTTGGTTTCGTCCCCGTTATCCTCATCGTCAGCAATGACAGGCTCTTCGTCCTCATTGATATACGGCTCTTCCTCATAACCCTCGTCATCGAAGAAATCCAGATCCTCGTCCTTCTGCTTCTTGCCGCGAACGAACTTGATGTAGTAATATGCACCACCGCCGATGCCGACCAGAGCAACGATGCCGATGATCAGGACAATGTTCGGGGAAGCGTTTTCCGGCTCTTCGGGCGCTTCGGCTTCCGCGTCCTCGACCGGCTCTTCCGGCTCAGTTACAGCGCCGGTGCACTCGCTCATGTTTGTTTTGCAAACAGGACATTCCGTATTGACAGCTCCAGCCTCGCAGCGGGTATCGCAGTTACAGGTAGTAAGCGAAGATGCCGTTTCCTCATCCAACAGGGCAAGCAGATCGGCCTCGTCCACCATGTTGAGGAAATAGGTTTGGTACTGTTCCTCTTCCTCGTTGATGGGCGCATCGTAATCGATCACGACATAGAAGGTGTTGCCGGTCTTGGTCTGCACCGTGATGAACTGCTTATTCGTCGCCTTGTCATAGAGCAGATCGCGGGTATAAGCGTTGCCTTCACCTTCAATCGGCTCGCCCTCATACGGTTCAGGCTCTTCGGGTGCTGCGGTTTCCGGTGTTGCCTCGGGCTGGGTCGCCTCCGTGACCGGAAGCTCCTGCTCGGTATCATCCGCATAGGCGAATGCGGGTACAGTGAACGAGATACAAAGCGCGAAGCACAGTGCAAGTGCCGCCAGAGTGCGGATTCCTTTTCTCTTAGTCATTGTCCGTCACCTCCTGCTGGGTAGTGGTAGGCTTTTCCGCCTTGCCGTCCTTCATCGCGGCAAGGAACGCCATAATCTGATCCTTGTCCATGACCATCGCACGGACGGTGTTGACGATTTCAAGGTTTTCCAGCTCGGTTTTCTTGTCGTACAGCTCCTTGAGCTGCCCCTGCAGGTCCTCGACCTTCTTCTCGGTTTTGGCGATTTCCGCGCAGACCTTCTGATATTTCGGGTTCATAAAAACGCTCCTTTCGGTTAGTAGTTGGGTCTTCCAAAGGCATAAAAGTGGGATTGCCAATAGGAAGTGTTGATGGATGTGTACTGGATGGGATCGCCGCAGTGCAACATCACATTGTCGCCCACATAGATGCCCACATGGGACACGCCCGGCGTGTCATAAGTGCCGACAAAGAAGACGAGATCCCCCGGCTTCACATCGGCGCTGGAAACAGGCGAACAGACATTGTAAAGCCCCTGCGCACCCAGCCGCCCGGTGTTGACAAGTCCGCTGTTTGTGAGAACATAACTGACGAATCCCGAACAGTCAAAGGAAGTGGACGGATTTGAGCCGCCCCAAACATACGGGTAGCCGAGATATTTTTCTGCCTCTGCGATGAGAGTTGCGAACTTCTCGTCCGTCAGATACTCCGCATTGACCGTGTAGTCATCGGGTGGGTTTTCAATGTACTTGTCCACATAGCCGGAGCCGGGGAACAAATCCTCGCGGTTGCCCAGCGTTGACATATAGGCTGAGTACATGGAGAGCTGGTCTTCATTCATGATGTAGACCGGCAAATGGGAGAGGTCAAAGTTTTCCAGCGTGACAGTACAGATGTAGTAGTTATACGGCACTTCGACCTCATAGGTGTAAGTTTCCGTGCTGGTCTCGCCGGTTTCGGGATCGGTGACAGTCGTTGTCCCGGTACGGGTCTCTGTCCGGTAGCGTACCTCAACCTCCACATCTTCGGTGAGGATGTATTGCCGGTCAAAGAGCGTTTGAAGAAGCCCCTGAACTTCGTCCAGTGTGAACTCTCCCTCATTGAAGGAGGATAGAATGGAGATCAGCACATAGGGATCGTGCTCAATCGTATCAAGGTCAAAGTGGTACTCATCGTAGTCGTGCGTGCTCTCGTAGTTATTCAGATACGATTGCAGCTCCGCCTCCATCTGACAATACTGCGCCTCCGCGCCGGTCATGGCATCGTCCTCACTGAGGTAGGAAGTGGCGATGACAGACGAAGTGGTAGAGGTGAACATTGCCGTGCAGGAGCTAATCCCAGCAGACAACAGGATCAGAATCATCAAGCCAGCTCCCAGCCAAGCAAAGACCTTTTTGTTCTTGGCGATAAAGTCCTTGACCTTATCCGACGCTTTCTCTCGGACGGTTTTAGCGGTGGACTTGGTGGCGGTGGAGGCCGTTTGCGCCCCGGCCTTGCGAGCCGCAGCGTATTCCTTCTTGATGTGCTGCTTCTGGTAGTGCTTGTTCATATTGGCTCGGGAAGCCTTCATCTCAGGGTTTTCGGCAACCGTCTTCTCAAAATGGAGCTTCCGGTCAGCGGCCTCGGCCTTCTGCTCCAGCTTGGACACCTTCTCGAACGGCTTGTTTGCACTGCGCTCTGTATGATGCTGGTAGTGGCGGACAACGGACTCGGCGGCAATCTCTGTCTTATGGGCAGCTTCTACACCGGAGTTTTCCTGCTCCACCTCATGGATTTTGCCGTGGATGCCAGAGGCAAGCGTATCGCCGACCTTGCGGACGGTCTTGTCTGCCTCAAACTGCAATTTGCTCTGTCCCTTGGGGACTTTCAGCTCGTCTTCAAAGTAGAGGCGGGTTTTGCCTTTACCGGTTTCCTCGTCAAAGACGCGCTCTTTTTTCAACACCTTCTTGGTGGGCAGCTTCTCACGGGCGGCATCCAGACGCTCATGCGCCTTCTGAGATTTTCGCTCCAACCGTTCAATCCGTCTGGAAGCTGGGGCATCATCGTCAAGGTCCGGCATCTCTGCGGAGGTTTCCGCCGCTCTTTCCAGAACGGACTCTCCATCAATCTGCCTTTCAGCGCGAGGTCTGCTGACCTTACCGGTAACAGCGGTATCGGCAAATGCTTTTCCGTAGTCAACGGAATGGGTGCGGTATGTCTCAGAGTGCAGAGTGTGAGATGTGGGATCATCGCTGACGGGTAGATCGCCCGGATTGTACTCTTGCGCCGCATCTGCGGACTGTGTTTCGGCTTGAGCCTGACTCACTGCGTCTTCCAGCTCATCAGGACGAAGCTGCCGCCGCTTCTTGACCTCTTCGGCAATATCGCCGGTTTCCGTGTCGTGGGGCGCAACAAGTTGGGCGTCCTCAAGCCGTTTTGACACTTTTTCTGAGGTGCCTTCGGTGAGGTTTTCTTCCACTGCGCCGTCTCTGGTCATCCGCAGGACAACCCGGTCTTTGGGCTTCAATTCATCATGCGGCATCAGATTTCACCTCCAATCCGCGCCTCGGCAAGTTCCTTGTATTCAGGGTTTAACTCAATTCCGACATAGTGACGGTCAAGCTGCTTTGCGACCATACCGGTTGTGCCGCTGCCTATGAAGGGATCAAGGACAACGCCGTCTTTCGGGCATCCGGCAAGCAGACAGGTTTCAACCAGCTTCGGCGGGTATGCGGCATAGTGACCGCCTTTGAAGGGGACGGTGTTGATAATCCAGACATCCCGCTTGTTACGCAGCGGATTGATCATCTCATCGGAGATAGCACCGTGTTCACGGCACAGGTTGATGGTCTGCTGCTTTGCCTGTCCGGGGATCGGCTCCCCGTATTTGTTGCTTCCCTTGACCCCGCGCTTGAGCCTGCTTACCGTTCCGGGAGCAATCGGCTCGGAAATGGCCTTGTAGTCAAAGAAATACTTCCGTGACTTCGAGAACAGAAAGATATGCTCATAGCAGCGGGCGCAGCGGTCTTTGACGCTTTCCGGCATCGGGTTTTCTTTCATCCAGATAATGTCATTGCGCAAATACCAGCCGGAGTCGCGGAGCGAAAAGGCCAGCATCCACGGGATGCCGATCATATCCTTGGGCTTGCAGCCCTCAACCTTGTAGTTGAGAGCCACAGCCTGACCGTTTCTGCCCTTGGGATTCTTTGCGTCCACATAGCCGCCCTGATTGCCTTTCCCGGCATAGGTGTCGGAGATGTTAAGCCAGAGCGTCCCGTCTGAGCGCAGTACGCGCCTGACTTCGGTGAACACTTCCGTCAGGCGCGAGATGTATTCCTTTGGCGTTGCCTCTCTGCCGATCTGCCCGTCCACACCGTAATCACGCAGCGCGTAATACGGCGGGGAGGTGATGCAGCAATGGACGCTTTCATCGGGCAGCGTTTTGAGGACTTCGAGACAATCGCCGGTGTAAATGTGATCAAGCTGTATGGGGACTCCCTCCTTTCTGCGAGACTTGATGCGCAATCAGTCGGAGAAATACTCGTCCGGCTCGTAGTCCTCGTCATCGTCCAGCTCATCCTCCCAGCGGTCGATGATGGACTCGGCCTCCTTCGCCGCTTCGCGGTACAGGGAAAGACGATTGCGCTCATAGGCGGCATAGGCCGGGATGAACTTGCCAAACTCCTGAATGGCGCGGACATCCTTGGTGCGCATATCCGATACCATGTCGATCAGCTCGGCCATCGTCAGCAGATCCTCAATCATGCTGTCGTACTTCTCCTTGGGGATGGTGACGAAATCATCCTCATACTCGTCTTCCTCATCCATATCAAAAGCGGAAGGAGAGCCGGACACACGGTAGATGTGTTCTTTCTCCTGAATGGAGTCGAGAATACCGCCGATGACCTCCGTCGCCTCATTGGCGCACTCGGCGATTTCCTCGCGGACATGGAGGTAAGCGCGGTGGTGCTTTTTCAGCTCGTCCTCCTTGCGGATCAGGTTGACCAGCTCCACGGTCAGCCCCATCAGGCCGAAGAAGCTGTCCATGCCTTCCTTGACCTCGCGGAAGCTCATCTCAACCGGCGTATCGCCGAAAATCTCGGTCATCTCGTCAACGGTGATCTCAAAGTTCTCATTCATATTCTTTTTCATAATGGTAGTCCTCCTTAATTCTGCAAGGTTTCTTCGGGTTTGGTGGTCATGTAACGATAGAGCATCGTGTCCTTCGGGAAGTCATCCTTGAAGGGGACGATGGTCGAGCCGTAGAAGATCAAGCCTTCACCGGCGTTGGAATTGGTGATGTAGTTCTGCTGGCTGGGCGAGATGTTCAGCGCCTTCGAGAGAATCTGCCGGTCGCCGGATGCCTGGTTCAGAAGGTAAACGAAGTCGGAGTTCTCGAAGATGTTCTCGATCTCACGGGAAGCCAGCAAATCCTTGACATTCTGCGTGATCCCGGTGGGGATGCCGCCCCATTTACGGAACCGCTTCCAAATCTCGACACTGTATGCCGCTGTCTGCTCTTCCTTGAGCAGAAGGTGGAACTCGTCCATGTAATAGCGCGTCGCCTTGTGCTGGGCACGGTTGATGGTCACGCGGTTCCAGACCTGATCCTGCACAATGAGCATCCCCAGCTTTTTGAGCTGCTTTCCGAGCTGCTTGATGTCATAGCAGACGAAGCGATTATTCACATCCACATTCGTCCGGTGATTGAAGACATTCAGCGAGCCATGCACATAGATTTCAAGGGCAGTGGCAATCCGCTGTGCCTCCGGCTCACTCTGACTGCGCAGGATGTTGTAGAGGTCTTCGAGAATAGGCATCTTCTCAGGGACCGGATCGGCAAGGTAGTCCTGATACACCTTGCGGACGCTGCGGTCGATGATGGTCTTTTCCACCGGTTGCAGCCCATCCTTGCCGCCCACAATCAGCTCACACATGGAGAGGATGAAATCAGACTTCAAAGTCAGCGGGTTTTCCTCTTCCGAGTAGTTCACATTGATGTCCAGCGGGTTGATGTAGTCGGTGCTCACCGGCGAGATGCGGATGACCTGACCGCCGAGCTTCTGCACAAGGGGATAATACTCCGCCTCGGGATCGCAGACGATGATGTCATCCTCTGTGATGAGGAAGGCGTTGGTCATTTCCCGCTTCGCCGAAAAGCTCTTGCCGGAGCCGGGGGTGCCGAGGATCAGACCGTTCGGGTTTTTGAGCTGCTTGCGGTCAACCATGATCATGTTGTTGGAGAGCGCGTTCAGCCCGTAATACAGCGCCTCGCCGCTCTGAAAAAGCTCCTGCGTCGTGAACGGGACGAACACCGCCGTCGAAGAGGTGGTCAGCCCGCGCTCAATCTCGATCTGATTCAGGCCAATCGGGAGAGAGGACATCAGCCCTTCTTCCTGCTGGAAGTCCAGCCGCTTGAGCGCACAGTTGTATTTCTGGGCAATGGAAGCCGTCTGGAAGATGGCATTTTCGAGCTTCTGGCGGGAGGCAGCGGTATTCATGATGAGGATGGTCACAAGGAACATTCTCTCGTTGCGCGTCTGAAGGTCCTGCAACAGGCGCTTGGCCTCACCGCCGTAGGTGGCAAGGTCGGACGGGATGATTTCCATGTCATATCCGCTTCTCACGGCCTTCTTCTGCTCTTCAATTTTCATCTTGTCGAGGTCAGTAATCTTCATCTTGATACTCTTGATGGCTTTCGCCTGATCAATCGTGCGGATATGAAGATTGACCGTGATGTTGCTGTCCATGTCGAGGAAGTCAGCCAGCATCCGGTCATTGAGTTCCGGCGCGAGGATTTGCAGGAAGCTCACTGCGCCGATGGCCTTGCCCATCTTGAAGCACTTGCCTTCACGGAAGTCGAAGGAAGTGGGCGCGATGAAATCTTTGCTGCTGAGTCCCGTCCGGGCTACCATGTCAAAGGAGAAGCGGAACGGCTCGTTCGAGTCCATGTTGAACACATCATGGAGCACTTTCAGCCGTTCGTAGCCGGACAGCGGCTCGGTCTTCACACCGAGGGTTTTGAAATTATTGAGGATGTCCGTCTCAATCCGATCCAGCTTGGCCTTCGCCATGCGCAGGGAGTCGGCCTCAATGCCGAAGGTAATGTACTTGCGCTTGATGAGGCCGTTGTTGCCCTTCGTGAGCTGGTTTTGCAGCATCTCGGAATACTCGCTGCGGATGTCGTTGAACTCGTCATCCTGCTCCGGGATGTCGATCTGCTTCTTGAACTCGCTGATGCTCGTCCTCTGGTTGATAAAGGAGAACTGGACAAAAATCGAGCTGTCAAAGTAGTTCAAAAAGTCGCACCAGTTCTCAAAGATAGCCGTTTTGTCCTCGTTCTGGGCGAGCTGGTAGTTGATGTCGTTGAAACGGATAGTCTTTGTGTAGAGGCGGCTGTTGACCTTGCAGATGCCGTCGCGGCACATCTCCACATAGGGGATAGTCTGCTGCGCCGACTGACGGACTTTCTTTGTCTTCTTGGCCTTTTTCTTCTGCAGGACCAGCTTCTTCTTTTCCTCAGCGGAGAGAAGATCGCCGTACACCTTGCCGTTTTTGGTAAGCCGCTTAGGCTCTGCGGCCTTTTTCGTGCTGCTGTGCAATCTGCAATTCCTCCTTCTCTTTGATTTCCTGCTGGAGCGCAGCGTATAGGTTGCTCGTGCGGTATGGCCGCACCTTATCCCTCAAAAACATGGACTTGATCACATGACCGAGGATTTTTTCAGCCGGTTGCCCGTCCTTCTCATAGAGAGCGAAGAAGATAAACGGGAGCATGATGACCACCATCAGCATTGCCGAAGTGGAGATGCCGAGGCTGGGCTTAGTCAGGAAGAAGATCGGAACACCCGCTGCCGCAGCCAGCGCAAAGCAGATGAGCTGCCGCTTTGTCAGGTTGAACATGACCTTCGTCTTGACACGATTCAGGTCCTTCGGGACCGGTACAAACGCCATTGGGAACCTCCTTTCCAAGCGTGATGCTGCATTCGACCTCATTGCCCCATACATCCCAGCCTTCGGGGGACTGGCGGGCGAAAAGTTCGATGCGCGGGACATCGCCCATGAGCTGGACGATGCGGTTGCGGGCTTCCTCCGGTTTCTTGGAGTGCTCTTCGATGTGGCTCATGATGACCTGATGCACACCGGGGCTTGCCCGTTTGGGATGGCCTTTCGTTGCAAGGATGCAGAGTTCAGCATTCGCCCGTGTCCAGTACCCCATGCCCCAAAAGAGACTGTCGGACACCCGGTTCTGCTTGATCCAGACAAAAGCCGTCGTTTTGTATTCAAATCCCCATGCTTCAAGGACTTGGAACGCCTCCTGCATACAGGGGAAGGTAATCCACATGAAGAGCGCACAGTCTTTTGCTGCAAGCTCTCCAATAGGCAGAGCCTTGATGTCTTCAAGGCTCATGGTCGGGTAATGGCTTTCCGCTGAGCGGCCAAGCCCCTTCTTTGAGTAGACCTTGTACCGCCACGGAGGGTCGGCGTAGATCACGGAGTATTTCTTCAAGTTGACCCTCCTTTCTCAGTGGGCATTGAATAGTGACTTTGCAAGCGAACCTGTCTTGAACAGGGAGAAGCAGAGGATGACCGTATAAGCTGCCACCGAGAACAGCGCCGAGTGGATATTGGCTGCGATGATCATGTTGTTGATGAGCACGGCATAGATCGCAACGCACACCATGATGAGGAAGCCTTGGAATGCCAGCGCGAACAGCCCTTTGAGGTAGTTCGTGCCGATGCTGCCCCATTCGCGGTTGCTCATCGTCGCAATGGGAATGGGCGCGATGCTCACGGTGCAATAAATCTCAATCATACGGCCATAGAGAATGACCGTGATGAGAATCGACATGATCTTGAGGCACAGGCTGATCAGCAGCGTCTCTATGGACAAGCCGAGCAGTTCGCCAATGCCCATCGTTTCCATGCTGGCGCGCATTTGTTCAAGAGTGGATTCGATGTCGATGTTCGTGTCGCCGCTTATGACACCGGCTGCACCGGCTACGACATTCTGACCGATGTCGAAGACCGCCATCACAATGTCAAAGGTATTGGTAACGAGGTAGATCGCCACAGCCGCCTTGAAGAACCACTTGAAGAACATCCATGTGTCCATGTCATGCAAGTTGTTTTTCTCGGTGATCATGGAGATCAGCTCGTAACACAGGACAAAGGTGATGATGATACCAGCGATGGGGACTATCACATTTTCGGATAGTCCCCGGATCATCTGGTATATGCTGCTATCCCATGAAGAGGGCGTTTTGCCTACCTCAGCAGCTATCGTCCCTACCTTGTCGTTGACATCGGTGAACATATTGGTCATGTTGCTTTCAATCCAGCCGATCAGAAGCTCTTTTATGGCTTCTTCGATTTTTTCAAGGATAAATCCCAATATTTCACCACCTTTCGGTTATGCTGGGGCTGCCGGATCAGAACAGGCCAGACAGGAGCGGGATAAGGGTCGTGCCGATGAGTACCACACCACCACCGGCCATCAACTGCTTGATTCCTTGGCTCTTGGCACCGGGATTGTCATTGCCGTACCCCTCCATGAGGTTGACCACGCCCCACACAGCCAGACCGGCACCGAGGGCAACAACGAGCGTCTGAAGGACCGTAACCGCCTGATTGATAAATTCCATAGAGTGACCTCCTTGATTTTTGAGTGTGAATTATTGAAAATGGATAAAAAAATAGAAGCCCCGTCATTGTTCTGCTTTGGGCATTGCCCATGCGCAGTGCATGACGGGGCTTCAATCGGCTTCAACCTCTCCCATGTCATAGAGGTCGAAGGTTTGGGTTGGCTTGACTACCAGCTTGTGAGAACGGTATTTCTCGATGTCAAAGGCGTTGCGCTTATCGTAGTCGGACAGCATTTTGTATTTTGGATGCTTCGTAATGTCGTACTTGTCACTGAGAAAAGGTCTCACGCCTCTAAGCTGCAAAATACATTTGCCGCCGTCCATGACAGCGATTTCGTCCTCCGACATGAGCTGCTTGCCGGTCTTCTGATAGTTCAGGCCGTATGAGTTGTTGGTTGAACGGGTTTCTGATGTGTTATATAGGTCGATTGTCTCCTTGCCGAGGATTTCACTGAGTTCCTTCAAAGTGGATTTTTCCTTGCCGCCAAGGAAGAGGGTACAGTCGCAGTTGCCGACAATCGTGTCCGCCGCGTCCTTGTAGATGGTCTTGAGCTGGCTCTGGGACTGCAAGATGATGGACGCTGAGATTTCCCGGCTTCGGATGGTGGCAATCAGCTTATCGAACTTCGGAATTTGACCGATGTTCGCAAATTCATCGAGCAGACAGCGGACATGGACGGGAAGCCGCCCATTGTAGACATCATCCGCCTTGTCACAGAGCAAGTTAAAAAGCTGGGAGTACATAATCGCCACGACAAAGTTGAAGGTATCGTCGGTATCAGAGATAATGACGAACAGCGCCGTCTTGCGGTCGCCGATGCAATCCAGCTCCATCTCGTCGTAACTCATCAGCTCCCGCAGCTCCGCGATGTCAAACGGGGCGAGCCGTGCGCCGCAGCTAATCAGGATCGACTTGGCGGTTTTGCCAGAGACGAAAAGTCAAGGACTTTTTCATCAAATTCAAAAAGAAGTCACAT